>Ga0255338_1004291_pt1 | contig 15065 bp, 11 predicted proteins | sample MeOH1_35cm_T4_19_FD_203715 | JGI IMG/M metagenome (GOLD analysis project Ga0255338, IMG submission 203715) | Sandy soil microbial communities from University of British Columbia, Vancouver, Canada - MeOH1_35cm_T4_195 | ecosystem: Engineered > Artificial ecosystem > Sand microcosm > Unclassified ...
TCTTCGTCGGATTCGCCCTCGAGACGCGCCGCGAGACGGCGCACGCGCGCGGCAAGCTCGCGCGCAAGGGGCTCGACCTGGTCGTCGCCAACGGGCCCGCCTCGCTCGCGTCGGGCCGCATCGCCGCGACCTTGGTCGCAAAGGACTGGACGCGCCGTCTGCCCCCGGGGCCGAAGGCGCGGGTCGCGAGGACCGTCGTCGCCGAGATCACGAGACTATTGAATGAGCGCCGAGCTTGACGAATTGAAGAACCTCACGAAGGCCCTGCGCCGACGCGTGTCCCTATCGGATTCCTCCGACTGGACCTCGACGCCCGCGAAGGCGCCCGTCGCGCCCAAGGCGCCGGCCGTTCGGAAAGGGACGCTCGCTGAACTCGGCGAAGGCATCAAGGCGTGCCGCGAGTGCCCGCTCGGCGCGACGCGCCTGCAGGCCGTGCCCGGCGTGGGGAGCGCTTCGGCCGAGGTCATGTTCATCGGCGAGGGACCCGGCTTCAAGGAGGACCACACCGGCGAGCCGTTCGTCGGCCGCTCGGGCCAGCTCCTCGACAAGATCATGGAGGCCATCGGCCTCTCCCGCCGGACCGTGTACATCGCCAACATCGTGAAGTGCCACCCGATGAAGGACCCGTCCGACCCCGAGAGCCACGGCAACGACCGCCCCCCGACGCAGGAGGAGATGGACGCCTGCCGAGGCTGGCTCGAGGCGCAGATCCGCGCGATCAAGCCGAAGGTGATCGTGACCTTGGGCGCCGTGCCCGCGAAGGCCCTGCTGGGCGACATGACCCCCATCACGAAGATCCGCGGCCAGTGGCGGACCTACGACCCGGGCGGAGGCCTGCCCCCGATCAAGCTGCTGCCGACCTTCCATCCCGCCGCGCTGCTGCGCAACCCGGACCTCAAGCGCGACGTGTGGGACGACATGAAGAACCTGAAAAAGGAGCTTTCCAAATGAGCAAGCCCGACCCCCGCGCCTCCAAATCCGACCGCGACGTCCTCGACAACCTCGGCGCCCTCATCGGCGGACAGATCAAGAAGGGCATGAACAAGCTCGAGGAGGTCATCTCCGACGGCAAGAAGGAGCACGCCGACTCGAAGTTCATGGGCTATGTGAAGGTGTTCATGGACGACCCGGCCGTCGCCGCGGTCACGCCCTCCAGCCGCTTCCTCGTCGACCGCACGGTCAAGGCGATGGACCTCGCGCACGCGAAGGTCATCGTCGAGTACGGCGCCGCGCGCGGCGTCATGACCCGCAAGATCCTCGAGAAGATGCGCCCCGACGCGAAGCTCATCGCCATCGAGTTCAACGCCGATCTCTATAAAGAGCTCACGGATCTCCAGGATCCGCGCATGGTCCCCGTCCACGGCGACGTCCGCGAGATCGAGAAGATCCTGGCCAAGCACGGCCTGCACGGCGCCGACGTCATCGTCTCCGGCGTGCCCTTCGCCTTCTTCTCCGGCCGCGGCCGCCACGAGCTGCTCACCAAGACCTCGTCGCTGCTCAACCCCGGCGGGCGCTTCGTCGCCTACCAGGTGACCACGCACCTCATCCCGATGCTGCCCGACTACTTCTCCAAGGTCGACACCCAGTTCGAGGTGCGCAACATGCCCCCGCACTTCGTCTTCACCGCGCTCAAGTAGGAATTAGGTGCCAGGCCTACCGGTATTTGCATTAGTGCCAGACCTACCGGTGTCCTTGATACCGGTAGCCCCGGCACCTGGGCAAACATCGGTAGGCCTGGCACCTGCGCAAACATCGGTAGGCCTGGCACCTGCGCAAACATCGGTAGGCCTGGCACCTGCGCAAACATCGGTAGGCCTGGCACCATGAGGATCGCCGAGGTCGCGTTCCCCGTGCCCCTGCCCAAGGGGTACCACTATCGCGTGCCGGACGGGATGGCCGTCGCGGCGGGGTCGCGCGTGCGCGCGCCGTTCGGGCCGCGCAAGGCGGCGGGCGTGGTCCTCTCCGTGTTCGACGGAGAGCCGGAGCGGCCGCTCAAGGCGCTCGATTCCCTCGTCGACTCCCGCCCCGCGCTGAGCGCGGAGGGCGTGGCGTGCGCGCGCTTCATGGCGCGGCGCTTCGGCGCGCCGATCGGCGAGGCGCTCAAGGCGCTCGTCCCCCCGTTCGTCAAATCGCTCGACGAGCCGGTCGAGGTGTTCGTGGCGCCCCCGCGCGCGTCCGCACCCCCCGCGTTCACGCTCACGCCCGGCCAGGCGGGCGCGCTCGAGCGCCTCGAGGCCCTGCTCGACGCGAAGAAGCACGCGACGACCTTGATCTTCGGCGTGCCCGCCTCGGGCAAGACCGAGGTGTACCTGCGCCTGATCCGCCGCGCGATATCGGAAGGCGGCCAAGCCGCCTTCCTCCTGCCCGAGATCTCGCTCACGCGGCCGTTCTTCGACGAGTTCGCGGCCTCGCTCGGCGTGCCGGTGGCGCTGTGGCACTCGGGCCTCACGCCGCGCGAGCGGCGCCGCGCGTGGCTCGCGATCTCCCGCGGCGACGTGAAGGTCGTCGTCGGCGCGCGTTCCGCGTGCCTCCTCCCTTTCAAGGACCTGCGCCTCGCCGTGCTCGATGAGGAGCAGGACGAGTCGTTCAAGCAGGATTCCAACTCCCCCTTCTATCACGCCCGCGAGGTCGCCATCGAGCGCGCGAAGGCGTTCGGCGCCCTGGTCGTGCTCGGCTCGGCGACGCCGAGCATCGAGGCCTGGAGCATGGCGCGCTCCGGCGCGGCGGAGCTCCTGGCGATGCCCGACCGCGTCTCCGCGGTCCCGCGCCCTCCGGTCACGACCTTGCCCCCCGGGAAGTTCGGCGAGGTCCTGTCCGAGGAGCTCGTCGACAAGATGGCCGAGCGCCTGCGGCGCGGGGAGCAGTCGATCCTGCTGGTCAACCGCCGCGGCTTCTCCACCTTGACCACCTGCGGCAAATGCCGCTGGATCGACCGCTGCGCGGACTGCGGCGTGGCCAAGATCACTCACGAGAAGCCCGAGGGCGGGTTCGTGCTGATCTGCCATCACTGCGGCCGGAAGTGGCCGCCGCCGGAGAAGTGCGGCGCGTGCGGCGACCCGGCGATGCGCTCGGGCGGGGTCGGCACCCAGCGCGTGGCGGCGGAGGTCAAGCGCCGCCTGCCCGGCGCGCGCGTCCTGCGCATGGACCGCGACACCGTGTCGAAGGAGGCCAAGCTCGAGGAGCGCGTCTACGACCAGTTCCGCGCGCGCAAGGCCGACGTGCTCGTCGGCACGAAGCTCGTGGCCAAGAGCTTTCACTTCCCCGAGGTGACCCTCGTCGGCGTCGTGGACGCGGACACGATGCTGCACATGCCCGACTTCCGCTCCGCCGAGCGCACGATGCAGCTGCTCGCGCAGGTCGCCGGGCGCGCGGGCCGCGCGGACAAGCCCGGCGAGGTGCTCCTGCAGACGCTGTCGCCCGAGCACGAGGCGATCAAGGGCGCCGCCGACGGCGACTACGCCGCATGGGCCGACGCCGAACTCGCGTCGCGCGTCGAGCTGAGCTATCCGCCGTCCGGCGGGCTGATCCGCGCGATCCTCGCCTGCGCCGACGAGGCGAAGCTGACCGAGGCCGGCGCCGCCTGGGCCGACGCGCTGCGCCTGCTGCTGCCCGCGCCGGCGGAGGTCGTGGGCCCCGCCCCCGCGCTGCTGCGCCAGGTGCGAGGCAAGTTCCGCGACACCGTCCTCATCAAGCTGCCCGCCGCCGAGGTCGAGGAAGGCCTCAAGCGCGCGCGGAGCTGCCCGCTGTCCTCGTCCGTCAAGCTCACCCTCGACGCCGACCCCTACGATTTCCTGTGACCGTTTGAGGGTGGACGCGGGCCCGCCAGAGTTGTAATATTCCTCATAGCATGGAGCAGAACCCTCTCGCCCGCTTGAAACGGGGCACCCTCTCGCTCGTCAGCGACGAGGAATTGACGAAGAAGCTGGACTCCGGCCGCGTCCTGCGCGTCAAGCTGGGCGTGGACCCGACCTCCTCCGACCTCCACCTCGGGCATAGCGTCGTCCTCACCAAGCTCCGCCAGTTCCAGGACCTCGGCCACACGGCCGTCCTCATCATCGGTGACTTCACCGCGATGGTCGGCGATCCCTCGGGCCGCGACTCCACCCGCCCCACGCTGACCGCGGCCGAGGTCAAAGCCAACGCCGCGACCTATCAGGAGCAGGCGTTCAAGATCCTCGACAAGAGCAAGACCGAGCTGCGCTTCAACTCCGAGTGGCTGACGCCGTTCATGAAGGACCTCCTGCTCGACACGCTGAAAAGGCACACCGTCCAGCAGGTGCTCTCGCGCGAGGACTTCAAGAAGCGCATCGCCGAGAACTCCCCCATCTCCCTGCTCGAGGTGATGTACCCGCTGATGCAGGGCTACGACTCCGTCGCCGTGAAGGCCGACGTCGAGCTCGGCGGCAACGACCAGCTGACCAACCTGCTGATGGGCCGCAAGATGCAGGTCGACGCGGGCCAGGAGGCGCAGGTCGCGCTGACCGTCCCGCTGCTCGTGGGCCTCGACGGCGAGAAGAAGATGTCCAAGTCCTACGGCAACTCGATCGGGCTCAACGACGCGCCCAACGACATGTTCGGCAAGACGATGCGGGTCAACGACGAGCTGATGCTGGATTACTACACTCTGTTGACGGACAAGGACCTGGACGCCGTCAAGGCCGAGCATCCGATGAAGGCGAAGAAGGAGCTCGCGCGCCTCCTCGTCGCCAAATACCACGGCCAGGCCGCCGGGGACGCCGCGCTCGCCTACTTCGAGAGCACCTTCTCGAAGAAGGAGCAGCCGACGGAATTGACGGAGAAGAGCGTCGGACAGGGACTGCCCCTGTCCAAGATCATCGCCGAGGTCACCGGCAGCTCGGGCAGCGAGGCGCGCCGCCTCGTCGAGCAGGGCGGCGTGCAGATCGACGGCGTGAAGGTGACCGTCGACGGGCCCGTCAAGGACAAGACCTCGTTCACGCTGAAGGTCGGGAAGCACAAGTTCTTCAAGATCGCGCTGACGCCGTCGAAAGCCTAGGGAGAAAACCGATGAGGATCATCGCCGCGACGCTCGCCCTGCTGCTCTCCGCCGCCGTCCCCCTCCGCGCCCAGGAAGACAAGTGGGACGCTCGCCTCGGCGCGGTGTCCGGCGACGTGACCGTCGTCGCCGCCGACGGCTCCCCCGACGCCTCCGGCGAGGCCGGCATGCCGCTCGAGGAAGGCGACCGCGTCGTCGTCGCCGAGGGCGCCTCGGCCGAGGTGGCGCTCGACGGCGGCAGCCTCATCACGGTGCGCGAGGGCTCCGACTTCAAGCTCGAGAAGACCGCGAAGGGCGACTCGTCGTTCTTCCTCTCCGTCGGCTCCCTGCTCGCCAAGATCCAGAAGCTCGGGGCCCAGCGCCTGCGCGTGCGGACCCCCGCCGCGGTGGCCGCCGTGCGCGGCACGGAGTTCGGCGTCGAGGCCGGGGACGAGACTTACGTCGGCGTGTTCGACGAGGGCAAGGTCGAGGTCACCGGCGACGCCGGCGGGACCCCCGAGCTCCTGATCGCCAACCAGGAGACCTCCGTCAAGAAGGGCGCGGCGCCCGTCCACGCGATCCAGCTGCAGCGCTTCATGGCCCATCGCGCCCAGATGCGCGGCCACGGCCGCCGCCTGGCGGCCATCAAGGCGAAGTGGAAGGCCCTGCCGCCCGAGCAGCGCCGCGAGATGCGCAAGAAGATGATGGAGCGCATGCGGGAGAACCGCAGGAAGTTCCTCGAGAAGCGCGCCGCGATGAAGCAGAAGGTCGAGGACAAGCGGCGCCAGAACGCCGAGCGCGGCCAGCAGCGCCGCCAGGAGAACCTGCGCAAGATGGACGAGCGGCGCAACCGGGTCAACCGGCCGAGGAAGGACCGGTGACGCGCCCCGCCGCCGAGAAGGCGAAGGCTCCCTCCGCGCCGCCCGCGGATCCGACCACGCTGTCGGGGATCCCGGTCAAGCGCGAGTACGGCCCGGAGGACGCGCCGGCGGCGGAAGCCGTCGGCCGGCCCGGCGAGTACCCGTACACGCGCGGACTCAAGAGCGGCGGCTACCGCATGACGCCGTGGACGATGCGCATGTTCGCCGGCCACAAGACCGCCAAGGACACCAACGAGCGCTTCAAGTACCTCCTCGAGCACGGCCAGACCGGGCTCTCCACCGCCTTCGACCTCCCGACCTTGATGGGCCTCGACTCCGACGACCCCCGCTCGCTGGGAGAGGTCGGCCGCGAGGGCGTCGCCGTGGACAGTCTCGCCGACATGGAGGCGCTGTTCGCCGGCATCGACCTGGGCAAGGTCTCGACGTCGATGACGATCAACCTGCCCGCGCCGGTCATCTTCGCGATGTACATCGCCCTCGCCAAGAAGCAGGGCGTCCCCCTGACGCGCGTGCGCGGCACCTGCCAGACCGACATCCTCAAGGAGTACATCGCGCAGAACGAGTACCTCTACCCGCCGGAGCCCTCGATGCGGCTCGTCCTCGACCTCATCGAGTACTGCGTGCGCGAGGTCCCGCGCTTCTACCCGATCTCGATCTCGGGCTACCACATCCGCGAGGCCGGCGCCGACGCCGTGCAGGAGCTCGCCTTCACCCTCGCCGACGGGCGGGACTACGCCGAGCGCCTCATCAAGCGCGGCCTCCCCGTCGACGACTTCGCCTCCCAGCTCTCCTTCTTCTTCGACGTGCACAACCACTTCTTCGAGGAGATCGCCAAGCTCCGCGCGGCGCGCTCCATCTGGGCGAAGCTCATGAAGAACGAACTGGGAGCGAAGAAGGAGATCTCCTGGATGCTGCCGATGCACTGCCAGACCGCCGGCGTGAGCCTCACGGCCCAGCAGCCGCTCAACAACCTCGCCCGCGTCGCCTACCAGTCCATGGCCGCGGCGCTCGGCGGCACCCAGAGCCTGCACACCAACTCCTTCGACGAGGCGCTGGCCCTGCCCACCGACGAGGCCGTGATGCTCGCCCTGCGCACCCAGCAGATCCTGGCGCTCGAGACGGGCGTCACCGACACGCCCGACCCTCTCGGCGGCTCGTACTACCTCGAGAGCCTGACGGCCGAGGTCGAGAAGCGCGCGACCGAGATCATGACGCGCATCAAGGAGCTCGGCGGGGTCGTGCCCGCGCTCGAGAAGGGCTATTTCCACCGCGAGATCGCGGAGACCTCGTACCGCTTCGAGCTCGACCAGGCCGCGAAGCGCCGCAAGATCGTCGGCGTCAACACGCACGAGACCGCGGGCCAGGTCCCCCCCATCCTCAAGATCGACCACGCGGTCGAGAAGGGGCAGGTCAAGCGCCTCAAGAAGCTGCGCGCCGAGCGCGACAACGGCAAGGTACAAGCTTGCCTTGCGCGTCTTAAGAGCACGGCGAAGACCGAGACGAACCTCATGCCGCTCATCCTCGAGTCGGTGGAGGCCTACGCCACCGTCGGCGAGGTCACCCAGGCGCTGAAGGACGTCTTCGGCGAGTATCCGGTGTTCGGCGGCTGATGAGATGCTGATCGCGGTCGACGCCTCGGACGCCAGGTTCCGGGCCCAGCTCCAGGGCCTGCTCGAGTCCAACGGCCACCGCGTCGTCGAAGTCGCGTCCCGCGCGGGGGCGGTCGCCGCGCTGCGCGCCGCCAAGCCCCATCTCCTCGTCGTGTCCTGCGCCGAGGGCGCCGGGGACGCCGAGTTCATCCGGAGCCTGCGCGCCCAGCCCGACATGCGCCTCATGCCGGTCCTGTGCGTCGATCCCAAGGCGAGCCCGGGCGACACCGTGGCCCTGCTCGACGCCGGCGCCGACGACGCGATCACGCGCCCCTTCCAGCCGCCGATCTTCCTGGCCCGCGTGCGCACCTTGCTGCGCCGCGTGGTCTGGGCCGGCGACGCCCCCGAGGAGACCGTCACCGTGCTGACCGGCGGCCCGATCGAGCTCAAGCTCGTCTCCCGGCAGGCGATCGTCACCGGCAAGCCCGTCGAGCTGACCCGCCTCGAGTTCGACCTGCTCGCGCACATGCTCAAGCATCCCGACCGCGCCTTCAAGCGCGACGAGCTGCTCGCCGCGGTGTGGAACTATCCCGGCAGCGTCGAGACCCGCACCCTCGACAAGCACGTGGAATCGCTCCGGCGCAAGGTCGGCCGCTGCGCCTCGCTCATCCAGACCGTCCACGGAGTCGGCTATCGCTTCACCCCGGCGCCCGTCAAGGCCTGAGCCGGCGACGCCCGCGGGCGTCCTCCCGTCTCCCGTTTCCGGCGCGCTCTTCGCGCTGATCGTCCTGCTTCCCCTCGCCTGGTCCAAGCTGTTCATCGCGGAGTTCACTCTGGCCAAGCTCCTCGTCCTCAACGCCGCCCTCGCCGCCGCCGCCGTCGCCGCCGCGCTCCAGCCCCGGTCGGTCTCCGCCGGCGTCACCGCCCTCGACCTCCCCCTCGCCGCCGTGCTCCTCCTGTCCGGCCTCTCCGCGGCCCTGTCCGACGACCCCTTCACGAGCCTGCGCGGCCGCTATGACTCGTACGCTTACGGGGTCTGGGGCCTGGCGCTCGCCGCGGCCGCGGCCCAGCTTGCGGCGCGCGGCGTCCGCGGACGCGAGGGGGCCACGGCGCGGTGCCTCGGCTGGTCGGCCGCGGCCGTGGGCGGCTACGCCGTCCTGCAGCGCCTGGGCATCGACCCGATCTTCCATCTGAAGCAGCTCCCGGCCGGTGGACGAGCCGTCTCGACTTTGGGCAGCCCCGTGGACCTCGGGGCTCTTCTCTCCCTCCTGTGGCCGGCGGCCCTGTGGCGCGCCGACAGGGAGCGCGGGGCGCTGTCCGCGCTCCCGGCCGTGCTGATCGCGGGAGGCCTGATCGCCAGCGGCTCCCGGGGCGCCATGCTCGCCGCGGCGGCGGGCGCGGCGATCTATTGGCTCTTGAGCCGGCGCGAGGCCCGGACGGCTCTGCCGGGGGCGCTGGGCCTGGCCGCGCTCGCCGTCGCCTTCGCGATCGGCTGGTCCTTCCGGCCCGGCGCTTCGGTCTCGGACCGGGCGCGCGTGGAGGTCTGGAAGGCGGCCCTCGACGCCTTCCGGCTGCGCCCGTGGCTCGGCTGGGGCCCCGACGGCTTCGAGGACGCCTTCAAGCTCCTCCGCAGCGACCTGTTCGTGTCGCTCCTCGGCTCGACCCGCTACCAGGCTTACGCCCACAACGACATCCTCCACGTCCTCTCCGGGCTCGGCCTGCTCGGAGCGGCCGCTTACGCCTGGCTTCTCGCCGCCCTGTGCCTGGCGGCCAAGCGAGGCCTGAAAAGCGAGGACCGGAGCCTCCCCGCGGCGTTGTTCGCGGGCCTCCTCGCCCTGTGGGTGAACCTGGCGATCAACCCCGTGGCGCTCGAGGTCCTCGTCCTGGCCGCCGTGTGCGCGGGGCTCCTGGCGTCGGCGTCCGCCCCGCCCGAGGACCGGGCGCCATCACGGGGCGTCCTGGCCGTCCTCGCGTGCCTGGCGGCCTTTTCCCTGTACCACGCCTCCGTCCTGGTCCGCGCCGACGCGGCGTACAAGCGCGGAGCCAAGGCCCAGGCCGCCGGGAATTTCGCGGTCGCGCGGCCTGAGATCGCCCGCGCCCGGCGCGCGGCCCCGTGCGAGTTCTCTTACCTCCAGGGCGAGGTCAACGCCGTCGGCGACTGGATCAACGCCACCCACGACGTCCCCGAGCGGCTGGCGCTGCTCGCGTTGGCCGACGCCGACGCCGCCGCGGCCCTTTCCTGCCATCCCCGGCAGGCGATGTCTCACTACATCGCCGCCTACTCCGCCCGCATGCACGCCGAGCTGGGCTTCAAGGACCGCCTCGCCGAGGCCGCCCTGGAGTACGATCGAGCTCTCGCCCTCGACCCCAAGTTCGAGCCCCTTCTCGAGGCCCGCCGCGACGTGTCCCGCCTCATGTCGTCTCCTCGCTAATTTCCTAATATGTTGCAGGTGACCCGCAGACTCTCCCTCGTCATTTCGCTCGTTTCCCTTTGCGCGTGCTTCGGGCCCCGTTCCTCGCCCCCCGCCGCGACGAAGTTTCCGCTGCTCAACCCCATGCTGGCCGCCGACCCGGATATCGACTTCAAGGAACTCCGTCCGTTCAATCACAAGATCAGGGCGTTGGTCGAAGAGCGCAAGCGCGCGGGTCTGGCGACCCATGTCTCGGTCTATTTTCGCGATCTCGAGAACGGACCCATGTTCGGCGTCAACGTCGACGAGAAGTTCTCCCCGGCGAGCCTGCTCAAGGTGCCGCTGATGATGGCGGTGCTCAAGGAGGCCGAGAAGGACCCCGGCCTGCTGAGCCGTCGCCTGCGCAACGACCGCCCGGAGCTTGCGCGGTCGGACTACAACGGCCGCGCCCTGGAGCGCGGCAAGGAGTATGCGGTCGACGAACTCCTGCGCGCCATGATCGTCGCCTCGGACAACAACGCCGTCATCCTGCTGCGGACCGTGGTCGGCGACGAGGCCCTGAACGCCGTCTTTCGCGACTTCGGGATGATCATCCCCGAAGTCCGCCCCCTGGACGACAGCATGACGGTGCGTGAATATGCGTCGTTCTTCCGCATACTCTACAACGCCTCCTATCTCGACAGGGCTTTGTCGCAAAAGGCGCTGGCATATCTGGCCGATTCGGATTTCAAGGCCGGCCTCGTCGCCGGCGTCCCCCCCGGCACCGTCGTGGCGCACAAGTTCGGCGAGCGCTCCTTCTACGACAGCAGGACGAAGCAACTGCACGACTGCGGCATCGTATATCATCCCTCGCGGCCCTATGTCCTGTGCGTGATGAGCCGCGGCGACGATTTCGTCCGATTGAGCGGGGTCATCAAGGATGTGTCGTCGTTGATCAGCAAGGAAGTGGACTCTCAATACAAACCCTGATGCGGCGATTGAATCTAGTGGTCGGAGTCATGTTGACGGCCGCGGCGTCAGGCGCGCAGGAATGCCCGCCCGCTCCCGCATGCCGGCCGGCCGCGCAGGTCCGCCGTCCCGTGAAGTACGGGCTCATCAACCCGCTACTCGAGCTGGAGCCCTCTCTCGAGTTCACGGAGCTGAGGCCGTTCAAATATAAGGTGGAACGATTGATCGAGGTCCATCGGAGTTCCGGCGCCGTCTCTCATGTATCCGTCTATTTCCGAGATCTCATGAACGGACCTCTTTTCGGGATCAACGAAAAAGAGCCCTTCACGCCGGCGAGCCTGCTCAAAGTGCCGGTGATGATGGCCGTGTTCAAGCGAGCGGAGGATGAGCCCGCCTTTCTTCAGCAGGAGATCCGATACGAGCGGATGGCGGATTCCATGCCTGACATCGCCACGACCACCTTGAATTCGGGTGAATTCTATTCCGTAGAAGATCTTCTGCGCGCGATGATCGTCGATTCGGACAACGGCGCCGCGTTTCTTCTTCGCGCCGTCTCAGGGGTCGGCGCGCTCGAGGAGGTCTACACGGATCTTGGTCTCGAGATTCCCGCCATCCGTACCTCCGACGAGCCCATCACCGTGCGCGAGTACGGGACATTTTTCCGAATGCTCTACAACGCCTCCTATCTGTCTCGTGCCCATTCGCAGAAGGCCCTGGAGCTGCTGAGCGCGACGCAGTACGCGGACGGCCTCGTGGCCGGGGTCCCCAAAGACGTCCGGATCGCTCATAAGTTCGGCGAGCGGTCTGATCCGGCGGGCGACGTCCGCCAACTGCACGATTGCGGGATCGTCTATTACCCATCGCGCCCGTATCTGCTTTGCGTCATGACCCGCGGCCGGGACTTCGGCAAGATGTCCGCGCTGATCGCGGCCGTCTCCCGGACCGTCTATTCCGAGGTCGCATCCGAGGCCCCCAAGCCTTAGCCGTCGCGGGATTGTTGTAAAATCCGTGGGCATGGGCAAAGCGAGCCGACGACCTCCGAACCAGCCGGCGACGGCGCCCGTGACGGCCTCCAGCGGCAGCGCCCTTTGGATAGGCGTCGGCCTCATGGCGGCGGTCGTTTTCGTGTATTCGCGAGTATGGCGCTTCGGGTTCGTTTCCTACGACGATCTCCATTACCTTACGATGAGCCCGCACGTCTCCAACGGGCTCACCCTCGCCGGCGCGAAGTGGGCTCTGACGACCTTTTACTTCGTGAATTGGCATCCCATGACGTGGCTGTCCTACATGCTCGACGTCGAGCTGTACGGCTGGAACGCTGGCGGCATCCACTTCACCAACACCGCGCTGCACTTGGCGACTTCCATACTGCTCTTCCGTCTCCTCAAACGCTTGACGGACGCCGATCTCCCCAGCGCCTTCGTGGCCGCGATGTTCGCTGTCCACCCGCTTCATGTCGAGTCGGTGGCGTGGGTGTCCGAGCGCAAAGACGTGCTCAGCGCGTTCTTCCTGATGCTGTCGTTCTCGGCTTACGCGGCCTACGCGCGCCGCCCCGGGTTTCGCGGGTACCTCGTGCTCGTCGGACTCTTCATCCTCGGATTGATGTCCAAGCCGATGCTGGTGACCTTCCCTTTCCTGCTGCTCCTGTTCGACGTGTGGCCCCTGCGCCGATGGGCGCCGCCGGGCGAAGTCCAAGGCCCGGGACAGCTGCCTGCGTGGCGTTTGTTCGCCGAGAAAGTCCCCCTATTCCTGCTTTCCGCCGCGTCGAGCTTTATAACGCTGCGGGCGCAGGAGCAGAACGTCGCCAAGTTGACCGTCCTCCCCTTCAGCGTGAGGCTGGCCAACGCCGCCGATTCGTATGTGCGTTACGCGGTCAAAACGCTGTGGCCCGCCGATTTGGCCGTTTTCTATCCGTATCCGCGCACGCAGTCGGGGTGGTGGATGCTGGCTTGCCTTGCGGGATTGACGGCGGTTTCTCTGCTCGTTGCGCGTGAGGCGAGGCGTCGCCCGTACCTCGCCGTAGGCTGGTTCTGGTACATAGGAACGCTTGTTCCAGTGATCGGCCTCGTCCAAGCAGGCGATCAAGCGATGGCCGACCGCTACACCTACATCCCGATCGTCGGTCTCTTCATCATGGCGGCTTGGGGCGGCGCAGAGTTGGGGGCTCGCCGTGCGGGTCTTCGCTTCCCGTTGCGAGCCGCGGCTGTCGGCTGCATCCTCGCCTGCATGGTCATCTCGCGCGCGCAAGCGGGGTATTGGCGGAACGATAAAGAGCTGTGGGCTCGCGCCCTCGCCGTGACCCGGGATAATTACATCGCCGAATCAGGGATGGGAACGGTCTTGCTGTCGGAGGGAAAGCTGAAGGAGGCCATAGCGCATTATGAGAAAGCGGTGGCTCTCGAACCGCTTTACGCTCAAACGTACAACACTCTCGGAGTCGCGCTCATGAAGTACGGCCATGTCCGGGAGGCGCTCCCTTATCTCTCGCAGGCCGTGAAACTCAGGCCTGACTTCGCCGAGGCGCACAGCAACCTGGGACTGGCCTTGTCATCCCTTGGAGACGTCGATCAAGCCATCGCCCGCTATAAAGAGGCGCTGCGTCTCAAGCCGGATTACGCCGAAGTGCGCGGCAACCTTGCCATCGAATTCGCGCGCCAAGGACGATTGGACGAAGCGTTGGCCCAGTTCTCCGAGTCGCTCCGGCTCGACCCGGACAGCGTCCAGGGACATTACAACCTGGCCGTGCTGCTCTTCCAAAAGGGGATGAAAGCCGAGGCATTAGAACATCTGAGGACGGTTCTGCGCCTCAGGCCCGGCCACGCGGACGCCCGCCGGATGCATGACGAGCTCCTGAGTCCCGCGCCGCGCCCTTAGCCTACCACCATTCCAAAGTGCTGCCCGCCCTCACGGTGACCCCGTTCGCGAGAGCGGTCTCCGAGCCGAACCGGATAGTGAGCGTGCCGTTGGCGGTCGGCTTGATGACGCCATGGATTATCGCGACGTTCGAAGTGACGTTCGGCGTGGAGGCGCTGGTGACCACTCCGTTGACGGCGTTGAGCGAGTTGAAAGAGGTGTTGGTGAGGCTGGTAAGCGGGATTATGATGTTGTAGGCCAGGTTGGAGAAGGCCGCCGCCGTGTTGACCGACCAGCGCGAGCCGTTCGTCGTGGAGGCGACGCTGTAAAGCAGCGTCGCCTGGAACCGGTAGGTCGTCCCTGAGGTCATCGGGAAGTTCAGTCCGGTCACGTCGGCGTAGGCCGTGACCGCGCTGACGGCGTCGGCGCCGAGCACGACGGTGCGTCGAAGATTGGGCGCAAGCTTGGTCGAGTCGACCGCGCCGTTGAGGATCTTGACCGTCGTCACCGCGTCGGTCGCGAGCTTGTTGGTGTTGACGGCGCCGTTGAGTATCTTGGCCGTCGTCACCGCGTCGGACGCGAGCTTGTTGGTATCGACGGCGCCGTTGAGTATCTTGGCCGTCGTCACCGCGTCGGACGCGAGCTTGTTGGTATCGACGGCGCCGTTGAGTATCTTGGCGTTGGTCACCGAGTCGGAAGCCAGCTTGGCGGTGTCGACCGAGGCGTTCGCCAGCTTGGCGGTGGTCACGGCCAAGTTGAGAATCTTCACGGTCGTGACGCCATCCGTGGCGAGCTTGATCGTGTCGACTGAGCCGGGCGGGACGGTCCCGATGTTCTGCAACTGCGCCTGGATCGTGGTGTTGAGCTTGGCGGTGTCGATCGTGAGGTCGAGGATCTTCGCGCCGGTCACCGAGTCGGCGGCCAGCTTGTTGGTGTCGACCGCTCCCGTCATGATCTTGGCGTTGGTCACCGAGTCGGCGGCCAGCTTCGTCGTGTCGACGGCGGCGTTGGCGATCTTGACGGTCGTCACCGCGTCGGACGCCAGCTTGGCGGTCTCGACGGCGCCGGAGATGATCTTGACAGCCGTCACCGCGTCGGTCGCGAGCTTGGAGGTGTTGATGGAGGCGTTGAGGATCTTCACGCCGGTGACCGAGTCGGCCGCGAGCTTGGTGGTGTCGACGTAACCGGCCGGCACGGTGCCGGCGGCGGCCAACTGAGCCTGGATGGTGGCGTTGAGCTTGGCCGTGTCGATGGTGGCGTTGAGGATCTTCGCGCCGGTGACCGAGTCGGCGGCCAGCTTGGTGGTGTCGACGTAACCGGCAGGCACGGTCCCGGCGGCGGCCAACTGGGCCTGGATGGTGGCGTTGAGCTTGGCGGTGTCGATGGTGGC
>Ga0255338_1004292_pt1 | contig 15059 bp, 14 predicted proteins | sample MeOH1_35cm_T4_19_FD_203715 | JGI IMG/M metagenome (GOLD analysis project Ga0255338, IMG submission 203715) | Sandy soil microbial communities from University of British Columbia, Vancouver, Canada - MeOH1_35cm_T4_195 | ecosystem: Engineered > Artificial ecosystem > Sand microcosm > Unclassified ...
AGGTGACGAAGAAGCTCGCGGGCTGGGCCGCCATCCTCGCCATTCCGACGGCAATCGCGGGCATATACGGCATGAATTTCGAGCACATGCCGGAGCTGAAATGGGCCTATGGCTATTTCGTCGTACTGGGCGGAATGACGGCCATATGTGGCTATCTCTTCCACCGCTTCCGCAAGGCGGGCTGGATCTGATCCGCCTCAGACGATGAGCGTGCTGACGAAGGACGATCCCATATTCGTGCAGTCGAAGGCATGGAGGCCGAGTTCGTCCGCCAGCGTTTCGAAGCTCGCGATGCCCCGGACGGAATTGCCCTTTATGTCGAGGCGCGGCGAATAGGTGGCGACGCCGAGCTGACGGTTCACGACGCCGAGAATGCCACCGGCGACGCCGCTTTTCGCGGGCACGCCGATGTCATAAGCCCAGTGACCGGCATAGTCGTACATCCCGCACGTGAACATCACGGCCTGCGTGTTGCGCACCGCGCGAAGCTCGAAGGCTTCCTCCCCGGTGGCGGGGTTTTCGCCCATATTGGCGAGCGTTGCGCCCATGCGCGCGAGATCGCTCGCGGTCACACTGATCGAGCATTGGCGATAATAGAGATCGAGCGCTTCGTCAGGCGAGACGGTCAGCGCTCCGTTGGCGAGCAGAAGATAGGCGATAGCTCTGTTGCGGTGGCCGGTTTCGCTTTCGGAGCGATAGACCGGCTCGTCGAGAGAGAGACGCCGCCCTGCTGCGGCCGACAGGCGGTCCATCACGAAATCGAATGCGCCGCTGCCAAGTTTCTCGCAGAGAAGGCCGGCGATCGTGATGGCGCCGGCGTTGACCATCGGGTTGTAGGGTCGGTTGGTGGCAGGGTTGAAGAAGATCGCGTTGAAGGCATCGCCGCTCGGCTCCACCCCGACCCGAGTCAGCACGGCGCTGTTGCCCGCGACTTCAAGCGCCAGACAGAAGGTGAATGCCTTCGAGATGGATTGAATGGAGAAGGGCACTTCCGCATCGCCGGCCGTATAGAGTTTGCCGCCGATCGTGGCCATCGCCAAACCGAAATGGTCGGGGGAGGCCTTGCTCAGCTCGGGTATATAGCTGGCGACCTCACCCGCGTGATTGTCGCGATGCATAAGCCGGACGCTTTCGAGCAACGTCTCGAATTCGTGGGGGCGGTCCAGGCGGCTTTCTAGCGCCATTTCTTTTGCACGGCTCCTTCGTGCGGCCCGTAAAATGGGCAAATGCCTAATCGAAGTGCTGCCCTTGCCTCGCCTGCGCACAAGATGCTTGCAAAGCGGGCTGGCAGTTCCGCCTCCATCCTGCATCGCAAGGAATGCGCCAATCGGATAGGCGTTTGCAGGCGCCCCACCCATGGCGCGCAGCCCCATATTTGACATTGATCCGAAAAGACACGACCGTCACCGGCCGCGCCGCCTTTCGCATAAAAAATCATGGTTTTTTCGTCGGTTCCCTTCCTCTTCTATTTCTTGCCGCTCTTCATTCCGCTCTATTTCCTGGCGCCGTCGACGCGCAGCCGGAATGCGGTTCTGCTGGCTTTTTCGGTGGTCTTCTACGCCTGGGGCGAGCCGTGGTTCGTGCTCGTCATGCTGGCTTCCATCGTCTTCAACTGGCGGGCGGCGCTGTCCATAGAACAGGCCGGGCCTGAGCGGCGGCGCTGGGTGACCGGGGCGGCGGTCGCGGCCAACCTGCTTCTGCTCGGTGTCTTCAAATATGCCGATTTCGTCCTGACGAACCTCAATCAGGTTCTGGCTCTTTTCGGCAAGTCGGTGCCGGTGCCGGAGATCGGTCTGCCGCTCGGCATTTCATTTTTCAGCTTCCATTCGATTTCCTATCTTGTCGACGTGCATCGCGGCAGCGCGAAGGCTGCGCGGCGCCTCGGCAATATCGCGCTCTATATCTCGATGTTTCCGCAGCTCGTGGCCGGTCCCATCATTCGTTACAAGACGGTCGCCCGGCAGATCGACAGGCGGCGCACGACATGGGGGCGGGCAGGCGCGGGCGCGCGCATTTTCATCATCGGCCTTGCCCAAAAGGTGCTGATCGCCGACGAGGTGGCGCGGATCGCGGACGCGGTCTTCGATCAGGTTGTGCGGCCCACATTCGTCGAAGCCTGGCTCGGCCTTTCCGCCTATACCATCCAGATTTATTTCGACTTCGCGGGCTATTCGAACATGGCGATCGGTTTTGCCGTCGCCTTCGGCTTCACCTTCCCGCGCAATTTCCGGCTGCCCTATACGTCGCGCTCCATCACGGAGTTCTGGCGACGCTGGCATATGAGTCTGTCGACCTGGTTTCGCGACTATCTCTACATTCCGCTCGGCGGAAATCGCGGCTCGGCATGGGCGACCTATCGCAACCTCGTGACTATCTTCCTGCTTTGCGGGCTGTGGCACGGCGCGAGCTGGAACTTCGTCATCTGGGGCGCCTATCACGGCGCGTTGCTCGTCATCGAGCGGGCGGGCTTCGGCCAGATCCTGAAAAAGGCGCCGGACAAGCTCGCATGGGCCTATGCGCTTGTCGCCGCCATGTTCGGCTGGGTCTGGTTCCGCGCCACCGATCTGCCGCATGCGTTGAACATGTTTGCCGGTCTCTTCGGGCTGCACGGGCTGGGGCCGATGGATGTGCGCGTCCATCTTGCGCTTTATCCGACGACCGTGGCGGCGATGGTGGCAGGCGCGGCGTTGGCGCTGCTGCTGCGCTCCAATGGAACGCCGCCGCGACAGAATGCGTTCGCGCTTTGGTGGCGTAGCCGGAGCGTTCCCGACTTCGCCTTCATGAGCGCGATGATCGTCCTGTCGGTTCTGTCTGTGACCAGCGGCACATATAGCCCCTTTCTCTATTTCCGGTTCTGAGCCATGGGCATGATTGCGAGACACCGCCGCATCTGGCTTCTTCTGGCGCTGCCTTTTCTCTTTGTGCCCGCGCTCGCGAATATTTTCGGCATTGCGCGCCCCGCCGAAGAGGCGTCGCCGCTGCAAGCGCCGCACGATGTGGCCGAATGGCTTTCATTGCCGCGCGCTGTGGATGCATGGCTCAACGGCAATTTTGGTCTCCGCGCGGTGATGCTGCGCGGCAATTCGGAATTGCGCTACGTGCTGAAATCGCCGACGACGCAGCGCGCAGCCTATGGCGAGGACGGCTGGCTCTATCTCACTGACGATGCGGTTTTCCAGCAGTCGATGGGGCTTCGCATGCGTGTGCCCCTGGTGACGCAACTCGCCGATATTGCCGCTCGATTGCAGACGGAACTGGGAGCGCGCGGCGCACGCGTCGTTGTGGCCGTGCCGCCGAACTCCCAGAGCATCAAGCGGGAAACGTTGCCGCGCTGGGCGAAAGTGGACGGCGTTCGCACGGAATATGATGTGCTCCGCGATGCGCTGGCCGAGAGGAAGATACCCTTCGCCGACCTCCGCACGCTGCTGCGCGAGGAGGAGGGGCGGCGCGAGGTTTTTCTGCGAACGGATACGCATTGGAACAATCACGGCGCGCTTCTCGCCTTCAACGAGGTGATGCGGGTGGCAGGCCGCGCCGACTGGACTGTCGATCCCGCACGCGTCGAAACCGGCATTGAAGACGTGAAGGAAAATGGGCTGTCGCGCATGATCGGGCTCGAAGGCGTTCTTTTCGATCGCCAGCCCGTGATTGACCTCACATCCTATGCGCCGCCGCGCTACAGGATCGAGGATCTCGCCGACCGCAAGGAACAGCCGACCTATGTCGCGACGAGCGAAGGCAATGAAGGCGGCCCGACCGTCATGGTCATCGGCGACTCATTCACGCGCTATTATTTCCGCGAATTGCTGATGCTGAGGGCGTCGCGCCTCATCTGGACGCATCACGACCAATGCGGCTTCGACTGGGCGCTCGTCGAGCGCTACAAGCCGGATCTTTTGATCCTTGCGCCGACGGAACGCTACGGCCTCTGCGCGCCGGGACGTGCGCCCAGAAATGAGCCGGGCGTTGCGACAGACGCTAGGAGGTGACGCCTGCTTCGAGCGCCTTGATGCGTTCGGCAAGGATCATCTCGCCCGGAAGGCTGTGCGCGTCATCGTCGTCGAAATCGCTCGGCGCGGTCGGTTCAAAGTTCGATGAGAGCGATGCCTTGATGGCATGAAGCTCTTCGAACCCGGCCCCCAGTTCATCGGCTGGGAAGGGCGTGAGCTTTGCGGCTGGCGCCTCGACCGTCGCTTCCTGCGGGACCGCTGCCTGCTCCGGCGTCGGCGCGGCAATGGCAGCCTGAAGGGCGGGCGCTGCCGCGACCTGCCCGAAGGCCTGGTTCATTTCATGGACGAGCCGGGCTGCCTGTTCACCAAGCGACTTCAACTGCTGTTCCACCTGCGACTGACGATCGATCTCGGCGCTGGCTGCCTGCTCGAGATCGACGATGCGCTGGCTGAGCGCGTCGGCATGGACATGCAGGCTGGAGAGTTCCTGCGCCTGCCGGTCGGCCTGCGAGCGCGCAGCATCATGCAGCATCTGAAGCTCGGCAATGGTGCTGCGAAGCGCATCCGCTTCCTGGGCGGAGGCAACCGCCGCCTGTTCGAGCTCGGCGTTGCGGTCGGCAAAGGCGGAATTGCCGGAAGCGAGTTCGGCGATCTTTCCTTCGAGCGCCGCGATCCGGATGGCTGACGCTAGCACTTCCTCATGTGCGCGTTCGTCTGCACTCTTCAGCTCCTGCGTGACCCGTGCCGTGGTGACGGCCACAGCCCTGCGCCGGACGAGCTGGATCGCGATGATCGCGAAGAGTGTCGCGGTCAAAAAGCCGAGCGCTATGAGCATGAGGCTTTCGGCCATGGATTCCTCTCAGGCAGGCGGGCGAGGGGCTGGCAGGTCGGAAAAAGCCTGCCAGAAAAGAAAATCCGGTTCTACCGTTGAAACACACAAAACTGCGGGTTGCGCCGCGACTGCGTCAGAACGGCAACCATTCACGGCTCTTGGTGTATTTGAGGTAGCCGACAGAGGCGCCGAGGCGCAGGCCGACGCCGGAGCGCATGGGCGCGAGGATGACATTGCCGCGCTGCTGGTAATTCACGCCGATGCCGCCCACCAGATAGGCGCTGCCTTCGACGCCGGGGAAGCGCTGATAAATGGTCTGTTTATTGGGCAGGTTATAGACGAGCGTGAAGACCTTCACGGCGTTGCCGCCGAAATCCCAACCGGCGCTCGGCCCCTGCCAGAAGACCCGGGCCGTGCCGCCGCGCTTCATGACCAGTGTGCCGGAACCATAGCGCAGGCCGACGACGATGGCGCCGCTGGCTTCCTCGCCTTTGATATAGCCGTTGGGCTCGCCATATTTCTTGAAGACGCTGTGTACGGCGTCGGCCATGCCTTGAGCCGCGCCGCCAAAGACGTCGCCCGCCTCATGGACGATTTCCTGCTCGCTATAGGTATCGTTGGAATGGCTGCGGACGGCAGGGGCTTCCTGGCTCGTCTCGGCAGCTTGGGCGGGAAGAGTGGCGGCGCCTGTCGAGATTAGCAGGGCAAGACCCGTGACGAGGGCGGCTTTGCGGTGCTTGCGCGGAAAGGCTTCGGTCATCGTCATCGTCTCTGGCTCCTTTGCGCGCGGGCGGCGCTTGCCGGTCGACGCCCGGCTGATTCTCTGTACTGGAGTTTAGCCGACACAAGGGGGCAGGATCGTGGCGCTTTGGGTCAATAATCCGGAAAATATTTCATCGCGAGACAGAGATGGGGAAGCGAGGCCGTCTTTCGTGCCGTTTCGACCCGGAAATGGGTTTTTTCGCTGGCATGGCGATTGCTCTTACAGGGATACAGCTTCGCCGCCGCCGATTACTCGGCAGGTGGGGCCGGCGCGGGCACCGAGGGTCGGGGGGCCTGTCGGAGCAGCGCCGGTCGCTCGTTACAGTCCGTGGCCTCGACAGCACAACGGATGCGGCGCTCCCTTCGGGGAGCGCCGTTTTCTTTTCAGGCACCGCCGCGAGCGAGGAAATAGGGGTTGTCGAGCCCGCGCTCGGTCTTGCCATAAAGAAGCGGCGCGCCATCGAGCAGCGTGACCGCGCCGCCAGCCGCCGCCAGCACGGCATGACCGGCAGCGGTATCCCATTCCATGGTGCGACCATGGCGGGGATAGAGATCGGCTTCGCCTGCAGCGATCATGCAGAATTTGAGCGAGGAACCGGCGACGAGAAACTCCTTCACCCGGTAGAGGTTCAGATATTCCTCGGTCTTCTGGTCGCGATGCGTGCGGCTGACGATAACCGAGAGGCCATCGGCGGCAGGCTGGCGCACAGAGATGCGGCGCGGCTGTGAGGAACCCGTGATCTTGTCATTCGTATACGGAGAGACCGTCTGTTCGTAAGCCTCGCCTGGCCCGAAGGCATAGAAGAGCCTTTCCTTTGCCGGCGCATAGACGACGCCTGCGACGGGTGCGCGGTCTTCGATGAGGGCGATATTGACCGTGAACTCACCGTTCTTGCGCAGGAACTCCTTCGTGCCGTCGAGCGGGTCGACAAGAAAGAAGCGCCGCCCGATGGCGGGGATGTGTCCGGCAGCGGCCTGTTCCTCCGCGACCACGGGAACGCCGGGGGCGATGCGGGCGAGCCCGGCGAGGATGATGCGCTCGGCATCGTGATCGGCGATGGTGACGGGGCTGCTGTCTTTCTTCACCGTCGCTTCAATGCCGGACTCGTAATGCGCCATGATGGCGGCGCCCGCCTCGACCGCGAGCCGCCGCAGTTCGCGCACCAGCACCGAAAGATCGTTCTCATGGTTCATCGTATCGTCCTTCGGGCCGACGAAGCTGCGGCCGGGGCTGGAATCCTGTCGGGCTGGATGGTATCAGCAATACGGGGCTGAAAAGAGAGTGGGGCGATAGCTATGAGCGAAGCGGGCGATGTGTCGGCGCTTGAACTGGGGGCGCTGCTCTGCAGCCGCGTCTGCCATGATGTGATCAGCCCGGTCGGCGCGATCACCAACGGGCTCGAAGTGCTGGCCGATGACGACGACCCGGAGATGCGCGTCCACGCCATGGAGCTCATCACCAGAAGTGCGGCACAGGCCTCCGCCAAACTTCAGTTCGCGCGTCTCGCCTTCGGCGCGGCTGGTTCGGCAGCGGCGGAGCTCGATCTCGGCGATGCGAAGGCCGTGGCCGAAGGCCTGATGAAAAGCGAGAAGGCCTCGCTCGCCTGGGAGGCGCCGCACGCCACCATCGGCAAGGACTATGTGAAGCTCCTGCTCAACATGCTTCTCATCGGCATTTCCTCGATCCCGCGCGGCGGGGAGATTTCCGTGGTGGTCGCAAGCGATCTTGCCCGTCCGCATCTTGTCGTCAGGACGAAGGGGCAGGCGGCCCGCGTGCCGGATGAGACGGCAAGGTTTCTCGGCGGTCGTGCCCTCGACACTTTCCTCGACGCCCGTGCGGTCCAGCCCTATTTCACCGGCCTTGTCGCGCGCTCGCTTGGTTTGACCATCGACGCCCGGATGGATGGCGAGGATTTCGTGATCGAGGCGCGGGCCTGAAAGCTGGAGTTGGCGCCTCGTAACAAGAGCACTGCCACAAACAAAAAGGGCGCCTCGTGAGAGACGCCCTTTAATCGTTTGAAACGCGCTCGGCGTTCGGTCAGGCCGTGGCCTGGACCGGCAGGGCGCCTTCCGCGGGGTCGCGCAGCACATAGCCACGTCCCCACACGGTTTCGATGTAGTGGTCGCCGCCCGTGGACGCCGCGAGCTTCTTGCGGAGCTTGCAGATGAACACGTCGATGATCTTGAGTTCCGGCTCGTCCATGCCGCCATAGAGATGATTGAGGAACATCTCCTTGGTCAGCGTCGTACCCTTGCGGAGCGAGAGCAGCTCCAGCATCTGGTATTCCTTGCCGGTCAGATGGACGCGGCTGCCGTCGACTTCGACCGTCTTGGTGTCGAGGTTGACGGTGAGCTTGCCCGTATTGATGACGGACTGGGAATGGCCCTTGGACCGGCGCACCACCGCATGAATGCGGGCGACGAGCTCGTCCTTATGGAAGGGCTTGGTCATGTAGTCGTCGGCGCCGAAGCCGAGACCGCGAACCTTGTTCTCGATGCCCGCGAGGCCCGAGAGAATGAGGATCGGAGTCGTCACCTTGCCTAGGCGCAACGCCTTCAGAACCTCATATCCGCTCATGTCCGGCAGGTTAAGGTCGAGAAGGATGATGTCGTAGTCGTAGAGCTTACCGAGATCGACCCCCTCTTCACCGAGGTCGGTCGTATACACATTAAAACCGTCAGACTTGAGCATCAGCTCAATGCTCTGCGCGGTCGCACTGTCGTCTTCGATCAGCAGAACTCGCATGGTCCCCCTCTTCGCAGCGGAAGTTTGCCCCCCGCCACTGCGGCCCAAAAATAAATCCACAGTTAGGAAGATAACCTGATTTGGTTAATAAAGGTTAACCGGAGTGAAAAAATTTCAGAAAAATTCACCAGCCCGGTTAGGTCTTCGTTCAGCACGATTTTTGAGGCGCAAACGGATGAGTAGACCGGCGCATCGCCCGCAAGAGGCGAGGCCGGTTGCAGGAACCGGTGAGCGCACTTTCCACCGGCCAAGGTTTACGCCGTCTTAAAGTCTTGCCCCCATGATGAACCGATCATTTAGGGAGAAGGCACTTCTCCCATGCGGACCAGAATGCGGGAGCCTTAAAGAGTGCGGGCTTTGTTGGCGGAAATCGGCGCTGTCGCCGAAGTCAAACATTATGGACGGGTCGTCAGCATTCAGGGGCTGATGGTTGAGGTCGCCGGCCCGCTTCACGCCATGGGCGTGGGCAGCCGCTTGCGCGTTTCGAGCCGCACGGGCGCGGATATAGAGTGCGAAGTCGTCGGCTTCCGCGATGGCAAGGCGCTTTGCCTTCCCTTCGGCCAGCTTTCGGGCATCGGCGTTGGCTGCAAGGCGGTGGTCGATGCGGAAGAGCCGCATGTCTATCCGTCGAGCGCGTGGCTCGGTCGCGTCGTCAATGCCATGGGCGAGCCCATCGACGGCAAGGGCCCGCTGCCGCAGGGTCCGGAGCCCTATCCCTTCCGCAATGCGCCGCCGCCCGCCAATCTGCGCCAGCGCGTGCGCGGCAAGATCGACCTCGGCGTTCGCGCCATGAATACGTTCCTTTCCGTCTGCCGCGGCCAGCGCATGGGCATCTTCGCCGGCTCCGGCGTCGGCAAGTCGGTGCTTCTTTCCATGCTCGCCCGCAACACGTCGAGCGACGTCGCCGTCATCGGCCTCATCGGCGAGCGCGGGCGCGAAGTGCAGGAGTTTCTTGAAGACGATCTCGGACCCGAGGGCCTCGCGCGGTCCGTCGTCGTCGTTGCCACTTCGGACGAAGCGGCGCTGATGCGCCGCCAGGCGGCTTATCTCACGCTCAGCATTGCCGAATATTTCCGCGATCATGACAAAGACGTGCTCTGCATGATGGACAGCGTGACGCGCTTTGCCATGGCGCAGCGCGAGATCGGTCTTTCAGCGGGTGAACCGCCGACGAGCAAGGGCTACACGCCGACGGTCTTTGCTGAACTGCCGAAGCTTCTCGAACGCGCCGGACCCGGTGTCGGCAAAGGCAGCATCTCGGCCATCTTTACCGTCCTCGTCGATGGCGACGATCACAATGAGCCGGTCGCGGACGCCGTGCGTGGCATTCTCGACGGCCATATCGTCATGGAGCGCTCCATCGCGGAACGCGGCCGCTATCCGGCCATCAATATTCTGAAGTCGATTTCGCGCACCATGCCCGGCTGCAACACGGATGAGGAGAATGCGCTCATCCGTCGCGCCCGCGTGCTGATGTCGACTTATGACGACATGGAGGAGTTGATCCGCCTCGGCGCCTATCGCCCCGGCTCCGATCCGCTCGTCGATGAAGCGATGTTCTACCAGCCTGCACTCGACGCCTTTCTCGGACAGGGAAAGACCGAAGCGACGGATCTCGCGACGGGTTATGCGATGCTTGAAAATATTCTCGCCCAGAAGCCGGCGCCGAGGGGGGCTGACTGATGCGCAATCGTGACTCGCTCATTCGCCTTCACCGCTTCCAGGTGGACGAAAAGCGGCGCCAGGTCGCCGAACTCGAACTGATGCTTCAGGAGTTTCGCGTGCGCGAACGCGAACTCGAGGCCCAGGTGCTGATCGAGCAGGAGAAGGCCGGCATTTCGGACGTGGCGCATTTCGCCTATCCGATGTTCGCGAAATCCGTCATCCGCCGCCGCCAGAACATCCTCAACTCGATCGAGGATATCGAGCGCCAGCTCGAAACCGCCAAGGAAGAACTTGGCGGCGCCTTCCGCGAGCTCAAGAAATACGAGATCGTGGAGGACAACCGGAAGCGCCGCCAGCGCCGCGAAGCGGTCAGGGTCGAGCAGAGAGAGCTCGACGAAATCGCGCTGGGCATTCACCGCCGCCAGTAAAGCGCCCGCTTGCTCTTCCAACCGGCGCAGGCTCGGTTAGAATAGCCGCCCCTCTATAAGATCAAGGGCGAACGCTCATGCCTACCTTCGACATCGTTTCCAAGACGGATTTTCAGGAAATCGACAATGCGCTCCAGAATGTGATCCGCGAGATTGCGACGCGCTACGATTTCAAGGGTTCGCATTGCACCATTGAGCGCAAGGACCAGGAAATCACGATCAATGCCGATGACGAGTTGAAGCTGAAGCAGATGCACGAGCTTCTGCAGGGGCATCTTGCGCGGCGGAAGATCGAGTCCGGCATCCTCGATTACAAGGATCCGGAAAAGGCGGCGGGGCAGAGCGTCCGCCAGAAGGTCGCCATCCGCGAGGGCATCGACAAGGATCTCGCCAAGCGCATCGTCAAGGACCTCAAGGGATCGAACCTGAAAGTCCAGGTCGCCATTCAGGGCGACGAACTTCGCGTGACCGGCAAGAAGCGCGACGATCTTCAGGCGGCCATTCAATTCGTGAAAGGGCTGCCCATCGAGCAGCCCCTCCAGTTCGAAAATTTCCGCGACTGATCGATCAGCTGCGAAGCACCAGGCGGCGCACCAGATAGACGACGCTGATTGCGACCAGATAACCGATGAAGCGTATGCCGACGAGCTTCCAATAGGCGACGTCGCCGAAATTCGGCAGCGGGCTTGCGTCATGTGCGAGGTGGCGGCGAACGATGTTGGCGACTTCGTGCGCCAGCGTTGCGCCGACCGTCCAGCCGACGACCTGGTTGTAGCGGGGCATCAGGCCTGCGGCCACCACCGCGATGATGATGCCCTGCATCGAATTCACCGTGTCGAAGCCTTGTGCTGCGAGCGCGGCGGCTTGATTGAAATAGACGGAAAGCTGCTGCATTGGTCCCCACCTTTGCCATGCAGGCGTGCCCGCTTGTCGGGCGACTGCCGATGAACGAAGCGGCAGACAGGGTGACCCAAAAGAGTACAGTGGTCTAGCTTAATCGCACTGCAATATTAGTTCGTGTGCGTTGCAAAAAACTTCATGCACCGCGGCGCAGCGCTTCTTTCGGGGCCGGTTGTGGCATGGAGAAGATGAGGTCGCGCGCCAGCTTTCGGACGGCCTCGCTCGCCTTCGCCTGGGGATGGCGGAACAGGATAGGCGTCTGGTGACGAATGGCGTCGCGCACCATGTCGTCGCGCGGAACGAAACCGGCAAAGGGCGGATTGATGCCCAGGAAATTACGGCATGCGTTGGTGAGCGCCGCATGGGTCCGCCACGCATGTTCGCGGTCGTTGGCCATGTTGACGACGACGCGGATGTCGGCTTGGCCATCCTGCTGCGACAGAAGCTTGATGAAGGCGTAGGCGTCGGTGAGAGAAGTCGGTTCGTCGGTGACGACGACGAGCGTTGTGCTGCCCGGCATGCAGAGCGTCAGCACCGACTGGTCGAGGCCCGCCGCGAGATCTGTGATGATATGGGCATAGCGCGACGACAATGCGGCGAGCGTGCGGGCGATGCCGGCAATCTCGGATTTGCCGAGCGCGCTCAACACGCCGGAGCCGGACTTGCCCGCCAGTACATCGAATTTGACACCGCCCGCAGCGCCCGAGACCGACGGAATCTCGTAGCTCGTGATCGCTTCGTCGAGCCGCGCGCGGCCAGCGATGACCGAGCCGAGATCGAGATGCGGCGAAAGGCCGAGCTGAACATCGACATTGGCGAGGCCGATATCGCCGTCAAAGAGAAGCACGTTGCGACCGAGTCCGGCGAGAGCCTCCGCGAGCGTCACCGAGAGCCATGTCTTGCCGACACCTCCCTTGCCGGAGGCGATCTGGATCATGCGCGGGCTGGCCATCTGGTCCGTCCTGACTGCTTGCTATACTGCGGCGAGAGATTGGGTTTCGGAGCGCGTCTCGTGCGAGCCGAGGATGAGGCGCGCGCAGACGAGCGGGCTCATGCTGGCGAGCCCGCGTGCGAGATAGGGAGTGACGCTCAACTGCGCGAGCGCCAGACCGGCGCTGTCGGCGGCCGTAAGCACGGAGCCGAGGCGGCGCGAAATGTCGAGTTGCGTAGCGATCAGCCGCGTCGCTCCGAGTTTCGCGAATTCGTCTGCCACCTCGCTCGACACGAGCGCGTCGGTCGCGGCGGAGAGAACGAGCATCGGCTCGACGTTCGCGGCAATCCGCGCACCCTCTGCGACACGTTTCAACGCCGCGAAGTCGCCGCGGTCGAAGGGATTGATGCTGGTCGTGTCGATGAAGCAGGGCGCGGAATCCACGCGGTCGTCGAGAAGCATCGAAAGCGTGTCAAGATCGGCGGCGGGGCGGACCGTGAGGTCGAGAAGTTTCCCATAGGCATCCGACTGCGCCGTGGCGCCGGCGCGCGCCGTGTCCGTCGTGACGAGGTCGACGCTTGTGCCGCTGATGAGCGCATTGGCGGCAAGCTTCGCCATGGTGACCGTCTTGCCCGATCCCGGAAGACCCACCAGCATGATCGGCGCTTTGGGCCGTGTTGGCACGGGCTCGAAGGCGAAACGCGTCTCGAGGGCGTTGGCAAGTGCCGCCAGCGCATCGTCGCTGCCGAGAGCCTTCGCCGCCGCGACCAGCGCATCGCGCAAAGGGGCGGGCACGGCATGAGCGTCGAGCGCAGAGGCAATCAGCGTTTCGTCGAAGGGGATGCCGGAATGTATCGGCGCGGCGGGCGTGGTTCTCCGTTGCTCGACTGGAGCGAATTTTGGTGTCTCGCGCAGCCGGTCGCGCAGCATCTGTTCGAGCGAAGCTTCGATGTCGGGAAGTGTCGCAGCCTGTCCGGTCTGCGCCGCTTCGGCGGGCATGCGCGTCTCGACCGCAGCAGTGACTTCCATGCGGCCTGCATCGTTCACATAGTTCGAAACGATGATCGCATCGGGCCCGAGTTCACGACGCACCTGGTCGATGGCTTCCGCCATGTCTGCCGCGATGAAGGTTCTCAGACGCACGATCTACACCCCGCCTGCCGCTTGCACTAGACCGAGCCCACGGTGCGCAGCTTGATGCGCGGATGGATTTCGTTCTGAGACATGACGAAGGTTTGGGGCCGGAAGCGCTCGATAATGGAACGCACATAGGGCCTGACGCCAGGGCTCGTCAAGAGCACCGGAACCTCGCCCGCGCGTCCGGCTTCCTCGAACATTTCGCGGACCGTACCGATGAACTCCTGAAGCTTCGAGGGCTGCATGGCGAGCTGCTTCTCGTCGCCCTGACCGACGAGCGATTCCGCAAAGGACTGTTCCCAGCGCGGCGAGAGCGTGAGAAGCGGCAGCGTGTTGTTGCCGTCGAGATGCGAGGCGCAGATCTGGCGGGCAAGGCGCGCGCGGACATGCTCGGTGATGAGATTGAGGCTCTGCGTGTGGCCAACCGCTTCCGCGATGCCTTCCATGATGGTCGGCAGGTCGCGGATCGAAATGCGCTCGTTGAGCAGGGTCTGCAGCACGCGCTGAATGCCGGTGACGGTGATCTGCGCGGGCACAATGTCGTCGACGAGCTTCTTGTGCTCCTTGCCGAGTTCGTCGATGAGCTTCTGCACCTCCGCGTAGGAGAGGAGGTCGGCCATGTTGTCGCGAATGATCTCGGTGAGATGCGTGGTGAGAACGGTCGGCGCGTCGACGACCGTGTATCCACGGAAGGAGGCTTCCTCGCGCAGGTTCTCGTCGATCCAGGTGGCAGGGAGGCCGAAGGCCGGTTCTGTCGTGTGAAGGCCGGGAAGGTCGATGCGGCCGCCATGCGGGTCCATGACGAGAAGCTGGTTCGCATAGACGTCGCCTCGTCCAGCTTCCACTTCCTTGACGCGGATCGAATAGGAATTCGCTTCGAGCTGCACATTGTCGAGGATGCGGACGGAAGGCATGACAAAGCCCATGTCGGTCGCGAGCTGACGGCGCAGCGCCTTGATCTGATCCGTGAGCTTCTGGTGGTCCTTGCCATTGATGAGTGGCAGAAGCGCATAGCCGATCTCGAGGCGGAGTTCATCCATCTTGAGTGCGCTCCCGATCGGCTCCTCCGCGGCGGGTGCGGCCTGCGCTTCCGTGGCTTCGGCTTCCACGAGTTCCGCAGCCTTGGTCTTGCGCGACTTCGTAACGTAATAGGCGATGCTGCCCGTGCCGCCTGCCAGCAGCAGGAAGGGGAGCGTGGGAAGGCCCGGCAGAAGCGCCATGGCGCCCATGACGACCGACGACATGCCGAGCGCCTGCGGATAGCCGGAAAGCTGGTCGAAGAGAGCCTGGTCGGCAGCGCCTTCGACGCCCGCCTTGGAAACGAGAAGGCCGGCCGCCGTCGAAACGATCAGCGCCGGAATCTGGCTGACGAGACCGTCGCCCACGGTGAGGATCGTATAGGTATGCGCGGCGTCGGCGAAGCTGAGGCCGTTCTGCGCGACGCCGACGATGATGCCGCCGACGACGTTGATGAAGGTGATGAGAAGGCCCGCGACGGCGTCGCCGCGTACGAATTTCGAGGCGCCGTCCATCGCGCCGAAGAAGGCGCTTTCATTTTCGAGGTCGGTGCGGCGCTTGCGCGCGACCTTCTCGTCGATGAGGCCCGCGGAAAGATCGGCGTCGATCGCCATCTGCTTGCCGGGCATGGCGTCGAGGGTGAAGCGCGCCGCGACTTCGGCGATGCGGCCCGAACCCTTGGTGATGACGA
>Ga0255338_1004293_pt1 | contig 15056 bp, 16 predicted proteins | sample MeOH1_35cm_T4_19_FD_203715 | JGI IMG/M metagenome (GOLD analysis project Ga0255338, IMG submission 203715) | Sandy soil microbial communities from University of British Columbia, Vancouver, Canada - MeOH1_35cm_T4_195 | ecosystem: Engineered > Artificial ecosystem > Sand microcosm > Unclassified ...
TAGGCGAAGATACGCTCGTAGGTGATGCAGGTAACGATACTTACATAGTGGATAATATAGGCGATGTTGTAATAGAAACAGATGCATCAACAATCACTGGCGGCACAGATATTGTCATGGTTAGTATCACCACCAGTGCTGGTACCTATACCTTAAGTGCTAACCTTGAAAACGCCATACTCACAAACACCGCTTTCTATGGACTCACCGGCAATGCACAAAACAACGTACTAACAGGTAACAACGCTGAAAATACAATTAAAGGGTATGAAGGTAACGACACACTCAATGGTGGCTTAGGGAGGGACACCTTGATAGGTGGCCATGGTAATGATTTATTCACTTTCTCAAGCCCGCTCTCAGGAGCCAACATTGATGTGATTAGCGACTTTATTCGTGGTACGGATCGCATAGTCCTAGACACGACAATCTTCACTAAATTACTTAATGATACAAACCTGACCGATAACATCGTAGTGCGCCCATTAGGTGTTAAAGCGACAGATATGAATGACTATCTCCTTTTTAACACTACCACCAAAGCACTCTATTACGATGCGGATGGTTCAGGTTATAGCTATGCGCCAATTCAGTTTGCCACAATAGCTAACGTGGAGACTGTGAGCGCGAGTGATTTTGTGGTGATTTAATCTATTCGCACCAATTTCCCGCCACTTGTGATGGAGCTGACAGAAAGCCAGTGTGTTAAAAGACGTAATTACACCCCGCCGCTTGCGGCGGGGTATTTTGTTAACAACTACTCAATATTCTGAATCTGCTCGCGCATCTGCTCAATGAGCACTTTCAGCTCCATTGATACCTGCGTAGTCTGAACTGACACTGATTTAGAGCCCAGCGTATTGGCTTCACGGTTAAGTTCCTGCATCAGGAAGTCCAGTCGTTTTCCGGCGGGCGCGTCTGCATCCAGAATACGTTTCACTTCTGAAACGTGCGCAGTCAATCGGCTGAGTTCTTCGTCCACATCAATCCGCTGTGCGAACAGCACCATCTCTTGTGCAATGCGCTCCTGATCTATGGTTTTAATCGTTTCCTGTAATTTAAGCTCCAACTTGGCCTGATAGTCTTTATTGAGTTGCGGTAACAGTGGCTTAACTTTGGCAACCAGCGCTTCAATCTGCACCAGCCGGTCCAGAATCAAGGCTTTCATTTTTTCGCCTTCACGTGCACGCGATGCCGTGAGGTCATGCAAGCCTTGCGATACAAGCTTTTTGATGTCTTCTGCCAGTGATTCGTGACTTAATTCTTCGTGCTGCACTACACCTGGCCAACGCAAGATATCTGCCACACTCAGCGCGCGGCTTTGCGGAAAAAATAGCTGGGTTTTTATTTGCATATCTGCCAGTTGCTGCATTACCTGCTCATCCAGCTGTGGCGCCTGTGCAGACTGCGTGCGCTGTATCAGATTGATTTTACATTCAACTTTGCCACGGCTTAATTGCGCCCCTATTAATTCCCTGATCTGTGGCTCAAAGCTCTTCAGGGTTTCATCCAGCTTGAAATGCAAATCCAGATAACGGCTGTTCACAGCGCGCAACTCCAACAAGAGCGTTGCGCCTTCTATCGGCTGCTCTAATGCAGCAAAGCCAGTCATACTATATGTCATGTTAATTTTCCCAATCTTACAAATTTAAGCTGTTACTTTTATAATCGGCTTCAATGTTACCAAACACTCACTATTTCATACGTAAATAAAGCGTAAAAATTGTCATAAAATAAGCATGCTAGAAAAGTTTGGGCAATTATTGCATCAGAAAAAACTTTAATTACAATCCATTACGCGCTATATTGCCTAATTAAATCGAAGTTTGAATGCCAGACCAGTGATTAAAAAATACACTCTTCAACAATCGATTACAGATAAAGAAATCATTAGCAAAATTGTCTACTCCTCATAAGAATTTAGCATTACCTGCTGGCTACAAATTACAAGATTATGAAATTAAAAAAGTCTTGAGTTATGGCGGATTCAGCTTTGTGTACCTGGCACATGACAAAGATAAAAACTTTGTTGCCATCAAAGAATATCTGCCTTCATCCATTGCCTTGCGTGATGAAAATGCTACCGTGCAACCCAATACGGAAGACCTTGCAATGTTCAGGCACGGCCTGAAAAGTTTCTTTGATGAGGGGCTGACGCTCGCTAAAATCGAGCATAAAAATATTGTACGCGTTGTCAATTTCTTCCGTGCCAATGATACCGTTTATATGGTCATGCAATATGAGCGCGGCAAGTCACTGCAGGCCTATATTCTGGAACATGCCGAACCGGTTTCAGAAAACTTCATACGGCGGGTTTTCAGTGAATTATCTAACGGCCTGCGTGAGGTACACACCCATAAACTGTTGCACCTGGATATTAAACCGGCAAATATATACATTCGGCTTGATGGCTCTCCGGTGCTGCTGGATTTCGGTTCATCACGTCAGGCTTTAAGTGACACACACACTAAAATCTCACCTAGCTACACGCCCGGGTTCGCCTCGCCTGAACATTATTACGACAAGAAACTGCTGGGGCCTTGGAGCGATATTTATAGCATAGGCGCCACCATGTACTCGTGCCTGACGCGTAACTCGCCAATATCAGCAGACCAGCGCTTAAAAAAGGATACGCTGGTACCTGCGGTAAAAATAGGTAAAGAACACTACTCTCTGGAATTACTCGAAATTATTGATAATTGTCTGGATCTAGATTATTTAAAACGCCCGCAAAGCGTGTTTTCATTGCAAAAATCATTAATGGAAGCACCAAACAAACCTAAACCAAAAACGGGGTTTATGCATAAGCTCTTCAATGTAATCAACAAAAATACCGCAGCCAGCTCCAAAAAATCATCATGAAATTCACTATCTTTCAAAATAGCCGTCAGGGGCCTCGTCCTTACAATCAAGACAGGTTAGCTTACTCATACAGTAAAGATGCGCTACTGCTGGTCATTGCGGATGGCATGGGCGGGCATCGTCATGGCGAAGTCGCAGCGCAGCTGGCTGTGACGACGATGACAGATGCATTTCAACGTTTGGCCGTACCTTCCCTGCCTAGCCCGGCTAAATTCCTGATCGAGCAGATACAGCAAATACACGAGATGATCGATCAGCTAGCGCGTGATCAGGATATGCTGGAAGCACCGCGCACTACGATTGTAGCCGCTGTCGTGCAGCGCGGCATGCTGTATTGTGCGCATGCCGGAGATTCACGGCTTTATCATTTCCGCGATGGGCATTTACTGTACCGCACTGAAGACCATTCGATTGTACAGTCGCTCTATAACAAGGGCATGATTACCCGGGCAGAAATGGCAAATCACCCATACCGGCATAAAATTTTCAGCTGCCTGGGCGGTGACGTACCACCTAAAATTGAGCTGGCTGACCGACAGGAACTACTCGAAGGCGATACCGTCTTACTTTGCACCGATGGCTTATGGGGAGCGGTTGGCGATGATCAGATTAAACAGGTTCTGCGCGGCTCTTCGATTGAAGAGAATGTAACAAGACTGCTTGACCTGGCAGAAGCCGGCAGTGCTGAAAAAGGCGACAATATGAGCGCAATCGGCCTGCAGTGGGGAGATAAGCTGCACAGTGACGATGCAGTTTCAACCATCACCTTGCCTATGGGCTTTTCAACCACCATCATGAATCCACATACCCGCAGTGACTTTGACGGTGCAGCAGACCCTAGCCAGGCAGATGATCTAAGCGATGAAGACATTGAAAGAACCATCGCGGAAATACAGATCGCTCTGCAGAAAACCAAACGTACTTAAACAAATTTTTATAGCAGGATTTAACCAATGTCTTCCAGTAACACAAATAATATTCGCCCTAGCCAGCGTGCACTCAACCAATTGCGCGATGTAGAAATCATCCGCCATTACACTAAACATGCCGAAGGCTCTGTTTTAGTAAAGTTTGGTGACACGCACGTACTGTGTACCGCCAGCATCGATGAAAAAGTCCCCGGCTTTCTCAAAGGTAAAGGCCAGGGCTGGGTAACTGCCGAATATGGCATGCTACCGCGCTCGACCGGCAGCCGTATGGACCGGGAAGCAGCTAAAGGCAAACAATCTGGCCGCACGCAGGAAATCCAGCGCCTGATTGGCCGCTCGTTACGCGCCATTATTGATCTGCAAAAACTCGGTGAACGCAGTATCCAGATTGACTGCGATGTAATCCAGGCAGATGGTGGCACCCGCACCGCCAGTATCACCGGTGCTTACGTAGCGCTGCATGACGCTATCTCTACCCTGCTCAAAAGCGGTAAAATTACACAGTCGCCGCTCAAGGACTCTGTCGCAGCAATTTCTGTCGGCATGCACCAAGGGCAGCCGGTGCTGGATCTGGACTACATTGAAGATTCTGACTGCGACACCGATATGAACGTAGTGATGACCGGTAGCGGCGGTTTTGTGGAAATTCAGGGCACTGCCGAAGGCGAACCGTTTTCGCGTGAAGCCATGGATGCGATGCTGGATTTAGCTGCATTTGGCATCAAACAACTGACAGACAGACAAAAAGAGGTTTTGAGTGTTTAAGAAACTGGTTATTGCTACTGGTAATAAAGGCAAATTGCGCGAGATTCAGCACGTACTCAGCGAGTTGAATATCGAGATTATTCCGCAATCAGAATTCAATGTGCCGGAATGCGAAGAACCGCACTGCACGTTTATTGAAAATGCACTGGCCAAAGCACGCCATGCCAGCAAGCACACCGGCTTGCCAGCGCTGGCAGATGATTCGGGCTTGTGCGTGGATGCGTTGCAAGGTGCACCTGGCGTGTTATCTGCGCGCTATGCCGGTAAAAACCAACCGAATAGCCTGCTCACACAGGATGAACGCAACAATGACAAACTGCTGCAGGAAATGAGCAGTATCTCCAGCCGCCATGCGCATTTTTACTGTGTCATGGTGCTGGTTCGCCATGAGCATGACCCAGAGCCTATCATTGCCGAGGGCAGCTGGCAGGGTATTATCCTGCGCGAATATCGCGGTAGTGATGGATTTGGCTATGATCCTTTATTCCTGGATGACAAAACTGGCAAAACCGTTGCAGAACTGCCGTTAGAGATCAAAAGCCGTATCAGCCACCGCGGTCACGCCATGGCTAAACTGCTGCAGAAACTTGAAAGGCTGAGTAATGAGTAGCAAATGGCCTAAGTGGGTGCGTGATGACCAGAGCGTGGTTTCATGTACCGAGAAAGTCAAAGTCATGACCGAAAACTTTGACGAGATCAAACAAATTGCGCAAGACGCACTTGAGGATGGCCTGCTCATGGAAGTCTCTGAGCAGCAAATGCGCGATGCCCTGCATGCGCTGGTTGATTCACTCATCAATCCTTACAAAAAAAAGTGAATCCCTGAAAAAAGATAAATGAATAGATGCGCTCGATGAAGTATAAACTCCCGTTCGGCCTGAGCCTGTCGAAGGCACTGCATTCATTCACATTTCGACAAGATCAATGCGAACGGACTTCAAAGATCATCGAACCGGAGCAGTAGTATCAAAAAAATCATCGAAATCAAAGCTGAGGCAAGCTTTATACAGACGCCTATCAACACCGTTGCGCCGCTCGCAGGGGCAGCCACTGTCTCAGGCTTAAACAATCCACCGCCGCTGTCACTGTATATCCATATCCCTTGGTGTGTGCGTAAATGCCCTTACTGCGACTTTAATTCACATGAAAGCCGCTTCAAAAACGGTGAGATACCAGAAGCTGCTTATGTCGATGCCTTAATCGCCGATCTGGAGGCTGCCACCCCCAAAGTGTGGGGTAGAAAAATCAAGAGCATATTTTTTGGCGGCGGTACGCCTAGCCTGTTTTCTCCGCAGGCCATAGACAGAATTCTAAGTAATGTGCGAGCGCTCACTCCGCTTGAATACGATGCCGAGATTACACTGGAAGCTAATCCCGGCACTGTTGATAGTGCACATTTTTCTGGCTACAAAGACGCGGGCGTTAACCGTTTATCGTTAGGCATTCAAAGCTTTAATGCCGATTACCTGAAGGCATTAGGCCGCATCCACGATGACAAGCAGGCAATTGCGGCTGCCGAACTCGCCCTCAAAACCTTTGAACGCGTGAATCTGGATGTGATGTATGCGCTGCCTAACCAGACGCTGGAACATGCACTAGAAGATGCAAGACAAGCTGTTGCACTGGGCCCTGACCATTTATCGTTCTACCACCTGACACTGGAACCGAACACGCCATTTCACCGCACGCCACCTAGCCTGCCCGATGACGATACCAGCAGCGACATGCAGATTGAGATTGAGAATTTATTGGCTGCGCATGATTATGAGCATTACGAGACTTCGGCTTTCGCCAAAAAAGGCATGCAGGCCAGACACAACCTGAATTACTGGCAGTTTGGCGATTATCTGGGCATCGGTGCCGGCGCACACAGCAAGCTGAGCTACCACGATAAAATTACACGTGAAACCAGACCTAAACACCCTAAAGCCTACATGGAGCAGGCAAGCCAGGGTAAGGCTGTAGAAAAAGTATGGGAAATCAGCCAGGATGAGCTGGGCTTTGAATTCATGATGAATGCATTAAGGCTGACTGAAGGCGTACCGTTAAATCTGTTTCAGCAGCGTACAGGGCTCAATCTGCACACGCTTGAAGGTGCCATTAAAACTGCGCAAAGCAAAGGTCTGCTTTCCGTGGAGCAAGGCCGCATCAAGCCGACCCCGCTTGGGCAGCGTTTTTTAAATGAACTGCTGGAGTTATTTCTGAATTAAATGCAGCGATTAAATTCAGCACTGCCTTGGCAATATGCAGAACGTGCGTTTTTCTTACTGAATAAATTCACCGCCGTATTTTAACTCCAGCCGCTCAATACGATCTTGCCTATGGTAGTACCCGCCTCCAGCTGTGCATGCGCTTTGCGCAGATTCTCGGCATTGATTGGAGACAACGTTTGCTTGAGTGTAGTTGTGACCAGCCCCTGATCCACCAATCTGGCGATTATGTTGAGAATATTGTGCTGCTCAACCATGTCAGCCGTCTGGTACATGGAGCGCGTATACATGAGCTCCCACACAAAAGCCGCACTTTTATTCTTGAGCAGGTTTAATTCAACGGGCCTCACTGTTTCCACGATTGAGCATATACGGCCCTGCGGCTTGATCAACGCCGCCATCACCGGGAAGTAAGTATCCGTGTCATTGCAGCAGAAAATATAATCCGGCTGTGCAATACCGATAGCTGTCATCTGCTGCACAAGGTCTTGCCTATGATCAACTACATGATGCGCACCCAGCTCACGCACCCATTTCTCTGTTTCCGGGCGCGAGGCCGTAGCCACTACCGTGATTCCTGCCAGTTTGCTTGCCAGTTGAATTGCAATAGAACCTACGCCACCCGCACCACCGATAATGAGCAGGCTTTTGCCGTTGTTTTGCGCTGGCTCTTGCACTATCTGCAGACGATCAAACAGGGCTTCCCAAGCTGTGACTGCAGTTAGCGGCAAGGCGGCGGCCTGTGCAAAATTCAGACTTTGCGGCATGACGCCAACAATGCGTTCATCAATCAGCTGATACTCGGCATTGGAGCCTGGGCGTGTGAGGTCTCCGGCATAAAACACCTTGTCGCCCACTTGAAAATAAGTGCATTCCGGACCAGTTTTGACTACTTCACCGGCCGCATCCCAACCCAGTATTTTTGGGTTAGACTCGACTTTATCTTTTGGTTTTCGTACTTTGGTATCCACCGGGTTAACTGATACTGCATGTACACGCACCAGCAAATCCCGCCCACTCACTTCTGGGATATCCAGTTCAATATCCATCAATGACTCAGGATCAGTAATCGGGAGATAACGGGTAAGACCAACTGCTTTCATAGGTATCCTCACATGGTTAAAGTGATGGTAATGGCTTCTGCGCTTGTTTATTCAATACCTGATTAAACAGGCGCCAGTAAATTCGCAATTAAATTGAAGTTTCAAGCACGGTACGGCTGATATCCAGCGTTACATCTCCATGCTCACCCAACTTCACCATGCCGTGTTTTTCCAGCTGCGCCAGCAATGCAGGAATATCTTCTTTAGTGATCTGGTAGGCAGATAAGCGTGTTTTTACCTGCATGCTTTCAAAAAAGTCCCGGGTTTTGGTAATAGCCGCCTCAATACGCTGCTCTTCACTGCCTTCACGTATATTCCACACGCGCTCTGCATATTGCAGCAGCTTCGCGCGTTTTGAATCACGGCGTAGGCTCAGCATTGTCGGCAGTATGATTGCCAGCGTTTGCGCATGATCCAGGCCATGCAATGCTGTTACTTCATGGCCTATCATGTGTGTTGCCCAGTCACTCGGCACACCTGCACCGATCAAGCCGTTTAATGCCAGCGTGGCTGTCCACATCAGGTTAGCCTGCAATTCGTAATCATGAGGATTTTCCAGCAGCTGCGGGCCGGTTTCTATCAAAGTTTGCAGCAAGCCTTCTGCAAATCTATCCTGCACTTTAGCGCCTACCGGATAAGTCAGGTATTGCTCCATGACGTGTGTGTAGGCATCAACCACGCCGTTTGCCAGCTGACGTGTCGGCAATGTGTAGCTCTTGGTCGGGTCTAATACTGAAAACTGCGGAAACACCTTTTCACTGGTAAAAAACAGTTTGGCTTTCTCCGCTTCTCGCGTGATAACGGCGCCATCATTCATCTCTGACCCTGTAGCCGGCAGCGTCAATACCGTGCCATAAGGCAGCGCCTTTGTAACGCTTGTGCCGTGCGTGGTCAAAATGTGCCAGGCATCACCTTCTGCATACACGGCAGCCGCAACAAATTTTGTGCCATCAATGACTGACCCACCACCTACCGCTAGCAGATAATCCAGCTTGTTGGCTTTAATCTGCGCCACAGCCTGCATCAGTGTTTCGTAGCTTGGATTAGGCTCAATGCCACTGAATTCTTCTACATAACGGTCTGCAAGCGCTGTTTTCACCTCTGCAAGCGTGCCATTATTTTTTGCACTATTGCCGCCCATCAATACCAGTACGCGTGCGTCCGCAGGCACATGCTGATTAATTTCTGCTACCTTGCCTTTGCCAAACAAGATACGCGTAGGATTGTAAAAATCAAAATTTAACATCGGTTAAAACTCCTTAAGGAAACTTTAAAATAGACCAGTCGGCTATAATTTTTCTAAATAAAAACAGCCTATGTTCAGGCTAGACCAAGCCTCGCCTTAGTCGCTACCATTGCACGCTCCAAAGGTTCACGCGTATGGCTGACCTTAGTCAGCAGCGTGGCGCCTATCCACATATAATAGATTTCGGCAGTGATGCTTGCAGCATCCACATGTGCCGGGAATTCACCTTTGCTGACACCGTCTGCAACACATTTTGCAAGCCGCGCGATTACTCGGTCTGTACCGTTTTTGAGGGTAATACGCATTAACTCGGACAAGTCAGTCACTTCTGCACTCAGCTTAACCACCAGGCACTTATCGGCTGTAGTGTCACTGGACTGGGTATCCAGCCAAGCCTGAAAATACTTTAACAGGCAGCTGGCGTTACTGGAGCCGTCTGCGTTCAGGGTGCTGTCAAGCTGCTGCATATATTGCTCAAAATAGTCTTTTATCAGCTCATCGCCAAATTGCTCTTTGGATTTGAAATAGTGATAAAAAGAGCCTTTAGGCACACCGGCACTGGTGAGAATCTCGTTCAGGCCTACCGCAGCAAAACCTTTACCGAGAATAATCTCTTTAGCCACCTCCAGCACGTGCTGCCTGGTATCACCGGATTTATTCATTGTAATTTCATTCATCATACTGAGCATTATTCCACAGATTAGACCAGTCGTCTAGTAATGTATCAATTTTAAATTCATATCCATCTAATCCATATCCAGCCATCCACTCTGCGCCGCTCCCCTAAAGTATTTAGTGGCTTCTAGAACATGTGTATTCATATTAAAAAAAAAATTTGTATTTATATGCATCCAATTTCCCTAAGGCTTCGTATATGTAATGTTAATTGCTCAAATTTCTTAAGTATCAAACTTTAATCTAGATCATGGGAATGAAAATGAAATCAAATTTAAGAAATAACGCCAAACGCACTGCGGCAGTTTTGTATGCAGCCTGTGCCGCCATAGGCTTATCAAACAACGCATTTGCCGATATATCTGTCAGCAATAAATTATTACTGACTGGCGGTGTTTCACAAGTTGAAGGTGCAGCAGGTGGCGGCCTTACACCGTGGGCCGTCATTGGCGGCTACGGTACCAATAACGAAATCGGCGCTAACATTCATTACACATACGCCAAAACCGGTGATTACAAACTTGACACCTACGGCGTTACCGTTGGCTTTTATGATCGATTCGAATTATCAATTGCCGAGCAGAAATTTGATGTAAGCAACCTTAGAAATAAAGTCAGTGCAGGCTTAGGCGCCGATGTGATTGGCCGCGACAATATTACCCAAACCATTATCGGCGCCAAACTGCGGGTGCTGGGCGAAGCGGTACTTGATGCGGACACATGGGTACCGCAAGTAGCATTGGGCGTTCAGTATAAGAAAAACCATGATGGTGATTTTATCAAAAGTGCAGTGATTGGAGCCAAAGAAGATCACGGTGTTGATTTTTATATCTCAGCGACGAAACTTTTACTGGATAAAAATGTTCTGTTGAACAGTACATTACGATTTACCAAGGCTAACCAGTTTGGTTTATTAGGCTTTGGAGGCAGTCAGCATGACAACTACCAACCGGAACTGGAATTATCGGCAGCCTACTTAATCAGCAAAAATATAGCGGTCGGTGCCGAGTACCGCATGAAGCCGGATAACTTGAGAAGCCCGGCCAACGATGCATTGTTTGGCGGCGCCAATGTAGTAGAACTTAAAGAACATGATGCGTTTGATATATTTGTAGCATATGCCCCTACAAAAAATGTTTCTCTCACAGCAGCGTATGTGAATTTAGGCAATATCGCCACGGTAAAAGCTGTGAATGCTGATTACGGCAGACAAGATGGCGTTTATCTGTCAGCACAGTTCGGTTTTTAATATTTCCCAGATATCAAATGGCCAATACCTCATTTAAAAAAGGAATCATCATGTTTTCTAAATTTAATACAGAATCAGTAGTCATCATCGGCTTCTTTCTACTTGCTACTTCATTTCATGCCAGCGCTATGGATGATATGCCCACTACCAACCCAAGCCCGAATCTTGGCACAACCGTTTTATTTGAAACTGATACGTTTAAAGACTTTGGGGGCAAGGAAGGTCTGGTCAAAATCATGGATGATTTTATGATTAACCTTGTCAATGATCCCGTCACCAAACCTTTCTTTGATAATAATAAGCAGGCCTTTATCAAAGCCATGCTGGTCGAGCAAATATGTGAAATCCTGAATGGCGGCTGCAAGTATACCGGACGCGACATGACATCGGCTCACGCTAACATGCGCGTTAACCGGGCTGCCTTCAATGCGCTGGTTGAGGATTTTCAGCTGGCAATGGATAAGCATAATGTGCCGTTTTCATCACAAAATAAACTGCTAGCCAAGCTTGCACCGATGTATCGTGTGATAGAAACAACAACAGGTGATGCTTCAGCCGTTGCGAAATAATCACCCGCCACTACGGACTCTGCATTACCTGCATGGTGATCCTGTATGCTTGTTGAACTAGGCCTTGCAGAGTCCTGATGTTTTCCCAACCATGTGGGTGTAATAATTCCAAATGATTTCAAATCCATATTTACTGTTAGCTAATGAACCCAATATTGGTTTAAAAAATATTATTGAGGGCATTCTCAATCAAGAAGAAGATGCACTGGAAGCGCTATACGAACTGACGCTATCCCGGGTATATGGTCTGGCAGTCAAGATCACAAACAACAAAGAGCTAGCAGAAGAGGTTGTCGTTGATACCTATTGGCAAGTATGGAAGGACGCGCCAAATTACAACCCATATAAGGGACCGCTGATTGCATGGGTACTGGTGATATGCAGATCACGTGCCATTGATGCCATCAGAACCAATGCCGATCATTCGCAAGTAACTGCCGAAGCACGCGACTGGAACGAAGAACTGGGATTCCATGCTGAGGTATCCTTGGAACCGCAAAACCAGTTACAGCAGTCACAAAACAATATCCTGCTGCATCAATACATGAATGCACTTAGTGCTACACAAAAGCAGCTTATTTACCTGGGTTACTTCAAAGGCTTAAGCCATGAAGAAATCGCTACCCACATGCTGATGCCTTTGGGCACAGTTAAATCCAACATCAAGCGTGCGCAAGCCACTTTAAAAAAACAACTTATCGAACTGGATAGAATATGAAAAATCCAAATAAAGAAACTGAACAGGACTTAGAAGTCGACCTACTCAAGCTTTTATCGCTATCTGTTCCAGCCTTAACTCCAACTGATGATGCAAAAATCCGCATGAAAAAAAAGCTATTTAAAAAAGTGGATGATGCACTTAACGAGGGCAAGTTTTTTGTCTTTGCTGATAAAGGCAATTGGATTAAAGCCGCGTCTGGGGTAGAAATCAAAATGCTGCATGAAACGTCATCTGCAAAATCGTATCTGGTGAAACTGTCGGCTAATGCTGTCATCCCTCACCATAGCCACACCCATAACGAAGAGTCATTTGTGCTAGAGGGCGAAGTGGTGCTGGATGGCACACTTTGCAAACAAGGTGACTACCATTTTGCAGCAGCGGGAACTATACACCGATCAATAAGCTCAGACAGAGGCTGCACATTACTTATAAAAACCTCATAACCTTATTATGCGACTGTTATTCGCTTTATTATCCTTAATGCCGATACTTTTCTCTCAAACCAATGCGTACGCGGCCGAGCCTTATAAAGCGCCATTCTGGTTACCGGGTGGTCACCTGCAAACCATTATTGCATCGTTACTGTCCAAAGGTTCAGAAATCAAATACCGTCGGGAAAGATGGGAACTCAATGATGGGGATTTTATTGATGTTGACTGGGCAGAGAAACTAGCTGAACACTCGCTGACTCATAATCTTGCCGAGCATAGACGTGATGACCTGGTTACTTCATCTGACCCGCTTACCTCAGGCCCTACAGAACAACAAAAACCCGTGGTCGTGATTTTTCATGGACTGGAAGGCAACTCGCAAAGCCAGTATGCAAAATCCTTGATGGGCGCCGCTTTAGCAAAAGGCTGGCACGGTGCAGTCATTCATTTCAGGGGCTGCTCGGGCGAACCGAACCGACTGCCCCGGGTTTACTATGCCGGAGATAGCGTGGAGATTGAGACCATGCTTTCGCGCGTCAGGTCTATTTACCCTGATAATCCTATTTATGCGGTGGGCTATTCCTTGGGTGGCAACGCGCTACTCAAATGGCTGGGCGAGTTCGGCAACAGCAGCACGCTAAATATTAGCAAAGCAGTTGCTGTGTCAGCACCGATTGACCTGAAAGCTTCTGCAGTATCACTTGATAACGGCCTTAACCGCATTTTATACACACCGGTATTTGTAGACTCCATGCGACCTAAAGCACTGGCGCTGTCCAAGCGCTTCCCTGGCTTGTTAGATGACCAACGTATCAATCACGCAAAGACGATCCACGACATTGATAATGCGGTGACATCGGTTTTGTATGGTGCCAAGGATGCGACGGATTATTACCGCAAAAATGCATCAAAACCTTTTCTTAAAAACATCACGCTACCCACGCTGATTATCAATGCCAAAAATGACCCGTTCATGCCGCCGCAGTTTCTGCCGACAGCGGATGAGGTCTCAGAGTCCGTTACGCTGGATTATCAGGAAGAAGGCGGCCATGTTGGTTTTTACTCGCCATTTGTTAACAGCGAAAACAGCTGGCTACCCAGCAGAATTATGGAATTTTTAGAAGACCACTCAATACCAGAACATTAAGTACTTAAATTAAAACAACAAAATACTTAGTAATTGATTCTCATAAACAAAAAAATTAAAAGGGCAAGCATGCAACTCACGAGTTTAGCGATCAATATGGCAGAAAAAGGGCTATTACCGGACAGTGCGATACGCTCCGGTATCCGCCGCTTATCACAAACAAGACTAGACGAGATCAGCGCTGCAGACTGTGAACGCAGCATCAGAATCGAAACTGATTTTATCGCCTCCATGAACCAGTCACCTATCGCATTGGTACCGGAACTCGCAAATGCCCAGCACTATGAAGTGCCGGCAGAATTTTTTCAGCTATGCCTCGGCAAGCACAGAAAGTACAGTAGCTGCTTCTGGCTGCCAGAGACCAGAACGCTGGACGAGGCTGAAGCCAATGCATTAAAACTCAGCTGTGAACATGCCGATCTGACCAATGGCCAGCAAGTGCTTGAACTCGGCTGCGGCTGGGGATCTTTAACTTTATGGATGGCGGAACACTATCCACAAAGCAGCATTACCGCGGTATCAAATTCGAATTCGCAGCGCGAATACATACAAGCTACGGCGAAGGCACGCGGTTTAAATAATATTCAGGTCATTACTTGCGACATGAATACGTTCAACCCGGCAGAGTATGGCATTCAACATCAGTTTGACCGGGTTGTGTCAGTAGAAATGTTTGAACACATGCGTAATCACCAGTTGCTGTATAAAAAAGTGCATGACTGGCTGCGGCCGGGCGGCAAATTCTTCATGCATATCTTTGTGCACCGCACTACGCCTTATGCCTTTGAGGTGCAGGGCGAAGATGACTGGATGAGCCAGTTCTTTTTCTCCGGGGGCATGATGCCCAGTGACGACCTGCCATTGCATTTTCAGCAGCACCTCAAGCTTAAGCAGCGCTGGCGCTGGAACGGCACGCACTACGAAAAAACCGCCAATGCCTGGCTAGATAACATGGATCTGCACAAAGATAAGATCACGCCAATTCTGGAAAGCACCTATGGTGCGCAGCATACAGAGCAGTGGCGCAACCGCTGGCGCATTTTTTATATGGCGTGTGCAGAACTGTTTGGTTATCGCCATGGTCAAGAATGGTGGGTAACTCATTATCAATTTGAACGACCGCTCTAACATGCTGCTTGCCAACTTTTT
>Ga0255338_1004294_pt1 | contig 15056 bp, 14 predicted proteins | sample MeOH1_35cm_T4_19_FD_203715 | JGI IMG/M metagenome (GOLD analysis project Ga0255338, IMG submission 203715) | Sandy soil microbial communities from University of British Columbia, Vancouver, Canada - MeOH1_35cm_T4_195 | ecosystem: Engineered > Artificial ecosystem > Sand microcosm > Unclassified ...
ACGGCAAGGGCAACTATGGCTACAACGCCGCCACCGGCGAGTACGGTGACCTGGTGGAAATGGGCGTGCTGGACCCGACCAAGGTGACCCGCACCGCGCTGCAGAACGCTGCTTCGGTCGCTTCGCTGATGCTGACCACGGATTGCGCCGTGGCAGAACTGCCGAAGGACGAGTCGGCTCCGGCAATGCCGGGCGGCATGGGTGGCATGGGCGGCATGGACGGCATGATGTAAATCTGCCGGCCTGCCAATCAGGCAGCCTGCTTTACCCGCATTACCCGTAGTAACAAAAACCCCCGCTGGCGCGAGCCGGCGGGGGTTTTTGTTTGTGCGTCCATTGCTGCGCGGGCGCCGGCTCCGGCGGACTCAGAGTTCCACCGTATAGCACCAGTCGAATGCCGGGTTCTCCAGCTCGCCGGTCTTGCGGCGCACATAGCCACGCGGGTTGCACACCACGCGGGCGTCTTCGAGGCGGTAGTCGAACCCCGTATGGGTATGGCCGTGGACCCACAGGTCGGTCTGCGCGATCAGGTCGGGCCGGCGCGAGATAAAGCCGCTGGAGACCAGGTCGTGGGAAAAGCGCGGGTCGAGGCTGCCGAGATCGGGGGCGTGGTGGGTCACCACCACCGTCTTGCCCTGGAAGGGCGTGGCGAGTTGCGCGGCCAGCCAGGCGCTGGCCGCCTCGTGCCGCGCCAGTGCGTCGGCGGTGGTGAAGCGGCGCCGCTGGCCGTCGCCGTCCTCGACCTCGATCAGGCGATGGTCGACCATCACGCCGGCGCAGGCCAGCATCGACTCTTCGCGCCGGCCGGCGCCGAACAACGCGTAGTCGGTCCACCAGGTGGTGCCGATCACGCGGACCGGCTCGCCCGCCAGGTTGTCGAAATGGGCCACGGCGTCATTGAGCACCCGCACGTGCGGCGCCTCGCGGGCGGCTTCCGCCATTGCCGCATCCACGGGCTCGAAGGCGCTCTCGTAGTATTCGTGATTGCCCGGCACATAGACCACCGGCCCGGAAAAGGTGCGCGCGGCCCAGTCGACGCCGGCGCGGCCGTTGGCGATGTCGCCGGCCAGCACCACCAGGTCGGCAGGGCAGGCGGGCACCGCGGCCGGCGCATCGTGTTCGAGGTGCAGATCGCTGAGGATGCGGATTCTCATGCTGGCTCCATGCAGTCCGCGCGCAGGCTCCGGGCACGGTTATGCATGGATTTTTCAGAAAAGAGCGGGCTTGGTCAAGGCCAGGCTGTCAGGCGAGCGCCAAGCGCGCGCCCTGCGCTCAGAACAGACCCGGCAAGACGCGAAAACGTACCCTGTCCCGATACGAACGATACTCGGGATCGTCGGACAGGAGTTTTTCCTCGCGCTCGATCCGGACCCCCTGCAGTACGAACTGCCCGGCATAGACAAGCAAGTTCTGCAGCCCAAAGTTCACAAGGAGGAAGCCGATGTCGGCAACGAGGTAGCCGAGATAGATCGGATGTCGCACGAAGCGATAAGCACCGCTCGATACAATCCCGCGATTGGCGGGCAATATGCCGAACGACAAACGTAGCGACATCTTGGCGAAGATCTGCCACGCTACCCCCGCAATCTGTAGCCCGGCACCGACCGCTTCGGGCACGATCCGCGTACCCGGAGCGAGCTGGACGGCAAGGAAGTAATAGCTGCCGCATAGCGAGCAGAGTATGGCGACGGGATTCCAGTCACGCCGGACAGGTATCCGTACTATCAGCGACAGGCCAACCGTCAGGCTCTCCGCCACCACGATGAGCAGCAGCGTGATGCGCGTCGGGTCGGCGAGCCAGTGCTTGATCGCCACGCAGGCGAACATCACCAACAGGAACGCGGTGCCGCCTCGCAGGCAGATCTCCACCGCTGCCTCGCGAAAGCGCAGCAGCATCGGCGCCACCGGGTCGCTCACAAGCTGGACGGTTTTACTGTCGAACATGATGCCCCCGGGTTCCACTGCTTGTTGGCCCAATGCGCTGCGGAAACGCCTACTTGGAAATTCGCAGGATTTCCGATGCGAGTTTCGAAAAGCACGGTTTGAGACCGCTGATGTTGGCGGCGTAGCAATAGATGCCCGCGGGCTGCTTGCTGTTGTACAGGACAGCATCCGGTGTGTTCGCCATGTTCTTCAACAGCGTTTCGTTGAAGCCGCCATTGCCATCCAGGCCTAGGGTGAAGATGTACACGTTGTTGTCGCGCAAATAGGACGCCATCTCCATCGCCACGTTCTGCGAAGCGTTGCCGAGGTTCGTCGCGTTAAAGGCAGCCGTTACCGGCAAACCGGAATTGGTGTTTGCCTCGCTGCCGACCACCTTGAATTTCAGCGTCGGATCCGTCTCCTGGCGCACGTCATAGGTCGGTGTCATAGTGGTCGGCCCGTAGGCGACAGTTGTGGTTGTCTGTGTAAAGGTTCCTGCCTTGTTGCCGTTCCCGAGGCTTCCCGAGGTGTTGGTCGATGAACTCATCGCACATGGGCTCGGCATGGAGGCGGACTGCTGGTCGGGGTAATACAGTCCCGTGGGCGGGTTCGCCGAGGCGCTGGCGCCCCCCGCGCATGTCTTGTTCGCATTCACCGTGTTGCTGGTGTTGTTGACGGTCTGGGTGGTCGTGCACGTCTTGTTTTTGCCACTGGTGTAGGTGACAACGTTGGTTGTCGTAGTCACGTCCGTGCGGGTACCCATGTTGTAGCTGGCGGCCAGCGTATTGGGTTCGCCGTCCGAGAAGAACACGACAACGCGCAGGCTGGAACGGTTGGCCGTCAGAATCGAGTCGAGCTGCACACGTGCCCGGTACAACCCTTCCGCATAGTTGGTGGTGCCACCGCTGGTCAGCTTGCTGATCGTGCTCTCCATCGTTGTGCGATCGAAGCCGCGTTGCGTTGTTCTGATTGTCATATCGGATACCGCACCGGACGAAAAATGTACCAGGCCCACCCGGTCCTCTGTCGGGCTGAACTGATCCAGGAATGTGTTGGCGTTGCTCTTCACCGTGCTCCACACCGGGCTCATCGACCCCGACGAGTCAATCACGAATATCAGGTCGAGATCCTTTCGGATCGACTGCGAAGTGGCGGCAACGGCGATATTGCTGAAGCCGAGTACCTTCATCAGCGTCAGCGGCATGGTTGCCGTCGCGGAAACCCCAATGGTGACCGCGCCCAGGGTCGGGGTGTCGAACTGTACCGATGTCGTATCCAGCGCCGGTGTCGAACGCAGGTAGCCTGTGGGGAAGTTGGTGTTGAAGAAGTCCTGGGCGGCTTGTCGGGCGTTCGCGGTCTGGTCGGCTTGTGTATTGCCGCTGGTGACCGCCCTCGCCGCGGCGACGGCGGCAGAGTCGACTGCGGCGTTCAGCCTGGCCTTGACCACGTAGGCCATGCCAGCATCGATGGCAAGGCCTACGGTTCCCAGCAGCCCGATCATCAGCGCGGCAGCGATGAGGGTGATCTGTCCCCGCTGCTTGCCAGCATGTTGTTTCTTCATGGTCGCTCCACCACGACCTTGGTCACGCTGCCGGAGCTTTGCTGCATCATCCAGCGCGAGGCCAGCACGACCGCGGCCAAGCCGGTCAGGGCCGCCACCAGCAGCATTACGATTGCGCGTACATTTCTCATTTGATGGTCCTCCCCAGTGTGAATCCCGGCATCGGCGCGGCCAGGCTAGGCACGAGCGCGCCCCCTTGGCTGTTACGCCAAGTTCCATGTCTTCCAAACCGTGTGGCAGTGTTCAGTGGCGGGCGAAAATGCGGTGTCCCTGGCGGCGAGGCCGTCGGTCAGGCCGCCGCGCGGTGGCGCCGGTCTCTTCCTGCTGGCCCGGGTCTTGTCGTGCTCTACGTGATGCCGCCAGCGGCAGGGTGTTGCGAGCTTGCCGAGGTGTTTTGCACCGGCACCGCTGCGCAGGCGCGGATGAGGAGGAGACAGCCGTTGTGTGCTCGTACATGATTCTTCTCTCCCTTTCCGGACCGCTCGCGGGGCCTGTGTACTTATGTTCCCGGCACACGGATCCGCGCTTCAGAGCGTGCCTGTCGTCACCAGTAGTACGCCCCCGGCCAGCGCCACGACATAGGGCAGGCGCGCAGTTGTCTCCGTCCTGGCCGTACCTGCCGCGGTGGCGCGCCAGCCGAACGGCAGCCACAGCAGCAGCGCGGACAAGCCCGCGAGGGTCTGGCGCGCGTTTTTGCGCGCCACCATGATGGCCAGCGCCATCACGCCTCCGAGCAGAAAGCTCGCCACGACAATCTGCAGCGCCGGTTGTACGCCTACGAAGGCACCGATACTAGCCATCAGCTTGGCGTCGTCGGCGCCGACGGCGCCCGCGAGGTAGAGCACCAGGAACGGAGCCAGTCCGGCAAGAGCGCCAGTTAGCCAGGCCCACGAGCCGCCGCCGGCGCCATGTTCGAAAACCTGCAGCAGGAGTGCCGCGAGCAAGCCCGTTGCGATCAGCCAGTTGGGAATGCGGTGGCTGCGCAGGTCGCTGACGGCGGCAATGGCGACCATTACCAGCACGAGTCCGGATACGCCGGGGTTGAACGTGTTCATGACTCTATCCTGCAAAAAGTACGAGAGGCACGAAAATCGCCGTAGTAGCACCTGGCACGACCCAACCGGCTTCGGGAGCCGGATGGGCCGTGATGCTGCTTTCGATCACGTGACGGCAGTGCCGGTCAAGGCGTTACTGATATTGGTCCAGATGGTGCCCACCGCAGTCTTGACCGTCGGGCCTGCCACGATCATGGCCGGCGCCACGAATGTGAGCAGCAAGGCATACTCGATGCCAGCGGCGCCATCTTCGTCACGGACAAAACGCTTGATGCCTTCGAACATGGTGTTCATGTCCTTCTCCTTCACGTCATGGTTTAAAGGGGCAAAAGCGCCCGCTGAAGATCGGGCACGGGATTCGGCCGGTGGTGCCAGCCATGGCCAAGACAGGGGGGATTCCTCAATGACGGGTACACGCTGGCGCTACAGCGGTTCAGGAACCGCTGTCTCCCCGATGCGCAACACGGCAAGCCGGGCCTCCTAGCTCCACTTTTTTCAGGGAACCCGCCCGGCTGGCGTGCCAACCGGCTGGCCTTCACCTTGCGCGTTGCCGTTTCTTGCGGCTTATTCAAGTCCTTGTTGTCGTGATGTCTTTGCTGGCGGTTTGCACCCCTTGGCTTCGGCATCCTCGGCGTACCGTGCTTGTCTGTTCCGGTCGCTCTGGCCTTTGTAATGAGCATAAGAGTGACGAACGTGCAAGCTGGTCTAAGTTATTGATTGTATTGATGATGCTTTTTGTCACTTGTTACACTCTCTATTTCATGTAACAGAATGTTTAATTTGTATTACTGCCTTGCACCCGTCTTGCGTGCACTGCAAATGGCGAGGCTGCAAAATAGTGATGTTTTCATGGTCTGCAGGCTTTATTGGGTGCATCAATAGACGGATATGATGTGTTTGCCAGTCATGCCCCGGCAGGGGGATGAGGGTAAGTGCGCAGGGCGTGGCGGGTGGTGGAGCAGCCGCCGCACGACCGTATGAATGGCTGCAAGCGTGATACAACGCGGTGCAAACAGGTTATGCATGCCAAAGCACATGGCTTGCCCGGACCGTGGCTTTGCCGTGCGGCGCGCGTGCCAGAAGGGGCGCAGGCGACAAAAGATGTAGCCCTTGTGAGTTACGAATGTTGACCGGCTCACATTGGCACGGCGCGTTCCTCGCCTAGTTGGATGAGGGCGGAACTTCCTGTATTCCGGGCCGGCTACGATCGATTTGGTTGCATTCCTGATACATTGCTGGCCGCAATGCGGGGATGGGGAATATCGTGCGCACGGCTTACAAGCAAATATGATTCGCCGGCGTCATGCCAATTGCAGATTTCACGGGAGAGAACAAGGATGCAGCAAGACAACAACGTGTTTCAGCCGACGGCAGGCGGAGCACCCGCAGCGCCGGTGCCTGCCGGCCAGCCGCGCCCCCTGCAGTTCGAGTTCATCGGCTCGGGTTCCGAATATTTCCGTATCTGGATCGTCAATGCCTTGCTGACCATCGTCACGCTGGGCATCTATTCGGCCTGGGCCAAGGTTCGGACGATGCAGTACTTCTACCGCAACACGCGGCTGGACGGCGCCAGCTTCGACTACCACGGCCGTGCCTCTGCCATCCTCAAGGGCCGCGCCATCGTGTTTGGCCTTGCCGTGGTCTTCCAGCTCAGCAGTCATGTTTCCCCCTTCCTGGCCGTGGCGCTGGGCCTGGCGCTGGCAGCGGTGTTCCCGCTGCTGCTGGTGCGCTCGCTGCGCTTTCGCATGGCCAATTCCAGCTACCGTGGCTTGCGCTTTGCCTTCACCGGCGGCGACGCCCAGGCTTACAAGGTGTTCCTGCTCTGGCCTGCGCTCAGCGTGATCACGCTGTATGCGCTGGCGCCGCTGGCGCATCAGCGCTTCAAGCAGTACCAGCATGACAACACTCGCTTCGGCACGGCGCCCTTTGGTATTGACGCCACCGCGGGCGACTTCTATGGCGTCTATCTGCGTGCCTTTGGCATGATGCTGGCCGTGGTGGCGGTGACGTCGATCGCCGGCGCTTTGCTTGGCAACGCGACAGGCGTGGCGCATGGCGCGCCGTTCCTGGCCATTGGCATGGCCGTGATCGGCTTCTACGTGGCGCTGATGGCGGTCGGCCCGTTCTTCATGGCCCGCCTGCAGAACCTGGTGTGGAACCACACCACGCTGGCGCCGCACGCGTTTCGCAGCGAGGTCAAGGCGAGCCGGCTGTTCTTTATCTTCGCAACCAACATGATCGCCAATGTGCTGACGCTGGGGCTGTTCATGCCGTTCGCGCGGGTGCGTTCGATGCGCTACCGTATCGAGTGCATGACCATGCTCGCAGCCGGGCCGCTGGATGCCTTCGTGGCCGGCGAGACGCAGCAGGTCGGGGCGCTGGGCGATGCCGCGGTGGACTGGTACGACATCGACATCGCACTCTGAGCGCGCCGGACACCTTGCCGGACACCTTGCCGGACACCTTGATACCCCCTGGCCGCCATGATCATTCTCACCACCCGGTTCACTCCGATCCCAGGACCCTGATGCAGGATTCCACCCAAGCACCGGCCGCCGCCGCGGTTGCGGCCACTTACTTCGATGGCCGCTCGTCGCGCGCCCATGCGGGCTTGCTGTCGATCGAAGGGGGCGACGCGGTGTTGCGCGAAGCGGATGGCTCGGTGCTGCGCCGCGCGCCGCTGGTGGCGTTGCGCGTTTCCGAGCGGGTCAGGCGCGCGCCGCGCCTGGTGACGTTTGCCGACGGCGCCTTCTGCGAGGTCACGGACCACGCCGGCTTTGCCGCGCTGCTGGCGGCCAGTGGCCACCGGGAGGGCTGGGTGGTGAGGGCGCAGAACAGCTGGCGCCTGGCGGCGCTGTCCGTGCTGGGTCTGGCCGCGGTGCTGGTGGCGGGATATTTCGTGGTGTTGCCGTGGGGCGCCGGCGTGGTGGCGCGCAGCGTGCCGGCTGCGCTGGAGGCGCGGATTGGCGAAGCCACGCTGGGCAGCATCGACGGTGGCCTGCTCAAGTCCTCGGCCCTGCCGGTTGCGGAGCAGGAGCGCATTCGCGCCGGCTTCGCCGCGCTCAGGCGCCCGCCTGATCCGGACCACCAGTACCGCATCCTCTTTCGCCGGGGCGGCCAGCTCGGTGCCAATGCGCTGGCCTTGCCGGGCGGCACCATCGTGGTGACCGACGAACTCGTGAAGCTGGCCGGCCCTGGCGCCGGCCTGATGGGCGTGCTGGCGCACGAGGCGGGCCACGTGGCCCAGCGCCATGGCCTGCAGCAGGTGCTCCAGGCCTCGGCGGTGGGTGCGCTGGCGGCGTATTTCTTCGGCGATTATTCCAGCGTGCTGGCGGGGGTGCCTGCCGCCATCCTGACCCTGCGCTATTCACGCGGGCACGAGCGCGACGCGGATGCGTACGCGGTGGAGGTCATGCAGGAGAACCGGCTGCCCGTGTCGGCGTTCGCCGACGTGCTGCAAGCGCTGGAGTCCGCACATGAGCAGCAGGCGGAGGACGAGGCCGCCAAGGCCGGGTCCGGAGGGCAGGGCGGTGCGTCGGGCGCCTCCGCCGAGCGGGAAACCAAGCGGGAGCGGCGCAGCCGCCGCGCCGCGGAGGATGCCGGCAACGACGACGATGGCGGCAGCTTCTTCTCCACCCATCCATTGACGCGCGAACGGATCGAAGCGCTGCGCGCGGCGGGGCGCTAGCGTCCTGAGTCGGAAGTTCGTTGCAGAAATAAGTCTGTCGAGAAGGTGCGCGAGCCTAGGAGCGAAGCGCAGCAAGGCTGGAGCCTTGCGAGCATTCGCGACGACGGATCGTGCAGCTTATCGGCAGACTTATGCAACGAACTTGTGGTTCAGGGCGCTAGTCCCCGGACGAGGCCGCCACCTGGCCTTGCAGCCAGCTGTGAAACTGCAGGATCGCCTTCTCGCGCGGATTGCCTTCGCGCCAGGTGACCCAGTAGTGCAGGCTGGACGGGATGCTAGTGGTGCCAAGCTGCACCAGTTCGCCGCTGGCGAGGTAATCGTGGGCCAGTTGCAGGCGGGCCGTGGCCACGCCAAGGCCCGCCACCGCCGATTGCAGCATCATGCCCGCGTCCTGGAAGATCGGCCCGCGCTCGGGTTCGGTGCCGGGCAGGCCCGCGCTCACCAGCCAGTCGCGCCAGGGCCGCAGGGCGAAGCGCAGCATCGGCAGGCGCGGCAGGTCGGCCAGCGTGAAGCCGGGATAGCGCGCCAGCAGCGCCGGACTGGCGACGGCGATCACATGGTCCTCGATCAGGTTGTGGCAGGCGAAGCCGGGCAGGTCCACGCGCTGGTGCCAGATGCCCACGTCCACCGAGTACGGATCGGGCGGCGTGATCTCGGCGTGCAGCCGCAGGTGCAGGTCGAGTCCCGGCTGCGCCGCATGCAGGCTCGGCAAGCGGCGGATCAGCCAGGCGTTGGCGAGATCGGCCATGACGCTGACCTCCAGCCGCACTACCTGCGGGGCGCCGCCGTTGCTGGCCTCGCGCAGCCCGTCTTCCAGTTCGCCAAGCCCGTCGCGCACGCGCTGCGCCAGCCGCGCGCCCACATTGGTGGGCATCATCAGGTGGCCGGTGCGCTGGAACAGCTTGGTACCCAGGTTGTCTTCCAGCGCGCGGATATGGTGGCTGATGGCGCTGTGGGTCAGCGCGAGCTCCTCCGCCGCGCGGGAGAAACTGCGGTGGCGCGCCGCTGACTCGAGCGCGCGCAAGGCCTGCAGCGCGGGCAGGTGGGGCAGGCGCTGGGCGCGGTGCGGCTCGGCCAGGCCGGCGGGTTCGGCGTGCCCGGCGGGCTGGACCGGCAGGCCGGCCTGGGAGGCTTTTGGGTGTCTGGAGGTCATTGCCGTCAAATTCTACTCACAATTGCGGCGGGTATCTTTCGTTGGCGTTGCACCGGGCGACTGGCGACAATGCAGACATGACTTCTGCTTCCCCATCCTCCTCTTCCACCTCTTCCGCCTCTTCTGCCACCACGCGGGCCAGCGCTCCCCCGTTAGCCGCCGCACGCTGGCGCGTGCTGTGCATTTTTTCGCTCGGTTTCCTGGTTTCCTATATCTTCCGGGGCGTCAACCTGGGCTTTGCGCCGCACCTGACCCGCGAGATGGGCCTGGGTGCAGCCGATCTGGGCCTGCTGACCAGCTTCTATTTCCTGGGTTTCGCCTGCGCCCAGTTGCCGGCCGGGCTGCTGCTCGACCGTTTCGGCCCGCGCCGTACCGAGGCCGCGTTGCTGCTGGCTGCCGTGGCGGGTGCCTTGGTATTCGCCTCCGCGCCCAATATGGCGGCGCTGGCGGCAGGGCGCCTGATGATCGGGGTGGGCGTTTCGGTTTGCCTGGGCGCCGCCATCCAGGCCTTGTCGATCTGGTTCCCGCTGTCGCGCATGCCTTTGCTCAATGGCGTGGTGATGGCGATTGGCGGTCTCGGCGCCGTAGTGGTTGGCGCGCCGCTGGCTTGGTTGCTGTCCTGGACCGACTGGCGCACGGTCAGCTACGGCCTGGCCGCGCTGACGCTGGCCATGGCGGCGCTGCTGTGGTTCGGCGCCCCCGACACAAGCCGCGCCGGCAAGCAGCGCCTGGCGGATCAGTTGCGCGGCACCTGGCAGGTGTTTCGCAATGAGCGATTCCTGCGCGTGGTGCCGCTGGCATTGCTCAACCAGGGTGTCTTCCTCGCGGTGCAGACCCTGTGGGTGGGGGCGTTCCTGCGTGACGTGGCGGGCTATTCGCCGGAGCAGAGCGCGCGCCTGGTGTCGGTCATCGGCTTTGCCATGATGGGCGGCTGCGTGTGTGCCGGTTGGGCCGCACGGCATCTGGAGCGCGCCGGCGTGAGCCTGTACACCTTCGCCGGCGCCGGCATGAGCGGGTTTATCGTGATCCAGTGCCTGATCATCGCCGGCGTGCCGCTGCCCCCGGCGCTGACATGGGCGGCCTACGGCGTATTCGGATCGAGCGGTATCCTCGCCTACGCCGTGCTAGCGCGCAGCTTTCCCGATGCGCTGATCGGCCGCGCCACCACGGCGCTGACCTTGACCGTGTTCCTGGCGACGTTTGCCTGCCAGGTCGGGGTGGGGCTGGTGCTGGACCTGTGGCCGGCAACGGGCGGCCAATATCCCCGGCAGGCCCATCTCGCGGTATGGTGCGGCCTGGTGGCGCTGCAGGTGGCGGCGGCGATCTGGTATGCGATGGGCCGCAAGCGCGCGGCCGCCGGCCACGCGACGCTGGCGCAATGAGCTCGATATAGACAGCCCCCCGGCGCTGGGCGGGATGCGCCGCGCGCTACAGCATCACCGGCCGGTCGTCGAGTTCGTTGGGATTGGGCCGGTCGCCCGCTGGGAAATGCACAGCCAGCAGCTGATGGATCTTCTCCACCGCCGCCAGCACGGGCCTGACCGACAGCTCCCGCGCCAGCCCGCCCGCCAGTTCGTCGCAGATCGCGCGCCAGGTTTCCGGGCCCACACGGGCATCGATGCCGCGGTCGGCCAGCAGTTCGACCGCGTGATCGGCCAGGTTGATATACAGCAGCACGCCGGTATGGCCTTCGGTGTTCCACACCTCCAGCGCACCGAACAAGGCGCGTGCGCGCTCGCGCGGGCTGATGCCCGAGAAGGCCAGCCCCACGGGCAGGCTGGATTCGATGACCACCCGCACTTCGCCACGATGCTGCCGTTCGCCGGCGCGTACCGCCTGCTGCAACTGTTGCTGGGCTTCGGCGGGGAAGTGCTTGCCGGCGGCGCCGGGGCGCGTGCCCAGGTGGCGCAGTGCGCGTTTGAAATGGGGCATATGCCGTTACCAGTTGCCGGAGGCGCCGCCTCCATCGAAGCCGCCGCCGCCGCCGCCACCGAAGCCGCCGCCACCACCACCACCGTCTCCGAATCCACCGCCGCCGCCACGTCCCCAGCCGCCACCCCCGAGACCGCCAAGGGTGCCGCCCAGTCCGCCGGCCGCCGCGTCCCAGCCGCGCCCGCGCGTCACGATGCGCGAGCCGCCCGAGCGCCGTGCCGCGGCGATAAAGAAGAACAGGATGATGGCAAGCGGGAACAGCACCGGCAGCCAGTCGGTCCACGAGCCGCTCTGGGCCGGCTTGCCGCCGGCCTGCGAGCCCGGCAGGGCCTCCTTGTCGATGGTGGCCTGGATGGCCGATACGCCGGCCGCGATGCCGCCGTAGAAATCGTTCTGGCGGAAATGCGGCGCCATCACGTCTTGCAGGATGCGCTTGGACATCGCGTCGGTAAGCGAGCCCTGCACGCCGCGTCCCACCTCCAGGCGCATCTTGCGCAGACCGGGCGGATTGTCCTTGGCGATCAGCAGGATCACGCCATCGTCGATGCCTTTGCGCCCGGCGCGCCAGGCGTCGGCCACGCGGATGCTGTAGGCGTCGATCGGCTCGGGCTCGGTGGTCGGCACCATCAGCACGAAGATCTGGCTGCCGCGCTGCTGCTCATACTCGGCCAGCACGTTCTCCAGCGCGCCGCGCTGGCTGGCGCTCAGCGTGCCGGTGAGGTCGGTGACCCGCTGCGTGAGCGGCGGCACCGCCACGAAGCCGTCGCCGGCGGCCAAGGCGGACGGCGCCAGCAGCGCGCCCAGCCACAGCATCAGCGCCAGCATGGCGGCCATCCAGCCACTGCGCTCGGGGAGATGCGGCATAGCCATCGGTCGGCCTCAGAACTTCACCGCCGGCGGCGCCGAGATGGCTTTCTCGTTTTCCACCGAGAACGACGGCTTGACCGGGTACTTGAAGACCATCGCGGTCAGGTTGGTGGGGAAGCTGCGCGCCAGGATGTTGTAGTCGCGCACCGCGGCAATGTAGCGCTGGCGTGCCACCGTGATGCGGTTCTCCGTCCCTTCGAGCTGCGACTGCAGGTCGCGGAAGGAGGCATCGGCCTTGAGCTGCGGATAGTTTTCCGACACCGCGAGCAGTCGCGACAACGCACCGCTCAGCTCGCCCTGGGCCTGCTGGAAGCGCTTGAACGCTTCAGGATCGTTGAGCGTCTCGGGCGAGACCTGGATGCTGGTAGCCGCGGCGCGGGCCTTGGTGACCGCCTCAAGCGTCTCGCGCTCATGCGTGGCGTAGCCCTTGACGGTGTTGACCAGGTTGGGGATCAGGTCGGCGCGGCGCTGGTACTGGTTGATCACCTCGCCCCAGGCCGCCTTGACGGCCTCATCCTTGGCCTGGAAGTCGTTGTAGCCGCAGGCGGACAACAGGCTCGCGCACAAGGCCAGCATGAGCCAGCGCAAGACGGACTGCCCGGAGGACAGGGACAGGGGAAGGGATGCGCGCATCGAAGACTCCGGAATTCGTGGAATTCCCAGTGTAGCGCAGGGGCCGGCTGCGCAATCAAAATGACTTGGGGGTGGCTTGACGGCGGCATGGCCGGGCCGGTAGATTGTCGTCTCTGCCGTGGTTGCGACGGCGGTGCCCGCCGGGCGCCTTGTCGCACCATCATCCAGCCCGAACCTGCAATGCGCGCTTTTTCGATGATTCCCGCTCCTGCTTCCGCTGCCTCGCAGCGGCAGGCGCCGGCGCGCGCCAAAGCCAAAAAACAGCCGCTCGTCTGACCGGGGCGCTGTTCCGTCAGATGAGCGACGGAACGGCACCTGCGCACAGGCGTACAGGGGGCGAGGCCAGGTTCATGCTTTCCCACTGCCCACGCGGGCTCATCTGCCACCCGGCGCACTTCTGCACGGTTTTATTGACCGGTCGCACAGGAGTGATCCGATGCAAGCAGTTCAACAAGCACAACAGCAAGCACAACAAGTATTTTCTGGAATCTGGCTGCCGCTGGTGACGCCGTTTGCCGGCGGCGCCGTCGATCATGGCGCGCTGGCCCGGCTGGTGGCGCGCTATGCCGGTAGCGGCATCGCTGGCTTCGTGGTGTGTGGCAGCACCGGAGAGGCGGCTGCCCTCGACGAAGCGGAGCAACTGGCCGTGCTCGACACCGTGCTGTCCGGCGCCGGCGCCTTGCCGGTGATCATGGGCGTCGCGGGCAGCCAGTTGAAGCAGGTGCAGGCGCGCGTGCGCCGCCTTGCCGAGCGGCCGCTGGCCGGGCTGCTCGCGCCCGCGCCTTACTACGTTCGTCCGTCGCAGGCGGGCCTGCTGGACTACTTCCATGCGCTGGCCGACAGCGCCGCCGCGCCGCTGGTGCTGTACGACATTCCCTACCGGACCGGCGTGAAGCTGGAGACGGAAACCATCCTGGCGCTGGCCACCCATCCGAATATCCGTGCCATCAAGGACTGCGGCGGGGACTACCACGGCACGCAGGCCGTGATTGCGGACAGACGCCTCGCCGTGCTGGCGGGCGAGGATCACCAGTTGCTCGGTACGCTGTGCCTGGGCGGCACGGGCGCGATCATCGCGTCGGCCCACCTGTATCCGGAACTGTTCGCGGCGCTGGCCAGGGCAGTGGCCGGGCAGCGGCTGGACCAGGCGCGCCGGATCTTCCATGCCTTGATGCCAATGATCCGTCTGCTGTTTACGGAGCCCAATCCGGGGCCGCTCAAGGCCATGCTGACGCGGGAGGGATGGCTGCGCGATGAGTTGCGCGCGCCGATGACACCCGCCAGCGCAGGGCTGCAGGCGGCGCTGGCGCGGGCCTGCGAGCAGATCGGGGAGGCCGCGCCCGATCTGCTCGGCTGAGCCGCGCCCCGCCCCAGGGCGGGGCGGTCGCGGCCGGCGAACCTTCAGGCCGCGAAGGCCTTGCGGGCGGCGTCGATGGTGGCGGCCAGGATGGCGTCGTCGTGCTGCGCCGAGACGAAGCCCGCCTCGTAGGCGGATGGCGCCAGGTAGACGCCGGCATCCAGCATGGCGTGGAAGAATCGGTTGAAGCGGGCCGTATCGCACTGCGTGACTTCGGCGAAGCTGCCCGGCACGCCCTCGCGGAAGTACAGGCCGAACATGCCGCCGATGGCGTCCGCGGCGAACGGCACGCCGGCTTCGCGGGCAGCCGCGGCCAGTCCGTCGGCCAGCTTGCGGGTTTGCGCGGCGAGCCGGTCATGGAAGCCCGGCGCCTGGATCAGCTTGAGCGTGGTCAGCCCGGCCGCCACCGCCAGCGGGTTGCCCGACAGCGTGCCGGCCTGGTACACGCCGCCCAGCGGCGCCAGGCAGGCCATGATGTCGCGCCGGCCGCCAAAGGCCGCCGCCGGCATGCCACCGCCGATCACCTTGCCCAGGCAGGTCATGTCCGGCGTGATGCCGTAGTGCGCTTGCGCGCCGCCCAGCGCCACGCGGAAGCCGGTCATCACCTCGTCGAAGATCAGCACCGCGCCGTACTTGGTGCACAGCGAGCGCATGGCTTGCAGGAAGGCATCGCTGGCGCGCACCAGGTTCATATTGCCGGCCACCGGCTCCACGATCACCGCGGCGATCTCGTCGGCATGCTTGATAAAGGCTTGCTCCAGCTGCTCGACGTTGTTGTATTCCAGCACCATGGTGTGCTTGGTCACGTCGGCCGGCACGCCGGCCGAGGAGGGCGCGTTCTTGGTGGTGTCGGCAAAGGTCAGCAGGCCGGATCCCGCCTTGACCAG
>Ga0255338_1004295_pt1 | contig 15054 bp, 4 predicted proteins | sample MeOH1_35cm_T4_19_FD_203715 | JGI IMG/M metagenome (GOLD analysis project Ga0255338, IMG submission 203715) | Sandy soil microbial communities from University of British Columbia, Vancouver, Canada - MeOH1_35cm_T4_195 | ecosystem: Engineered > Artificial ecosystem > Sand microcosm > Unclassified ...
GCGGCGAACATGAAGTCGGAGGAGATGGACGAGCTGATGACGGCGCTCGAGGACCTCGGCATCGAGGTCGTCGACCGCAAGAAGCCCGCCGCCGCCGCCGCGCCCGAGCGCGGCCGCGAGCGCTTCTCCGAGGACTGGGGCGGCTCGTCGGACATCTCCAACTCGATCCGCATGTACCTGTCGGAGATGGGCCGCGTGCCCCTGCTCAACCGCGAAGAGGAAGTCACCTTGGCCCGCAACGTCCGCGAGCGCGAGAAGGAGCTCCGGATGCTCGTCCTCGAGTCGCCCGTCACCATGCGCGAGATCCGCTCGTGGGAGACCTTGATCGAGGCGCAGGAGATGACGCCCAAGGAGCTCATGCCCCGCGGCCGCAAGACGAACGCGGAGCTGTCCGGCATGCGCCGCAAGATGAAGTCCGTGGCTCAGTTCATCACGAAGGCCGAGAAGCAGATGGCCGCCCTGCGCGTGAAGCTCCTGCCGGTCAAGCTGAAGCCGCAGCGCCGCATCAAGCTCCAGAAGAAGATCGAGCAGATCAACAAGCTCGTCATCGCGCGCATCCTGAACCTGAACCTCAACCAGGACAAGATCAAGCGCCTGACCAACAAGATCAAGAACCTCGCCGGCAAGATCGAGGAGTGCCGCGACGAGATGGAGCGCTACCAGCGGCGCTACGGATGCTCTCACGAGGAATTGAAGTCGTATTTCGCGGCGCTCAAAAAGGGCAAGATGCGCCCCGAGGCGTTCCGCGCCAAGACGGGATATGCCCCGACCGCCGTCGAGGCCGCGATGGAGAACATGGAGGTCGTCGTCGACCGCATCGACCGCATCCAAAACACGCTGCCGATCCCGATCGACCGCTTCCTCGAGCTCAACGACAAGATCATCCGCCTCGAGGACACCATCCTCGAGGACAAGCTGAAGCTGATCAAGGCCAACCTGCGCCTCGTCGTCTCGATCGCCAAGAAGCACGTGAACTCGAACCTGGAGCTCTCCGACCTCATCCAGGAAGGCGGCCTCGGCCTGATGAAGGCCGTCGAGAAGTTCGAGTACAAGCGCGGCTTCAAGTTCTCCACCTACGCGACGTGGTGGATCCGCCAGTCGATCAACCGCGCCATCGCCGACCAGGCGCGCACCATCCGCATCCCGGTGCACATGAAGGAGCTGATCAGCAAGCTCACGAAGGTGACCCGGCGCTACCGTCAGGAGTTCGGCCGCGAGCCGAGCCTCGAGGAGTACACCCGCTCCCTGCACATCAGCATGGACAAGGTGAAGAACGTCCTGAAGATCATGCAGGAGCCGGTCTCGCTCGCCACGCCCATCGGCGAGGACGAGGACAGCTACCTCGAGGACTTCATCGAGGACAAGACGACCGCCGCGCCGTCGAACACGGCGTCGTCCTTCCTGCGCAAGACCGAGATCGAGAAGGTGCTCTCCTCGCTGACCGACCGCGAGGCGAAGATCATCAAGCTGCGCTTCGGCATCGACTCCGGCTACCCGCGCACGCTCGAGGAGGTCGGCCGCATCTTCCGCGTCACGCGCGAGCGCGTCCGCCAGATCGAGGCCAAGGCGATCAGGAAGCTGCGCCATCCGTCGCGCAGCAAGGGTCTGCGGGACTACCTCGATTAGGATGCGCCGCCGCCAGCATCGTCATCCCGCTCTGGAAGCCGCGGTCTTCGCGGCGGCCCTTCTTCTTTCCGCGTTCGTCGGAAGGGAGCTGTGGCGCCGGCGCGCGGAGGCGCCGCCGCGCGCGGAGCCGTCGGGGGCGGCGGAGCCCGCCGTGCTCAATCTCGTCAAGCCGCCGCTGCCCTCGAGGAACCCGTCCGCGCGGACCGAGACGGCGGTGGCCGGCGCGCCGTCGATCAGGCTCTCTCGCGTTCAGCGCCGCAAGCCCAAGAGCGCCCCGGTCCCCGTCCCGAAGTAGGGCGGCGTTACGCGCCTGGCCCGGGAGCCACGGCGCGCGCGACGGCCTCGCGCAGGCCGGCCGGGGTGAAGGGCTTCTGGAAGAAGCCGGCGACCTGAGGCATGGCCTCGAAGAGCGGGCGCATGTCGCCCTTGGCCGTGACGATGAGGATCGGCACCTTGCCGGCGCGCGGGTGGCCTTTGAGGGCCGCCGCCACGCCGAAGCCGTCGAGGACCGGCATCATCACGTCGAGCAGGATGAGGTCCGGCAGCTCCGCGGACGCGTCGTCGGGCGAGACCCCGAGCCGGGCGAGCGCCTCCGCCCCGTTGGCCGCGTCGCAGACCGTGTGGCCGACCTTCTCTAATACGGCGCGCATGAGAAGGACGAGGGAGGGCTCGTCATCGACGATCAGGAGGCGGGCCACCTCTACCTCTGCGGCCGCAGGAGATCGCGCAGGTAGTCGGCGGCGATGTCCTTCGCCCCGAGGCCGAGCGCGATCGCGACGGCGAGGCCGATCGAGCCGATGAAGATCTGGACCGTCGGGATGAGGATCTGCGGGCGCACGCCGATCTGCTCCAGGGCGATGACCCCGGCGGCGCCGATGGCGAAGGCCTGCGAGGCGACCGCGACGAACGACCCGCCGCGGATCGAGTTGGCCGCGGCCGCGTTGCGCAGGATGTGGGCCAGCAGGCGGCCGAACAGCAGGCCGCCGAAGAGGATAAGGACGGCGGCGATCAGCGAGGGGAGGATCCCGACGAAGCGCTCGAGCAGCTCGGAGACGACGGTCATGTTCACGGCGTTGGCCGCCGAGACGATGAACAGGAAGAGGATGAACCAGTGCGCGACCCAGGCGAGGACGAAGGTGGGGGACTTGCCGAGGCCGAGGCGGGCGAGCACCTCGTTGATGCCGACCTTGCTGGTGTGGTCGTCGAGGCGGAGCTTGCCGAAGACCGCCTCGATCAGGGCCCGGACGGCGCGGGCCAGGAACATCCCGACGAGCAGCAGGAGGAGGGCGGCCGCGAGCGTGGGGATGGCGCCGGCGAAGCGGTCATAGGCGCCGAGGAACGGGTCTACGAACAGCCGCGCGAGGTTCTGTCCCATGAGGCGATTCTAGCATGTTCCTCCATATTGGTTTCTTGTGACCGAAACAGCGTTGACAGGTGACAGGCCTCAGGGTATACTTGGCTAACTTACATGAGGCCGGAATTCCGACGGGCCGAGACCAGGAATTCACGGACCGGAAGACGCGCGGTTTTCGCCGCCGTCCTTCTGGCCGCCGTGCTCCTCGTGACCTCGGCGGGCGCGGTCTCCATCACCTCCGCTGACGGGAAGGTCCTCTTCCTCAAATCGGGCTCCTACACCTGGGCCCAGGTCTCCACCGGCCAGGTCCTGGCGCCCGGCGACCAGCTCAAGACCGCCGGAGGCGCGCGCGCGACGGTGACCTTCGACGACGCCTCCCGCGTGGACCTCAATCCCGGCTCGTCGTTCACCCTCAAGGAATCCTCGCCCCAGGCCAGCGGCATGGAGCTCAAGCTCGGCTCGCTGAAGGCGTGGATCTCGAAGAGCCTCAACCGCCGCTTCCAGGTCCGCACCCCGACGGCGGTGTGCTCCGTCCGCGGCACCGAGTTCGGCGTGGACGTCGAGCCGGGCGGCGACACCCGCGTGCAGATGTTCGGCGGCCTGCTCGCCGTGGCCGACAAGGCCGGCAACGAGGTCCTCATCAAGGACCGCGAGAGCGTCAACGTGACGAGCGAAGGCCTCGGCCGCGTGACGGACGCCGGGACGCGCGAGGAGCGCGGCGACTCCGAGGCGCGCCAGGTCGCCAAGCGCGAGGTGGACCTGCGCATGAGCAAGGAGGAGGTCCAGGCCGCGGCCGCCGAGGAGAGCAAGCTCTCCGAGTTCCAGGAAGGCAAGGCCATCATCGACGTCAACGGCAACCGCGTCCGCATCGAGGAGTACATCGTGCGCCCCGCCGCCAACCAGTTCAAGCTCGTGGTGCTCAACGAGCGCGAAGCCCGCTTCGACTACTTCTTCTATCACGGCACCTTCAATCAAGCCCTGCCGACCGACATGTCGGTCGCCCTGCGTCAGCTCCCGGGCTGCCTTGACGCCGCCTGCTCCTATTTTATGACCGGCTACCGGACCGGGCGCTCGAACACGCAGGACAGCATGCTCGAGGTCACGAGCGGGGGCCATCAGGTCGACATCAACAACAACGCCTACGGGGCGCCCGACGATGTGACGGCCGCGTATGACCCGGCCACGGCCAGCTTCATCCCCGTCGCGGCCGGCCGGCCGTTCTTCACGACCTTGTACGACAACTACAACCTCACCTTCAACGGCGTGAGCCATCAGAGCTGGGCGGGCGTGAACATCCAGAACATGAAGAATGGGCAGGCCCTCGCCCCGGTCTTCACGAACGTGACCACGGTTCAGAACTCGCCCGGCTGCGCGCCGCCGGACTGCACCTATAATGAGATCTCCGAGGGGATCTTCCACGACGTGGTGTATGCCTCCAACGGCGACGGCAGCATCTGGGAGAAGTACGACAGCTACGTCATCAACGATCTCGGCAAGGTCGCGAAGACCAGCGATTTCGCCGCTACGGGCTTCGGCGGCCTGTCGTTCAAGCAGACCCTTCTCGGCTGGAACTTCCAGACCATCGTGACGGCCTCCGAGTTCGGCGGCCGCAAGATCGACCTCGTCGTCGAACCCAAGATCTTCATCCAATCAGGCCTGATCCCGTGACCGTGCTTTCGTGCTGAAACCCCTCTTCCTCTGCGTGGTACTGCTCGCCGCCTCCCTTCCCGCCTCCGCGGTCGAATGGACGCCTGTGCTCAACGGCTCCGTGTCGGGAGGCCAGTACTTCTTCGCGGGCCAGCGGGGGAACTTGGGCGGCAACGCCGCCCTCACCGCGGCGGGCCTCGTCAAGCTCAGCGACCGATGGAGCCTGCTGCCGATGTACAACGGCTCCTACCGCGGGACCAAGGGGGTCGACGACGGCGTCGCCGCCGGGACCCTGTTCCAGCAGCAGATGGACCACACGGTGTCGATGACCGGGATCCGGAAGCTCGAGGAGTCGACCTGGCGGGTGAAGCCCTCCGCCGGCTACAAGCGCGAGTTCCTCAAGGAGACGCGGAACGAATCCTGGGGCCACGGCCTCTTCGACTACGAGAAGATCTCGGCCGGCGTCGAGTTCGAGAACATCTATAAGGAGCCGTTCTCCCTGCGGGCTGGCCTCGACGTGTTCCGGGTGCGCTTCCCGAGCTACGAATCGCTCGAGTCGCGCTCGGGCACGGACCCGCTCGGCAACCCTCTCGGCCGCGAGCTGGCCTCGAAGCACGTGCTGGACACCTACAACTGGCAGGCCTCGGTGTCCGGGACCCGCCCCTGGCCCTTCGAGGACCCCAAGTACGTGCTCTCGGGCTCGTACTCGTTCCTTTATAAGGACTTCCTGGACCAGCGCATCGTGCAGACCAGCGGCCAGTTCGAGGACGTCGCGCGCAAGGATTTCCTTCAGTCCCTGGGCGGCTCCATCATGCGGCCGATCCCGATGCGCGTGTTCGACGGGGACGGGCGCCTCGACCTGAGCATGGCCATGAGCTTCTCCTACAACCGCTCGAACCAGAACACCTTCGACGCGACCTTCGCCCGCTTCCTGGGCGACTCTTACAGCTACTGGACGTTCGGCGCGGGCCCGGCGGCGGTCCTCTCGTGGGGGGACAAGAAGGCTCCCGCGTGGACCTCCGCCTCCTTCCGCTGGAACCGCCAGAGCTACCTCGGCCGCCTCGTCCAGGACGAGGTCGGCGTGTACGGCTCGGCGAAGCAGAAGCACGACCGCTACACCTTCTCGCTGGGCTACGGCTACCCGCTCGCGCCCAAGCTCACTTTGACCTTCCGCACCAACATCCTGTGGGCCGCGTCGAACCACAAATATCAGAAGAACTACGCGTACGCGTACCGCGCGATGAACTACCTCATCGGCGTCGCGTACGAATACTAGGAGCTTTCAGCCGCCTCAATGAATTCGCAATGTGACGGATATCACCTGGCAACATCCTTAATAAGGGTATATACTCAGCGATAGCCGACGTGCCGTATCACGGAACACCGAGACCGTGACCACCGAGAACCGCCGTATTCCGTTCGAGCCGCGCGCCGTCCTCGCAGCCCTAGGGCTGGCGTTGGCGCTTTTGCCGTCGGCGGCGAAGGCCATGACCTTCGTGAGCAGCGCCACCCTCAGCGGCGGCCTGGACGATCAGGCGACCGCCATCGCGCGCGGCGGCAACGGCAGCCTGTACGTGGTCGGCTATTCGAGCCAGACCGGCCAGGGCAAGAACATCTGGGTCAGCCGCTGGAACGAGTCGACGCTCACCGTCATCTCCAGCATGACCTTCAACGGCAGCGCGAACGGCAACGACGCCGCGCAGGCCGTGGCGGTCGCCCCCTCGGGGGACGTCTTCGTCATGGGCGTCTCGTCCAAGGCGGGCCAGGGGCCCAGCCTGTGGCTGGGCCGGTTCACGAACTCCCTGGCGTTCGTCAGCAGCAACACCCTCCCCATCTTCATCGTCGGTTCCCCGACCTACCGCAAGGGGCTCATCATCGCGCCCAACGGCAACCTGATCGTCGCCCATGACGCGGCGATCCCCGGCCCCGGCGAGACCAGGGTCCTCCTCGCCGAGATCTCGCCGGCGCTGACCATCGTATCGAGCACCACCTTTTTCAGCGGCTTCAACAGCAACTACGGCTGGGCCGTGGCCCGCGACCAGGCCGGCGCCCTTTATGTGGCTGGCTCAGTCGCTCCCGCGCCTGCGACCTCTCCGAACTTGTGGGTCGGCAAGTTCGCCGGCAACCTGACCTTCATCGCGAGCACCACGGTGGCGGGCGCCGGAGGCAACACCGACGAGGTCCGCGACATCGCGATCGGCATCGACAACAACATCTACGTCGCCGGCTTCATCAACAACGGCGGCGGCGTCGTCGACCACTGGATCGGCAAGTACGGCCCCGGCCTGAACCTCCTCGGCTCCTTGTCGACCCCCGCGCAGGCGACCTTCAACGCGTACGCCAACACGCTCGTCACCACCTTCAACCGCATCTATACCGTCGGCCTGGTGGAGGAGACGGGGCAGGGCGGCAACGCCTGGATCAACGAGTACGACTACAACCCCGCCATGCTGTCGAGCTCGGCGTTCACGACGGCCGGCGCCGTCACGGACGAGGCGTGGGACCTGGCCGTGGACACCCGCACGGGCGACGCCTACGTCGCCGGCATGGTGACGAGCGGGTTCCCCCGAATCTGGGTCGCGAAGTACCATCTGCCCGACACCGGCTTGAACAACGTCGAGGTGACCGCGGTGTCCACCGCGCCGGCCTCGGTCGACAGCTCGGCCTCGTACGTGCCGGTGATCTACACCGACCTGACCTCCTTGCTGGGCCCCACCTCGATGGGCACCTTCACTTTGAACCTGTACGGCGACGTGCCCTCGAGCCAGCTGTACGCGACGATGTGGCGCGACAACGGCGACGGCTCGTTCAACCAGGGCAACGACACCTTCGTCAACTCGGGGTCGTTCGCGCCTCCGGCTGGCGGCCTGCCCGCGCGCGCCTTCCTCGGCGCCTCCGGCGAGCCGGCGTTGTCGACCGCCACCCAGCGCTACTGGTTCGTCGTCAACTTCAGCAGCGTGCCCTCGGGGCGCAAGGTGCAGTTCGGCTTCCAGATGATGCCCGACTTCGCGGCGACGCCCAACAACCTGCAGCTCCCGTTCTTCTCGAGCCAGATCCTCGTCCGCCAGCGCGTCTACGCCAACCCCTCCAACGGCGTCCAGAACTACCCGACCCCGACCGCCGGCGCGTCGAGCACCGGCGGCCTCGACACCGGCATATACGTCCAGTCCGGCCAGCGCGTGCACAGCGAGACCGCCCCCGGCGACACGTGGAGCTTCCCGACCCCGATGACCGCCAGCGGCTCGACGCCCACCGGCGGCCTCAATCCCGCCTTCAACCAGGGGCTTCTCGTCGGCCGCGTCGGCGCGAGCGCGTGGTTCCCGATCGGCACGGCCTCGACGATCACCGCCACCTCGGCCGGGACCTTGTTCGTCGCGCCTAACGACACCGCCTACGGCGACAACTCCGGCTTCGTCCGCGCCACCTTCGAGATACTTCCCTCCACGAGCCCGAAGATCTGGCTCGGCGGGACCCTCGGCTTCGAGACCGCGGCCGACATCGCCCAGAACTGGGCGGGGGGCCGCCCGTTCAACGGCGAGAGCGTCGTGTTCGACTCGAGCGCGTACGACTGCGACTGGAACCTCCCGTTCGTGACCTTGACGTCCCTGTCCGTGTCCACCGCCTACGTCAAGGCGATCCGCCTGGTCTCCCCTCCCTACCAGTACAACAACCGCCTCCAGGTGGAGGGGGACGCGACCATCCGGGGCGGCCAGTTCAGCGTCGGCACCGCCTCCGCGGCTCAGACCAACTCGTTCGCCGTCAAGGGCCGCCTCATCGTGCGCGACACCGCGACGCTCGACATGACCAACGGCCGCCTCGAGCTCGGCATCGGCGCCGAGATACGGTCGGGTGCGCTCCTGCGCGCGTCAGGGAACTTCCAGGTCTGGCGCGCGGTCCCGTCCCTTCTCTGGTACCTGCGCGTCGACCAGGCCACGGTCAACGTGACCGCGTGGCCGACGAACTTCGACGGCGCCGACTACGTCGATCTCATCAACCCGACGGTGCTGGCCTTCGACGGCGTGTCCTTCAGCGGCGGCACCGGATCGACCTCCCCGTACGTCCGCCTCGCGGCTTCCTCGCCCGCGGCCTATACCTTCAACAAGTGGGACTCCGGATCGGCCCCGCGCAATCCGGGCGTCGTGGCCGCGGACGTCGTCGCCGGCTCGACCGTCATCTTCAACGACTCGGTGGGCCTGGCCGGGACCAGCTTCGGCTCGCCGAAGACCCTCGACCCGAACAAGGTCGTGCGCTGGATCCCCGACGGCGGCGGCACGCCCGGCTCGATCGGCGGAAGCCTTTCCGGAGCCGGCACGGACAACGGCACCTACCTGGTCGTGGCTTCGACTTCCCCGAGCGGCGTGAACAACACCGGCCTCGGCGGCGGAGGAAGCCAGTCGAACGCCCTTTCCGGCGGGGTCGGCTCCTACTCGATCACCAGCCTGCGCGCGCCGGGAACCTACTACCTGTTCGCCTACCAGGAGAGCGGCGGCATCCCGATCCCGTTCACGCCGGCCGGCGGCTTCGGCCATCCGGGCATCTACAAGTCCGAGCCGGTGTTCCTTCCCAGCGGCGGCTCGCCGGCGGGCATCAACATCACGGTCATTCCTTGGGGCCAGGTCACCGGCTCCTTCGGAAACGCGTCGAACCAGGCCGGCCCTGTGATCGTCGAGACCTGGGCCGGGCTCCCGCATGTGGCCGGGAGCACGATGCAGGCGAGGGGCGTCGCCAACCCCGCCTTCCAATTCAACACTCCGGCGACCAACGCCGGCGTCTATCTGTCGAGCTCGGTGTTCGCTTTCGTCGACGCGAACAACAGCGGCTTCTGGGACACCTTCGAGGCTTCGTCCACGATCCTGTCCGTCGATGTGAGCTCTTATGCGCCGACCTTCGTCGGCAACTACAGCATCTTCGGAGGCGACGCGGCGCCCGGCGGCGAGGTGACGCTCTCCACCCAGGCCGTCCACCTCGGCGCGGTCGGGACGATGGTCACCAACCCCATGATCCGGGCGCGCCTGACGGCGTCCGGCGGCGCCGCGCAGTTCTCCGCGCTGCGCGCGACCTTCCAGGGCGGGCCGCTCCCGTCCGGCGGCGGCGTCAGCGTGTATTCGGATAACGGCGACGGCATCTTCGACATGATGTACGACATGCCGCAGGGCTACGCGTCGATCTTCTCGTTCGGCCCGAGCACGGTCACGGTCAGCTTCTACCAGCCCGTCTTCCTGCCCTCCGGCGTCCCCAAGGACTTCTTCATCACGCTCGACCTGGGCGGCAGCCCGCTTGGCCCGGGCGCCACCGCCGGCGTCCTGATCGACGCGGCCACGAGCTTCACCCTCTCGATGGGGACCTTCTCGGTCACCCCGAGCTTCCCGGTCCAGACCGGCGCCCTGCCGGTCCTCTCCGCGGTCCGCGCCAACGAGATGGCGACGCCCGACCTCATGGGCGGCACGCCGACGGGGGCCTACCTCTTCCCCGGCCAGATGGTCTCGGTGACCTCGACCGGCACCTGGACCACGGGGCCGGCCGACGCCGCGACGGGCCCCGGCGGCGCGTCCGGCACGACGGGCCTCAACACCGTCCTCCCTTCGGCCAACCGCGGCGAGCTGATCGGCCGCATCCAGGCCGGCGCGGGCTACTCCTCCCCGTGGGTCCGCATCGGCGCTTCGAGCGCGCCTTTCCCGTCGCCGGGCGACGGCGAGCTGCGCCTGGCCATCAACGACTTCGTCGGCGCCTACTACGACAACCAGGGCATGATCCTGGCCGGCTTCTCCGCCTCGGGCTCCAGCGTCGGCGCGATCTCCGGCCAGGTCTTCTATTCGACTCCGGTGGCCGGCACGCTCACGGTGACGGCGCGGCTCAACGGGACGACGCCGATGGTCTCCACGAGCTTCGGCGTGGCGTCCTCTTCCTCCTATCCCTTCATCATCAACAACGTGAACCCCGGCCGCTACGATCTTTCCGTCACGCACGGGTCGAGCGGCGACTTCGGCCGGAGCATCCAGGAGGTCCAGGTCCAGGCGGGGGCGACCTCTTACCTGAACGCGGTCATGTACCAGACCACGGGCTCCATCAGCGGCTCGATCGTCTACACGGGCGTGATGGGGCAGGGCGACTTCCACGTCGGCGTGGCCACGGTCACCGACTTCACCGGCGAGGTCTCCTTCTTCGGCGGCTACGACAACCCCGCAGTCGGCCCCTATTCGTTCGGCTCGCTGCCCGCGCCGGCCACTTATTTCCTCGTGGCGTATCGCGACGGAGACTGGAACGGCAAGCCCAGCGGCCCCGAGCCGCTCGGCTATTATGGAAGCGCCGGCGGCGGCCTCAGCACCCTGCCGGCGTTCCTGACGCCGATATTCGTCCCGAGCGGGAACGTCTCGGGCATCAACGTGACGCTCCAGGACACCGGCGCCATCGACGGCGCGGTGACCTTGACGCCGGGCGCCACGGGCACCGTGGTCATCGAGACCGGCCGCGGCGTCCCCGGTTCCGCGGGCTACACGACCGAGAACCGCCTCATCGTCCCCGTGCCCGCCGGCCCCGTGACGGCCGCGGGCCTCCCTTATAGCCTCGGCCTCCTGCGCCCGGCCACGGGCTACAGCGTGTTCGCCTTCCTCGACAAGAACTTCGACGGCCAGCCGTCCGCCGGCGAGGAGCAGATGGCTGTCGTCTCCGCCGTGAGCGTCCCCTCGGGCGGGCGCGCCCGCCTCGACTTCGCGCTGAACGCGCTGTCGGCCCCCGCGGCGCCGGTCTCGCTCGTCCCGACCGCCGCGGTCGGCTCCGTCACCTTCGACTGGAACCTCGTGCCGGGCGCGACCGGCTATCAGCTGCGCCGCGCCGACAACGCCGTGCTCCTCTCGCTCTCCGGCGCGACGAGCCGCTACATCGACGCCTTGCCGGCCAACACCTCCTCCCAGATCCGCTCGATCACCGCTTCCAACGGCAACGGGACCTCGGCGGCGACCGCCCTGTCCCAGCCCGCCTTCACCTTGGCGGCCATCCCCGGCAACCCCGTCCCCGACCCGGTCACCGCGACCGGCGCCCTCGTCGCCTGGTCGGGCGCGAACCCGGCGGGCACGGTGTACGAGGTGATGCGGTCGACGGTCTTCTCGGGCGCGGCGGCGCGCGTGCACCTCGGCACGGCGACCTCGGTGTTCAACCCGCTGGCGCCGGCCTCGACCTATTTCTGGACCGTCCGCGCCCTGAACGGAAACGGCCTGTTCTCGAACTTCAGCGGCGCGGGCTCGACGGTGACCTTGCCGGCGTCCGGACCGTCGCTGTCCGGCCTGCTCAACTACGCCGGCGCCCAGACGAGCGGCGGCCGGGGCTTCGTCATCGAGGCCTCGACGAGCTCGACGACCTTCTTCCCGCGCGCGTCCTCGGCGGCGCTGCCGGGCGCCCTGCAGCAGCCCTGGTTCCTGCCCGTCTCCGCGGGGACCTACTTCGTGCGGGCCTTCGTCGACGTCGCAGGCAACGGCGTCCTCCAGCCGGGCGCCGACCGCGGCGTCGTGGGCTCGAGCGTCGTCGCGGGCTCCCCGGTGACCGGCGTGAACTTCACCGTGGCCGTCGACACGGTGCCCCCGGGCCCGCCCGCCGGCGTGGTCGCCACCCCCGGCTTCAACAAGGTGACGCTCACCTGGGTGCCCCCGACCCGCAACGCGAACGGCACCACCCTCGTCGACCTGGCCGGCTACTCCGTGTTCCGGGCCACCTCGCCGACCGCGGCGTTCGTGTCGCTGACCCCGTCGGTGCTGTCCTCGGGGACGGCGTCGTTCGTCGACAACTTCCCGATCCCCGGCATCCCCAACATCTACTTCGTCCGCGCCCGGGACATCGGCGGCAACCAGTCGTCTCCCTCGGGCGCCGTCTCGGGCTCGCCCTCCTCCGGCGGCTCCATCTCCGGGCAGATCCGAAGCTTCAGCGTCGCGGCGGGGGGGCAGTACCGGGTCCGCCTGAGCACGATGCCGGCGCCGTCGGCCCCGAGCGTGGCCGAGGCGGCGCTGACGAGCTACACCTTCACGGGCCTCGCCGACCGGACCTACTACCTGCGCGCCTTCCGCGACGTCAACAACAACGGCGTCGAGGATTCTCAGTACGAGCCCGGGGGTACCTTCGGCGGCCTCAACCAGCCGTTCCCCATCGCGATCATCAACGGCAACGCGGTGTCCGGCGCGGACGCGACGATCTGCGACCGTGCCCCGATCTTCCCGCCGTCCGTCTCGGGAAGCCTGACCGCCAACGGCTGCCCGGCCCTCGACAAGGGCCCCGGCTTCGTGACCAGCCTGTACGCGCTCTCGGTGGGCGGCGGCGGCACCGGATCGTTCGGCGTCGGCACCCAGGTCAACCTGGCCGTGTCCACCGCCACGACCTTCGCGACCGACCTCATCCTGCTCGGCCCGGACGGCAACATCGTCGCCCGCGACAACCGCGTGGGCGGGGCCAACCTGTCGACGACGCTGAACGCGCCCGGCATCTACCTGGCCGAACTGACCAGCTTCCAGGTCGGGGTGGTCGGCAGCTTCACCCTGAACATGCGCCTCGAGGGCGGCTACGCCGGCGTCATCGCCGGCTCCGTGACGTACACCGGCGCGCGCCCCGGGCTGGTCTACACCCAGCTGTATAACTCGCCGAGCGCCCAGTCGGTGCCGATCCTGACCTCGACCTCGAACGCCGCCCTGCCGCTCGCCTACTCCTTCCCGGGCCTGCCCGACGGCGCGTACTACGTGCGCGGCTTCCGCGACTCGAACTCCAACGGCGTGCGCGACGCCGGCGATCCCTCGGGCCAGTACGGCGTCTCCTCCAGCTCGCCCCTGCCGGTCCAGGTCCTCGGCGGCCAGGCCTACGGTGCCCCGTTCAACCTGACCCTCGCCGACCCCGCGGTCGGCGTCGTCCGCGGCGCGGCGCTCTATGAGGGCACGGTCGCGGGCGTCCTCCGCGTGGAGGCCGGCCGGCCCTCCTGCCCGATGTGCAGCTCGATCGGCGAGGTCGTGGCCTTCACGACCGTCACGGCCGGCAGCGTCTACAACCTCCCGTTCCTGCCGTCGGCCACCGATTACGTGATCCGGGCCTTCGTCGACGCCAACGCCAACGGCCGCTCCGACGCCCTCGAGTCGTCGATCTCGACCTTCCCGATCACGGTGTTCGTCAACGCGACCTCGACGGTCAGCCTGATCGTGCAGGACGGCGGCTTCGGCGCGGCCGGCACCGCCATCATCGTCGGCACCGTCTCCTACTCCGGCTCGGCCGCGGGCCCGGTCGTCGTCGGCATCTCCCGCGACCCGCAGTTCCGCAGCGTCGACTACCTCCTGTCCTTGCCGGCCACCGGCTACTTCGAGCGGCCCGGCCTGCAGGGCGACACGACGTACTACATGGCCGGATTCATCGACTCGAACCTCAACAACACGCCCGACGAGGCGCTGGGCGAGCCCGCGAACGCCGGTTCGCTCGCGGCCTACGGCGGGGCGGTCTCCTTCGACAACCCGCCCGAGATCTTCGTGGCGGCCTCGGGCCAGACGGAGGTCAAGCTCCTCCTCTCCGACCCGCCCAACGGCTCCGTCCAGGGCGTCGTGCGCTACGCCGGCTCCGCGTCGGCGCCGAACCTGCTCGTGCGCGCTAGCCCGTCGGGACAGACCGGCTTCTGGAAGCCGGTCACCCAGGTCATCCCGCGAACGGTCGGCGTCAGCACCTACGCCTTCTCCCTCTCCTATCTCGAGGCGAAGGACTACAACATCGACGCCTTCGTCGATTTGAGCAACAACGGTTACCATGAAGCCGGCGAGCCGTTCGGCAGCCGGCCTCCCGTGTCCGTTTCGAGCGGCGCGACCGCCTTCCCGTCCTACGGCGTGAACGTCGAGATCTTCGACCCCGGTTCCCTCGGCCCGGCGCTGACCGCCGGCCGCATCCGCGGCGAGCTGGTCTACCTCGGCACGATGGCCGGCCCGATGTACGTGCGCATCTTCAACAACCCGGAGCGCCTCGGCGCGCCTCTGTACACCGTGCGCCTGCCGGCGACGGGCCTTCCGACCCCCGGGTCCGGGGAGTTCGATTTCGACCGGCCGAACCTGCCCTTCGGCGAGTACTACCTCGACGCCTTCCGCGACCCGAGCGACTCCGGCGTCTACAACCCCGCCGCCCACGCCTACGGCGTCCTCAACCAGGGCTTCGCGGTCACGGTCGCCCAGTCCCAGCCCGACCGGCACATCTTCGGCGGCATGATCACCGACCCGGGCCAGGGGGGCAGCGTCAACGCCTTCACCGGCTCCTTCGCCGCGCCCGGCGGCGCGCGTTTCGACGGCGGCGCGACCGACCTCGCCGCCATCGTCCAGATCGACTCGGCGGCCGCCAACGGCCCGCAGCCGATCGTCATCGGCATCACGGCGCAGAACGGCGGGGTCGACGGGTGGGGCGTGCGCTACAGCTCGACCGGCGTCCTG
>Ga0255338_1004297_pt1 | contig 15052 bp, 13 predicted proteins | sample MeOH1_35cm_T4_19_FD_203715 | JGI IMG/M metagenome (GOLD analysis project Ga0255338, IMG submission 203715) | Sandy soil microbial communities from University of British Columbia, Vancouver, Canada - MeOH1_35cm_T4_195 | ecosystem: Engineered > Artificial ecosystem > Sand microcosm > Unclassified ...
CCGCGCCGCGCATCATCCACATGCCGGTGCGCGATCCCAACGCGCTCGAGCTCCTCGCCGGCTCCGACCTGCGCAAGCTCGACGATCTGGAGCGCGAGATCATCACCTTCGCCCTGCAGCACTACCGCGGCCACATGTCCGAAGTCTCGCGCAGGCTCGGCATCGGCCGCTCCACGCTCTACCGCAAGCTCAAGGATTACGGGCTGATCGAGAGCGAGACCCCGTCCGACGAAACCGACGCGGCCTGAGCCGCGACCAAGAAATCGAATACATCCGAATGCGGCCGGCTGTTGCGCCGCCGCATCTTGTCTCAACCACCCGAGTCGCGCAGGAATTACGTGATTCGGCAGATTTCGGGATAGCGACTATGCGTCGTCGCCATTGGGCGAACCTGGCCACGGCATCCGCCCTGGCCATCATTCTGGGGGCCGCCACCCTCCATGCCGAAACGCCAGCCCGGATCGACCCGACGCTCGGCATTCCGTTGCCGGAGCAGCCCGCGCTGAACCTGAGCGACACCGAGCCGGAGATCGCCACCGGCACGCTGCGCGCCGGCGACGCGCCGCAGGACCCGGCGAAGCAGGACGCCACCGCCCCGCTGGAGACCACCGAGGAGCCGGTCACCCTCGCCATCCCGGCGACCGAGATGCCGCCCACCGATCCGGCCCTGACGCCGGCCTCGAAAAGCGTCGAGCCCGCACCGCCGATGGCCGCGCCCGGCCCGCTCAAGAGCGTCGAGCCGCTGGTGCCGGCGCCCGAGATGCCGAAGGTCGTGGTCACGCTGCCACCCGGCTTCGAGTTCAGCACCGCCGTCGCCGAGCATATGCAGGACGGCCTGGCTCTGCGCCGCCTCAGCGAGCGCGAGCGTAGCGAGATCGCCGCCGCCTATCAGGCCCATGAGAACCGGCCCTTCTGGATCGACGGCAAGGGCTGGAACGAGGCCGGCAAGCGCATCGTCGCCGCGCTCGGCCGCGCCGGCGATGACGGCCTGAGCCCGACCGATTATCCCCTGCCCGCCTTCGAGGCGAGCGACAAGGACAAGCTCGCTTTGGCCGACATCCGGCTCTCGGCGCTCGCCGTGCTCTATGCCCGGGACGCGCGCGGCGGGCGCCTGGAGCCGCGGCGCCTGTCGAAGCTGATCACGCCGACGCTCCACCTGCCCTCCGCGACCGAGGTGCTCTCGGAGCTTGCCGGCGCCACCGATGCCGGCGCCGTGCTCGCCGCCTACAATCCGCCGCATGAGGGCTATCGCCGCCTCAAGGAGAAGCTTGCGGAACTGCGCCAGCATCTCGACGATACGCCGCTGGTGCGCATCCCGGCCGGCCCGCCGCTCAAGCTCGGCATGCGCGACGCGCGCGTCCCGCTGGTGCGCGCCCGCCTCGGCCTCGGCCCCAGCGAGGAGCCGGTCTTCGACCGCTCGACCGCGCTCGCCCTCGCCGATTTCCAGAAGAAGGCGGGCCTGCCCGCCAACGGCATCCTGAGCGAGCGGACGCTGGCCGCCCTCGGCAAGCCGGCGACCGTGCAGGGCGAGGAGGATATCGTCGCGCAGATGGAGCGCTGGCGCTGGCTGCCGCCCGATCTCGGCGTCGACCACATCATGGTCAACGTGCCGGAGATGCGCGTGCGCGTCATCCGCTCGGGCGCGGTCGCCCACGAGGCGCGCACCATCATCGGCAAGCCGGAATCGGCGACGCCCATCTTCTCGCACAAGATGGACCACGTCATCGTCAACCCGTCCTGGTACGTGCCGCCCTCAATCCTGAAGAAGGAGTTCCTGCCGGGGCTCGCCGCAGATCCCGACTACGCGGCCAGGCGCGGCTATGTCGTCACCCGCAACAAGGGCGGCGGCATCTCGGTGCGTCAGCCGCCGGGCGAGCGCAACGCGCTCGGCTGGGTCAAGTTCATGTTCCCGAACGAGCATGCGGTCTATCTGCACGACACGCCGAACCGCCGGCTCTTCGCCAATGAGAAGCGCGCCTTCAGCCATGGTTGCGTGCGCGTCGAAAACCCCTTCGCGCTGGCCGATCAGGTGCTGGGGCCGGAGTGGACGCATGAACGGCTGAAGCGGCTGATCGGCTCCGGCGAGCGTCGTATCAACCTGCCGCAGCCCCTGCCGATCCACCTCGTCTACAACACGATCGTGATCGGCGCGGACGGCAAGATCACCCGCTTCGACGACGTCTACGGCTTCCACCGCATGGTGCGTCAGGCGCTCGCAGATCGCGGCTGAAAGGTGGACGGCCACGGCGCGGGCTCCTTTTCGCCATGATCCGCCGTTAGCCCCTGCATGCAATTTCAACAATGCATCGGAAACTTCCGATGCGCCAATTGCCGGGTTGATTACGAGCCGTTAACGCTTCTCCGCAACTGTTTGTTCACGTTCCCGCGCCATTGCGGCGGGACTCCGAGACGGGTCAGGCAGATTGGGCAGGTCAAACGCCACGCATGCGGGAAGGTTGCCGGCCGGCTCGCAGCCGACCTTGCGACGCGTCCTGACCATCGCGCTCGCCCTGGCCGCCAGCCTGACCGGCATCCGTGGCACGCAGGATGCCGCCGCCAACGGCGACACGCGCACCATCACCATCCGGCACATGCACACCAAGGAGGAGACGACCGTCACCTTCAAGCGTGACGGCCGCTACGATTCCGCGGCGCTGGAGAAGCTGAACTGGTCCCTTCGCGACTGGCGCAACGACGAGCCGGTCCGCATGGATCCGCGGCTCTTCGACGTCGTCTGGGAGGTGCAGCGCCAGCTCGGCTCCGACCAGCCCTTCCACGTCGTCTCCGCCTATCGCTCGCCCGGCACCAATGCGATGCTGCGCCGCCGCTCGCGCGCCGTTGCCAAGCACAGCCAGCACATGCTCGGCAAGGCGATGGACTTCTACCTGCCGGACGTGCCCACTGCCCGGATCCGTGAGATCGGCATGCGGCTTCAGCGGGGCGGCGTCGGCTTCTATCCCAACGCGCACAACCCCTTCGTGCATCTGGATGTCGGCTCGGTCCGTTCCTGGCCCCGCATGACCCGCGACCAGTTGGTGCGCCTCTTCCCCGACGAGAAGACGGTGCACCTGCCCGCTGACGGGCATCCGCTCGCCGGCTACGAGCTCGCCAAGGCCGAGATCCTGTCGGGCGGCGGCGCTGTCGCCGGCTTTGCCACCGCCGATCTCGACGAGGGCGCGGTGATGGCCGCCGGCCGCAAGAGCCTCTGGGCTTCCCTCTTCGGCGGTGACGACGAAGAGGCCGATGCCCGGCCCGCCGCCGGCCGCCGTGGCGCGACGAAACCGCAGCCGACCGTCATGGCCTATGCCGCCAGCGGCGCCAGCGACGGCAATTCCAGCGATGGCGGCCGCTTCGCGGTGGCGATGGCCCCCTCTCCAGCGGCGAATCCCCTCATCCGCGAGCGCTCGGAGCGACTGGCGCCGCAACCAGCCGCCGCGCCTGCGCCCGAGGCTGCCGCCCCGCAGCCCGCCTCAACGGCGATGCCACAGCAACAGCAGCTCCAGCCGCAGCCGCCCGCGCCGGATAACCGGCCAAAGCTCATCGATGCGCCGTTGCCGCTGGCGCGCCCCCGCGGGCTCTCCGCGCCCGACGACAACACGACGCTCCAGCTCGCCTCGCTGCCGGCGGCCGGCGGCGCGCTCGCCTTCGCACAGCCGGGCGCGGGGCAGCAATTCGTGCTCGCTTCGCTGCCGCCGCGCCGGCCCGACGAGATGGCGAGCGCCTCCGCCGCAGCCGCGACCGTCGCCGGAAGTCCGGTCGCCGCGCCCCTGCCGCCGATCCGGCCGACCGCCCTGGCAGATGCGGCGATCGCATCGCTGCGCGGCACCGACACGCTCTCGGGCGCAGCTCCCGCCCTGGAAGGCCGCCTCGTCACGGCAGCGCTGCCACCAGTGCGCCCGCGCGAAGGCGGCGTCAGCTTCGCCGTCGCGAGCCAGCGCTCCATGCCGGTCGCGGCCGAACCGGAGGAGGGGGCCACGCCGATGGACCGATCCGGCCTCAACTCGCTCTTCGCGGCGGTTGCGCGCACCAGCATCACCCCCGCCCGCCCGGTCAATGTCGCGACGGCTCGGACCCGGACGACCGTTCCTTCGGCCGTCCCGATCACCGCGCCCGGCCCCGCGGCCGCGCTCGGCTTCAGCCATGCCGACCCGGTCGACGCCAAGCCCGGTGCCTTCACCGGCCCGGCGGTGCGCCCGCTGCCGACGAACTTCGTCCAGAACTGAGCATCACCTTCCGCTTCATGGTCGGGCTTGCCCCGAGCATCTCATGAACAAGAAGCTCCGGCGTCCCTTTCGGCCTGAGATTTCTCGGGTCGGCCCGGGGTCTGCCCGAGAATGACGCTTGAGAGCTACTCCAGATCGATCGGCCAGGCCTTGAACACGTCGAGCGCCTCACAGGCCTCGGCCTGAGCCGCCAGGGCCGGCCAGCGCTCTGCGGGCACGTATTCCGGGATCACGAAGCGGCAGAAGCCCCAGGCGATGGCGGCTGCGATGTCGCTCGGCAGCAGCTCCGGTCCCGCCGAGAGCTCGCCTGCCTTCGCAGCCGTGTCGAGCAGGTCGAGCGCGGTGTGGAGCTGGGTCGTGATCCGCTCCTGCCAGGGCGCGTAACGCTGCGCCTCGGGGCGCTTGCGTTCGTATTCGACCGAGACCGCCTTGTCGGCCGCGACGATGCCGATGCCGGTGAGCGCGAGATCGCGCCGGCGCGCGATGCCTTCGAGCGGGCGCAGCGAGCGGCCGGCGACATCCTCGAAATGCTGGATGATCAGCAGGGACTCGCTGATGGCGATGCCGTCATCGGTGACCAGTGTCGGCGCCTTGATCAGCGGGTTGATCCGCCGGAATTCGTCCATGTGCCGGAACACCGAGACCGAGCGATGCTCGAAGGGGACCTCCAGCAGGGTCCCGGTGATCGCCGCGCGGCGGACATAAGGACTGTCGAGCATTCCGACGAGCAGCATCGTTCCCTCCTGGCTTGACCGAAACGACACTGCCGAAGGACCCGCCCGAAACCACGCGAATTCGCGTGATGTGCCGGATCACGCCGGTTGATAGGCGGGCTCTTCTTCGGCCGGGCCAGGGGCCTCAGTCTCCTGCCCATGCCCCGCCATCTGGCAGGGATCCCAGTAGGGTGTGCCGCCGAAGCGCGCGACGAGCAGATCGATCAGCACGCGGACCTTGCCCGGCACGTAGGGCCCCGGCGGGCGCACCACATAGAGCGCGCGCGTCGGCATCGGATAGTCCAGCAGGATCGGTTCGACCGCGCCCGATCGCAGCGCATCCGAGACGATGAAGGTCGGCAGCACGGTGAGCCCCAACCCGGCCGCCGCCCATGAAAGCAGCGTGTCGCCGCTGTCGGAGCGCATCCGCCCCTGCGGGCGAACCGGGACCCAGCGCTTGCCGATGCGGAAGACCCAGTCCTGCTCATGGGTGCCGGTGTAGAGCAGGCAGTCGTGCCGGACGAGATCGTCCGGCGTCTGTGGCCGGCCGCGGCGGGCGAGATAGTCGGCGCTGCCGACCACGATCCCGTAGACCGCGGCGATCCGGCGCGCGATCAGGCTCGAATCCTTCAGCGAGCCGATCCGGATCGCAGCGTCGAAGCGCTCGCCGATCAAATCGACATAACGGTCGCTGGCCTGCACATCGATCTCCAGCCGCGGGTAGAGCTGCGCCAGTTCGCCGAGCACCGGCGCGACATGCCGGTTGCCGAAGGTGAGCGGCATGGCGAGCCGGAGCCGGCCCGCGACCCCGCCCGCCTGCTGCGCCACCGCTTCGCGCGCCTCCTCCAGCTCGGCCAGGACGCGCTCGCTGCGCGCCTTGAACTCCAGCCCGGCCTCGGTCGCGCTCACACCGCGTGTCGTGCGACTGAGCAGGCGCGTGCCGAGCTCCGCCTCCAGCCGGCTGACGCGGCGGCTGACGATCGACTTGGCAAGGCCGAGGCTCTGCGCCGCCCGGCCGAAGCCGCCGGCCTCGACCACGGCGATGAAGCTGCGGATGTCGTCGAGCTCGGACATGGGTGTTCCTCAGGCTGCAACAGCTTGGTGCCCATTATGCGAATTCTGGTGCGATCCGTGAACCACTATCTTCCCGCCATCGAAATCCCTCCTGCCCATAGGAAGTTTTCATCATGGCTACCGTCCTCGTCCTCAACAGCAGCGCTTCGGGTGCCGATTCGGTTTCCAGGCAGCTCGTCCAGACCACCGTCTCCCGCCTGCGCCACCAGAATCCCGGCGTGCATGTGGTCGAGCGCGACCTCGATGCCGAGCCCGTCCCGCACCTCAACGCCGAGACGACCGCCGCCGTGCGCGCCGGCATCACCGAGACCGCGGCGCAGCGCGACGCGCTCGCCCTCTCCAATGCACTGGTCGAGGAGCTGAAGGCTGCCGACACCATCGTCATCGGCGCGCCGATGTATAATTTCGGCATTCCCTCGACGCTGAAGAGCTGGTTCGACTACGTGCTGCGCGCCGGCATCACCTTCAGCTATAGCGAGGCCGGTCCGGAAGGCCTGCTCAAGGGCAAGCGCGCCATCGTCGTCGAGAGCCGCGGCGGCCTCTACAGCAGCGGCCCGGCCCAGGGGATGGATTCGCAGGAGCCGCACCTGCGCACCATGCTCGGCTTCGCGGGCATCACCGACGTCACCTTCATCCGCGCCGAGAAGCTCGGCTTCGGCCCCGAGGCCCGCGAGGAGGCGATCCGCAACGCCAACGCCGAGCTCGCCCTCGTCGCCTGAGCTCCCACCTGGATAAGAGGAAGAGCCCCGCATCGGCGCCCCGATGCGGGGCTCTTTCGCGCTGAGCTACCGGCTCTCCTCCAGCCATTCACGCAGCGCCGCCGAGACAGCCGTCGGATTCTCGATCGGCGTCATCTGACCGGCGTCGGGGATGGACACCAACTTGGCGTTCGACGCGATCGCAGCCATCGCCTCGTGATCACGAAAGGGCGTAAGCGCGTCGAACTCTCCCGCGAGAATGAGGACTGGACAGCGCAACGCCTTCAGCACGTCGGCGCCGTCCTTGCGCTCGACGCTGTTCTGCCGGACGAAAACGTCAGGCCCCAGCCTTTCCGTCATGCCTCGAATACGGGAGATGATCTCCTCATCCTCGAGATGACTTTCGGCCAGATCGGTCTTGAGGAGCCGGTCACCGAAGCCGTGAAACTTGCCGGATGCGCGGGCGCCCTTGTTCAGCGCGGACCTCGCCACCCCTCGGTCCGCTGCATCGGCGTTGATCGAGGTGTCGAGGAGGGCGAGCCGGTCAATCCTGTCCGGCGCCACCCTGGCCATCTCGACCGCCACATAGCCGCCGAGCGAGAACCCGGCCAGCGCAAAGCGCCCCGGCGCCACAGCGAGCACGCCCTCTGCCATCTCCTCCAGGCTACGGCCACTGGTGATGTCGGCAACGCGGCAGTCCGCGACATCGGACAGAGCCGCCACCTGATCGCGCCACAGCTCTGCATCGTTGAGCAACCCGGGAATCAGGCCCGGAAACCGACTGCGCACGATCAGTTAGCACGAGCTGCACGTGGCGTCGGAGTTCCTTCCGACTTATCTGGCCTTTCTTGTGCGCCAGGAGGGGAGCTCGCCACGACGGGCACGATTCTCACCTTGGCCAAGAACGCGACTTTCAGGTCGCTGGCTTCGGACAGCAGGTGAATAGATGGCAAGACGCGCGCGGTTGTTGCGGTGCCTCTACTCGGTGGCTCCAAGCCCCTCGGTGAAAAGCGTGACGGGAACGCGTGAAGGTTTCGCGAAAGGAACGCAGCCCTTCCATGAGCAGTTCGCTGGGAAACACCTGATCCACGGCCAAATCGAGCCGAGGCGGCAGTCCTCTTCTCAGTGTTTCAGCGCGCTTCTTCAGAGATTCGACATCGCCGAGGATATCTCGTGCTTCACGAAGCAGCGCCATTCCGGCGGGCGTCAGAACTGGTGTTCGGCCGGTGCGCTCGAACAATTCGAGCCTCAACGACGCTTCCATCGTCTTGATTGACTGGCTTATTGCCGACTGAACTCTGTCAAATCGACGAGCGGTCCCCGAAAAACTGCCTGTCTCGGCCACCGTGACGAAAACACGCATTTGAAAGAGGGTGAGGGAGTCTAGCATGAAGATCCGCCGGTCGTGAGGTGCTCGGGGAACTCTCAGGACGTACTTACGGCCTGTCTTCGCGACCTTTCCCGGCGAGCGAGCCTCCTACATCACGGGCGCCACGTAAATATTCGCGCCTCCTCCCGCAATCGGGCTGCGCTGGCTTGAAGAGACCGAACGGAGGGCAATTGCGCTCGTCGCCGACGCCCGGCCCGCGGGAAAGACCAGCCTCATGATCGTGCCCGATAGCCGCGAACGACGCCTTTTCTCTGCGGAACAGGCGGATCCGAAGACGGAGCTGCGCCTTCCATTCGCGCAAACCTGACCTCGAACAGTTGCAGCGGGAGCATTCCCGACAAATGTAGCATCGCTGCTGCTCCCCGCAGCGTCTCCAGCAGCTAGCGAGCAGCCTCCGCAGCTCTACGGAAGACTGTCTCCATGAGCCATTGCTCGTTTGGATAGCGGCCCTGCCACTCGTCCCAGCCGGAGTCGCGGCGGTACTGGCCGAGCAGGCCGGATGCCAAGACAGTGGCCGGCTCCACGGGCTCGGGGTGGTCGGCGTTCGGGCCGACATAGAGTGCGTCGGCGGTGCAATAGAGCTCGCACATGAAGCAGGTCTGGCAGTCATCCTGACGTGCGATCGCGGGCGGCCCCGCCTCCGTCGGCTCGAAGACGTTCGAGGGGCAGACCTCGATACAACGGGCGCAGGCGGTGCAACGCTCGGCGATGATGAGTTCGATCATGCGACGCTTTCGGAGAGCCTTGGGACGGGAGCGGCTCCCGGCCGGACCGCAAGCGTCTCGAAGCCGCTGGCGATCAGCCTGGTCGCAAGGCCGACATCGAGTTCGGGGTAGTCCAACCGACGGTGCATGCCACGTGTTTCCGTGCGAGCTTCGGCGGTCGCAACGGACCAGCGGGCAGAGGCCAGGAGGGCTGCCGCCTCGCGCAAGGCAAGCGTCGCCGCTCCCCCGCCGACGCCATGGGCCGCGACGTCGGACCACGCGGCATCCAGCGCTCTCCGCGAGGCCGCGAGGCGCGCACCGGTGCGGAACAGGTTCTTGTCGTAGGGATGCATTTCCGCGCGCACGGCGGCGATCGCCTCGGCTGCTTCCACCGCGCGTGATGGGCCGGACGGCCTCAGCCCGGCGCGGCCGAGCGGCGCGAGCCCTCCGAAGCTGGCCGGGACCCGGCGGGCCCTGCGCGCGGCCGCGCGCCCTGCCCATGTTCCGGAGGAGAGAGCCCAGGCGGAGTTGACGTTCCCGCCGCCCGAGCTCGCCCCGGCCACGAGTTCGCGGCTGGCCGTATCGCCGGCGACATAGAGCCCCGGCACGCCCGTGCCGCAGTCCTCGCTGCGGACCCTGACGCCGCCGATGCCGCGGATCGTGCCATCCGTGTGGAGGGTGACCTCGAAGCGCTCCCGAAACGGGTCGATTCCCCAGCGCGCGAAGGGCAGCAGCACGTTCGGGGAGATGGTCGGCAGATGGCGCTGCACATCCTCGGGAAGACGCGCCAGCGAGCAGTAAACCGGACCTGCGAGCAGGGCCTGCGCCAGCCGCTCGGTCTGGTCGGGCCCGAATGGCGCGTCGATCTGGCGACCGTCGGCGTCGAAATACTCGGCGAAGGCGTAGGACATCGTCCGGGTCATGGTCGAGTGCTGCGGCGCGACCGTGTAGGCGGCCGTGAACTCCATGCCCGAGAGCTCGGCGCCGGCCTCGGCCGCCATCAGGTAGCCGTCGCCGGTGTTGTTGCGCGAGCCGAGCAGATGGGACCGAAAGCTCGTGCCGCCCGCGGCCAGAACCACGGCCCCGGCCGCGATGCGCCAGGGCGAGCCGCCCCGCTGGGTGCGGATGCCCGCGGCGCCGCCGATTGCGCCATCGGCATGGGCGAGCAGTTCCAGCGCCGGAAAATGATCGAGAACGACGACGCCGAGATCGACGATCTGCTGGCGCAGCGCGCGCATATATTCGGGTCCGCGCATCGCGCGGTAGTTCCGCACCTTGCCCTGGTCGTCCTTCGGGAAGTCGTAATAGGGCGCCAGCGTCGGCAGGAGGCGCCAGGTCTCGTCGAGGACGCGCCGCATCCAGTCGGGCTCGCCGAGCCCGAAGGCGATGCGCTGGCGCTGAGCGATTGCATTGGCGCGCGCCTCGGGCGGGTCGGGCGGGGCCCACCAATGACCGGGGCCGGCCGCGGCCGTAGCGCCGCTGGTGCCGCAATAGCCCTTCTCGACGAGGACGACATGGGCGCCTTCGCGTGCCGCCGCCGTGGCGGCCCAGGCGCCCGCCATGCCGCCGCCGATCACCAGCACATCGACGACGAGTCCTTCTTCCTCGCCTCTGCCGACGCGGCTCATGCCGCCCTCCGGCCTGCGACGTCCTCGCTGACGCCGAGCAGGTCGAGCAGCTCGCCCCGCAGCGCGGCGAAGACCGGATTGTCCAGGCGTCGTGGCCGCTCCATCGTGACGGGGATGCTGCGGGCGATGACGCCCTCCCGCATCACCAGCACGCGATCGGCGAGCAACAGTGCCTCCTCGACATCATGGGTCACGAGCAGCACGGCGCAGCGCCGGCGCTGCCAAAGCTCCGCGACGAGGTGCTGTGCCTTGATCCGCGTCAGCGCGTCGAGTGCACCGAAGGGCTCGTCCAGCAGGAGCAGATCGGGATCGCGGACGAGCGCGCGGGCGAGCGAGGTGCGCTGCGCCTCGCCGCCGGAGAGGACCTTCGGCCAGACATCGGAGCGATGCGAGAGGCCGACCTCGGCCAGCGCCGCCTCGGCGCGTCGGCGCAAATCACCGCCCGGCAGCCCGAGCGTGACATTGCGCCAGACGGACTTCCACGGCATCAGCCGCGGTGCCTGGAAGGCCACGGCGCGCCGCCGCGGCACGCGGACCTCTCCCGTGATGCCATGGTCGAGATCGGCGAGGATCCTGAGCAGCGTGCTCTTCCCACAGCCGCTCGCGCCGATGAGCGCGACGAACTCGCCCTTTCGGATATCGAGATCGAGCGCGTCGATGACCGCCCGCTCGCCGAAGCGGCGGGACAGGCCGCGCACGCGGACGGCAAGGTCATGATTGTCGCGGCCGCTCATGATCAGGCTCCGGAAAAGGCCGGGCGCCAGGCGAGCAGCAGCCGCTCCAGCAGCCGGACGATGAAGTCGACGATCAGGCCGAGCAGCGCGTAGACCACGAGGCAGACGACGATGACATCCGTCTGGAAGAACTCGCGGGCATTGTTCATCAGGTAGCCGACGCCGGCCGTGGCGTTGACCTGCTCGCCGAAGACGAGCGCCAGCCAGGCGACGCCGAGCGAATAGCGCAGGCCGACCAGCGCATTGGGCAGGGCGCCGGGCAGGATGACGTGGCGGATCATCGCCGGCCGCGAGAGCCCGAGCGTGCGCGCCGCCTCGACCAGCGTCTGGTCGACATTGCGGATGCCGGCATAGACGTTGAGATAGAGCGGGAAGGCGGTCGCCAGCGCGATTAGCGCGACTTTCGGCGCCTCGCCGATGCCGAACCAGATGATGAAGAGCGGGATCAGGGCGATGGTCGGCACCGTGCGCAGCATCTGCATGGTGGAATCGATGAGGTCCTCGCCGAGCCGGAACAAGCCCGAGATCACGGCGAGCGTCACGCCGATGGTGCCCCCGATCGCGAGGCCCGACGCGGCTCGGCCAAGCGAGGCCAGAATCGCGGCCTGCAGCTCGCCGGTGGCCCAGAGCGAAGCCGCGCTCGACAGCACGGTGGCCGGGCCGGCGAGCACGGTCGGCGACAGCACGCCGGTCACGGACAGCACATGCCAGAGCGCGACCAGCAGCGCCGGCCCAATCGCCCGGCGCAGCGGTCGTGGCAGGCCACGTCGCCTCTCCGCTTCGGGCTGAACCAGAACGAGCTCCGGCGTGTGCGTCACTGAGACGGGCGTTTCGGCCCGTAGCTTCCGCACGGCCCGGCCGAGCGTCGGCGAGCGCGCCTCGCGGGAAAGGGTGGCGATTCCGCTCGTCACGATCAGGCTCCGACCGCAAGATCGCGGTAGAGGTAGTCGCGGAAATCGAGCTCGCCATTTAGCACACCGACCGAGGTCCAGGTGTCGAAGGTCTTCTTGAGCCGGCCGGCAAAGTCGTCGTCGATCTTCAGCCGGCGATAGGGCGCCTCGTCGTCATAGACGGCCAGCGCCGTCTCCTCGTCCTGCTTCGCGTAGACCTTGTACCAGGCGATGTGGTCGGCCTTCTTTTCGCGGCTCCAGCGATAGCTGCGCTCGATCCGATCGGCATAATCGGCGATGGCCGCGACCTTCGCCGGGTCCTGCAGGGCGCTGCGGGCTGCGCTGAAGACGAAGAGCCCGGAATTCACATCCTCGCCGTCCGACAGGACGCGCGCACCGAGCGTGCTGCGGATGCGGGCGCCATATATACCCCAGGTAGCCCAGGCATCGATACTGCCGGCCGCGAAGGCGGCGCCGGCGTCGACCGGGTTCAGGAAGGCGAGCTTCACGTCGCTCTCGGTTAGCCCAGCCTTACGCAGCTCCCCGACGACGAGGAAATGCGCGACGCTGCCGCGCGTCGTTGGCGAGATGGTCTTGCCCTTGAGCTCTGCGACCGACTGGACGGCGCTTCCCTTCGGAACATAGAGCCGCGTGCCCTTGCCGCCATTGCCCCAGGCCGCGACGACGGCGATCTTCGACCCGCCGGCGATGGCGCTAACGGTTGGTGAATCATTGGCCGCACCGATGTCGATCGCTTCCGCCTTGAGGGCCTCGTGCAGGTGAAAAGCGGCCGGATAGGCCGACCACTCGATCTTGTAGGGCACGTCGGTGAGCAGGCCCGCCGCCTGCAGCTTGCTGCGATGCTGGCCGACCTGATCGCCGATGCGCAGCGTGACCTTGGAAAGGTCGGGTGAGGCGCCGCGCACGACGGCCGGGGCGGCGACGCTGACAGCGCCGAGGGCGAGAGCGAAGGACCGGCGGGTGATGAGAGTCATGTTTCGTGCTCCTGAGAATATCCGGCAAGGCGGGCGCGGGGTCAGGCGACCTTGCGGTCCCCGGTTGCGAGCGCATCGAGCGTCGCCAGGATCGGCCCGGCTTCCGTGCGATCTACCCAGTCGGGGCTGATGTCGGCAAAGCGGACGATGCCCTCGCGATCGACGACCAGCACCGACGGCATGGGCAGTTCCCAGGTGCCCGTCCCGGTGACATCGCCGATCGGCCTGCCTGCCGCGATGGCGGCTGCGCGTGAGGCCTCGTCATATTCATAGGTAACGCCGAGGCGCGCCGCGAGCGCATTGCCCGGATCGGAGGCCACCGCGAAGGACAGCCCGTGCCGCTCCCGGATCTCGACGAGCCGTTCCGGGACTTGCGGACTGATCGCGACCAGCCGCGCGCCGCGGGCGCGTACACCCGGTGCCAGCTCCCTGTCATAATGCGGCAGGGCGATGTTGCAGGCGGGGCAACCCGCGAAGCGGAAGAAGATCAAGACCAGTGGCCCGTCGGCGTGCAGCCGGTCGAGCGCAACGGCTCCGTCGGCAACATCGATCAGCGTCGCCTGGCCGATCGCGTCGCCGACCTGCACCCGGCGCCTGTCGCCGAGCTCGGCCACCAGTCGCTCGCGCTGCTCGCGATTGACCCGCAGCGCCTCGGGCGACCAGCTTTTCGCTCGCTCCGCTTCGAGCGCACGGAACTGCTCAGAGAGGGAAGACATCACCATGACCTCCGAATTGTCGGAGATCATGGTCAGGCAATACTCGGCAATAGGTCAATAGAATTGATTTTTCAATTTGAGATCGATTATAGAAATAATTCAACTCACACCATGATGAGTTGGATAATTTCGTTATTGCCTCTTGAACTGAGACATTTCTTTTTTCGAGAATGCGACACCTTATATAGACGGCGCCTCTGCTAGCCGGGATGGCGATGGATCGGGTCGACCCAATAGACCGATTCAGGCTTCTCGATCGGATCGACATCGGTGATGTTTACAACCACCGCCTCGTTGTCCGAACGAACCAGGACGCACTCCAGCGTCTCGTCCGGCTTGGCGTTGATCTCCTGATGCGGGACGTAGGGCGGAACATAGATGAAATCGCCCGGCCCGGCCTCGGCGACATATTCGAGCCGCTCGCCCCAGCGCAGTCTGGCGCGGCCACGCACGACATAGATCACGCTTTCGAGCGGGCCGTGATGATGGACGCCCGTCTTTGCGTCGGGCTCGATCGCCACGGTGCCGGCCCAGATCTTCTGGGCGCCGACCCGGGCGTGATTGATCGCGGCCTGACGGAACATGCCAGGCGTCTGCGCCGTGTTGGGATCGAGCTTGTCGCCTCTGATCACGCGTACGCCGTCATACTTCCAGCGCGGCTCGGCAGGCGCCACGTCATGACCATGGGCGTCGCCATGGTGATGATGGTCATGGTTCTCGGCGCTCATGTTATCTCCTGCAGCGAAGGATTTTCGACTACGATCTGCATAACACGACAGGGCGCCTTGAAAAGAATTGAACAAATTCATAGGCATCATCGAAAATCACGACACCCTAATCAGTCAAAAACAAACAGTTATATCTCTTAATTAGCGACTTCGTAGATATAATTACTATCATCCATGGATTTTAAGCGATCGAATTTCTAAGATTTCATAATCGACGATTCTCGTACCCTCGACGTCGCTAGACGTCCATGCCATCGGCACCGCTCGGAAGGGCAGAGCTTCCTTCGCCACGCTATATCTTTAAAAGAACATTCTGTTTGACATAACGAACGATCCAGCATCGCATGAAGGGGTCGAAAGCAGCGGGCGGTCAGGCCGCATTTCGACGGCGTGCCGCAGATGGCGCGCCCATGCTGGAGGTGGCGGAATGGCTCTGCGGACGATCGTCGGATTTTCGGGAAACCTCGCGCGGCCCTCTCGGACGCGAACCTTGGTCGAGGCCGTGACGACCGCTGCCGCCGACCGGCTCCTGCTTGAGCCGACCGTGCATGATCTCGAG
>Ga0255338_1004298_pt1 | contig 15044 bp, 15 predicted proteins | sample MeOH1_35cm_T4_19_FD_203715 | JGI IMG/M metagenome (GOLD analysis project Ga0255338, IMG submission 203715) | Sandy soil microbial communities from University of British Columbia, Vancouver, Canada - MeOH1_35cm_T4_195 | ecosystem: Engineered > Artificial ecosystem > Sand microcosm > Unclassified ...
TCTCTTCGGGGTGTGATATCCTTACGCCTCTTCCGGAGAGATGGCCGAGTGGTCGAAGGCGCGCCCCTGCTAAGGGCGTATGGGAGCAAAACTCCCATCGAGGGTTCGAATCCCTCTCTCTCCGCCAAACAAAGCCCCTTGTGGGGCTTTTCGTTTTGGCAGGCGATGAGGATCATCGCAACGCTCTCAGCCTCCCCTCCGGCGTCTTCACTGCGCCTTGATGCCGGCTTCATGCACGACTTTGCTCCACTTCGCCGTCTCGACGCGCAGGAATGCGGCAAGCTCTTCCGGGGTGGAGCCCGCGGCGTCTGCGCCCGAGCTCGCCAGCATATCGCGCACTCTCGACGCACGCAGGCTTTCCACCAACGCCTGATTGATGGCGGCGACGATGTCGCGCGGTGTATTGCCGGGCGCAAACAGGGCGTTCCAGCCGGCGGCTTCGTAACCCGGCACGCCCGCTTCGGCGACGGTGGGCAGATCGGGCAAGGCGGACGATCTCTTTCCCGCGGTGACGGCGAGCGCGCGCAACCGGCCGCTCCGGAGCGGGGATACGGCGGCGGCGATGGGAACGAACGTCATGTCGACGTGCCCGCCCAGTACGTCGGCTACCGCGGGAGCCGCGCCTTTGTATGGAACATGACCGATCCCGCTGCCGGACAACATGTTGAACAGGACGAGAGCGAGATGGTTCGAGCTGCCGACGCCGGCGGAGGCGGACATGAGCACGCCGGGCCGCGCCTTGGCGAGCTTCAGGAGCTCGGGCACGGAGCGCGCGGGCAGCGACGGATGCACCACCAGCACGTTGGTCATCGTCACGACGAGCCCGACGGGCGTCAGGTCGCGCATGAGATCGTAGCCGAGCCGCGAATACAAAGCCGGACTGCTCGACAAAGCCGTGGTCCCCATGAGCAGCGTGTAGCCGTCCGGCGCTGCGCGCGCGACTGTTTCGGCGCCTATGTTGCCGCTCGCGCCCGGGCGGTTTGCGACCACCACCGGCTGCTTCCACGTTTCGCTCATCTGCTGGGCCACCGCGCGTGCGACGAGATCCACCGAGCCGCCCGCGGAGAAGGGCGCGATCATGAGGACGCTTTTTTCCGGGTAATGCTGAGCGAGCGCCGCGGACGAGCAGAACAGCAAACCTGCGGCGAGACAGAACCGTGGCGCCATGTCGTCCTCCTCCGAGGGGCGCTCCGTGTTAAGCCTTGCTGCTTCGAGGGCGCCACGTTCATTAGAGCGGCAGCCTCGCGCTGCTGTCAATACAAGCCGGATCGCCGGGTGCGGATCAGGCGGCAGCGCCTTGCACCGCAAGAGTGCCGCTGCGTCCGGGCACGGTGCCGCGGATGACGGCGTGGCGCGGCAAAGCGGCGAAGTCCAGGCCGCGGCTGTAATCGGCCAGGCTCGCGAGCGTGTAGCCTTGAGCGAGCCATCCCTCGAGCAGCCGCTCGAAGACCGGCGCGAATTTCCGCCCTTCGAGCTCCGCATGGAGTGTGTAGACGTGACCCGACAGCGCATCCACGCGCGTCATCCCGAGCAGCTGCCGATGCACATTCTCTGCCGTCATGTCGTCGCGACCGATGAGCTCGTCGAGCGTGGGGAGCGTGGTCGGGAGTTGCGGGCATGGCACTGCGACGCCGTCGCACACGGGGAGAAAAGGATGCGTGCCGCGGGTATCGGATGCGTAGCGGAAGCCGAGCTCGGCGGTGAGGCGGAAGGCATGCGCATTCATCTGCCAGCCGGCCGCTCCGTGGGTGTGGGCCGCGCAGCCGAAGATTTCGGTGTAGCGATCGCACGCGCGCTGCATCTCCTTGAGCGTCCATGCGGCATCACGCTCGGCCACGTGGTCCTGCCACTTGATGTGATCGAACGTATGGATGCCGACTTCGAAGCCCGCATCCCGCGCGCCGCGCATCACGCCGGCGTTGCGGCGCCCGATGTCGGGACCGGGCAGCAGGGTGCCGTAGAGCAGGGTGCGCACGCCGTAGTGCTCGACCACCGACGTGCGCGAGACTTTCTTCAGGAAGCCGGGACGGAACACGCGCTTTAACGCGCGTCCGGTGTGATCGGGGCCGAGGCTGAACAGGAAGGTGGCCCCGGCGCCGTAGCGCCGGAGGATTTCGATGAGACGAGGCACGCCCTCGCGCGTACCGCGATCGGTGTCGACGTCGATCTTGAGCGCGAGTACGCGTCCGGCAGGCATGTGCACCGCGTTATTCCATCAGGCGGCGCGCCTCGGCGAGATGGCTGCGATACGCCTCGTAGATCCGCCGCAGCGATTGCTGCATCGTCACCTGCGGGTGCCAGCCGAGATCGCGGGAGGTGGCCGTGATGTTCGGCACGCGGTTTTGCACATCCTGATAGCCCTTGCCGTAATAGTTTTCTGATCTCACGGGAACGAGCTTCACCTTGCGCGCGGTCTTGGCATACTCCGGATATTTGAGCGCAAGCTTCATCATCATGTCGGCCAGCGCCTCGATCGAGTAGTTGTTGCGCGGATTGCCGATGTTGTAGACCTTGCCGCTCGCGATGCCGCCGCGGTTCTCGATCATCTTCATCAGCGCATCGATGCCGTCGTCGATATAGGTGAACGAGCGCTTCTGCTTTCCGCCGTCCACCAGCTTGATGTTCTCGCCGCGCACGATATGGCCCAGGAACTGCGTGATCACTCGCGAGCTGCCTTCCTTGGCGGTGTTGAGCGAATCCAGGCCCGAGCCTATCCAGTTGAACGGACGGAAGAGGGTGTAGTCGAGCCCCTGCTGCATGCCGTACGCCGCGATCACGCGGTCCATCATCTGCTTCGCGCACGAGTAGATCCACCGCGGCTTGTTGATCGGGCCCAGCACGAGCTCGGAGGTCTCGGGATCGAACTGCTTGTCGCGGCACATGCCGTAGACCTCGGAGGTCGACGGAAAGACGAGCCGCTTGCCGTGCTTCACGCATGAGCGGACGATGGGCAGATTCGCCTCGAAGTCGAGCTCGAAGACGCGCAGCGGATCGGTGACGTACAGCGCCGGCGTCGCGATCGCCACGAGCGGCAGCACGACGTCGCATTTGCGAACGTGGTACTCCACCCATTCCTTGTTGATGGTGATGTCGCCCTCGAAGAAGTGAAAGCGCTTCTCCTCGAGCAGGTCGGCGATGCGGTCGGTGTTCATGTCCATGCCGTACACGTCCCAATCCGTCGTCGCGACGATGCGCTTGGAAAGATGGTGGCCGATGAACCCGTTCACCCCCAGTATGAGTACTTTTTTGATGGCGGCCTCCGTTATGCCGGGATGAGGGACAGGCGTTCCGTCCCCGTTACACGATGGAAATTGTCCGACGTGAGCGCTACGCCGTCGAGACGCGCTTCCAGCACCCGCAGCACGCCGCCGTCGGCGCAGCGCAGCACCAGCGCACCGTTGCGTGCCTGCAGAGCCGGCGTTTTGCCCACGACATCGCGCTCGCCGGTGTAGAACGTGCGCAGTATATCGAGTCGCCGCGTGCCGATGGTCGTGAAGGCGCCGGGATACGGCGGCGCCACGGCGCGCACGAGGTTATGCACGGGCCATGCGCCTTGCGTGAGGTCGATGCGGCCGTCTGCGGGCCGCCGTGCGCCGTAGTAGCGGCCTAGCGCAAGGTTTTGGGGCTTCAGCACTGCCGTGCCGTCGAGCAGCGCCGGCAGGCACCGGTCGAGCACGATCTCCGCGGCGGTCGTGACTTTCCGGAACACATCCACCGCCACGTCGTTGGGCAGTATGGGCACCGCCATCTGATCGACGATGCGGCCGGCGTCGGGTTTTTCCACCATCTCGTGCAGCGTCGCGCCGGTATGTCGCTCGCCGTTCACGAGCGCCCAGTTCACCGGCACGCGCCCCCGATACTGCGGCAGCAGCGAGCCGTGCATGTTGTAAGCGCGACCGGCCACGAGCTCGAGGAGCTGCGGCCGGAGCATGGACCGATAATAGAACGAGAACAGGAAATCCGGCGCGAGTCCGGCCACACGCCGCACGAAGTCCCCGTCGTTGGCGTCCTCGGGTGCGGCGACCGCGAGGCCGTGCAGGTGCGCGAGCCGGGCGACGCTCTCGAACCAGATCGTCTCCGCGGGATTGTCCTCGTGGGTCACAACGAGCGCCACGTCGACGCCGTGCGCGAGAAGCACCGAAAGGCAACGCACGCCGACGTCGTGGTAGGCGAAAACGACCGCACGGCTCACTTCGGCACGACCTTTTCGTGCACCGTCCGGGAATGAAGATAAGCGTGTTCCTCGGGCGCCTCCAGCACGGCACCGATGCGGTAGCGCGGCCGGCCGCGCACCTGCTCGTAGATGCGGCCGACGTATTCGCCCAGCAGACCGATGCCGAAGAGCGCGATGCCGAGGAGAAAGAACTGCAGGATGTCGCGGTCGTAGAACGCCTTCAGCGCGCCCCACAGGCTCTCGGAGGCAAACAGGCGCTCGACCATCACGATCACGTACGTGACCATGGACGCGACAGCGATCAGCATGCCGAGCAGCGAGAACGACTGCAGCGGCATGAGCGAGAAGCCTGTCATGAGGTCGAAGTTGAGGCGGATCAGCTTGTAGAGCGAGTACTTCGACTCGCCGGCGGCGCGCTCCTCGTGCGCAACCTCGATCTCGACGGGATTGTGGGCGAACGTGTAAGCGAGCGCCGGGATGAACGTGTTCGCCTCGGTGCAGCTGTTGATCGCCGTGATGATGGAGCGGCCGTAGGCCCGCATCATGCAGCCCTGATCGGTCATCCTGATGTGCGTCGTACGCTCGCGCAGCCGGTTCAGTATGCGGGACGCGATGCGCCGGAAGGCGTTGTCCTGGCGCATGCGCCGTATCGTGCCCACGTAGTCGTACCCTTCTTCGAACTTCTCCACCAGGCGGCCGATCTCCTCGGGCGGATTCTGCAGGTCCGCATCGAGCGTCACGACGACTTCTCCGCGGCAGCGCTCGAAGCCCGCCATGATCGCTGGATGCTGGCCGTAATTGCCGTCGAGCAGGATGACTCGGGTAACGTCGGGGCGATGCTGGAACTGCTCGCGCAGGAGCGCGGGCGAACGGTCGCGGCTGCCGTCGTCCACGAGAATGAGCTCGTAGGGCCGGCCGAGCGCGTCGAGGGCGGGATACAGGCGCGCAAACAGCGTCGCGAGCGTCTCTTCCTCGTTGTAGATGGGTATGACGACCGACAGGAACGGCGCGCTCATAGAGCCGCCTCGCGGATGACTTCCGCCGCCGCGGCGCAGACGCGGTCGACGTCGCTTAAGGCCATCGCAGGGAAGAGCGGCAGGGTGACGGTGCTGCGCCCTATGCGCTCGGCGTTCGGGAAATCGCCTTCCTTGTAGCCCAGCTTGCGGTACACCGTGAAAAGATGCATCGCGGGATAATGCACGCCCACGCCGATCTCGCGCTCGCGCATCGCGGCAATGAAGCCCTTGCGGTCGATCTTCAGCGCATCCAGCGGCAGCAGCGGCGCGAACATGTGCCAGCTATGGCCGGCATCGCCGCGCGCCGGCAGCGCAAACGGCGGATCGGTCTCGAGCCGCTCGAAATAGCGCATCGCAAGACTGCGGCGCTTCGCGTTGAATTCCTCGAGCCGCGCGAGCTGTCCCAGGCCGATGCGGGCCGACACGTCGGTCATGTTGCCCTTGCCGCCGGCGATGAGCACGTCCATTTCGCCCGGGACGCTTTGCCGCAACCCATGGAAGCGCTGCAGCTCGACTGCCCGAGCATCTTCCTCGGACGCGAGGGTGAGCGCGCCGCCTTCGATGGTCGTCATGTTCTTGTTCGCATGGAAGCTGAACGACACGACGTCGCCGAAGCTGCCGATGCGGCGCCCCCGCCAGGCGCTGCCGATTGCGTGCGCGGCATCCTCGATCACGCGCAATCCGTGGCGCCGAGCGAGCGCGTACAGGCGGTCCATGTCCACCGGAAGTCCCGCGAAATGCACCGGCATGAGCGCCTTCGTGCGCGGCGTGATGGCGGCCTCGGTCTGATCGAGATTCATGTTGCGCGTCTCGAGGCCCACGTCGACGAAGACCGGGCGCGCGCCGACCCGCGTGATCACGTTGGGCGTGGCAGTGAAGCTCAGCGCCGGAGTGATCACCTCGTCGCCGGGGCCTATGCCGCAGATCTGCAGGCCGATCTCGAGCGCCGTCGTTGCCGAGTTCAACGTGCGCACGGGACGGCCGCCGAGATAGTCGGACAGCGCCTGCTCGAGCGCGGCGACGTTGGGACCGGTGGTGATCCATCCCGAGCGCAGAACTTCGACGACGCCCTGTATCGTCTCTTCGTCCAGCGTGGGGCGGGTGAATGGCAGAAAGCTCAAAATGTGTCCTTTAGCTCCGTGCGACGATCACTACGCCGATGATGATGAGACCGATGCCGAGCAGCCGCACACCGGTCACGGCCTCACCGAAGAGGTACCAGGCGGCCACGGCATTCACGACGTAACCGATGGAGAGCATGGGATAGGCGATGCTCACTTCCACGCGTGACAACGCCATGATCCATACGATCACGCTGATCACGTAACAGCTCAGGCCGCCGAGTATGTGTGGCTCCAGCGCGAGGCGCGCACCGATCACCGGGATGTTGCGGGCCGTGAACTCGAAGACGCCCACGCTGTTCGTGCCGGCCTTGAGCAGCAGTTGCGCCGCGGCATTGAGCAGGACGCCGCACAGCACGAGCAGGAAGCTCGGCACGCTCACGAGCGTCCTCCACCCGCTTGCGCATTCTTCGCGTCCGCCGCCGGCGTGGTCACGACCACGAGACGCGCATCGCGGGCGATCACCTTCATCGGCAGACGACCGCGCGTGAGCTGCTCATACACATGGGGCGGCATCACCGCCGCGGCATAATCCGTGTTGCGCCATACGCGTTCGAAGGAGGCAATGTCCTTGAGCCACAGCCCGGGCTCCTGCTCCAGACCGTAGGCCATTTCGTCGGCGAATGCAACCAGCGTGACCGTGCGCTTGAGGTAGAAGGGCAGCGTCTGCTCGTAGGTGCCTACGCTGTAGAGCGGCGTGTCGCTGCGCAGATAAGGCCGCACTTTCTGCGCCATGTGATAGAACGACGAGCGGGGCGCGAGCTCGTCGTGACCCATCATCAAAGCCTGCTCGGCGATCAGCGCCGAGCAGGCAATGGCAAGTACGGCGGCGCGCTGGTGACGTGACGACCACAGCCATGCGGCCGCGCCGCCCGCGATGACGACGACCGCCGCTGCGCGGAGCCACGGTACGTATGCGGCGAAGAGATCGAGATCGACGCCATCGCGCGCAAACCGCGGCGCCTGGGGGGCAATCAGGAACAGCACGACGCCGAGGAGCACATACAACGCTATGTTCGAGCGCAGACCGCGGGGCGTGATGGCCGCAAGGCGCGTGGCGACGAGCAGCGCGAGCGCCGGAAAAACGGGCAGGACGTAGGATGGCAGCTTGGAGCTCGACGCCGAGAAAAAGGCGAAGATCACCACGCTCCAGATGAGCAGGAAGCGCCCTGCATGCATGCCGCCGGCCGACGGCTGCCGCCATGAACGCCGGAATGCATCGAGCATGAGCAGCAGCCACGGCAGCATGCCGAGAGCGAGGATAGGAAAGAAATACCACCAGGGCGCGACGCGCCTGTGCACTTGGGTGAGGAAGCGCGCGAAGTGCTCGTGGACGAAGAAGAAGGCGGGGAATTCGGGATTGACCACCGACACTGCGATGAACCACGGCGCCGCGACGGCGAGGAAGAGGAGCCCCCCCGTGACCGGGCGCACCTTGCGCACGATGCTCCAATCGCGCTGGAGCACGACGTAGACGCCGAGCGCGAGGAGCGGCAGCACGACGCCCGCCAGTCCCTTGCTCAGCACGGCGAGCGCCATGCCGACCCACGCGAGGTCGATCCAGCGGCGCTGCCTTCTTGCAGGAGTGCGGTCGGACAGTCCCAGCAGGAAGCCGCCCATCGCAAGCGTCATGAAGAACGTGAATCCCGTGTCCAGGGTCGCGATGTGGGCCACGAACATGTAGCCCATGCTGGTGGCAAGCACCAGGCCTGCATAGAGCCCGGTGGTTGTCCCGAACAACGCTGCGCCGAGGAAGCAGGTGAGCAGCACACCGGCGAACCCGGTGAGGGCGGGCCACAGGCGCACGGTCCATTCGTGCTCGCCGAAGATCTTGTACGCGGCTGCCGTCGCCCAGTATTGCAACGGCGGCTTCTCGAAATACTTGATGGCGTTCAGCCGCGGTGTCAGCCAGTCTCCGGTGACCGCCATCTCGCGCGGGATTTCCGCATAGCGCCCTTCATCGGGGCGGACGAGCTTCCTGTAGTCCAGATTGCCGAACCAGAGCACGGCGAACACGACGAGGAGCAGGAGATGCGCCCGGCGGTTCAGCGGGTGATCAGCCAAGAGTGGATATCCATCTTTTTTCGCGCAGGCAACGCATTCCGGCGCACGCCGCCTTATTTGTAGTCCTGTGCATCTGATCCCGGATTTTAATATGCCCCGAGGTCCTCGCGCAGATATCGATGTAATCCGCGAGCCGGGGCGGGGGGACGCACCCCGGGGTTATCCAGCGATCACGCAACCGGACGCGCTCGAGGCACTCATGCGGCCGGCAGGATCACAGGATGGGAAACTCCGCCGTCATCGCGGCGTTTCTTATGATGTTCGCTTTCTTCTGCGGCCGTATTTTAACGGTTTAGCCGCAACGGGTCTCGCGCCACCGTTGCGCCGCTCTTGCGCGCCGGCTCGACCGATGCGGGAAGAGCCGGCTGACGGAAGGCGATGCGAAAGACGGTGCCCCGACCCGATTCCGGAACGCCCACCGATACTTCTGCGTCATGCGCGCGTGCAATCTCGCGGACGATCGCGAGGCCCAGCCCGCAACCGCCCGGCGCGCTGCCGGGCAGGCGATGAAAGCGCTCGAATATCCGGGGGCGCTCGCTCTCCGGTATGCCCGGCCCGTCGTCTTCGACGGAGAGCTGCACTCGCGGCAAAACGGAGAGCCTCACGGTGACGGAGCCTTCCGGCTGGGCGCCGTAACGCAACGCGTTGTCGATGAGATTGTTCAGCATCTCCGCGAGCAGCAGCTCGTCGCCCACGATGAGCACCGGGTGGGAGGCGCCGGCGAAGCCGAGATCGACGTTTTTTTGCAGCGCTTCGGGCACCCATTCCATGCAGGTCTGCTGCACGAGCGCGGAAAGATCGATGGTGACGAACTCGCGGTCCGGGCCGCTGCCCGGTTCCGCCCGGGCGAGCGTGAGCAGCTGGTTCACGAGCCGCGTCACGCGACGCGCCGAGAGCAGCAGCTGCGCGAGCGCGGGCTTGATGGTGTCGATGTCGTTGGCAAGCAGCGCCCGCTCGGTCTGCGAGGTGAGCCCGGCCATCGGCGTGCGCAGCTGATGCGCGGCCTCGGAGATGAAGCGCTGCTGCGCGGTGAGCGCGGCGCTCAGGCGATGCATGAGCCCGTCCAGCGCATCGGTGAGCGGGCGCACTTCCTCAGGCACGCCCGTGTCGCCCACGCCGGAGAGATTGCTCCATCCCCGGTTGGCGAGCGCGCCGGCGAGGCGTTGCAGCGGCGTGAGCGCATGACGCACCGCGAATCCGACGCCGACCGCGACTGCGAGCGCAAGCGTCACGAGGGGCAACAGCATGGTGAGCAGCAGGTTGCGCGAGAGCCGGGTGCGCTTGACCAGCGTCTCTGCAAAAAGCACTGTCGCAGCCGGCTGCCCAGCGTCCTGGAATATGGCATAAGCGCCGACCCGCACCGGCTCGCCGCCGATCATCGCATCGTAAAACCGCACGGGGTCGGCGCGCACGAGCGGCTCTGCCGGTAGCGGCACATCGGCCCGCCCGGCGACGGATTTACCGCCCGGCGTGACGACCCGATAAAAGATGCGGTCGTACGGATCCGACTCGAGAATTTCCCGCGCCGCGCGGGGCAGGTTCAATTCCGCCGAGCCGTCGGCATCGAAGCGGATCTGTTGCGCGAGCGAGCGCGCGGCGTCGAAGAGGCCGGTGTCGTACGCTTCCGTGGCGAACTTGAGCGCCAGCGTGTACGACGCGATGGAGCTGATGACGATCACGCCGAGCACCGGCGGCACCAGCCACCACAGCAGGTGTGCGCGCAGGCTGCGGCTCGCACGCTCGGTGATGCGCGTCAGCATGTCACAGGGCGCCGACGGTTCCCGACGCGGGCTCCATCAGATAGCCGAGACCGCGTATCGTGCGTATGGTCACGCCGGAGTCCTGGAGTTTTTTACGGATGCGATGGACGTAAATCTCGATCGCGTTCGTGCCGACGTCCTCGTCCCACTGGTAGAGGCTGCGCATCACCGCGTCCTTGCTCACGACGCGGCCGGCGCGGGTGGCGAGGACTTCCAGCACCGCCAGCTCGCGGGCGGACAGCGGCAAGGGCACGCCGTCCACGAATGCGCGCCGGCCCTTCACGTCGACGGACAGCCGGCCCACGGCAATCTCGTTCTCGACTCCGCCCTGCGCGCGCCGCATGAGGGCCCGTATGCGCGCCACGAGCTCGCCCATCTCGAACGGCTTGGTAAGGTAATCATCGGCGCCGATGTCGAGGCCGTGGATGCGGTCGTGCACCGAGTCGCGGGCGGTGAGCATGAGCACCGGCACCTTGGCCTTGCGACGGCGCAGCCGCCGCAGCACTTCGAGCCCGTCGAGGACCGGCAGCTCGATGTCGAGCACGACCAGGTCGTACTCTTCGGATGCGAGGGCGCGGTCGGCTTCGGCGCCCGTCATCAGGCAGTCCACGGCATAGCCGATGTCCCGCAGCGAATGGGTGAGGGCGTCGGCCAGAACCGTGTCATCTTCAACGACGAGTATGCGCATGAATGGCGTCCCGTGTATCGTCTTCGCGCGCCGGGTGCTTACCGCACTGACCTTGCCTGCTGCGCGAGAGTTCAAGCGTCAGGCCTGGCGGTGGCCTGCGAGGCGGCTAGCATACGGCAACTCCTCTTTCCCGAAACTTACGACCACCCGCCGCGCACCTCGGCTCACGTTCCAGGCGCGTAAAGCACACCACGGATGGTAACTTCTCGCAACGCGCGCAGTTTCGTTTCGTAAATCTGCGACGACTTTGATATAATGCCGCGCTCGGGCGCCCGTAGCTCAGTTGGATAGAGTACCTGGCTACGAACCAGGGGGTCGTGGGTTCGAATCCTGCCGGGCGCGCCAGTTACATCGGTACCCTTAGGGCCGGCGGCCACCGCCGGCCCTAACTTTTTGGCAGCACGACTTTATACAAGACGCTCGCGCGAGCTTACGCGAGGGCGACGCGAGCGTGTTGTTGTAGGCGTATCGCTCGTCCGTGGTCTTTTCCAACGCCTGGTGAGGCAGCCTGCACGAGAGCCGTGTGAGGATCGTACGGCTGACTGGCACGGCATGCGTGACTGCGTCGATCCCCCTGTCGGGCAGGCATGAATTTTGAGCCCTTCCGCCCGCAGGCTGCTGCCACCCAGGCTTGTAGAGGAGATTCATGAGGCACATCGAGCTCTCGCCCAAGGACTGGGAGGCGTTGCGCCAGCTGGGTCGCGGCACCGGCCGCTGGCTGTTGCATTCGGAAGAGCTGCAGCCTCTGATTCAGCTCGGTCTTGCCGAGGAGCGCGCAGGCGGCATCGTCATCTCGCGCAACGGTCAGGCCGCGCTCGAGCGCCAACGGAAGCGATGATGGCGAGCATGCGGCTGTTCGCGCCCTCAGGATGCAGATGCCGCCCATCATGCTGCGGTCATACGCAGCCGATTAGCAGGATGTTGAAAAAGAGGGCGACGCCCCCTTTCATATCCCCCAGGTATGGGGCCGTTGAGAGCGTCCTTCTGGTGAGGATCGCACAATAGGAATACGTAACGATAGAATTTCAACAGCCTGTTAGACAGCGAGCACCTAACCTTGCTGCAACAGCACGCTCGCCGGGTCGGATTGCGCTAGTAGGCTCATACGTGATGACGTAGACTCGCTGCATGGACATGCTCGATGCACTCAAACCGGGACTGAGCGCGGCGGCCGAGATCGTGGTCGGCACGCGCGACACCGCGCCGCACGTCGGCAGCGGCAAAATCAAGGTGCTCGCGACACCGGTGATGGTCAGCCTGATGGAAGAGGCGGCGTTGAATGCCGTGGAAGGGCTATTGCCCGCGGGGCATCAGACCGTCGGGACGCGCCTGGACATCACGCATACGGCGGCCACGCCGGTCGGCATGCGCGTCACCGCACGCGCCGTGCTCACCGGTGTCGACGGACGCCGTCTCACGTTTCACGTCTCGGCGCGCGACGACCAGGAGACCATAGGCGAAGGCCTGCATGAGCGGATCATCGTGAACCTCGCGCGCTTCGACAAGCGCACCCAGGAGAAAGCTGGCAAGCCCCGGCCTTAGCGTGCCCGGCTGTTACCGGCGGTCATCGGGATTCCCGGCGCCGGGCTGACGTTCGATCACGCGGTACTCGCCTTCGACGACCGTATCCGACGCCGCCGCGCGGCGGCGCGCGGCGCGCACGAGCCACCACCACCGCAGCGCGACGACGCCGACGAGCAACGTGGCCGCGATAACGGCGAACATCGCAAAGAAGAAAGCGAGCACGAGCAGGCCCGTGCCGACGATGGCGGCGAGCGCGGTCTGCAGCCAGCGGCGCGCAGGCCCCGCGGCCTGGTGCCCGGGGGGCAAGGTGTACTGGGTCATAAGGCTCCGTATCGATCAATCTTCCGAGCTGTAGCTCTTGACGATCACGCCGCCCGATTTTTCGTCGGGCTCGAGCGTGAGAAGCTTCCGCGCCTGGGCTTCCTCGAGCAGCTTGCCGAAGGAGCGGAAGCCGTAATACGACTCGTTGAAGCCCGGTTTGCGCCGCTTCAGTGCCTGTTTGACCATCGAACCCCATAATTTATCCTCGGCGCCGCGCTCCGCCGACAGCGCCTCCACGGTCTCGACCACCAGATCGAGCGCTTCCTGGACCTTGTCACTTTCCGCGGTGGACTGCTTGGTCGCGCCTTCGCTTGCAGTGGTCGACGTGCTCTTCTTCCGGCTCGTTTTCTTGGCCCGCTCGCGCACCAGATCGTCGTAGAAGATGAACTCGTCGCAATTCGAGACGAGCAGGTCCGAAGACGATTTCTTCACGCCGACGCCAATCACCACCTTGTTATTCTCGCGCAGCTTGCTCACGAGCGGAGAGAAATCCGAATCACCGCTGATGATCACGAACGTATCGACGTGCGACTTGGTATAGCAGAGATCGAGCGCATCCACGACCATGCGGATATCGGCGGAATTCTTGCCCGACATGCGCACATGCGGGATTTCGATCAGCTCGAACGCCGCTTCGTGCATGGACTTCTTGAAATCGCGGTAGCGCTCCCAGTCGCAATACGCTTTTTTCACGACGATGCTGCCTTTCAGCAGCAGGCGCTCGAGGACCTTGCCGATGTCGAATTGCGAATATTTCGCATCGCGCACGCCGAGGGCGACGTTCTCGAAATCGCAGAACAAAGCCATGTTGTTCGTTTCGTGGGATATGGTCATGCCGGTCTCCGTGCAGCAGTGGCCGCATTGTGACGTGCGACGGACCGCTTGTCGACGCGTGCGAGCGGGCGGCGGCGGTCCCGGCACGGAGCCTGCTGCACAGAAGTCCCGGGCTGCGGGCATTGCCGCCGGGCCTGCAGCAGTGGAAAGTGTGAACGGTATGGATGATGAATTCTTTGCCGAGGCCCGCCGTGAAATGACCGCCGAGATCGTCGCGGAAGCGGCGCTCACTGCCGGTTACACGGGCCGGGTGCGCTTCAGCGAGCGCGTCATGGCGGTGATCGCGCGGGTGCCGCGCCACGAGTTCGTGCCGGCGGAGCTGCGGGAGTATGCCTATCTCAACCGGCCGCTCCCGATCGGATGGGACAAGACGATCTCGCAGCCCTACATCGTCGCGTTGATGACGGACATGCTGAATCCGGCGCCCGGCGACGTGGTGCTCGAGATCGGCGCGGGCGCCGGTTACCAGGCGGCCGTGCTAGCCGAGCTGGTGAAGCGGGTGTATACGGTCGAGCTGATCGAGCCGCTCGCCGAATCGGCGCGGCGCCGCCTGCGACGCCTCGGTTATGCGAACACCGAGGTGCGGGCTGCGAACGGCTATTACGGCTGGCCCGAGCACGCGCCCTACGACAAGATCATCGTGACCGCTGCGGCCGAGCTCGTGCCTACGCCGCTCATCGCGCAGCTCAAGCACGGCGGGCGCATGATCGTGCCGACGGGCGTCGCCGACCGGCAGTCGCTCACGCTCGTAACGAAAGACGCCGCAGGCGTGATATCGCTGCGCGATCTGCTGCCGGTGCGCTTCTCCGAGCTCGACGAGCCCGGGGTTGTCGGCGGCGCGGCCTGAAGGAGGGGGCGGGAACCAGGCGTTCGACTTCTTTCAAGCCAGTAAAAGGTCGCACGCGCCCGGCCACTCTGGCTACGATGCGCGCCTATGCCGAGAGAATTCAGCGAGATGGCAGTGCTGTTCGCCGACGTGACGAACAGCATACCGAGCGACGCCGGCAGCCTGCATGCTCATGCATGCCGGAAGGCGGGTGCGCATCGACCAGCTGCATCCGGCGGTCACCATAGGGCGCAGCACGGACTGCGATATCGTGGTGGACCACATGTTCGCATCGCGCCGCCATGCCACGATCAAGCTGCGGCGGACGCGGTTTTACTTGATCGACCACAGCACCAGCGGCACGTTCGTACGGACGTGCGGCGAGGCGGTGCACGTGCTGCGCGGCGAGCGCACCGAATCCGGCGACTTTCCTCTCTACCGCTCGTCGGCGAGGCTGCGCACGATCTCACGCCCATCCCGGCCGCGTTCGCGCGCCTGCTCGGGCGATTCCTTGCCGAGCGCGGTGCCGGCGATCATCTCGAACATGTCGGCCGCGCCGAGCAGGATGCGCGGCGTCATGCCGGTATCTTCGAAGGTTTTCGCGATCTCGTTCATCTCCGGCACCCAGCGATAGGCTTTCGGCGGCATGGAGACGCTGCGCGAGAGTATCCATTCATAGATGTCGGGGACGCTCTCCTGGAACTCGCGCTCGAGGG
>Ga0255338_1004299_pt1 | contig 15037 bp, 13 predicted proteins | sample MeOH1_35cm_T4_19_FD_203715 | JGI IMG/M metagenome (GOLD analysis project Ga0255338, IMG submission 203715) | Sandy soil microbial communities from University of British Columbia, Vancouver, Canada - MeOH1_35cm_T4_195 | ecosystem: Engineered > Artificial ecosystem > Sand microcosm > Unclassified ...
AGAAACTGCCCTATTTCACCTGTTTTCTGGTCTGTGTCGCCATCGATCTCTTCTATTTTCCTGCAACAACCGTTTTCCCGGACGAGCAGCGCTTTCTCGCCTCGGCCACGCGCCTTGCGGCGTCGGGTGAGTTCTGGGTCGGCTCGGATCGTGCCTGGGAAATGCCAGGGACAGCCTTGTTCTTCGCCCCGGCCGTGTGGGCCTTAGGTGCGCACGGCGCAATTGTCGCCATTCGCATTGCGCAAGCCGTATTGCTGGTCATCCAGTGCGCGCTCATTGCGTCGATCGCGCGACGAACGTTTGGCAAACCGGCAACTGCACTCGTCGCAGCGTGTGTCGCTGCCTTCTATCCCTTTTTTTGGTTCTATCAAGGGCTCCTGCTCAGCGAGACGTTGTTTAACACGCTGTTGCTGAGCGGCGTCGCGGCACTATTCCGGTGGCGAGATCGCGGCTTGCGATTTGACCTAACCTTCTTACTGACATGTCTGTTTTTCGCCGCCGCGACGCTCACTAAAGCGACGCTCACGCTTTTCCCGCCGCTCCTTCTCGCCGTGGCCGCATGGACGGCCGGCGCCGCGTGGCGGCGGGCGGTCGCCATTCTGATTGCCGCGTCCTGCCTGTATGCGGCCTTCATGAGCCCATGGTGGATCCGCAATGCCGCCCTGCTGCATGCCTTCGTGCCGTTCACGACCAGCAGCGCGATGAATCTCTATCTCGGCAACAACCGCAACAATCCGAATGTCGGCATCGACTGGGCCCAGGACGCCGAGCCCAACGTGGTCGCCGCGATCAACGCCCTGCCCGACGAATTGGCGCGGCAGCATGCCTACGCCAAGGCCGCGCGCGACTACATCGAAAGCAATCCCGTTACCTTCATCCGGGCTGCGGCTTTGAAATTCCTGCGCTTCTGGAATGTCGTGCCGAACGCTAGCGAGTACCGTAGCCGCTTCTATGCGGTCATCAGCGTTGCGAGCTTCGGCTCCGTCCTGATCCTCGCGCTGGCGTGTGTCCTGCGCCAATGGCGCCGATGGCGCATCCTTGCCCCGATCTACCTCATTATCGGCTACTTCACGTTCATCCACATCGTCACGATCGCATCGCTGCGCTATCGGTTTCCCATCGAGCCGCTGCTAATCGTCTTGGCGGCGGAACCTCTGGCTGCCTCGATCGCCGCCGCGCGCGGACGAATGACGCGCAACGCAAGAGTGGCCGGCCATGTCGCATAAGACCCAAGGCATGCCACTGTCGCGCGCGGGAGGCCGGACGGCATACACTAACGCCCACACGACGAATATTCGGATGACCCGATGTGCGGCATCGCAGGCGTCTTAGTCCCGACGGGCCACTCGCGCGAGCGTCTCGAGCGCGACGCCTCGGCCATGGCCGATTGCATGGCGCATCGTGGGCCTGACGATCATGGCTTGTGGAGCGACGTCGAAGCCGGCATCGCCTTGACCCATCGCCGCCTCTCCATCGTCGATCTGTCGCCGGCCGGCCACCAGCCGATGATCTCCGCCGACGGGCGCTTCGTGATCTCCTACAATGGCGAGGTCTATAACTTCCAGGACCTGCGGCCCGAGTTGGAAGCCCGCGGCATCGTCTTCCGCGGCCATTCCGACACGGAGGTGATGCTCGAAGCCTTCGCCGCTTACGGTGTCGCGCCAACCGTGAAGCGGCTGATCGGCATGTTCGCCATCGCGGTCTGGGACCGGCGCGAGCGCACGCTGACGCTCGTCCGTGACCGGCTTGGCATCAAGCCGCTGTACTGGGCCAAGTTCGGCGGCCTGTTCATGTTCGGTTCGGAGTTGAAGGCGCTGCGCGCCTATCCCGGCTGGGAGCCGCGCATCGACCGCAGCGCAGTCGCCTCCTACATGCGGTTCAATTATGTGCCGGCACCGCTCACGATCTACCAAGGCGTTCACAAACTCGAGCCGGGCACGATCCTGACGCTGCCGTGGGGTGGCGAACCGAAGACGGAGCGCTTCTGGGACGCACGCCAGATCGCGCGCGCCGGCCTCACCGATCCGCTGCGCGCGGGCGATGCGGAGATCACCGAGCGTCTCGAGACACTGCTGCTCGACGCCGTGAAACGGCGCATGGTCGCCGACGTGCCCGTCGGCGCCTTCCTGTCCGGCGGCGTCGATTCCTCGACCGTCGTCGCGCTCATGCAGGCAGCCAATGCCGGCCCGGTGCGGACCTATTCGATAGGCTTCGATATCGACGGCTATGATGAAGCCAAGCACGCCGCGGCGGTGGCGCAGCATCTGCAAACCGAACATACCGAACTCACCGTCACGGCCAAAGACGCGCTCGATGTCGTCCCCCACCTGCCGGACTATTATGACGAGCCGTTCGCGGACTCGTCGCAAATCCCGACCTATCTCGTGTCCGCGATGACACGCCGGCATGTCACCGTCGCCCTCTCCGGCGATGGCGGCGACGAACTGTTCGGCGGCTACAATCGCTATCGTTTGGCGCAACGCTTTTGGCGCACGCTGTCGATGCTGCCACAGCCGGTCCGCCACAGCTTGGCGCAGGGTCTGCGCGCCCTGCCGCCCGACCGGTGGTCGCGCCTGTCCGAGATCCTTCCGCGGCAGGTGCGGCCGCGACAAGCCGGCGACAAGCTGCACAAACTCGCCTCGATACTCGCGCTCGACGACGTCGGCGCGCTTTATCGCAGGCTTGTGACACAGTGGGACCCGGCAACCGTCATGCCCGGCGAGAACGAGCCGAAGGGTGTGCTATGGGACCCGACGCTCGCGAACGATTTCGCCGGATCGCTCGAACGCATGCAGTTCCTCGATCTCGTCACCTATCTTCCGGACGACATCCTGACCAAGGTCGATCGTGCGAGCATGGCCGTCGGGCTGGAGGCACGCGTTCCGCTCATCGACCATCGTGTGGTCGAATTCGCCTGGCGCATTCCGCGCCGCGATCTCGTCCGCGACGGCCTCAGCAAATGGCCGCTGCGCCAGGTACTTTATCGCCACGTCCCGCGCGCACTGATCGAGCGGCCGAAGACCGGATTCAGCATCCCGCTCGGCGAATGGCTGCGCGGGCCATTGCGTGATTGGGCGGAAAATATGCTGGCGGAGAGTCGGTTGCGCGAGGCTGGGCTGGTCGACCCTGCGCCGATCCGCCGCGCGTGGAGCGAACACCTCGGCGGCAAGCACAACTGGCAGCATCCGCTTTGGGGGGTGCTGATGCTGGAGGCGTGGAGGGAGCGGTGGAAAAAGGGTGCTTGAGCCCTAGCCGCTGCCCTTGTCTTGGCGCAATTTGTTGCTTCTTCCTAACGGCGCCCTTGTTACGAATAAGAATAATTCAGCTCGCGCCGCGCTTCAGGCTTGCGTCGATATGAGTCGCGGAAACAATCTGCGTCAGATATCCGGTAGCCGCGCGTCGAATTGATCATTCTCAACTTCTCCTCGTTCTGTTAAACGCCATCCGGAAGTCGATCCGACCTGCCCCTCTCATGAAATCCACTGGCCCCGATATTCCGGTAGCCGCGCGCCCGCCACGCGGTAGCGTCTACGATGTGGTCGCGCGCCGGCTTCCGGCCGTCGAGCTTCTGGGCAAGATTTCATCCCTTGCTTTGCATCTTCTGCTGATCCGCTTTCTATCCGGCACGGGCTTCCTGGTCGCCTTATGGCTCTGCCCCGTTCAGGTATTCGCTCACGTCGGCATCTACATTGCAGCGCTCACGCTTGGCGCGCTTCTCATCTTCGGCCGGTACGAGTTGCTCATCATTCGCGCGCATGACGAACGCGAATGCACGGACGCGGTCCAGCTTTCCACGGCTGTGGCGGCATGCATTCTTGCCGCAACTCTGGTCGTAGGCTTGGTGATCTATGCGGCCTTTGGCTCACTGATCGGGATCGTTTTTGCTGGCGCTCTGTTCGCGCGTGCCTGGCTTCGCCTAGGCCTGACCCTTGCCACGCGCCACAGCCGCTATGACCTCGCCCTGAAGGCGTTGTTGCCGCACACCATCGGACAGCCGCTGGCGCTGATTTTCCTTCTCCGAAGCGGCTATGACCCGCTGATGTCGTTCATTCTCTCCGACCTGGCAGGACACGTGATCGCGGCTGCCGGAGCGTGCATCAGCGAACGACGCGCTTTACGCTTCTCTCTGCGGCAATCGCCGGATCGTGGACGGATCGCCAAGCTGGCGCGAGCCAATGTCGGCCTGCCGACCGTCAATCTGACGGCCGCGGCGTCCGCGAGCCTGTTCGCCATGACGCCGCTGTTCTTCCTCCCTGGGCTTGAAAATGCCGTCCTGGCCGGCACGCTCGCCTTGCTGTTTCGGCTCCTCGACGTCCCGGCTTCGATGACGAGCGCCTCCGTAGGCCCGATTCTCACCAAGGCTGTCGCCGACCATCACCGCGGCATCACAGACCGGCCGCTGCAGAGCGTCTTCCTGCTGCCGCTGCTCATCGCTGTCGGCGTGTTCAGCCTGATTTCGATCGGCGGAGTGGCACTGAACGCCCTGAAACTGGCGCCTGCGAGCTGGGTCCAGGCTCTGACCATCCTGCCGGCCGTCGCTCTATTTCAGGCCGGCATTGCGGCGGCGGCGCCCTTGATCGACCTCACCACGCTTGCCGGCCGTCAACGGGGGCTGATGGCCCTGAATGTCACCGCGGCCGCGATGGCCGGACTTACCTTGCTGGCCTGGCACGACAAGCCTACCCTTGCCATTGTTCTGGCTGGCGTGATCGGTCTCGCTCGCGTAATTGTCATGAGCTTTTGGCTACCCAAAACTGACGAGTTTCGCCGCTGACCGTATGTGGATCGGTCGGTCAACAGCGATGTGGTCCTAACGTGGATATCGCCCCTCTTCTGTTGTTCATCAGCGCGGGCCTAGCCGTCTTCGGCCTCACAACCCTGTCAATGCCGATTCTGCGCAGTTACGCGCTTGCTCGGCCGAACCATCGCTCCTCCCACAAGGTCCCGACCCCGCAGGGCGGCGGCATGTTCATCGTCGGAGCGACGGTCGTTCTCGCCGGACTGGCAATTTCCTGGGAAGCCATCTTTCAGGATAACGCTGCGGTGCTTGCCTGCCTGCTGACGGCAACGGTCGTGCTCGCCGTGATCGGCGCGATCGACGACCTCCGCACCCTCGACGCCCTGCCGCGGCTCGTCTTGCAAGCCGCCGCAGTTGCGGCTGTTGTCGCAACCTTACCTGCCGGTTTCCGCATCATCGACGCCCTTCCATGGTGGATTGAGCGCGCCTGCATTGTGATCGCGCTGCTTTGGTTCGTGAACCTCGTAAATTTCATGGACGGCATCGACTGGATGACGGTGGCCGAGATTGCTCCGGTCACGGCGGCACTGGCCATCTTCGGCCTAGTGGGGGCATTGCCTCGCGATGCGACCCTGATAGCGCTCGCGCTGTGCGGCGCCATCATCGGCTTTGCACCGTTCAACCGCCCCGTCGCGCGCCTGTTCCTCGGCGATGTCGGCAGCTTGCCGATCGGACTGCTCGTGGGCTGGCTGCTCGCGTTGCTGGCGGCCGACCACTTGGTGGCCGCACTGCTCTTGCCGCTCTACTACTTGGCAGACGCGACTATCACGCTGTTGCGCCGTCTCATGGGCGGCGAGCGCATCACGCAAGCGCACCGCAGCCACTTCTATCAACGCGCCATGGACCGAGGAATGCGCGTCTACACCATCGTAGGGCGCGTGTTTCTGACGAATATCGCGCTGGCGGCACTGGCCGCTCTCGCGCTGCTGAATGCGTCCATTGTGACGCAACTCGTCTGCCTGATCGCCGGCTGCGTCGTCGTCGCGGCGCTGCTCTGGAGCTTCGACCGGCCGGCTCCGCAGCGCCCGGCGTAACGATACGCAGGGCCCGCGAAGCCGGTCCGCACTTTTTCGTTGCGGCCCGCCACGCCCCGGCGATCGCTTATTCGAAGACGATGAATTCGTGGTCCCCGGTGTAGCCGGCCTGCTTGAATATCCACTCCCATTCCTCGGGCGTGTGGAAAGCACGGCAAGTGAGCTGCCAGTACATCAGGTTCACTTTCTCGCGCTCGTTGCGATAGGCCTCGACACAGATGTACTTGCCGCCACGACTGACGCGTTCGATCTCCTGCAAGGCGGCATGCAGATCGTAATTGTACAGGTTGTGTAGGGTCGTGATCGATATGACCAGGTCGAAGTGCTTGTCCGGGAAAGGCAGCTTGTTGGCGTTGGCGACCTGCATGAAGGGCTTCACGTCGTCCATCGCGTGACCGATCGCATACTGCGAAATGTCGATACCGGCGATCTCGACGCCCGGAACCGCCTCGGCGAAATCATGCAAAAGGAAGCCTTTGCCGCAGCCGACATCGAGGACACGCATGCCCGGCTTGATGCCGTAGAGGGCCACCATGGCGTCAGCGACTTTGCGCCAACGGCCGTCGTACTTGTAGCCTCCATAGCCAGTTTCGCGGCTTCCGTCCCAATAATCGTAGTCGAACTTGATCGCCAGCTCGGCGACTTCCGCCTTGTCGCGCTGAGTCACGCGCGCGAGATAATCCCGCTTCGTTGATTTATGAATAAGGCTGACGAAATCGCGATACGCCATAGCGGCCTCCGGAAGGTTTCAAGATACGATGAGCGTGAGATAACGTTCCGCGTTGCGGAGTTGATGCACCGCGCGGCTTTCGCCGTCGCGCGCGGCGAAAGCCCGCCGACGTGCGCCGAGCGCGGAGAATTCGTTCAACATGATGCAGACCCACTTGATCCGGTAGGCGTCGAGCAGCAGACGCGCGCGCCAAAGATCCTCTTCCTCGAGAGAGAGAGCATCGGTAACCCGGCCCGTGAACTCAGCGTAATAGCTCACCGGCACGGGAAGCTCGGGCTGACAGAAGAAATCGCAGATCAGCTTGGCCGGATCGTCGCGTCCGGCATATTCGAAGTCGAGGAACGTCGCGTAGCCGCGCTCGTCGACCAGCGCATTGTGAAAGCCGAAGTCGGACGGCGACACGATCTCACGCGCGACCGCGGCAGTGGTCGCGACGCCGCGCACCTCCGCCTCCCGGACGATGCGGGACCTGACCCGTTGCCAGGCGGGATTGAGCTTGCCTGCAACAAAATCGCGCGCCTCCCCCGCATGCGGTGCGCTGTCGTCGAGGTCGCGCAACCGTGCAACGCGACGATCCACCGTGTCGAGATGGCTGCCGAGCGAGAAGCAGGCTTCCGAAGCCGGAGCAAGTTGATGTGGCTCGGCCGGCGCGCCGTTGATGGCGACGGCAAACTCTGCGGCTTGCGCAGTCAGATCGCCGTCGACACCCTTGGCACGCGCGCCTGAGATGAAACTATAAAGCGCGCAATGATTGGCCGCGTCACTCGCCAACGGTCGCGGCACATTGCGGACACCGCGCGCCACCACATAATTCAGGAAACGCCATTCGGCCTGCAGCCGGTCGCGTAGATCACGCGGATCGTGGTGATAGCACTTCAGGACAACGCAGGACCCATCTTTAAGCACCACCCGAAAGACCTGGTTGTTCCGGCCGCCGGCCAGCGGTTCGACGCTGTCCGCCACACCGAGGCTGGCTTCCCGAAGAAGGGCGTCGGCCAGCTCGTACGGTGGAGGCGAGCTCATGGGCGCGTCCCGATTAGCAGCGCCGTGATCTCACTCCAGGAACGGCACGTCTCGAAGCGTGCTTCCGCCTCCCCGCCCTGCGGCGCGAAGAGAATGCGGCGGCAATGCTCGGGCAACCCGGGCATCGCCAGTATCTCCGGCAGATCGTCGATGAACACGTCGCAATTCAGCGTCGCGGCCCGGTCGATCTTCTGCTCTTTGGTTTCCTCGAAGAATATCTGTTGCCGCGGCACGACATCGTCGCCGGAGAGCTCGCGGTCCTGCAAGAATGCCCGCGCGGCCTCGTGCATATCGTATTTCGGCCCCAGCAACGGAAAGCGCGTCTTGTGGCTGACGATGAATACATTATGCGCACGCGCACGCGCCGCCGCGATGAAATCGCGAAAGCCTTCATATGGCCGCGCGAGGTCCATGCGCGAACCATAGACATAGCCCTGCAACGCAGTGAACTCGTCCTTGCGGCCGGAGCCATTGAGAAAATCGCGGACCGCGTTCTTGTCTTTCGGCAGCGTTGCGTCGATCAGGCCGCGCTCTAGCGCGGCGGCGTAAAACACGCCTTCGTAATTAACGATGGTATTGTCGAAGTCGACGCCGATGCGCATCGCATCATGTCTTCGACATGTCGATCAGGGGGCGGCCGATCTTACCGGTCCGCAGATCGTCCAACGCCTGATTGATATCGGCCAAGCGATAGGGCTCAGAGAGAAGCTGTCGCACCGGGAAGCGGTTGCTCGTCAGCAAGCGGCCGTAACGGCCGTAGTCGCGGTCCGGAACGCTGTCGCCGCCCCAGGTGCCCATCAGGCTCTTGCCCTGATTGAACACAGCCGGGCTGATCGTGAGTTGCGCGTCGAAGCGCGCATTGCCGATCACCACCGCTCGACCGCCCTGCTGGCGCGTCACACCGATCGCATCGGCCATCACCGACGGCACACCCGTGGCTTCCACCGCGACGTCGATGCCTTGCGGGGCGATGGCCTTGATCTGACCAGCCACATCGCCCGCTGCCGGATCGACCACATGCGTCGCGCCGAACAGCTTGGCGAGCGCGCGCCGCGACTCCTTGAGATCGACGCCGATCACCGTCGTCGCGCCCGCGAGCGCGGCCGCCATGACTGCGTTCAAGCCGATGCCGCCCGTGCCGAAAACGACCACGGAATCACCGGCCTTGACGTTGAGCACGTTGTAGACAGCGCCCATGCCGGTCGGAGCCGCGCAGCCGAGCAAAACGGCGATTTCCATGGGCATGGTCTGCGGCACCAGCGTCAGCCGGTTCTCGCTGATCACGGCGTGGCGCTGGAAGGTCGTCACGCCGCCGGCGTTCACATTCTTGCCGTTCCAATCGTAGACCGCACCGCCCGCTTCGATGCCGCTACCTTTGATCCAGGACAGCACCACCTTGTCGCCGGCCTTCACCTTGGTCACGGCCGACCCAGTTTCGAGCACGGTGCCGGAGCCTTCGTGCCCGAGGCAGTGTGGGCACCATTTATCCTCGCCCTTGGCCCCAGCAACTTCCATGAGCTGCGTCCCACAGGCGCCGGAAAAGGCGATCTCGACGAGCACCTGCCCGGGCTTCAGCTTCGGCACCTCGATCATCTCAACAACCAGCGGCTTGCCGGTTTCGATCAAGAGGGCGGCTTCGGTTTTCATGTCACGTAGTCTTTGTGGTTAGGAGCGCTGAGATAGCAGGCGATTCAAGAAAGTTTGGCGACGATACGCTCGGCGATCTGATGACCGGTCAGGCCGAGCCGCTCGCGCGCATGCTCCTGCTCGCCCGACTCCTTGAAGAACTTGTCCGGCGTGCCGACACGCATAAGCTTGCGCGTGTCGAAACCGTTATCGACCGCCCATTCCGACACGGCAGAACCGAAGCCGCCGATCAAGCTGTGCTCTTCAAGAGTCACTACGAGCTTGAAACGCTGCAGCGCCTCGGTGAGGCAGGCTTCGTCGAGCGGCTTGACCGTGTGGAAGCTGACGACCTTCGCGCTCGTTCCGGAGGCGGCGAGACGCTTGGCTGCGTCGAGCGCTTCAGGCAGCATATTGCCCGTCGAGAGCAGGCAGACATCGGTTCCATCGGCGATGGTGATCGCCCTGCCGATCTGGAAATCGGCAATCTCACCCTTGTGGATCTTCGGCTCGCCCTTCTTGCCCATGCGGATATAGGCCGGCCTGTCCTGCTTCATGACCGCGCGCAACGCGGCCCGCACCTCCCAGGCATCGCCCGGGCAGATGACGACAAGGTTCGGCAGCACGCGCAGAAAGCTGATGTCCTCGCAGGCGTGATGGGTCGGCCCAAGACCTGCGTAAGCAAGGCCCGCCCCCACAGCGACGATCGTGACCGGAACGTCGTGATAGCAGACGTCCGTGCGGATCTGCTCCAGGCAGCGCGTGGTCACAAATGGGGTGATGGTGTAGGTAACCGGCCGAAGACCGTTCATCGCGAGACCGGCCGCAAGCCCCGTCATGTTTGCTTCGGCGACGCCGCAATTGAAAAAGCGGTTCGGATGTTTGTCCTTGAACGCATCGAACAGGCGATTGCCGATATCGCCGGACAGCATGACGATGCGCTGGTCGTCGTTTCCGAGCTTGGTCAGCTCGTCCGCGAATGCGTTTCTCATGACAGGCCCAGCTCCTTGCGTGCCAGCACGACTTCTTCCGCCGTCGGCGCCCGGTAATGCCAGTTATTGTCGTCTTCCATGAAAGAGACGCCCTTGCCTTTCACGGTATGGGCGACGAACGCCACCGGCTTGCCAGAACCGTTCGGCACCGAGGCAAGCGCCTCCGCGACCGCGCCGATGTCGTGGCCGTCAATCTCGTAGGCGTCCCAGCCGAAACTCACCCACTTCTCGCGCAGCGGCGAAAGCTGAAGCGTCTCGTTGGACCGCGCTGTGGCCTGCCATTTGTTGTAGTCGACGACAACACAGAGATTGTCGAGCCGTTGCGCGGAGGCGAACATCGCGGCCTCCCACACCGAGCCTTCATTGCACTCGCCGTCCGACATCAGCGCGAACACGCGGTAGCGGCCCGGCGTACCTTTGACCCGCGCCGCCAACGCATGACCGCAGGCGATGGGAAGGCCGTGGCCGAGCGAGCCGGTCGCCGCCTCGATGCCGGGCAGCATATTGGCCGGCGGATGCTCGGCGAGCATGCCGCCGTCCTTCGTATAGGTGTCGAGCAGATCGCGCGAGAAGAAACCGCGATGCGCCAAGGTCGCGTAGATCGCCATCGCGGCGTGGCCCTTGGACAGAATAAAGCGGTCACGAGCCTCGTCGCCCGGATGTGCGGGGTCGATGTTGAGAACGTGCCAGTAGGCGGCCGTGAGAACATCGAGGCACGAGAGTGAGGACGCCAAGTGGGCAGACCCCGTTCGGTGGCTCATCTCGATGACTTCGCCGCGCAGCTCCGCTGCCTTCTTCTTCAAGAAAGCAACGTCCGGCGAGTTTGCGGTGCGGCTCAAAGCGCTGGTCTGGCTCATGGCTTGTGCACGTAAGAGGAAGGGAGATTGGGCAGATCTTTCTCGAAGCGTTTTGCCCAGGCGACGACGGAATCAATGCCGGCCTCGAGCGAAATCTCGTCCTTCCAGCCCAGTTCGGTCCGCAGCTTGGCGCTTTCGAGCATGTAAGCCGCATCCTTACCGGGACGTTCAGGACCGAGTTCGACACATTCGTCGAAGCTCTTGCCGAGTTTGGCGAGAATGATTTCGACCAGTTTGCGGATCGAAACAAGCTCGTAGCCAGAGATATGATAAGTTTCGCCAAGCTTGCCGTTCAACGCGATCTTCAAAGTCGCGTCGGAGACGTCGCGCATGTGAATGAACACGCGCACTGACACGCCGCCACCGTCCAGCTTGAGCTTCTGTCCGGTCATTGCCGCGAACACGGTGCGCGGAATGATCCGGTAAAGCTGCTGACCAGGGCCGTAAACGTTCGCCGCCCTGGTTGATACCGCGGGCAACTTGTAGGTGTCGACGAACGTCTTGAGGCTCATGTCGCCAGCCGCTCGCGACACGGCATAGGGCGTCGACGGATTGAAGGGTGTGTTTTCGGTCACCCAGCCATCGGTGGAGCCATAGACCTCTGGCGTCGTCACATGCACATAGCGATCGAGGAAATCGAGATCGCGCAGCAGCACGTGCAGCCGCACGGTCGACACGACGTTTGTCATCATCCAATCGTCCGGATGATCCCAACTCTGCCCAACCATCGACTGCGCCGCGAAGTTGACCACGTGACTAAAGCGTTCGCGCTTGAGTAGGGCTGCTAGCGCATCGAGGTCGCGGTTGATGTCGACGCGCTGAAACCGAACGTTACCCAGCCGCTTCTGCCACTTGTAAGGCAGCATGGCTTCGTGCGGCTCGTCCGATCGCGAGGTCGCCACGACGTCGTGGCCTTGCTCGGCGAGATAGTCGACAAACGTCGCGCCAGAAAACGAATTCGATCCCAATACCAGGAACTTCGGATCGGCCATGGATTAGGGCCGCCCCAAACCGTCGCGATGCGCGTACAGATGCTGTACGATCATGTGCCCGAGGATCAACTGGACGTCTTCGGCGATTTGCATGTCGTTCACGGCGAAGTGGATCGGCACATCGCACATCGCCTTGGCTTTGCCGCCATCGAAGCCAAGCACGGCGTAGCTCTTCATGCCGATAAGTTGCGCCTGCTCGAGTGCACGTAGGATATTGCGCGAATTGCCGCTGCCGGAAAACACCAACAGCACATCGTTCCTCTCAGCATGGATCGCAAGCTGCGCCGAAAAGACCTCGTCGTAGCCTTCATCGTTCGCGAGGCAGCTCATCACAGCGGCATTCGCCGGCAGAGCGTTCACGCGGATGCCGCGGCCTTGCTGCTTCGACCAGGCATAGAGGAAGTCGTTCGCGAGATGCACCGCGTTGCCGGCGCTGCCGCCGTTGCCCGCGAGAAAGACTTGGCGCCCCGTGCGGGCGCAGTCCAACAGGTCATCCGCCAGCTTAGCCACCGGCGTCCAATCATAAGACGCGAGTGTCTCGCTAAGACGGCGGCTATAGTCGACGAAATGGGCGCTGTCGGCCACCGGCGTCGCCTGTGGAGACCGGTCGAGCATCACACGATCTCCTTCTGCATGAAGGACATACGATGGAAGCTCGCCTCATCCTTCCAAGCGCCCTGGCGGTAAAGACCGACGAGTTCCTTGATCGCGTCTTCGATCGTCTTCTTCGGGCGGAAGCCGGTGGCCAAAAGACGGTCGGAATTGATGCGGTAGGAACGCGGATCGTTCGATGGCGTGACGACGATCTCCGCGTTGACGTGACGACCGACGGTCTGCGCGATTTCGAGAATGGAAAGGTTCTCGAAGCCGGCATTGAAGATGCCGGTGTGCTCAGGATGGTCGAGCAAAAAGATGTAGAGATCGGTGATGTCGTCGATATGGACATTCGGGCGATATTGCTCGCCGCCGAACACCGTAATGCGGCCATTCTTGAGCGCCAGCATCGTCAGCATGTTGACGGACACGTCGTTGCGCATCGTCGGCGAGAAGCCGCAAACCGTCGCCGGCCGCACAATCTGCACGACCATGTCTTCCTTGTACGACAGCAGGATGCGTTCGGCGCACATCTTGGTCTTGTTGTATTCGCTGATCGGGACCAGTTCGAGGTCTTCGGTAACCTGCAGCTCGTCCTTCACGCCGTACACGCTGCCGGACGAGGCGAAAATGAACCGCTTGATCCCGCTGCGCTTCGCCTTGTCGGCCAGCCGCATCGTGGCGAGGCAGCTCACCTCCCAGGTGAGCTTGGGATCGAGATCGCCGGCCGGATCGTTCGCGATCGAAGACAGGTGAATGATCGCGTCAATGCCAGTCAGATCGTATTCTTCGGGGTTGCGGATGTCGCCTTTGATGACAGCCAGATTCGGATGCGGACGAAGGTTGTTGCCGAACCACTGAATATCGAAGGCCACCACCTGGTGACCTCGTTCCAGCAGCTTGGGCACGAGGATCGTACCCTTGTAGCCGCAAGCGCCGGTAACAAAAATCTTCATGCGGAACACCGCCCCTACTGGATCGCAAGCTTCTGTTCTAGGGAGCTTTATAACAGGCGCATGACGAGGGCGCCGCACCCCCCAACCCTGCGATTACCCCAACTCGCCCTACTGCGCCATACCATATTCGCTTTGCGCCAGTGCCAGGGCCTCCACAGAGCCGATATCCCTGTGATAACCGTTTGTAATTACGGAGTAAATTCTATTGAGGAAGATGGGAATGACTTCGGTCGACAGGTCGACGAAGGGCTTGTTCAACGAGGCGATGAACTGTGTGATTTCGGGCTCGCAAATGTAGACGGCCGCGTTGGCGAGATCACCCGGCGGGTTCTCCACCTTTTCATGAAATCCGACGACAACGCCGCCGGCGCCAAGCTCCAGGATGCCACAGCTCTCCGGCACGTCGGTCCGAAATGCCAGCATGGTAAGGCTGCACCCGGCGGGCCGCTGCCGATGGGCCGTCATGAAACCAGACACGTCGAAGTCAGTGAGATTATCGGCATGCGCGACGAGGAATGGACCATCGCCCAGCCACTCCCGGTTCGCGAGAATTGTGCCCCCGGTTCCCAGTAGCTCCGGCTCATGAAAGAGATCGACCCTATCCCGGTACGGCGACCGTGCGACATGCTCGCGTACCGCGCCCGCGAGCCAATGGGTATTGATCAGAACGCGCTCAATGCCCGCCGCAAACAACGCCTCCAGCCAGAAATCGAGCAGCGGCCTACCGTTGATCGGTACCAGACACTTCGGGGTCGTCAGGGTGATCGGCCGAAGCCTCGTCCCCAGTCCCGCAGCGAGAAGAAGCGCGCGCAAAGAGCGACCTCCTAGGGATGATCGATCTGATTGATCTCGAACCGGATGTCTTCGACCTCGAGCGGCGTATTACCGACACGTGAGACCTGAAGTGCCGCGGCGATACCACCGAGGTAGGAGGCTAACCACACGTCCGCCCCTGCGCACAACGCCATGGACGTCGAGGTGAACACACTGTCTCCTGCGCCTGCAACATCCTTCGGTGTCGCATTCAACGCTGGAAGACGATCGGTCATATACTCACCAGTGCGATTGCGGCCATGAATCATCATGCCGTCCTCGCCGAGGGTGATGATGACGTTTTCGGCGGTCGCCGCGTCGCGAAGATTAATCGCCACGACCGCAAGGCCCGAGGCGGTATCCCGCAGAGCTAGTCGCGCCTCACGCTCCGTCGGCGTAATCAGTGCCATATCCTTGAAGCGTGAAATGTCCGCCATCTGTGAGGACGCCTGACTGTCAGCCATCATCGGCACGCCCCGACGCCGCGCCTCCTTGGCGACCGAGTCGACGAGTTCCTGGGGCAAGCAGCCATAATTGAAGTCCGAGAACATCAGGAGATCGATCTCGGGAAGCACGGCGATTACATCGTCGCGCAGCTTGTCGGCGAGTTGCTTGCCAATCGCGT
>Ga0255338_1004300_pt1 | contig 15031 bp, 12 predicted proteins | sample MeOH1_35cm_T4_19_FD_203715 | JGI IMG/M metagenome (GOLD analysis project Ga0255338, IMG submission 203715) | Sandy soil microbial communities from University of British Columbia, Vancouver, Canada - MeOH1_35cm_T4_195 | ecosystem: Engineered > Artificial ecosystem > Sand microcosm > Unclassified ...
CGGCTACGACATCCTCGATATCGCCGAGACCTGCGAATTCGAAGAAATTGCCCACCTGCTGGTGCACGGCAAGCTCCCCACCCGCGCCGAACTGGCCGCCTACAAGGCCAAGCTCAAGGCCCTGCGCGGCCTGCCCGCCAACGTCAAGGCCGCGCTCGAATGGGTGCCCGCCAGCGCCCATCCGATGGATGTGATGCGCACCGGCGTGTCCGTGCTCGGCACCGTGCTGCCGGAAAAAGACGACCACAACACTCCCGGCGCGCGCGACATCGCCGACCGCCTGATGGCCAGCCTCGGCTCCATGCTGCTCTACTGGTATCACTACAGCCACAACGGCAAGCGCATCGAGGTCGAGACCGACGACGACTCCATCGGCGGCCACTTCCTGCACCTGCTGCACGGCCAGAAGCCGTCGGTGCAGTGGGAACGTGCGATGCACACTTCGCTCAACCTGTACGCCGAGCACGAGTTCAACGCCTCCACCTTCACCGCCCGCGTGATCGCCGGCACGGGCTCGGACATGTACTCGTCGATCAGCGGCGCCATCGGCGCGCTGCGCGGCCCCAAGCACGGCGGCGCCAACGAAGTGGCGTTCGAGATCCAGAAGCGCTACGACAGCCCCGATGAAGCCCAGGCCGACATCGTGCGCCGCGTGGAAAACAAGGAAGTGGTGATCGGTTTCGGCCACCCGGTGTACACCATCAGCGACCCGCGCAACCAGATCATCAAGGACGTGGCGCGCCGCCTGTCGAAGGACGCCGGCTCCACCAAGATGTTCGACATCGCCGAGCGGCTGGAAACCACGATGTGGGACATCAAGAAAATGTTCCCCAACCTGGACTGGTTCAGCGCGGTGAGCTACCACATGATGGGCGTGCCGACCGCCATGTTCACGCCGCTGTTCGTGATCGCGCGAACCTCCGGCTGGGCTGCCCACATCATCGAGCAGCGCATCGACAACAAGATCATCCGCCCCAGCGCCAACTACACTGGTCCGGAGAACCTGAAGTTCGTGCCGATCAAGGATCGCAAGTAACACCCGGCTGCCGGTTTGCTCCCCTGTACCGCCCGTGGGAGAGGGGGTAGCCGGCCGCGAAGCACGGCCGCTACCCCCTGATCATTACTCTCTTTCTTCCCTACAAAATGAACACTGCAAACCGCAAACCGCTGCCCGGCACCCAGCTGGATTTCTTCGACACGCGCGCCGCGGTCGACGCGATCCAGCCGGGCGCCTACGACAAGCTGCCGTACACGTCGCGCGTGCTGGCCGAGAACCTCGTGCGCCGCTGCGACCCGGCAACGCTGACCGATTCCCTCAAGCAGCTCATCGAACGCAAGCAAGAACTGGATTTCCCCTGGTTCCCGGCGCGCGTGGTCTGCCATGACATCCTGGGCCAGACCGCACTGGTCGACCTCGCCGGCCTGCGTGACGCGATCGCGGCCCAGGGCGGCGATCCGGTCATGGTCAACCCGGTGGTGCCGACGCAGCTGGTGGTGGACCACTCGCTGGCCGTCGAGTGTGGTGGCTTCGATCCCGATGCGTTCGCGAAGAACCGCGCCATCGAAGACCGCCGCAACGAAGACCGTTTCGATTTCATCAACTGGACCAAGAAGGCGTTCAAGAACGTCGACGTCATTCCGCCGGGCAACGGCATCCTGCACCAGATCAACCTCGAGCGCATGAGCCCGGTGGTGCAGGTAAAAGACGGTGTGGCCTTCCCCGACACGCTGGTCGGCACCGACTCCCACACCCCGATGGTGGACGCCCTTGGCGTGATCGCCATCGGCGTTGGCGGCCTGGAAGCCGAAAGCGTGATGCTGGGCCGCGCCTCGTGGATGCGCCTGCCGGACATCATCGGCGTGGAACTGACCGGCAAGCCGCAGCCGGGCATCACCGCGACGGACACTGTGCTGGCCCTGACCGAATTCCTGCGCAAGGAAAAGGTCGTGTCGTCCTACCTCGAGTTCTTCGGCGAAGGCACTACCCACCTGACGCTGGGCGACCGCGCCACCATTTCCAACATGGCGCCGGAGTTCGGCTCCACCGCCGCGATGTTCTACATCGACGAGCAGACCATCAAATACCTCCGGCTCACTGGCCGTGACGAAGCACTGGTCAAGCTCGTGGAGACGTATGCCAAGGAAGCCGGCCTCTGGGCGGACAGCCTGAAGCACGCCGAGTACCCGCGCGTGCTGAAGTTCGACCTGTCCTCGGTGGTGCGCAATATCGCCGGTCCGTCCAATCCGCACAAGCGCGTGCCGACGTCCGAACTGGCCGCGCGCGGCATCAGCGGCAAGGTCGAGAACGAGCCCGGCCTGATGCCGGACGGCGCCGTGATCATCGCCGCCATCACCAGCTGCACCAACACCAACAACCCGCGCAACATGGTGGCCGCCGGCCTGCTGGCGCGCAACGCCAACAAGCTTGGCCTGACCCGCAAGCCGTGGGTGAAAAGCTCGCTGGCGCCTGGCTCCAAGGCTGTCACGCTGTACCTGGAAGAAGCCAGCCTGCTGCCGGAACTGGAACAACTGGGCTTTGGCGTGGTGGCCTATGCCTGCACCTCCTGCAACGGCATGTCCGGCGCGCTGGATCCGGTGATCCAGAAGGAAGTCGTGGACCGCGACCTGTACGCCACCGCCGTGCTGTCCGGCAACCGCAATTTCGACGGCCGTATCCACCCGTATGCCAAGCAGGCCTTCCTGGCCTCGCCGCCGCTGGTGGTGGCATACGCCATTGCCGGCACCATCCGCTTCGATATCGAGAAGGATGTGCTGGGCACGGACGCCAATGGCAAGCCGGTGACCCTGAAGGACATCTGGCCGACCGATGCGGAAATCGACGCCGTCGTAGCCGCCAGCGTGAAACCGGAGCAATTCCGCAAGGTGTACGAGCCGATGTTCGCCGTGACCGCCGACACCGGCGAAAAGGTCAGCCCGCTGTACGACTGGCGCGAGATGAGCACATACATCCGCCGCCCGCCGTACTGGGAAGGTGCGCTGGCCGGCGAACGCGCGCTCACAGGCATGCGCCCGCTGGCAGTGCTGGGCGACAACATCACCACCGACCACCTGTCGCCGTCCAACGCCATCATGCTCGATAGCGCCGCCGGCGAGTACCTGGCGAAGATGGGCCTGCCCGAGGAGGACTTCAACTCCTACGCGACCCACCGCGGCGATCACCTTACCGCGCAGCGTGCGACCTTTGCCAACCCCACCCTGAAGAACGAAATGGTGGTGGTGGACGGCAAGATGAAGGCAGGCTCGCTCACCCGCGTCGAGCCCGAAGGCAAGGTCACCCGCATGTGGGAAGCCATCGAGACCTACATGGCGCGCAAGCAACCGCTGATCGTGATCGCCGGCGCCGACTACGGCCAGGGCTCCTCGCGCGACTGGGCCGCCAAGGGCGTGCGCCTGGCTGGCGTGGAGGCCATTGCCGCCGAAGGCTTCGAGCGCATCCACCGCACCAACCTGGTCGGCATGGGCGTGCTGCCGCTGGAGTTCAAGCCGGGCGTGAACCGTGCCACGCTGGGCATCGACGGCACCGAGACCTACGATGTGATCGGCGAGCGCAAGCCCAGGACCGACCTCACCCTTGTCATCCATCGCAAGAACGGCGAGCGTGTGGAAGTCCCCGTGACCTGCCGCCTCGATACCGCGGAAGAAGTGTCGATCTACGAAGCCGGCGGCGTGCTGCAGCGCTTCGCGCAGGACTTCCTCGAGTCGTCGAAGGCCGCTGCGTAAGCACGGGCCTGACGCTTCGTGCATCGTGTTCGGGCGGTACGGTGACGTACCGCCCGTTTTCACCAGGACAAACTATCCATGGCCCACGTACCCCAGATCAAGATTCCCGCCACCTACATCCGTGGCGGCACCAGCAAGGGCGTGTTCTTCCGCCTGCAGGATTTGCCTGACGCCGCGCAGGTGCCGGGCGCGGCCCGCGATGCGCTGCTGATGCGCGTCATCGGCAGCCCGGACCCTTACGGCAAGCAGATCGACGGCATGGGTGCCGCTACCTCCAGCACCAGCAAGACTGTCATCCTCTCCAAGAGCAGCAAGCCCGATCACGATGTCGATTACCTGTTCGGCCAGGTCTCCATCGACCAGCCGTTCGTCGACTGGAGCGGCAACTGCGGCAATCTCTCCGCCGCCGTCGGGCCCTTCGCCATCAGTGCCGGGCTAGTCGACCCCAGCCGCATCCCGCAAAACGGCGTGGCCATCGTGCGCATCTGGCAGGCCAATATCGGCAAGACCATCATCGGGCACGTTCCGATCACCAATGGCGCCGTGCAGGAAACCGGTGACTTCGAACTCGACGGCGTGACCTTCCCCGCCGCCGAAGTCCAGCTGGAATTCATGGATCCCGCTGCCGAGGAGGACGGCGCCGGCGGCGCCATGTTCCCCACCGGGAACCTGATCGACGATCTCGAGGTTCCCGGCGTCGGCACGCTGAAGGCCACCATGATCAATGCCGGCATCCCGACCATCTTCCTGGACGCGGAAGCCATCGGCTACAAAGGCACCGAACTGCAGGACGCCATCAACGGCGACCCCAAGGCGCTGGCGATGTTCGAGACCATCCGCGCCCACGGCGCGGTGCGCATGGGTCTGATCAAGCATATCGACGAAGCCGCTACCCGGCAGCACACGCCGAAGGTGGCCTTTGTCGCCAGGCCGGCCGCCTATGTTGCGTCCAGCGGCAAGCAGGTTGCCGCCGGCGACGTCGACCTGCTGGTGCGCGCCCTGTCCATGGGCAAGCTGCATCACGCCATGATGGGCACGGCCGCCGTGGCCATCGGCACCGCCGCGGCCATCACGGGCACGCTGGTGAATCTCGCCGCCGGCGGTGGCCAGCGCAATGCCGTGCGCTTCGGCCATCCGTCGGGCACGCTGCGTGTGGGAGCGGAAGCCACGCAGGTCAACGGCGAATGGACCGTGACCAAAGCCATCATGAGCCGCAGCGCCCGGGTGCTGATGGAAGGATGGGTGCGCGTGCCCGGCGATGCGTTCTGAAGCACGCTGACGCGGTGGCCGATGGACGGCCCGCGGCGCGCATGGAGCCCGGCTTTTGCCGGGCTTTTTTGGAATGGCAGTCCGGTCGCGCAGCGACCGGACTGCCATTTTCCATTCTGGCCTTGCCCCCTGCCTTGCAGGCGGTTGGCTGCGCCGGAGCCCTTCACGCTTGAACTATCACACGCCTGTGGGACGGCACCGATTTTTCGTGCGTAGCAAAAAATCTGGCCGTTAATTGCGCTAATGGCCTAAGCCGCTTGTGATGGCACCTTGGCGGCCGGCGAATCCACAGGCACCAGGATCACCTCGCCCGAAGCCACCAGCCGAAGCTCTCCGTCCTGCTCCGCGAACACATCCGCCCGCGCGAACACCTGCCGCTTGCCCGCCCTGGCCACCGTAGCGCGCGCCACGAAGGCCTGCCCCACGGCAGGCGCCATGCAGTTCACCGAGTAATGCGATGCCAGGACCGGCCCCGCCACCGTGGTGGCAGCGTAGCCGCAGGCGGTATCGATCAATGCCCCGATCACGCCCGCGTGCAGGAAACCGGCGTACTGCGTGGCCTCGTCCTGCCAAGGCATGCGCAGTTCCGCCTCCCCACCCTCCGCGCGAATGATCTCGAAGCCGAGCCAGCAGTTGAATGCGGCGGTCAAATTGACCTTCTTGAGTACTTCCAGCGAATACGCGTTGCTTGTCATTGCATTTGCCTGCCTGGTTTGCGTCGGTGGGAAAGCGGTGAAAAATGCCGGCGGCGCCGGCAACGAGTGCTACATCGCGCGGAAGGTCGCATTGGCCCGGGCACAAGCCACGCCATCGGCCGTGACGAAGGCTTGCGCAAAGCACAGGGTGCCGCCGACCTTGGTAAAGGATGTTTCGAACAGCAGCCACTGCCCGATCCTGGCCACGCTGAGGAAATCGATCGACAGATTCACGGTGACAAGACTGCGCGGCTCGGCGAACTGCATCCCGCACGACAGGCCCATGGCGTTGTCGGCCAGGGCAGTGATCAGCCCGCCGTGGGCAAAGCCCCGCGCGTTGGTGTGGGGCTGGGCGAGCTTGACGGCGAGAACGACGGACTGCTCCGTGCGCCTGGAGAACAAGGGCTCCCAGGGATCGGTAAGCGGACTGCTGCGAAAATGCGGCGTAAAGCCGGGAGGAAGATCTGCGGGAAGTTCAGGTTCGGTGGCCGTGTCGCATGGCATGGGCGGCGTCTCCTCGTTGTTGCGATGGACAGCCAATGCCGCCATCACACTATTTTTAATGTAGACCAGTCTATATAATTCAGCATGGATAGCAACCCCTCCAACGACCGAGGAAGCCAACATATGGCCGCACAAGCCAAGCACCGGGACAAGATCGTCCGCTCCGCCGCCGTGCTGTTTCGCCGGTACGGCTATGCCGCCAGCGGCACCAATGACATCGTCGCGCTCAGTGGCGCGCCCAAGGGCTCGCTCTATCACTACTTTCCGCAAGGTAAGGAGCAGATCGCCGAAGAAGTCATCGCGTACGCCGGTGAAATGGTACGTACGACGCTGTCACAGCTGTGCGCGGAACACGGCTCCCCGGGCGCGATCGTGCGCGCCTATGGCGTCATGATGGCGGGCTGGATGGCTCAGTCCGACTATCGCGACGGCTGCCCGATCTCAACCATCCTGCTGGAAATCGCGCCGGAAGCCGAAGGCGTGGCGGCCGCCGGCAAGGCGGCATTCGCCGCCTGGGAAGGCGTGCTGGCGGCAGCCTTCGAAGGGCACGGGATCCCCCATGCACGCGCGACCGAACTCGCTGGCCTGGTGCTCTGCGGCTGGCAGGGCGCACTGATTCTCGCCAAGGTGGCGCGCAGCGGCCAGCCGATCCGGCGGGCCGTGGAAGAACTGGCGCGGCAACTGGATGCGGAGCCGCGGGATGCAGGCAGCGGGCAAGCTGGCTGATCGCTGCCAGCCTGCGCAGCCGCTCAGATCAGAACAAAGCGCTGCTCATCAGGGCCTTGGCTACCAGTTCGGCCTGGTCCGCCCTTTCCGCGTAGACAGCAACCTCGGTCACCACCTGGCGGCGCCCTCGCCTCACCACGGTCGCGACGGCGCGCAGGTCAGCCCCGCCGGCCGCTTCGAGATACTGGATATTCAGCGAACTGGTCGCGCCGCCGCGCATGCTGTCGGCATCGGCACCGGAAACTGCCGCGGCGGCGCCCGCCACATCGATCAGGGTCGCGATCACGCCGCCATGCACGATCTCGCCCACCGTCACGTTGCCGGCCCTGAAGGGCAACAGCAATTCAACGTGGCCGGATGCCAGTACATCCAGCACGATGCCAACGGCACGCGCCACGGGCGAGCCCATCAGCACCTGTTCGACGTACTGGCGGATGCGCGGATCGACGCAAGGCGTGGCGGCGGCGCTCGCTGCGCTGGACAAGGCGGGAATCAGGGACAGCATCATGGGCTCCTGCTGAGGCGGGTCGGGACACGTACAGCCTAAGCGCAGCGGCGGCGACGCTCAATTACCTTGGAAGTAATCGGCAAGGGACAAGCGGCCGCGACGGCGCCGCGCCTTGGAAACTATCCCTTCGCCAGTGGCGGCGCGGCCAGCCGTTTATAATGTCCGCCCATCCCGCCCGCCTTTCCGCCGCATGCCTTCAAACCCGCAAGACGCCAGCCAGCTCGCCCCGCAATCCAGTGGGCAGCCGGAGTCACAGTCCAGTTCCCCGCGCGGCGACGAAGGACTGTTCGACCGGCCGGACAGCCCTTGCATCGGCATCTGCTCGACCTTGTTCGATGAGATCTGCCAGGGCTGCGGCCGCACCGCCATGGAGGTCAGCAACTGGGTCTTCCTGGACGACACGGAAAAACAGGCGGTGTGGGACCGCATCACGCGCGAAGCAACGGCAAAGCGCTTCCGCCAGGGCTGATCTCCCGCCTTCGGCCGGCACGGCGCCGGCCCGCATTCAACCGCCCGCCAGGCGACGCTCCATATCTTCCACTTCGCGCCGCTCCAGCCGCTGGCGCGCGAGCTTGCGCCAGCTCTCGGCCAGTGCGGGCAATGCCGCCATCGCGGCCAGCGCGCCGGTATCCAGCCGATCCACATACAGCACGTGCAGCAACCTGCGCAGGCTCCAGTCGGGACAAGGCCGCTCCACCAGCACAAGGTTGTCGCCAGGAATCAACTCACCCTCTTCCAGCACCCTGTAGTACCAGCCGGTGCGCAGGCTTTGCTGGACCGCGCGCGCCATGCCCGCATGCCCGAAACGGTGGTTCAGCTTCCAGCAGGGCTGGCGAGCCTGGGAGACTTCGACCAGCGCCCGTCCAAGGCGGAAACGATCGCCAATACAGACATCGGCTTCGGTCAGTCCGGCACTACTCACGTTCTCGCCAAATGCGCCGGGCCGCGCCAGCACCTCGGCGGCGTGCGTGGAATGCGCGGCCAGTTCCTGGCGCCAGGCCGGATAGTGGTCGAAGGCGTAATGGTGAACGGCCTTTTCCGGACCGCCATGGTGCCTGGGGTCGCCCTGCTCGTCCCCGGCCAGGCCCAGTGCCGTGACGCGCACCGCAGACCCGACCGGCCGCTTGTCCATGCCGCTGGGCACGCCTTTCGGGCCGAAGGGGCGCACCGCGCCCAGCAGTACGCAGTCGACTCGCGTTGTCAGCAGGGGCATGCTGGCCGCCGCTTGCGCATTGCCCTGCCGGTCCGAGACGGGCGTCACAAGCCTGCCTCATCCAGCCACCGGTCAAACATGCGCCGGCCCGCCGCAGCCACCCGGTCGCCGATCTCTGCCGTGCGCGCCCGGAGCACGCGCGGATCGATGCCGGCCTTGCCGAGTTCCACGGTGTGCCCAACCAGCCAGCCTTCCAACTCGCCGGGCCGCACCTCGGGATGGAACTGCAGGGCCAGCACATGCTGGCCGATGGCATAGGCCTGGTGCGCTACCGCAGGCGTCGAGGCCAGCAGCCGGGCGCCCGCGGGCAGGTCAAAAGTATCGCCGTGCCAGTGCAGCACATGCCAGTCGGCGGCCTCCAGCTCGGCCAGCGGCGAATCCCGGCCCGCCGGCGTGGGCTGGACCGGCGCCCAGCCGATCTCGCGCGTGCCCGGATAGACGCGCGCACCGGCCGCGCGCGCAATCAACTGCGCGCCCAGGCAGACGCCGATCATCGGCGCGCCGGCATCCAGCCGGGCCCGGATGATGTCGATCTGCCCGTCCAGCCAGGGATAGGCCTCGTTCTCGTACACGCCGATGGGGCCGCCCAGCACCACCAGCAGATCGGCAGGCTGCTCCCTGACGACGCTCAGGTCATCGATGCCCGCGCGCAGCACGCGCAGGGTGTGCCCGCGCTCGCGCAAGGCGTCGCCCAGCACGCCTGCGTCTTCGAACGCAACGTGCTGGATCACATGGGTGGTCAGGGCTCTGGTGGTAGTGGACATGGCGGCGGGCATCCCGTTGAATCGACGCAAAGCACCGATATTAGCGGCATACGACCGGCGCTGCATGCGCCATGCGCAGCACGCCCCGCGCGGGTCCGGTTTCCGCACAAAGCATCACGGCATGATGCTTCCGTCCGGCACCCGTGCCCCGGCACCGGAGGCTAGCCAGTCTCAGCGCCCTGCGCCGGCAGGTTGCAGCACCAGGGTATCGAAGGCTTCGTTGCCCGGCGCGCGGCGGCCTGCCGCCATGGTGATGTATTGCACGGCTGCCCACTTGTCGGTCCAATCGCGGTAGTGCGTGGACATGATGTTGCCCGACTGTCCGGTCGAGTCCATGAAGCGGGACTCGGACAGGTCGGACAAGTCATAGATGGCGCGCAAGCTGGCCGCATGCACGCTCTCGAACGGCGCCGCTTCGTCGCGCAGGTTGTGGCGCCCCACGTTGACGGTGTAGGTGTCGCCGCCAGTCGGTACCTTGACGTTGAACAGACCCGCCAGGTAAGGCTGCTTGCCGAATGGCTTGTGCTCGGAACGGGCCGCGTGGGCCTTGCCCCAGCGCCAGCGCTCAGGCTTGTCGCCATAGCGCTGGTCCAGGTCGGCGATGGCATGGCGCCAGGCCGTGCCAATGGCATCGTCGCAGTCCTCCTGGCCGGGTGTCTTGCCATCGTCGCACCAGAACGCTCCCAGCCCCCTGGGATTGCGCAACACGTTGAGCATGGGCTGCTGCACGTTGCGCTGTTCCCACAGCCGGTTGAACAACGTCTCGCCCACCTTGTCCTCGAACAACCCGCGCGACAGCTCGCGCAGCCAGGCCGTGGCCACCAGCGGCTCGGCAAGGCCGGCCTGCATATCGCCGTCCCATTTGCGCAGCGACTCGATCAGCGCGCGCTCGCGAGGCGGCAGCGCCGGATTGCTGGCGAACGAGGCCGACAGCAGCAGCGGCAAGGCATCGCGCACGGCCAGCGAGAGCGTGTCTTTCTGGATCGCGGCAAAGCTGTCCATGGTATGCCGTTGGGTGGCATCGATCAGCGTGCGGATGCGCTGGTAGCGATATGGCACGGTCCATTCGCTGGTCAGGAAATACGGGTAATCGTCCTCGACGATCTTCTGGTTGGCGGTGGCGATCACGCCCTCGGGCGGATTGAAGCTGCGCGGCAACTGGTCGAATGGAACAAACCCGGTCCAGTCGTAGCGCGCATCCCAGCCAGGAGCCGGCGCCAAACCCTTCAGGTCGTTGTCGGCGCGGCGCAGTGGCACGCGGCCGGGCGCGATAAAGCCGATGTTGCCGTCCACATCGGCGTAGACGATATTTTGCTGGGGCGAATGAAAATCGCGCAGCGACTTCAGGAAGCTGGCCCAGTCGGTAGCGCGGTTCAACGCCAGCCCGGCCTGCAAGGTCCGGTCGTCGGCGCGCAGCGCGGTCCACTGGAAGGCCACGACGTACTGCGCCCCAAGCGGTGCCGCGGCGGTCGCCACGGGCTCGGCCGCGTCGGAAATCACGGGGCCATGGCGCGTCTGGCGCACGCTCAGGGTCACGTCCGGCGCGCCCTTGACGTGGATCGTCTCGATGCGCGTGATGAAATCCGCCCAGCCGTCCGGGATCTGGTAGCGCTGGGTGCTGCCCGGCTGCAGGCGCTCGATGAACAGGTCCTGCACATCGGGCGCGGTATTGGTGAAGCCCCAGGCGATGCGCTGGTTATGCCCGAGCGCCACCACCGGCGTGCCCGGCAGCGTGGCGCCGGTGACGTCCAGCCCGGGCGCCTGCAAGTGCGCGAAGTACCAAAGCGCCGGCGCCTGCAGCCCCAGGTGCGGATCATTGGCCAGCAGCGGCTTGCCCGAGCGCGTATGGGCGCCCGACACCACCCAGTTATTCGAACCCATCCCCTCCACATAGCCGGGCGGCGCCTGCTGCTCGACGCGCGCCATGGCGGTAGCCAGCGGCGCCAGGTGACGGTAGAGGTTGCCGTAGTCCATGGTGCGAAGCGGCCGCTCGCCGGGATAAGGCGCCAGCAGTTCACTGATGCGCGAGACCGGCAGCACCTGCGCCAGCCGCATGCGCAGCGTCTCCTGGGTCCAGTTGCCGCCCAGGTCCCACGCCATCATGGTCTGCCAGGCCAGCGAATCGGCCGGCTCCCAGTGCTCGGGCTGCGTGCGCAGGATCAGGAATTCAGGCGGCAAGGGCCCCTTGCGGCCATCGATATAGGCGTTCACGCCGTCGGCATAGGCCTGCAACGCGCCGCGCGTCTCGTCGGAGGACTGTGCAAGGATGGCTTCGGCGTTGCGCCGCACGCCCAGGGTGCGCAGGAAGCGGTCGGTATCGAGCGCGGGCGGCCCCAGGATCTCGGCCAGGCGGCCCGCCGCGATGCGCTTGTTCATCTGCATCTGCCACAAGCGGTCCTGCGCATGGACGAAGCCGAGCGCAAAGTAGGCATCCTGCGCATTGGCCGCCTTGATGTGCGGCACGGCGTGGCGGTCCCTGACGATCGACACGCTCTCGCGCAGGCCGGGCAGCTTCAGCGTGCCGGCGGTCAGCGGCTGCGATGCCTGCCGGTACCAGACATAGGCACCCAGCGTGCCCACCACTACCAGCACCGCCGGCATCAATACCAGCCAGGCCAGCCGTTTCAACCAACGCATCGCTCCCTCTCCCCGCGTGGCACGCCGCACCCGCGTCGTTATTTATGTTCTCTTCCCGTGTCCCTTGGCCCGCCGGCACGCTCGCAGGCGCATGGCAATGGCGCCCGGCAGGCAGGCGGAACTCCGGCATTATCGCCGAAGCCGCAGCGCTGGGGCGAGCGGGCGTGGCGGCAAAAAAAATGCCCGGACCAGCCGGGCATCGTTCCTGCTGCGGGGCGAGTGCGCATGGTTCAGCGCGCCCGCCCCGCCGGCTGCCGGTCTCAGGCGGCCGGCTTCTTCAGTTGCAGGGACTTGTACTCGAGGAACTCTTCCAGGCCGTACTTGCCCGCCTCGCGCCCGTTGCCGGACTGCTTGTAGCCGCCGAACGGCGCCTGCATGTTGAACGGGCCGCCGTTGATATCGACCTGGCCGGTGCGGATGCGGCGCGCCACGCGGATGGCGCGGGCCTCGTCGCCCGACCACACGCCGCCGCCCAGCCCGTAAATGCTGTCATTGGCGATGCGCACGGCATCTTCCTCGGTGTCGTAGCAGATGATCGAAAGCACCGGGCCGAAGATCTCTTCCTGCGCCACCGTCGCCTTGGGATCGACATTGCCCAGCACCGTCGGCTTGACGAAGAAGCCCTTGTCCAGGCCTTCCGGCGCCTCGGGACCGCCCGCCACCAGCTCAGCGCCCTCGTTGATGCCGCGCTGGATATAGCCGGTCACGCGATCCTTCTGCGCGGCGGAGATCAGCGGGCCAAGCCGGCTGGTTTCCTGCAGCGGGTCGCCCACGGTATAGCCCTCGACCACCTTCTTGGCGATGGCCTTGACCTCGTCGTAACGTGCGCGCGGCACCAGCATGCGGGTGTGCGCCGAGCAGGTCTGGCCGGAATTGAGGAAACAGGCGCCGATGGTGCCCTTGACCGCGGCTGGCAGGTCCGCGTCGTCCAGGATCACCGAAGCGGACTTGCCGCCCAGCTCCAGCGCCACGCGCTTGACACTCTGCGCGCCCAACTCCGACACGCGCTTGCCGGCCCGCGTGGAACCCGTGAACGACACCATATCCACTTCGGGGTGGCTGGCCAGGACCTCGCCCACCACCGGGCCATAGCCGGTGACCAGGTTGAACACGCCCGGCGGCAGCCCGGCGGCCTCGATCACCTCGGCCAGCACGAAAGCGTTGAGCGGCGCCACCTCGGACGGCTTGAGCACCACGGTGCAGCCCGCGGCCAGCGCCGGCGCCACCTTCAGCGTGATCTGGTTGAGCGGGTAGTTCCACGGCGTAATGGCCGCCACCACGCCCACCGGCTCGCGCACCACCAGCGAGTTGCCGACCTCTTCCTCGAAAGCGAAGGTGTCGAGCAGCTTGGCGGCCTGCGCCCAGTTGTAGACCGGGCCGCCCACCTGGATGGCGCGCGCCAGCTTGATCGGCATGCCGACTTCGCCTGCGATCAGTTGGGCCAGTTCCTCGCTGCGTTCCTTGAGTCCTTCCGCGATCTTGCGGATATAGCCGGCGCGCACGCCGGGCGGCGTGGCTGACCAGCTGTCGAAGGCGGCCCGCGCCGCCTGGATGGCGTCCTCGGCGTCGCGCGCATGGCCTTCCGGAATGCGGCCCATGACGGCCTCGGTCGTAGAGTGGATGACGTCGATCAGGCCGGTACCGTGCGGGGCAACCCACTTACCGTTGATAAAGAGTTTGTCTCGTTGTTGCATGGCCACAGTTTTCAGTTGGGTGAATAGGCGGGTGCAAATTTTGTTACTTTTCTGGTGCACCACATTGTAGAGCGGTTTGGCGACTCTTTTTTTTGCAGCGCGCCAGCGCCCCTCTAACAACGTGGCGATAATCGGCCGGCAAGCCGACTGGTGCGTAGTGCAGCAAACTGCACAGCCAAGAACAAAGGGAGGGAGACATGACTGACCCGGTTTTCCGTAAAACCGAGCAAGGCCAGGACGAAATCCGCACACGCGCGCGCAAGCTGGACCATAAATTGCGCGCCTTGCTGCTGATCGTCAATGGCGAGCGCCGGCGCAGCGAGCTGCTGGCCCAGACGGGCGGCATGGGGGTGGGACCAGAGGCCATCGAAGCGTTGCTGGATGCCGGGCTGATCCACGCGGAACCCGCCCCGCAGCTTGCCGTATCCGGCACCACCCCTGCAAATCCGGTCGCGGCGGCGGCCAGCGCCTCGGACAATGCTGACGATCCGGAGCGCAAGGCCGACAGCGTCTTTTCCATGTACGCCATGCGGGGCGCCAGCATACAGCCGCCGGACGAAGCCAGCGCGACTGCACACGCTCCCCAATCCGCCGATGAGCAGGCCGGCGGCACTTACCAGCAGCTCTATCATTTCTATACGGATGTCATAGGCCATCATCTCGGCCTGCGCGGCTACCTGCTGCAGGTCAAGGTGGAAAAGGCCGCCGGCCTGGCCGAACTGGCGGCGCTGCGCGACCCGCTTTACATGGCCCTGCACAAGGCCAAAGGCGAAATCACGGCCGGCGCCATCATCGACCAGCTCGACAGGATGGTGCGCGACGACGGGCATGCCGCGGCCTGAGCCGCCATCCTGGCATGCGTGAAAGCGTGAAAACGAGAAGGGCCGCACATGGCGGCCCTTCTCGTTCCCTGCCGGGCGATCCGGTTGCCCGGCGCCCGTCCGGCTGGCTTAGCCGTCGATACCCTGCGACTCCAGGTACTCGTCATACGTACCCAGGTAATCGGTCAGCGTGCCGTCGTTGCGCACTTCGATCACGCGCGTGGCCAGGCCGCTCACGAACACACGGTCGTGCGAGACGAAGACCAGCGTGCCGGTGAACTTGTCCAGCGCGATCTGCAGCGACTCGATCGATTCCATGTCCATGTGATTGGTCGGCTCGTCGAGCGCCAGCACATTGTGGCGGCCCAGCATCAGCTTGCCCCAGATCATGCGGCCCTTCTCGCCGCCGGACAGCACCTTGACGGATTTTTTGATGTCGTCGGCGGAGAACAGCAGGCG
>Ga0255338_1004301_pt1 | contig 15029 bp, 11 predicted proteins | sample MeOH1_35cm_T4_19_FD_203715 | JGI IMG/M metagenome (GOLD analysis project Ga0255338, IMG submission 203715) | Sandy soil microbial communities from University of British Columbia, Vancouver, Canada - MeOH1_35cm_T4_195 | ecosystem: Engineered > Artificial ecosystem > Sand microcosm > Unclassified ...
AACTGGCCGGGGAAGAAGAAGGCGTTGGCGAAGCCGTCGCTTTCGGCCGGCGAGTGGCCGTTGTGCTCGTGCGTCGTGATCGTGTGCAGACCGAAGCCGCGGTTGGCGGAGGGATCGATCGGCAGCGCGTTGTAGTGCCGCATCAGCATCGGCTGGCCATAGCGCGCCATCAGCAGCTTGGGCGGCAGCGTGCCGTCGAAGGTCCAGAGGGAGTGCATGTTCTGCACCGGCATGTTCGGGTGGATCTTGATCGGGATCCCGCTGGTCGTGCCGTTCAGCGCCGGGTTGCTGTTGTCGGCGGTGTTGTGGTACAGGCCGCCGGGGCCGAACTCGCCCACGGCGTAGTGGTGCATCTGCTTGCTGTCACGGGTGCCGGTGTTCACGCGGGAAGGCGCCTGCACGGTCTTGAAGAACGACTGCGGATAGAACTCGTTCCAGCGCTGGTGGGCCCAGCCCTCTCCCGGCGGACGGCCTTCGGCCGGCGGGTCGGTGAGGTAGCGGTCGAGGAAGGCCTCGATCTCCGGCTTCCACGGGTTCTGCAGCGAGGTGTTGGCTTCGCGCTGCGGGAAGGGGGTGATGCCGGCCTGCCTGAGGAAGGTGTCCAGCTCGCTGGTGTCCGGCGCGCTGCGCGTGACCACCGGATCCTGGAACGGGGCGGCGCCGGCCTTGGGCGAGGGGAAGGGCAGGGTGCCGGCTTCCACGTTGGCATCCAGCTTCTCGGGACCGAACTCCTCGAACATCAGCATCTTCTGCGTCCAGGGCTGGGCGCCGAACAGCGGGCTGGGATAGCCGTTGGTGGGGTAGTTGAAGGAGCTCAGGTCGTCGCGCTGGATCACGTTCTCGTCGGCCAGCTCCGGCTTGTGCAGGTAGAAGCCGCCGGGGATCTCGAACGCGCCCTCGTTGGCCTCGGGCATGCTGAGGAGGTCCTGCAGCGCCTGGGTGGGATCGGCCGGCTGCTCCGTGCCGTGGGACGGGTCGGTCATCGGCGGATCGCCGAAGTAGTCGAGCCCGGTGGCCATGCTGGTGTCGAGGCTGAAGGTGCCGATCGCGGCGGCGCAGACGGCCGTCAGCACGAACGACGATTTCCTGGCGGCATTCTTTCTCCGCCCCTTTGCCATGCTTGCTTTCATGTTGATGCGCTCCTGAAGGTGGGTTCTTTGAGCGTTGCTTTTCGCAACGCCTCCTGGTCTCCTGCAACATTCGTATCGCATCAAGCGTGCCAACCTGATACATCAAGAAACAGGTTCATACAGACTCGGGAAAACGCACCCGGCAAGGCGTGGGGCGGGGAACCAAGGTGCCGCGGGGGTGGGTGCGTCCCCGAGGCTGGGGAAAATGCCCCGCTTTACCCGTCGAACCGGCGGCAACGGGCCTGCCGGGGCGGCGGCGCGTCGGGGGCAGTGGCCCGGGGGGAGTGGGGAAAAACGGGGAAGCGGGGGGGAAGTGTCCCCGCCGCCCGGCGCGGGAAAGTGCTAGCGGACCTGCGCGTCGCAGTTGCAGCGCGCGGATTCGGCCAGCAGCCACTGCTCCATCTCGGACAGGGCGAAGGGCTTGTAGAGGACCTGCGTGATCTGGTGTTCGCGGGCCTTGCGGACCACGATCTCGCCGGTGTGCGCCGTCATCAGGATGCAGCCGCAGCAGCTGTGGCGGGCGCGGATGGCGCCCAGGGTCTGGAAGCCGTCCATGCCGGGCAGCTCGTAGTCCATCAGGATCAGGCAGGGGCGGCTGCGCTCGAATTGCTCGAGGGCGTCCTCGCCGCTGCGGGCGAGCAGCGCCTGCCAGCCGCGGCGACGCAGAAACTCCTGCAGGTTGTTGCCCAGCAGGTGCTCGTCTTCCACGATGAGAACCGAAGCCCCAGACACGTCAATCCTTCGCTTGAATGGTGCGTTACCACTGCATGAGCACGTCCTGTGCCACTTAAGTGTAAACGGATTGATGCTTAGGGATTACCTGCCACCTGCCAGCCGCCGCCGAGCGCGCGGATCAGGCGCACCGTGGCCTGGTAGCGGGCCGAACGCAGTTGCAGCGCGTCGCGCTGGTTGCGCAGCTCGGTGCGGCGGGCATCCAGCACGTCCAGCTGGCTGGCCAGCCCGCTGCGGTAGCGCGACTCGGCCAGCGCGGTGGCCCGCTGCCCGAGATCCACGGCGGTGGAGGCGCTGCGCGACTGCGCAGCCAGCAGCTGCACCGAGGCCAGCTGGTCTTCCACTTCGCGCAGCGCCGTGAGGATCTGCTCGCGGTAGCCGGCCGCGGCGGCTTCCAGGTCGGCATCGGCGAGCTGGATGCCCGCCTCGCGCCGGCCGCCGTCGAACAGCACCCCGCCGACCAGGGCGGCGAGGCTCCAGGCGCGGGTGGAGGCGGCGAGCAACTGCCCCAGATCGGGGGAGGCGGAGCCGCCGGTGGCGGTGAGGGTGAGGGTGGGGAACCAGGCCGTGCGCGCCAGGCCGGAGCGCAACTGCGCCGCCTCCACGGCCTGCTGGGCCGCCGCGATGTCGGGACGGCGCGTGAGCACGCTGGCCGGCACGCCGGCCGGGATGGCGGGCAGGGCCGCGCTCCAGTCCTGCGGCGGCAGCTCGAAACTGGAGGCCGGCACGCCGGCCAGCAGGGCGAGCGCGTTTTCGAGCTGGGCGCGGCGGCGCTGCAGCGCCTGGGCATCCGACTCGATGGCGGCGAGCTCGGCCTGCGCGCGCACGAGTTCGAGTTCGGCCACCGAGCCCGTGCGCAGGCGCTGGCCGGTGATCTGCACCGTCTCGCGCCAGGCGGCCGCTGCCGCCTCCACCAGCGCGCGTTCGGCATCGAGCGCGCGCAGTTCGAAGTAGGTCTGGGCGACGTTGGCCTGCACCAGCAGGCGGGCGTCGCGCAGCAGCGCTTCCTGCGAGCGGGCATCGAGGGCCGCGGCGTCCACGCCTTGCTGCAGCCGGCCGAACAGGTCGGCTTCCCAGGAGAGATCGGCCAGCGCGGTGACGAGGTTGCCCTCGGTGCCGGCGGCGTTGATGATGGGGCCGCCCTGGCGGCTGATGCCCGCGCGCACGTCCAGTTGCGGCGCGCGTGCCGCCTGCGCGTTGCGCACCAGTGCGCGGGCCCGGGCCAGCCGGGCGGCGGCGGACTGCAGGCTGGTGTTGCCGCTGGCGGCCTGCGCTTCGAGCCGGTCCAGCACGGGATCCTGGAACACCTGCCACCAGGTTTCGCCGGCCTGCGGGATGGCCGCGGCGGCGACCCCGGCATGGCGGAAGGCGGCGGGCACGGGCACGGCGTCGGGCGTGCCGGACGGGGCGGAGGCGCAGGCGGCCAGCGCCAGCAGCAGCGGCGCGACGGCCAGGCGGAGCAGGGCGGGGCGGTCCGGGTTCATGCTGCGGAAAGCGGGGTACCAAAGAATTCGGGGGCGGACGCCGGTGAGCCATCCGCCCCCGCGAGAGAACCTGGCTGGATCAGATCCCCACGCAACGGCTGATGTACTTGGCGACCTGCACCACCGTGTTGTTGATGCTGCTGTTCTTGCCGCCGCCGGAAGCGCCGCCCTTGCCCGCGCGAACGTTCGTCTTGATCTTCATGGAATCTCCTGTCGAAGGGGTTTCGTGCTGTCATCGCACTCTTGCTGCCGGCCCAATGTCGGCAGCATGGTTGTGAATGCAAGTACCGCGCCCGTCGCAAAGGGCGGTCTTTGGTCCTCAGCGGATCGGGGTCGAGCGGGGCAAGTGGGGCGGGGGCCTGGGTGTGGGCCCCCAGCTGCCCCCACTTGCGGGGAACCGCAACCCCCAACGAAAAAGGCGGATGCCGGTGAGCATCCGCCCGAGAAGGGGGCCCGGGCCGGCTAGATGCCGGTGCAGCGGCTGATGTACTTGGCGATCTGCACCACGGTGTTGTTGATGCTGCCGCGGCCGGCGCGAACGTTGGACTTGATCTTCATGGTTATCTCCTGTCGTCTTGGGGTTGTGTGCAGCGAGGCACTTTGGTATTACCGACACCATGTCGGCAATTCTTTAGCAGTACATCCATTGCAAGTCCCGGACCAATTCGGCGCGGTCGGGGGACGCCATTGCGAGCGGCGCCGGACAAAGAAAAAGGGCGGATGGCCGGTAAGCCATCCGCCCCTGGGACGCGAGGTCCCGGGCCGACCTCAGACGCCCGTGCAGCGGCTGATGTAGCTGGCGATCTGCACCACGGTGTTGTTGATGCTGCTGCTCTTGGTGCCCTTGCCGGCGCGGATGCTGGTCTTGATCTTCATGTCTGACTCCTGTCGAGGGGATGGGATGGTGTGCTTCGAGGCACTTCTTTATTGCCGGCGGATGCCGTCGGCAATCCTTTTCCGGCCCGGGTTCAATGGGGACCCGGGCCTGGATTCGCTTGGCTGATCTCCAGCGTGTCGGGGGTGATGACGATGCGCAAGCCGAGCAGCCGCTCGAGTTCGTCGAGCAGGTGCGGCAGGCGGCGCGACTCGTCGGCCTGCAGCAGCACGTGGATGTCGACATCCGTGGCGCTGAAGGGCCGCTTCGGCTGCTCGCGTCCGAGCAGCGCATTGATCCTTTGCTGCGTCTCGGTGCACAGGCCCAGCGTCTGCTGGGTGCGCACGAAGAAGTGCATGAGCGTGTCGACCAGCCAGTCGACGCTGCTGGCGTCGGCAGCGTCGCCGCCGCCCAGGCGCCGCTGCAGGATGGCGCGCAGCGTCTCCGCCGGCGCGCGATGCTGCTCCGACAGGCGGCCGGAGGCGCGCTGCGTCATCGCATGGCGCACGGGATCGCCCAGACCGGTGGCGCACTTCTCGTAGATGTCGGCGTACACCCGCTCGCGGTTGGCGCGCCACTCCTCGGTGGCATGGAAGGTCTCGTTGCGCAGGGTCTCGGCCTTCTCGCGCAGGTAGGCGTCGAGCAGGTCCAGCGTCTCGGTGCGGGGGCCGATCCAGTCCTGCACCAGCTGCGCCATGCGGGCGTAGGTGCGGGTCATGATCGGCCACAGCGAGAACACCCCCGCGAAGGCCTGCAGCCCCAGCAGGCCGTAGTCGAACGCGGGCTCCAGGTCGTCCAGCGCCCGCTGCACCGGCTCGGGGATCGCCACGTCGGCGAACTGCGCGGCATCGCCGCCTTCGACCAGCACGCGCAGGAACTGGTCGATCATCGCGGTCGGCCCGGCGCACACGCCTTGCGGCGAATGCAGCGAGTAGTTGCGCTCGGCATAGGCATGGATCTCGGCGGCCGTGATCGGCGTGTCGGGCGACAGCGTCGCCTCCGCCACCGGCAGGAACAGCATCTGGTGCGAGGTCATGCGCAGGCCGTCGGTGACGCGGAACAGGGCGGACAGCACCGGGTGCAGCTCGCCGTTGGCCACCTGCCCTTCCTTCTTCACCAGCGGGTAGGTGCACACCGCCAGCACCAGGGTGGACAGGCGCTCGACGTCGCCCACCGTCATGCCCGCACGGGCGGAGGGGAAGCGCTCCAGGTAGGCCTTGCGGATGCGCAGCAGGCAGCACATCGCCTGGTTCCAGTGGGCGCGCATCGCCTTGAGCGCGCTCACGTTCATCGGCTTGTCATCGAGGTAGCGGCTGCCCGGGTAGATGCAGGTGCGCCAGCGCGTGGGCACCTCCACCCGCAGCGGGCGCGGGAACACGTTGGCTTCGCCGACCTGGCGGCCGTCCTGGTCGAGAGCGATGTGGCCGACGCGAAACACCGGCACGATCAGTTCCAGGTAGCCCTCCTCGAGCGGACGGGCGGTCAGCTCCCGGGTGATGGCTTCGCACTCGTCCCAGGTGCGCGGCCGCTCGCAGGGCGCGGGCGGCAGCGGCGAGGGCTGGTCCTTGCCTTCGGGCCCGCCGGGCAGGCCTTCGCCGGCCTCGGCGCCGTGCAGCAGCACGCCTTCGCCCACCAGCTGCTCCAGCAGCTCGCGCACGCGCGGCCAGTCGTAGCCGATGGTCCATTGCACGGCACTGCCGGCAATGAAACTGGCGTGCTTGGCAAGGGTTTCCCCGAATCCAAACAGCTCGGGTTCGTCGAAGATGACTTCCTTCGGGCCGCAGTACAGATGCAGCTCGCGCGCTCCGTCGCCGCCGGCCGAATACTGGACCACCACTCGCTTGTTCAGCGGCAGGAACAGCTGGTCGTGGGGTTCGATCTGCACTGGGGGCTCCTGCGTGGGCTCAGGCTCGGGCTCGGCGGTGTGCAAGGGGGACGGTGCGAAGGGACACACGCCGCCCGCCGCGAGGGAGTGGCCAGGGAGGAAGCCCTGGGCCGGGGCTGCGTGTTCGAGATTCGACATGCAGCGCATCTTAGGGAAGCCCCTCAAGGGGGGCCAACGGAGGAGTTGCGCGATTTCATGGCTCTGTCGGTTCGTCGGCGCAGGCACCTTCGTGCCTTGCCAATTACAGTCGGGCTGCTACATTGGCCGAGGAACGTTTGTTTCAGAGTGTCTGAGCGCCTGCAGGAAATGAAGACCTTCTTTTTCAGGTTGTCGCTGTCGCAGCAATTCATGCTGCTCAGTTTTCCCATCCTGCTCGCGGGCACCTTGTTCATCGGCCGCTGGATCGGCCAGCAGGTCGAAGACAGTGTCGTGCATCGTGTCGGCGGTGTCACCGCCCTCTATGTCGACAGCTTCATCGCGCCGCACGCGCAGGCGCTCGCCCGCACGGACGACCTGCCCGAGAGCGACAAGGCGGCGCTCACCGCGCTGCTGCACGACACGGCGCTGGGCAAGCGCATCGCCGGCCTGAAGATCTGGCGGCCCGACGGCATGGTCGTCTACAGCAGCGTGCCGGAACAGGTCGGCAAGCGCTTCGAGGTGGAGGATGGCCTGGTGGCCGCCCTGCGCGGCGAGATCTCCTCCGAAATCTCCGAACGCGACGAGACCAACGCGCACGGCCAGCCGCTGCCGCGCGTGATCGAGACCTACACGCCGATCCGCGCCGACCGCCAGGGCCGGGTGATCGCCGTCGCCGAGTTCTACCAGCACCCCGAGGAGGTCGACCGCGAGGCCGGCGTGGCGCAGCGCCAGAGCTGGATGACCTTCGCGGCCACCATGCTCACGATCTACCTGGCGCTGTTCGCCGTGGTACGTCGCGGCAGCGAGACCATCGTGCGCCAGCAGCGCGACCTGAGCGAGAAGGTCGCGCAGCTCACGGCGCTGAACGCGCAGAACTCGCTGCTGCACCAGCGCGTCAAGCGGGCGGCCGAGCGGGCCACCGCGCTGAACGAGAACTTCCTGCAGCGCCTCTCGGCCGACCTGCACGACGGCCCGGGGCAGGACCTCGGCTTCGCCCTCATGCAGCTGAAGACGGTGCAGCCGGTGTGCGCCGTCTCCGGCAGCACGAACGCCAAGTGCCCCGCCAGCAGCCTGGAGCCGGTGCGCGTGGCGGTGCAGTCGGCCCTCGACGACCTGCGCGCCATCTCGGCCGACCTGCAGCTGCCCGACATCCGCCACCTCTCGCTGCCCGAGCTGGCGGCGCGCTCGGTGCGCGACTACGAGACCAAGACGGGATCGAGCGTGCAGCTCGAATGCACGGTGCCGGACGTGCCGGCCACCATGCGGGTGAAGATCACCCTCTGCCGCGTGCTGCAGGAGTCGCTGGCCAACGTCTACCGCCATGCCCAGGGCAAGAACGCCCGCGTGACGGTGGGCGGCGACGCCGAGACGCTGGTGATCGAGGTGAAGGACGAGGGCCCCGGCTTCCAGCCGGGCAACAGCCGGCGCCATGGCCGCCTGGGCCTGGCCGGCATGCGCGAGCGGGTGGAGGTGGCCGGAGGGACCTTCACCATCCAGTCCGCCGCGGGCCAGGGCACGATGGTGCGCGCCACGCTGCCGCTGACGACCAACGAGGAGGAAATGCATGTCTGACCGTATCACCATCGTCGTCGTCGACGACCACCCGCTGTTCCGCCAGGGCGTCGTCGCCGCCTTGCAGCAGGAGGCGGATTTCCAGGTGGTCGGCGAAACCGATTCGGGCGAACAGGCCCTGCAGCTGGCGCGCACCCTGATGCCCCAGGTGATGCTGCTGGATGTGAGCATGACCGGCTGGAACGGCATCACCACGGCGGAAAAGGTGAGCATCGCCTGCCCCGCCACCGCGATCGTCATGCTGACGGTCTCGGACGACAAGGACAGGCTGCTGGCCGCCTTCAAGGCCGGTGCGCGCGCTTATGTGCTCAAGGGCGTGTCGGCCCAGGAGCTGGCACGGGTTGTGCGTGCAGCTGCGGCGGGAGAAGTGTACGTTTCACAATCACTCGCCGGAGAAATGCTGGTTTCGCTGACCCAGGGCAAGGCGCCCGATCCGCTGCAGGAGCTCACATCGCGCGAGCGCGAGATCCTGGCGCTGATCGGCAATGGATTCACCAATCGCCAGATCGGCGAGAAGATCTTCCTGTCCGAGCAGACCATCAAGCACTACGTGACGAACATCCTGCAGAAGCTGCAGGTGCGCAGCCGGGTGGAAGCCGCCCTGCTCGCCAATCGTCACAGCAGCGGCAACCGGTGAGGTAACCGAGGATGACATGCCCACCCGTTTCGTCCGTACCACGCGCTCGCTGGCGCACGATGGCGGCCGCCGCACCCTGCTCGGGTTCGGCGTCGCCGGCGTGCTGCTGGCCGCCTGGCTGAGCTGGTTCCTGTTCGGGCACGTCACCGTCTACGAGGTCTCGCGCCAGGCCCGCATCGAAGTCCAGCAGTCGGCCCATCCGATCGCCTCGCTGGTGCAAAGCCGCATCGCCGCCAATCCCCTGGTCCTGGGCCAGGAGGTGCACGCCGGCGACCTGCTGATCGAGCTCGATGCCCGGCCCGAGCGGCTGCGGCTGAAGGAGGAAAAGGCGCGGCTGCAGACCCTGCTGCCCCGCATCGCCTCGCTGCGCAAGGAAGTGGCGGCGCTGGAGCAGGCGGCCGTGCGCGAGCATGCGGCGGCCCAGGCTGCGGGGCAGGGCGCATCGTCGCGCACCCGCGAGGCCGCCGCCGCGATGGACTTCGCGCGCGAGAACGAGAAGCGCCTGCGCGAGGAAAGCGCCGTCGGCGGCGTGGCCCAGATCGAGGCCGTGCGCGCCCAGGCCGAATCGCTCAAGCTCGCCGCCGCGCGCGACGCGCTGGCGGCCGAACAGCGCCGGCTGGCCACCGAAGCCGAAGCGCGCGCCTTCCAGCAGCAGGCCCAGGTCGAGTCCCTGCGCCGCACCATCCTCTCGATGCAGGGCGAGGCGCAGGCCGCCGAGTCCACCATCGCCCGCCTGGGCGAGGAGATCGAGCGCCACGAGGTGCGCGCCCCCGTCGGCGGCACCATCGCGGATCTCGCCGTGCTGCGCACCGGCGCCTACGTGGCGGCCGGCCAGAAGCTCGCCACCGTGGTCCCGCACGGCGGGCTGATCATCGTCGGCGAATTCGTGCCGGCCGCGGTGCTGGGCCGCATCCATCCGGGCCAGGCCGCGCGGCTGCGCCTCGACGGCTTTCCCTGGGCCCAGTACGGCATGATCGACGCGCGCGTGGTGCGCGTGGCCGGCGAGGTGCGCGACGGCCTGGTGCGGGTCGAGTTCCAGCCGCTGCGGCAGGTGGAGCCCAAGCTGCCGCTGCAGCACGGCCTGCCCGGAGCGATCGAAGTCGGCATCGAGGAAATCTCGCCCGCGCAGCTGGTGCTGCGCGCCGCCGGCCGCTTCGACATGCCCGCGCCCGCGCCCATGCCGGCGGCGGTGCGCGAAATGGCAGCGACGCAATGAGCGCCGCACGGCCGCCCGAAGGCGCGAAAGCCCCCTTGGGGGGCAGCGCAGTACACGAAGTGACCAGCGTGGGGGCACTATGACCTCGCTCGCCCTGAACCGCGGACGACGCTGGATCGTCCCGGAGGTCGTGCAGACCTCCGCCATGGACTGCGGGCCGGCCTCGCTCAAGGCCTTGCTCGAAGGCTTCCGCATTCCCGTGAGCTACGGGCGCCTGCGCGAGGCCTGCCAGACCGACGTGGACGGCACCTCGATCGACACCATCGAGACGCTGGCCAACCAGCTGGGCGTCGGCGCCGAGCAGGTGATGATCCCGGCGGACCACCTGTTCCTCTCTTCGGCCGCGGCCTTGCCGGCGGTGGTGGTGGTGCACCACTCCGATGGCGCCAGCCACTTCGTGGTGGCGTGGCGGCGCATCGGCGGCTGGGTGCAGGTGATGGATCCGGCCGTGGGCCGGCGCTGGCTGCGCTGCGAGCGCTTCGCCCAGGAGGTGTTCGAGCACGAGGCCGGCGTGAGCGCCCCCGAGTGGCGCGAGTGGGCGGCGTCGGAGGACTTCCTGGCGCCGCTGCGCGAGCGGCTGGCGCGCCTGGGAGCGAGCGCTGCACAGGGCAGGACGCTGGTCGACGAGGCGCTGTCCGACCCCTTGTGGTTCGGCCTCGCGGCGCTGGATGCGACGGTGCGCTTCATCGCCTCCGTCATCGATGCGCAAGGCCTGCGGCGCGGCGCCGAGGCCATGAAGGTGGTGGACTCGCTGTTCCGCGACACGCATCGCAGCACCGAGGACATCTTCCGCATCATCCCGCCGCGCTACTGGTCGGCCCACGCCGACCGGCTGGACGACGAGGGCGTGCTGCGGCTCACCATCCGCGGCGCCGTGCTGGTGCGCCTGAGCGGCCGCACGATGGAGGAGGCCGCCGCCAGCCCCGAGGTGCTGAAGTCGCCGGAACTGAAGGCGGCGCTCACCGAGCGGCCGGTGCACCCGATGCGCTTCGTCGGCGCGGTGCTGGCGAGCGAGGGCCGGCTGGGCCTGTTCGCGCTGGTCGGTGCGATGGCGGTGGCGGCCGGCGCGGTGCTGCTGGAAATGCTGATGTTCCGCGGCCTGTTCGACGTGGCCGCTTCGCTGAACGTCGCCAGCCAGCGGCTGGCCGCCTTCGGCGCCGTGCTGGCTTTCGGCGCCGTGCTGCTGGCGATCGAACTCGGCATCGCGGCGGAAGTGATGCGGCTCGGCCGCCATCTCGAGGCGCGCCTGCGCGTGGCGGTGCTGGAGAAGCTGCCCCGCCTGAGCGACCGCTATTTCCACAGCCGCTCGGTGTCGGACATGGCGGAGCGCAGCCACAGCCTGCCCATGCTGCGGCTGCTGCCCGGATGGGCGCTGCACGTGCAGCAAAGCGTGTGCGATCTCGGGTTCACGCTGGTGGGCGTGGCCCTGATCGATCCGGCCAGCGTGCCGCTGGCGCTGGCGGTGACGGCGGCGGCGCTGCTGATCCCGCTCGCGCTGCAGCCGCTTCTGAATGAAAGCGACCTGCGGGTGCGCAACCACGCGAGCGCGCTGCACATCTTCTACCTCGACGCGCTGCTGGGGCTGGTGCCGATCCGCTCGCACGCGGCGGAGCCGGCGGTGCGGCGCCGCCACGAGGGACTGCTGGTCCACTGGGCGCGGGCCGAGCGGGCACAGGTCGCGGTCTCGCTCGGGGCTGCCGGCCTGCAATCGGCGGTGTGCGTCGCGCTGGGCGCCTGGCTGCTGATCGCGCACTTCGGACGCTCCGCCACCGTGAGCGGCGCCGACCTGCTGCTGGTGTACTGGACGCTCAAGCTGCCCGCCATCGGCCACACGCTGGCCGAACTCGCGCAGCAGTACCCGGCGATGCGCAACGTGCTGGTGCGGCTGCTGGAGCCGCTGAACGCGCCGACCGAAACGGCCGATGCGACTGAAGCTGCGGCCGCGACTGCGGCAACTGCGGCAACTGCGGCGACGACGCCGACTTCCGTTGCACCCGCTGCGGCGGCGGCTGCATCCTCGCCGCGCGCCGGCGTCGGCATCGCCGTCGAAGGCGGCAGCGTGCTGGCCGCCGGCCACTCCATCCTCGACGCCATCGACGTGGCGATCGCGCCCGGCGAGCACGTCGCCGTCGTCGGTTCCTCCGGCGCCGGCAAGTCCAGCCTGCTGGGCCTGCTGCTCGGATGGCACCGCCTCGCCGGCGGCACGCTGCGGGTCGACGGCGCGCCGGCCGGCGCCGCGCAGGTGGAGCAGTTGCGCCGACACACCGCCTGGGTCGACCCCGCCATCCAGCTGTGGAACCGGCCCTTCCTCGACAACCTGCTCTATGCGTCCGAAGGCACGGCGCTGGAACAGGTGGGCGGCGTGCTCGACGCGGCGCGCCTGCGCGGGCTGCTGCAGAAATTGCCGCAGGGGCTGCAGACGTGGCTGGGCGAAGGCGGCGCGCTGCTCTCCGGCGGCGAGGGCCAGCGCGTGCGCCTCGGGCGCGCCTTCCTGCAGCGCGACGTGCGGCTCGCGCTGCTGGACGAACCCTTCCGCGGCCTGGACCGCGGCCAGCGCCGCGAACTGCTGGTGGAAGCGCGCGCCTGGTGGAAGGATGCGACGCTGCTGTGCGTGACGCACGACGTCGCCGAGACGCAGGCCTTCGACCGCGTGCTGGTGGTCGAGGGTGGTCGCATCGTCGAAGACGGGCCACCCGGCGAACTGGCACGCGAGGCTTCGCGCTACCGCGAGCTGCTGCAGGCGGAACAGGAGGTCCAGTCGCGCCTGTGGCAGGACGCAGCCTGGCGCCGCATCCGCGTCGAGGACGGCGCGCTGCACCACGGCGAGGGAGCAGCGGTGGTGAACACCGCGCGGCCGCCCGAAGGCGCGCCGCTTCCCTCGGGGAGCGGCGCGGTACCCGATGTGACAAGCGTGGGGGCCGCATGAGCGCACGTGAAGAAACGATCGACATGCACGCGCTCCTGTGGCCCGTGCCGCGCCTGGGCGAGGCGCTGGAGGAACTCGCCCGCCGCGCGCGCCTGCGCGTGGCCGAAGGCGAGGGCCCGCAGGTCCCCGCGACGCTCGCGGCCGACGGTGAGCAGGAGCAGGGCCGCTGGCTCGAGTGGGCCGCGCAGCGCCTGGGCCTGGAAGCCGAAGGGCTGGACGCGGTGGCGCCCGAACTCGAAAGCGTGCTGCGCGGCGCCGCGCCCGCCCTGCTGCGCGTCGAGGATCCCGCCGGCGCTGCGGGCTTCCTGCTGCTGCTGAAGGGACGCGGCGACAGCGCCCAACTGGTGGGCCCCGACCTGCGCGTGCACCGCCATTCCATTTCCGCGCTGCGGCGCGCGCTGTGCGCGCGGCTGGAGGCGCCCTATGCGCAGGAGATCGGCGAGCTGATGGCCGCCGCCGCGGTGCCGCCCGAGCGGCAGGCCAGCGTGCGCTCGGCGCTGTTGCGCGACCGGCTCGCCGCGCGCCAGGTCGCCTCCTGCTGGATGCTGCGCCTCGCGCCCTCGCGCGGCTTCTGGGACCAGCTCGCGCAGGAAGGCCTGCGCCAGCGCATCGTGCCCATCGTCGCCGTGTTCGGCCTGTTCTACGGGCTGGAGGTGCTGTCCTGGAGCCTGATCGGGCAGGGCACGCTGCACGGCAACGTCGACGGCGGCTGGCTCATGGCATGGACGCTGCTGCTGGCCACGCTGGTGCCCTTGCAGTGGCTCAGCGGCTGGCTCGACGCCCGCTTCGCGATCGATGCCGGCCGCATCATGAAGTCGCGCCTGCTGGCCGGCGCCTTGCGCAGCGACGTGGAGACGGTGCGGCGCCAGGGCGCGGGCGAGCTGCTGGCGCGCGTGCTGGAATCGCAGGCGCTGGAATCGCTGGCCTTGAACGGCGGCTTCGGTGTGCTCGTCGCGCTGCTGGAGCTGCTGTTCGCCGCCAGCATCCTCGCCGCCGGCGCGGGCGGCTGGCTGCATGTGGCGCTGCTGCTTGGCTGGGTCGCGCTCACGCTGGTCCTGGGGCTGCGCTACCTCGGGCGGCTGCGCGCCTGGACGCTGGAGCGGCTGCGCATGACGCAGGCGCTGGTGGAGCGCATGGTGGGCCACCGCACGCGCCTGGCGCAGGAGCAGCGCGGACGGCGCGACCACGAGGAGGACCAGGAACTCGGGAGCTACCTGCGCAGCTCGCGCAGCATGGACCGCTCCATCCTGCCGATCGTGGGCGTGATGCCGCGCGGCTGGATGCTCGTCGCCCTGGGCGGCCTCGCGCCGGCCTTCGTGGCCGGCACCGCGTCGCCGACCGACATCGCCATCGCGCTGGGCGGCATGCTCATGGCCGGCCGGGCGCTGAGCGGCATCTCGGACGGCATCTCGGCGCTGGCGCGCGCCGCGGTGGCCTGGAAGCAGGTCTCGGCCTTCTTCGTCGCCGGCGAAGAGGCCGCGCGCGAGCCCTTCCTGCCCGCCGCGACGCGCTCGCATGCGCAGGGCGCAGCGCGACGCCTGGTCGACGCGCGCGAGCTGAGCTTCCAGTACCGCGAGGCCGCCAAGCCGGTGCTGCGCGACATCGACCTCGCGATCCACCACGGCGAGCGCATCCTGCTGGAAGGCTCCTCGGGCGGCGGCAAGTCCACGCTCGCCGCGCTGCTCACCGGCCTGCGCCAGCCCGCTTCCGGCTCGCTGCTGCTCGATGGCCTGGACCGCCAGACGCTGGGCCGCAACTGGCACCGCCTGGCCGCCGAGGCGCCGCAGTTCCACGAGAACCACATCCTCTCCGGCACGCTCGGATTCAACCTGCTGATGGGGCGCAACTGGCCCGCCAGCGAGGAAGACCTGGAGGAGGCGCGCGCCCTGTGCGTGGAGCTGGGGCTCGGGGAACTGCTGGAACGCATGCCCGCCGGCCTGGCGCAGACCGTGGGCGAAACCGGCTGGCAGCTCTCGCACGGCGAGCGCAGCCGCATCTTCCTGGCCCGCGCGCTGCTGCAGAAGGCGCCGCTCACGGTGCTGGACGAAAGCTTCGCCGCCCTCGATCCGGAAACGCTCGCGCGCTGCCTGCGCTGCGCCTTCGAGCGCGCCCCGACCCTGATGGTCATCGCCCACCCATGAAACCGATCGCCACCCTCGCGCGCGAACGCCTGCGCGCCTCGCCCAACTTCGTGCTCGCCTTCAGCCAGGACGGGCGGCCCTACGTGGCGCAGGAAACCGAGCCCTACCTGCAGTACTGGCTGTCGCAGCGCTATCGCATCCTGCTGTCGCTGTTCTCCGGCCCCAAAGGCGCCACCGGCCAGCAGGCGGTGGACGCGTATTTCCGCCTCACCGAGGCGCAGCCGCAGGACGCCGAGCGCCAGCGCCTGCTCAAGGCGGTGGCCGACATGCGCCAGGCCGGCGTGCTGATCGGGA
>Ga0255338_1004302_pt1 | contig 15021 bp, 11 predicted proteins | sample MeOH1_35cm_T4_19_FD_203715 | JGI IMG/M metagenome (GOLD analysis project Ga0255338, IMG submission 203715) | Sandy soil microbial communities from University of British Columbia, Vancouver, Canada - MeOH1_35cm_T4_195 | ecosystem: Engineered > Artificial ecosystem > Sand microcosm > Unclassified ...
CCTGCCTCGCGGACATCCCCGTCGCCATTGTGAGCGGCGCAGACCGCGCGGAGCAGCGGGAGGCGGCCTTCGGCGCGGTGACCTTCTTCGTGAAGCCGGTGGACGTGGACACCCTCCTCCAGACCGTAGCCGGTTATGTCTAGCCACCTGCCCTCCACCCCTACCGGAAACTCGTTCCGTTACGTGAAACCGTGCTGAGTTTGCACTCGGCCTCCGTGCAACCCATCGCATTGCCTACTCGGATCGTGAAGTCGGTGCGATCTACTTCCACTGCCAGAGTCCCAGCAAGAGCTGACCGTTAGCCTCTGGCAGCGCCACCGTATTCCCGCTCTGCGGAAGGTGCTACGAACCCAGTTGCCCGAGCGGTCAGCGACCGCTCGCTACGGGGGCGGCATCACCTCACGCTAATTTACCAGAGCCCAGTTGCCTCCCTATTTTCGTCCGTTCGCGTTCATTCGTGGCCCTCCCGATCCGCCAGCGTGTTTCAGACTCGGCCGGCGGGCGTAAACTAGCTCCATTCCGCTGCCGCACCATCCGGAGGATTGCCCGTGCCCCAGACTTATCGTCGCATCGTCCTCGCCCGGCGCCCGCAAGGCGCCCCCACCCCCGGGGATTTCCGCCTGGAAGAAGCACCCGTTCCGACGCCGGAGGAAGGCGAGGTACTGCTCCGCACGCTCTACCTCTCGCTCGACCCGTACATGCGTGGCCGGATGAGCGATGCCCCCTCGTACGCGCCGTCGATGGCGGTGGGGGACGTGATGGTCGGCGGCACGGTGGCGCGAGTAGAGGCGTCGCGGCACCCGGACTACCGGGAAGGAGACCTCGTGGTGGCGTATTCCGGCTGGCAGGAGTACGCGACATCGGATGGTACCGGTCTGACGAAGCTCGATCCTGGGGTGCCGCACCCGTCGTACGCCCTGGGGGTGCTCGGGATGCCGGGGTTCACGGCTTATATGGGGCTGCTGGACATCGGCGCGCCGCAGCCGGGGGAGACGCTGGTGGTGGCGGCCGCTACCGGGGCCGTCGGCTCCGTGGTGGGGCAGATCGGGAAGCTGAAGGGCTGCCGCGTGGTTGGCATCGGGGGCGGCGCGGAGAAGTGCCGCTACGCCGTGGATGAGCTCGGCTTCGACGCGTGCATCGACCACCGCGCGCCGAACTTCGCCGCGCAGCTCGCCGCCGCCTGCCCGGCCGGCATCGACGTCTACTTCGAGAACGTGGGCGGCGCGGTGCTGCGGGCGGTGATCCCGCTGCTCAACACCAAAGCGCGCGTTCCCGTGTGCGGCCTGATAGCGGAGTACAATGCCGAGAGCCTGCCCTCCGGCCCGGACCACCTCCCGCTGCTGATGGGGGCCATCCTCCGCAAGCGACTCAAGGTGCAGGGATTCATCATCTTCAACGACTACGGCCACCGGTACGACGAGCTCATCGCGGAAATGGCCCCATGGGTCGAGCAGGGCAAGATTAAATACCGCGAAGACGTGGTCGAGGGTCTCGAGAACGCACCGGAAGCCTTCATCGGCCTGCTGGAAGGCCGGAATTTCGGGAAGCTGGTCATCAAGACCGGGGAGTAGTGGAGAGCTGGAGTAATGGGTTGTGAAAGCCGGCGCGGAGCGCCGCAGAGATCGGACCCATTACTCCAGCTCTCCCACACTCCACAACTGCATGGATGCCAACTTCTCAACCACAAGGAGTAACGAGTGCAAGAGCTACCTCTGGGTTCGCAGGGCCTGAAAGTATCCCGGATCGGCCTGGGCTGTATGGGCATGTCCGAGTTCTACGCGGGCCGGGATGACGCGGAGTCGATTGCTACGCTTCATCGCGCGCTGGAGCTGGGAGTGACCTTTCTGGATACGGCGGACATGTACGGTAGCGGCCGGAACGAGGAGCTCGTCGGGCGGGCGATTCGAGATCGCCGGGAGCAGGTGGTACTGGCCACCAAGTTCGGCAACGTACGCGGCCCGAACGGGGAGTTCCTGGGCGTGAATGGCCGCCCGGAATACGTGCGGGAGGCGTGCGACGCCTCGCTGCGGCGGCTGGGTGTGGACCACGTGGAGCTGTACTACCAGCACCGGGTCGATCCGAACACGCCGATCGAGGACACCGTCGGCGCAATGGCGGAGCTGGTGCAGGCGGGCAAGGTGCGTTATCTCGGCCTCTCCGAGGCCGCGCCCGAGACGGTCCGCCGCGCGCACGCCGTCCATCCGATCAGCGCGCTCCAGACCGAGTACTCGCTCTGGAGCCGCGACCCGGAAGACGAGCTGCTGCCGACCGTGCGGGAGCTGGGTATTGGCTTCGTGGCTTACAGTCCGCTGGGCCGCGGGTTCCTCACCGGCCAGTTCCGCCGCTTCGAGGACCTGCCCGAAGGCGATTACCGCCGCTTCTCGCCCCGCTTCCAGGGCGAGAACTTCGAGAAGAACCTCCAACTCGTGGAGCGAGTGGAGGAACTGGCTGCGGTAAAGGGTGTTACCGCGTCCCAGCTCGCCCTCGCGTGGCTCCTGCACCAGGGTGACGACGTGATCCCGATTCCCGGCACCAAGCGCCGCAAATACCTGGAAGAGAACGCCGCCGCCGTCCCTATCCACCTCTCGCCGGAAGAGCTCGCCCGCATCGACGAACTCGCCCCGAAGGGCGCCACCGCCGGCGCCCGCTACCCCGACATGAGTACGGTCAACCGATAGGAGACGAGCGTTAAGTCGGGAGCCTGTGCACGAGGATGGTGCTCCCGACCGGCAATTCCCACCTTCGCCGCCGGATGAAGCGGCACGCGCGGCTACCGCTCGCTACGCCCGCGTATTCTCACTATCGCCAGAGGCTCCGGCTAGAACACCCATCCCGCGCGATACCACAACCCCCGCTCCCCCGTTACAATGAACGGCGGCGGGACGCAGCCGCCCCCCTCAGCACATACTGGAGAGGCTTTGGGCCTACCGGAGTTCGCTTCGCTCTGGGTCGAATGGCACTTTCCGAGACTTGTGCGGCGTTGTTATACTGCGGTGCCGGGCCGGGGAGCGGGAACTAGCGGTTCGGCGTTCGGCGCACTGCAGGCAGGGCGGCCAGCCACTCGCGGCGAACACCTGGGTTAGCCTCGCGGCGACGGCAGTACCGGTGGGGCGCGGGCTCGCAGTACGTAACAGGCTATAATAATGCGAGCCAGGGGTAGCACAAAGGTGAGTCCGAGCGTGACGGGATAGGGAAGATGACGATGAGTGTCGCTCCACCGCCCGAGGGCCGCCTAACCGAACCGGAAGTCCGGGAACTGGGCCGCGGCGTTCGTGCGGTGATCCTCTCCGCCAAATTTGGCGGGGGGCATAAAAGCACCGCGGACGCGCTGCGTTACTGGTGGGATAACTCGCTGCCCGAGGGCCACATTGAGGTCCTCGACTACTTCGACGAGTTCGTCTCCCCGGTGCTCACTAACGCCGCCCATATCGGTTATACACAGAGCGTGCGGCTGTTCCCCCTGGGATACCGCATGTTCTACCAGGTCACGCGTGACCTGAAGCCGCAGTCCCCCGCGCAGCAGTGGCTAAACAGCATCGGGCGGAGAGAGCTGGCCACCTACCTCCAGGGACACTCGGCGGACATCTATATCGCGGTCCACCCCACCCCGGCGGGAGCGCTTTCCTGCCTGCGGCTGTCCGGTGAGCTGAAAACTCCCGTCGTCACGGTGATCACCGACTACGCCGTGCACAGCCAGTGGATCCATCCCGGCACCGACCTCTACCTCGTCGGCAGCGACGACGTGCGAGACGGCCTGGTGGAGCGCGGGGTGCCCGCGGAGAAGATCCGGGTCACCGGCATCCCCATCCGGGTGAACAGCAACCTCCTCCGGCAGCGGGAAGCGCTGCGCGAGAAGTGGGGCCTGAAGCCGGGGATCCCCTCGGTGCTGGTAATGACCGGCGCGCAGGGCATGATGCGGCGCCCGTGGCGGCTGTTCCACACCATCGCGTCCCGCCCGGTGCAGGGTTTCTTCTTGTGCGGCAAAGACCGCGCGCTCATGCAGCGCCTCAAGCTCTGGGCCAACCGCTACCCGGCCTTCCGGATCATGCCGTTCGTGCGGATCGTGCCGGAGCTCATGTGCGTTTCGGACGTGCTCATCTCCAAGGCCGGCGGTCTCACTACCTCCGAAGCCCTGGCGATGGAGCTGCCGATGATCATCTTTCACCCGATTCCCGGCCAGGAGTACTCCAACCGGGATTACCTGGTCCAGGCGGGTGCGGCACTTTCCGCGGATTCCACGCGCGAATTGGGCCAGGCGTTGGATCTGCTCTGCCGCTCCCCCCAGAAGCTGCAAGAGATGCGCGCGGCGATCGGCCGGATCCGCCGGCCGGACGCAGCCGAGCACGCCGGAATCGAGATGCTGCGCTTGCTGCATGAGAGGTGCCGGTGGGACAAGCGGTAAAACAAGGGGAAATAGTGCAGGGTCGGAATACGCTCTTCGCGCGGCTGGCGGCCATTGTCTTCTTCAGTGAGCTGGCACACGGGATGCTGCTGTACGGCATCATCCCGGAGCTGCTGGGCTCCCGGAACTATACGGTCTTCGGCTTCTTGCAAGCCAACGGCCTGGAAGTAGCCGGGTACTGCCTCGCCGCCTATGTGCTCGCCGAACTGGTCTTCAAACTGCCCGCCGGGCATCTGGTCGACCATCACGGGCCGGACGTGCCCCTGCGCGTGGGCCTCGCTATCTCGCTCATCACTGTCCCGGTGATCTTGCTCGCCAGGGATCCGCACATCCGCCTCCTCGGTTCATTCTTGCACGGCATTGGGGCCGCGCCAATCTGGCCGGCGGTGATCTCTTCCTGGACGCGAGGCCGCAGCGCCCGCGAGCGGGGCGAGATCATGGGGCAGATCCTCACCTGGTGGATGGCCGGGCTGGGCCTGGGACTGATCCTGGGGAACGTGCTGGTGGGCTTTACGGGCCGCGCCGAACTGGCCGTGACTTACGCCCCCGTGGCGCTCTGGATCGTGGCGGTGGTCGCCTCCTGCTGGAGCCGGGAGCGCCTCGGCTACCCGGCATGCCACGGCATGGAAGAGCACGAACTGGTCGACCTCAGCTTCCGCTTCCCCCCTGCGCTCCAGACGATGGCCATCGGGCTGTTTATCCAGAACCTCGCGTTCGGGTCGCTTATCCTCGCCTTCCGCCAACTTGCCACCACCCGACTCCTGATCCCGGACGATCCCAACACCCGCTGGTCCACCTCGATCCTGTTCGCCGCGCTGGTGGCCCTGGGGGGCGCGCCCTCCGTGATGTTGCTGGGACCGATGGGCAAGGTGGCGGACCGGATTGGGCAGCGGAACGCGGTCATCTACTCGATGCTGGTCGTCGCGCCGCTCATCGGTATCGGACCGTTCCTGGCTTACCTCCACGTCTTCCCCTACAGCCATCTGGTCCGGTTTGCGATCATGATCCCCGGGTTGCTGATCGCCGCCGTCGCCTACGCGCTCCTACTCCCCGCCTGGCACGCGCTGGCGCTGGGCCGTATTCCGGAGCACCAGCGCGGCCGTCTATTGGCCCTGCTGATGAGCGTGGAGATGGTGGCCCTCGCCATGGGCCACGTCGTCGGTCCCGCAATCTATACGAAAGTCGATTTCCGCGCGCCGTTCGTGCTGGCGGCGGTTGTCTTCGCCGTGCTGGCGCTCGTTTACAAGATGGGGTATATCCTCCCCGCCGACCTCCACGACGAGCACCACGGCTCCGCCCACCCCGCGCCTCCGCCCGCCGGCCGCACGAGCGCGGTAGAGCCGTAGGGTGCGCAGCGAGTCAACCAGGGAGACCTCGTAGTAAGGGCGCGGCCGATCCCGGCGCTGCGCTCCAGGCGCATCAGGGTCATCCCGAGGGCGGGAGGGACTTCGGCACCCGTACCCGGTTCGACACTCGTTCGGCCATCAGGTCCCGTGCGGGGACGGCGCATTCGGTACCCCTACCGAACCACCGTGCTGCAACCGGGATCGTCGGAAATGCAAGGGTGGGGACCATTGATAGACTCGGCCGGGTTGGCTCCGGGATTCCGGGCAATCCATCAATGAAGGCAACTGCAAACGGCAGGTGGTCCGGAGCGCGGACGTAGGGGGAGGAGAGCCGTACGGAGGCCTTCAATCGCTCCTAACCACGTCTCCCTTGTCCCCCGGCTCCCTCGGCGCTCCAGCCGCCTACGCTTCCCCGACCCCCGCGTCCTTCGCGCGTCCCGGGCAGCCGTTCAACACCCACGTTAACTCCGAACCGAGCAGCACGAGGGACGTGGAGTAATAGATCCAGACGACAAGCCCCACGAAGCCCGCCGCGGCACCGTAGGTGGCGCTCTGGTCGCCCCACTTGCTGCTGCTGTACCAGGTGTAGCCCTGCTTGAACAGCTCCCAGAATACTGCGGTGATGAACCCGGACAGTATGGCGGGCTTCCATTGCGACTTCACGTTCGGGAAGAACTTGTGGATGAAGGTGAACATCACCGTGGTGACGCCGACCGAGACAAGAAAGGCGAGGATGCGGGCGACCGTGTTGTGAGCGAGCCAGCTAAGCGCGGCGAAGTGACCTGCCCAACTGACGATGGCGGTTACGCCGATTGAGAGCACGAGGAGCGTGCCGATCACCAGCATCATTCCGAACGCGAACAGCTTGCTCATCAGGAAGCTGCGATTCGGCGCATTCCAGGCGATATTGATGGCGGTCTCCAGCGTGTTGAAGCCGCCGCTGGCGGTGAGGAGGAGGGTGCCGATACCCACCAGGCCGATGGTGCCTCGGGATTCCTTCACCTGCAGCACCAGCCCTTTGAGCATCGAGTACTGGGCCGGAAAGTAGCCCTTCAAGAAGCTGAACACCTGGCCCTGCGCCTGCGTGTCTCCGAGCACCCAGCCCAGGATCGCGATACCCACCAAAGCCAGGGGGACCAACGAGAGCAGCAGGTAAAACGCCACCGAGGCGGCCATCAGCGTGCCGTTGTCTTTGCCGAACTCCTTGAACGCCCGCCTGGCAACGGGGATCAGTCCGTGCGGTATCGCGGACGGGGCGGCGGCCTCCGCCGGGGTGCGCTGTCCCGCCGCGCGCGCCGGCATGGGCCGCGCGCGGGCGGCGCTGGATACTTCGCCGCCGCGCCAGCCGCTCTCAGGCACCGGCGCCCTTGCTGGGGCCGGCCGGGACAGCACCCGCTCCGCGGCGCTGGCTACCCGGACTGCCAGGAAGGCCTTGATCACGTCGCCCCAATTTACGCGCCCGGGCGCCCCCTTTCCGTGGGCCTGCTCCGCCGCGGACCGACGGCGCGCTTCGCTCAACCGGTCTTGCAGGTCTGCTCGCATGCTCCGCATCACTCTCGCTCCCTCACTTCGCCGCGATAATTCATGATCCGCGACCTGAATACTTGTTACCCGGAAGCGGATAAACCATAGCATGACGGGCTCCCTCCGCTGGACGACCCCTGTAACCAAGAGGTGTAAGAGCCGGCAGATGAGGGAAGAACCGCTTGTTATCCTACCGCACCCTCCGAGACCACCCATGCCCCCTGCCGATAAGCCTGCGTCCGACGATCCCAACCCGTTCCGAGAAGCGGAGCTCCGCCTCCTCGCCGCGATCCAGGGCGTCACTCCCAATCTAAACCCCGACGCAAACCTGGACGACCTGGATGACCTGGATGAAGACCCGGAGGAGGATGAGGCGCCGCGAGATCCGTTGGAAGCCCGTGAGAAGGAGATCATGCGCCGCATGAAATCCGAGATCGTGGCGGAGCCGCTGGAAGTGCGCGTGTCGACCCAGGACGGCATCCCGATCATCCGACTGCAAGGAGAGTTGGACATGTTCACCGCGGAACCTTTCCGGCGCCAGCTGCGGGAGCAGGTCGCCGTGCATCCGGCCGGGGTGATCGTAGACCTGAGCGGGGCAGCCTACATCGACTCAACGGGACTGGGGATCCTGATGCGCGCCGCCCGGGAGCTGACCGGCGTGCTGGCGGTGGTCTCGCCGCGAGAGCGGGTGACCCGTCTGTTCGCGGCGATGGGGACGCAGGAGAACATGCGGCTCTTCCCCACGTTGCCGGAAGCCCTGTGGGCCTTTCGGAAGGGCTGATGCTGAAGCGCTGGGACGGGGTGGCCGGAAGTCGGGCGCGCACTTCGGCTGCCGGGCGAGTCAGTCACCGGACGGGCCGACGTGCTCTCCGTACCGCTTCGCCAGCACGGAAAGGAAGCCGCGCGCGGGAGCACTGAGGTAGCGGTCGCTACGACGGATGATGGCGGTGTGCCGCTTCAGCTCCGCCAGCCCTTCGATCCCCGCACTGGCCAGCGTCCCCGCCTCCAATTCCGCCTGCACCGCGGCCGCGGGAAGGAACGACACGCCGAGGCCCACTTCCACGAAGCTCTTGATCGCCTCCACGCTATCGCTTTCCATCTTAACCCGCACCCGCACCCCACTCTCTCCGAGCGCACGGTCCAGGTAGTTGCGGAACCCGGTTCCACTCCGGAACAGGATGAGCGACGCAGTGTCCAGCTCTTCCGCCGCGGCGGTACGCCCCGCCAGGGGATGCCCGGGCGGGGTAACCAACACGATCCGCTCTTCGTAAAGGTCGGCGATCGTGAGGTCCGGGTGTGGGAGGGCCGAGGTAACGATACCCAGGTCGATCTCCCGTTCCAGGGCCAATTGCGTGATCTCCCGGCTGCGGCCCGTGCGCACGGTGACGTCCACACCGGGGTTCGCCTCCTGAAACTCGCGGAGCCAGCCCGGCAGGTGGAAAATGCTGGTGGTGACCCCTGCCCCCAACACGAGTTGGCCCAGCGCGCCCTGCGCCAGATCCGTGAGCACCTGCCGGCACTCATCCAGCAGCCCCAGGCTGCGCCGCGCGTAGTCCAGCAGCGAGCGCCCCGCCGGCGTCAGACGCACCCCCCGCCCGGTACGATCGAACAGGGAGACCCGCAGCTCCCGCTCCAGCGCCCGCACGTGGTTCGTAACCGCCGGCTGCGTCAGGTGCAGCAGCTCCGCCGCGCGGGTGATGCTGCCCTCTTCCGCGACTCGGATGAAGCTTTGTAGCTGGAAGAACTCCATTGGAAGAACCGGGCGTTCAGGGGTTCAGGGGTTCAGGCGTTCAGGCGTTCAGGTGTTCAGGGGATGGCACGACTGCCTCGCTTCCGTACCCCGTCATCCTGGAGCGCAGCGAAGGATCTCGCCTTCGCGCGACCGTGCATACTGCCCACCGCGTGCTCACGGAGGCAGGATCCTTCAATGCGCTTCGCTCCTTTCAGGATGACGGGATGCGGTTGCGGCACGTTCTCACCAGAGGATGACGGACCCGTTTTCCATCTCCCGCATCCTACCGGCTTTCTTCGTAGCGGTTGAAGTCGATGACGTATTTCCACCAGTTGGCCTGTTTGCCGTCCGGGCCTTTGCCAGGCGCCTTGGGGAGGTGGTTGAGCCACCATTTGTGGTGGAGGCGGATGTCGCCGGCACCCCATTCGGCGGCGGTCATCTGGCGCTGGGCGCCGGTGAGCTGGGGGTAGTTGAGCCAGTCATCCGCAGTGCTGAGTACCGGCTTCTTGTTGCCCCAATCATAGTCCTTGGTGCTGTTGGGCGCGAAGTGGACGTTCCCACACGCCGCTTTGCCAGGCGCCACCTTGTCATAGAGGGTGAAGCGGTTCCAGGCGTGGGACTCATCCGCCTCCCAGCTTCCGTAGACGCGCCGCATGATGCTCTCCGTGCGATGGCCGATATCTTCGAGCATCTCGCCCACGCCGCGCTCGTAGTTGAAGCCCATGACTACGAAGATCCGGCCAGCCGGCACGTCGGTCATCGGGGGCGCGTTGCAGAAGTAGGCCTTCTTACCAGCCATCACCGACTCGTAGAAGCCGCTGTAAGGCATGGCAGAGACCCACACCTCATCCAGCTCCTTGCGGTTAATGCGCCGGGCCACGTCGAACTCTTCCAAGATCGCGGCGTAGTCTACCGCGTCCGGCTGGTGCCAGCCTTTGCCGGTGCGGAAGCATTCGAGGTAGCTCTCGTCCGTGTACCGGAAGCCGTCCTTCTTCTTGGGGAACTGGTCCAGAACCCGGGTGTCCACCACGTGGAACTGCGCGAACCCGCCGCTGGTCTCCTTCACGTCCGCCGCGTACTGGGCCGCCAGCCGGTCGGCGTCGTTCCAGCGGCAGACTTCATGGAGGCGCTTCCCACCCTCCGCTTCGATGATCGGATCGTAGATCAGGTGCAGGACCTTCGGGTGCACCGGCCGGTCCCGGCGCAGCGCCGCCTGGGCCGGCGGACGCGCCATACCCGCCGCCCCCAGAAACACCAGAAGCAGCACCCACCGCCGGCTCCATCCGTCTCGCATCTGCACTCCCAGCTTCCTATTCGCGACTGCGCGGTCCGCGCGAGCAGCCAGTCTACGCCCAGCGTGCCGTTTCGCAGCCCAGCGAGCGCATTCCTGCGCCCGGAGTGAGCCTAACACTTCCCAACAACCCGGCACTCACATTCGCGAGGAGGAAACGCTACAATTAGGGCACCACTTCCCGCCGGAGAGCCTCATGCCCGTGCCCGTTCGTTTGCCTCGCCGCGGCTTCACCCTCATCGAACTGCTCGTGGTGATTGCGATCATCGCCATCCTCGCCGCCATCCTGTTTCCGGTGTTCGCCCAGGCCCGGGAGGCCGCCCGCCGGACCCAATGCGGCAGCAATCTCCGCAACCTGAATGCGGCCATGCTGATGTACGTACAGGACTACGACGAAACGTTCCCGCTGGGCGCCTACGCCATTGCGGGCGGCGCCATGATGTGGCACGACATGATCGACCCGTACGTCAAGAACACGGGGATCTGGCACTGCCCCAGCAGCAGCGTGAAGAAGACCGACGCCAGCGGGCAGCCGACCACCCACTTCGCGTACAACGCGCGGTACCTGGTGGGCATGGACTTCAACTACATCCAGAACCCCGTGAGTCTGGCCGCCGTACAGACGCCCGCCGAGACGGTGCTCCTAACGGACGCCAAGTCCAGCGTCACCGGAAGCTGGTGCGGGGACGACGGCAAGTTCCTGCTCCTCCCCGGCGACCCCAACTCCGACTGCTGGGGCCGCCCGGCTTACCTCCACGCCGAGGGCGCCAACGTGGCCTGGGTAGACGGTCACGTGAAGTGGCAGAAGGCCAACCAATTCTACCTGAACCAGACGCCGCCTGATCGGTACCTGGACCTCCAGTAACCGCAAAGGCGCAGCATTCGGGGAGGGGAGATTCACCACAAAGACACGAAGGCACTAAGGGAGAAGAAGTTTGGACAGGATGAACGGGATTTCTTGGATGGAATGCGCATCGTGCGGAATTACAAGATTAACCTGTTTACCGTCTGTTCAACCAGAGTCACTTGTTCCCTTACTGCCTTCGTGTCTTTGTGGTGAATCTCCCCTCTCCTATTTGGCGTTCTTTGCGCCTTTGCGGTTAAAGAACCGCTGAGGCGCAGTGGACGCCGCCGGATTGGGCGCGGGTCTGGAGGTCGCGCCATTCGGGGGTGCCGTTGTTGGGGACGATCTCGGTGCGGGTGCCGGCCTGGAAGACCGGAAGGCGGCCGTAGAGGAAGTCGTCCCAGAACTGCATGCAGTGGGTGTAGTAGCTCACGGCGCCGCTGCCGAACCGGATGGCGATGAGCAGGTCCGGATGCGGGTACGGTTTGGCAGGCATCTCCGGCAGGCGGCAGGCCTCGATGACCGCCTCGTCCAGTTCTACGCCCAGGCCGGGGCCGTTGGGGATGGCGGCGGTGCCGTTGAAGACGTCGATGCGCGGCTGGACTACGTGCGTGGTGAAGAGCTGGTGGCAGTTCACCGAGGGCCAGCGGGCGTGGGTGAGCACGGCACCGAAGTGCAGCGACCAGGTGGCGGTGATGCCGGTGCCGACCAACTGGAGGAAGAACGGCTTCTCGGCCGCCGCGGAGACCTGGCCGTCCCGCATCACGCGGGAGGCGCCGCCGCCGATCACGAAGCCGTCGCACACGTCTTCCTGGAGGGCGGTCATGATCGGCGGGGTGCCGAAGTGGTGCGCGATGGCCACGCGGGTCTTGCTGCGCACGAACTTGTTGCCCGCCACGTCTCCCTGCGGGATGGGCGACTCGTAGATCTTGACGTGGGAGTACTTCTCGATCTCCGTCATCAGGGTGACGGCGTGGCCGGCGTCCACGAGCATCCCATTGAAGTCCATGTCCACGTCGAACCAGTCCGGCAGGGTGGCGCAGAGGGTGCGGCACTGCTCGTCCAGGTCCCACCAGGGGCGGGCCTTGGTCTTAAAGTCGGTGTAGCCTTCGGACATCGCCTGCTGGCACTCGAGGACCCAATCCTCGCCGGACATGTCGATGTCCCACCAGGAGATGAAGGCGCGGTCGCGGTGCTTCTGGCCGAGCAACGCCCAGATGGGCGTATCCGTGGCGCGGCCGACCGCGTCGAAGAGCGCCATCTGCAGGCCCGCGCCGAGGGTGTCGTCCCACATTACTTCCGGCGCGTTCTTCCCGATGACCCGGGCGATGGCGGCGTCGCTGACGGTGGCGAAGGTGTAGTACTGCATGGTCTCGCCGAAGCCGGTAACGCCGCACTCCAGGGTCACTTTGCACAACTCGAAGAGCGTCCAGTGCGGCAGCTCACGCACCATGTTCCGGGCGGGGACCTCGCGGAACGGAACGTTCAGGGGAATGCGCTCGACGTGTTTGACGGTCAGGTTCATAACGGTGGAAAATCCTCTCCCTGTTGAGCCGCGCGTTGAGGACCAACGCCGCAGGAGTAAGGAGCGCTGGAGTAAGGGAGTATTGGGAAAGGCGTGAGCCGGCAGCGCTTACGCCCACATTCCACTACTCCGCCTTCGCCAGTACTCGATGCGCGGCTCGCGAACATTCGATAAGCAAGGCAATAAACAGGCGGTACAGCGGGCCGCCTTGCTGGAAGGTGCATCCATAGATAGCGCTTTCCCTGCGGAGATTTGAACCGATGGCGCTTCTTTTAGCACGACGATTGATGCCCGGCGGTTAAACGCCTATGCCTACGCCCAGTGGGCATCCGGCGGGCGCGCTCGCATGCGCCGACTGATTACCGCTGCAAAGACTTCTGGCGTCCCACGCAGTGGCTTGTCCAACTGAAACTGATGGGGGCGGAGAGACGGGGTGCCGTCCGTTCGACGGTGAGCTGATGGAACGCCCGACTGATGAGCCGGTGGCTCACCGGAAGGACGCCACCACGCCCACTCTCGCCGCTGACAGCTCATTTGCGGGACGACAAGCCCCTATGACCGGTCAAGGTGAGAGGCTCCCTCTCACGGCATTGCTTCGCTCAAGTGACCAGGCCCCAGTTTCTAACGTGCTGGCCTGCCGGTGAACGGTGCGGGATCTTCCGGACTGGGTCCGTTGGGCCGAGTAAGGGAGTGTAGGCGGCTGGATGCTTGGGAGCGATGAGATGCGGCGGGAGTTCGTTTTGCAAAAACGGTATCCGACGCGGTGCCGTCACGGGGCCGGCGGGCAGGATAGAAGCAGTGGCGGGTGTGGGGGTGACGGGTGGGGTGGTGAACTGGCTGGCGGGTGCGCGCTCCGCGGAGGGCGAACTGGGAGGTGGGTCATTCCGGTCGGTCTGCCGGGAGGCGGCGAGGCGGCGGTCCTGGAGCTGGTGGAGGTGCTTGAAGAGGCGGCTGAGCTCCCGGCCAAGGTGGCTTTCGTAGCGCTGGAGCTTCTGCAGCTCGAACTCGTTGAGGAGGAGGCGCTCCGTGAGCTTGGCGCGCATGCGTGCCTCGGCGTCTGCTGCGGTGTGGTCGTGACGGAGGTCGCGCTCGACTTCCCCGGGAGTGGCAGCCAGCGCGAGGTTGGTGCGGTGGGTTTCATAGGCGGCGACGCGGTTCTGGCGCCAGAGGGTGAGAGCGATCTTCTCCGCCAGGGCGCGCTCCCCCTCGCCTTCCGGGGAGAGGCTGGCAACGATGCCCTGGCGGAAGGCGGTCCAGGCTTCTTCCTGCTCAAACCAGAGGGCGACCGGGTGCTGGGCGGTGAGGCCGTGGGTCACGGCGTTGAGGGCAGACCTTGCTTTGCCTTCCGCCGTTTTGGGGCCGCCTTTTCCCTTGCGGGAGCTCTCCTGTTGAACCGTGCGCTCCATTTCCATTTCCCCCGATACTATCAAACGGTGTTTGATTTTATTTTAGCGAGGGAGGAGGGGGTTGGCAAGGTGGAGACCGGGTGCTTCTTGGCGGGGATACCCCCCGCGCCCACCCACTGCGTGGGTACCCGGGGAGTCACAAGGTAGCGCTGGTCGCGCTCTGGGGTGGAGCCCTTTGGGCTCTCTGGTTGGGTTGGGAGGGGCACGGCTTTGGAGGCTTGCTTTCGGGGGTACCCCCGCGCCCTAGTCACCCCGCGCAGCCCTCACGCGCCGGAGGGGCCCTCCGCTACGCCCTTCACGCCCCAGCAAGCTGGGGCTAGCGGGCGGCTGCGGGCTACCGTACCGTTAGCGACTTCCGGCGCTACGGAGGGTTAACCGGTCCGAAGGTTACATCACGGGCTGCGCGAGGCGCCGTCGAGCGACTCCCCCCGCTGGGGGAGTCACAAAGGAGCCCTCTGGGGCTCTTTGAAGGAGCACCGCGTGCTCTTTGGTTGGGGCCGGAGGGGCTCGATATTGGAAGCTTGCTTTCGGGGATACCCCGTTGCGTGGGTGCCCGGCCCCGATCAGCCCTCCCGCGACGTGTGGGCCCTCCGCTCGCCTTTCACGCTCTGGTAAAGCAGGGCTAGCGGCTTGCTCCGGGCTGACCGCACCGATTCCGACTTCCCGCGCTACGGCATGGGAACCGTACCTTTAGTTGGCTCGCGGGCTGACCGGGGCGCCGTCGAGTGGCTCCCCCACCCGCTGCGCGGGTACCCAGGGAGTCACAAGGGAGCGCTGGTCGCGCCCTGGGGTGGGAGCCCTACGGGCTCTAGGGTAGAGTGCTTTCCTGTACTTGCCGGGAACATCGGTAACAGATCAGACCGAGGACATCGGTAACAGTCGGACTTCTCTTTTGATCACGCCTGGATGCGGTAGTTCTCTTCCCGCAGGCGACCCAGCAGATACGGACCC
>Ga0255338_1004303_pt1 | contig 15017 bp, 15 predicted proteins | sample MeOH1_35cm_T4_19_FD_203715 | JGI IMG/M metagenome (GOLD analysis project Ga0255338, IMG submission 203715) | Sandy soil microbial communities from University of British Columbia, Vancouver, Canada - MeOH1_35cm_T4_195 | ecosystem: Engineered > Artificial ecosystem > Sand microcosm > Unclassified ...
CCGGGTGCACGAACATGGCCGCGGTGCCGGTGGACGCCAGCGTGGCGGCGATCTTGCGGCCCACGTGGCCGCTCTTGCCCATCCCCATCACGACCACGCGGCCGCGCACGGTGAGCAGGGCCTGCACCGCCTGCGCGAAGCTCTCGCCCAGGCGCTCGCGCAGCCCCAGCAGGGCGGCGGACTCGATCTCCAGCGTCTCGCGGGCCAGCTGCAAGGCACGCGCCGGTTCGAACACCGCCTGCGGCGCGGGAAGGGTGGAGGCTGGAACCGTCATCCACGGATTTTAGGGGCCGGCGATCCGTCGGCTAGCATCCGGGGCATGACCTCGCTCGAGCTGACGCTGCTGTACCTGCTGGCTGCGGTACTGGGCGTGGTGGTGTGCCGGCTGGCGCGACTGCCGCCGATGCTGGGCTACCTGGTGGTGGGCGTGCTGATCGGGCCCAATGCGCTGGCGCTGGCGCAGGATTCGGAAAGCGTGCGCCACCTGGCCGAATTCGGCGTGGTGTTCCTGATGTTCGTGATCGGGCTGGAGTTCAACTTCGGCAAGCTGCGCGCGATGCGCACGCACGTGTTCGGGCTGGGGCTGTCGCAGGTGGTGCTGACCGTGGTCCCCGCCACCCTGGGCAGCTTCGCCCTCACGTACTGGCTGCCGAAGATCGCGCCCATGGGCTGGCAGAGCGCGCTGGCCCTGTCGGGCGCGATGGCCATGAGCAGCACCGCCATCGTGGTGAAGCTGATGTCGGACCGGCTCGAGCTGGAAAGCGAGCACGGCCAGCGCGTCATCGGCGTGCTGCTGTTCCAGGACCTGGCGGTGGTGCCGCTGCTGGTGCTGATCCCGGCGCTGGGCAGCCCGCCCGAGGTGCTGCTGCGCGAAGTGGGGCTCGCCGCGGTGAAGGCGGCCGCGCTGATCACGCTGCTGCTGGCCGGCGGCCAGCGCCTGATGCGCTGGTGGCTCACGCTGGTGGCGCGGCGCAAGAGCGACGAGCTGTTCGTGCTGAACATGCTGCTGGTGACGCTGGGGCTCGCCTGGCTCACGCAGCTGGCGGGGCTGTCGCTGGCGCTGGGCGCCTTCATCGCCGGCATGCTGGTGGCCGAGACCGAATACAAGGTGATGGTGGAGGCGGACATCCGGCCCTTCCACGACGTGCTGCTGGGCCTGTTCTTCATCACCATCGGCATGCTGCTGGACTGGCGGCCGGTGGCGCAGCACTGGGCCCTGGTGCTGGTGCTGGTGGTCGCCCCGGTGCTGTTCAAGCTGCTGCTGGTGACGGTGCTGGCGCGCCTGTTCGGCGCCACCACGGGCGTGGCGCTGCGCACGGGGCTGTATCTCGCGCAGGCCGGCGAATTCGGTTTCGTGCTGCTGGCGCTGGCGCAGCACAACGAGCTCGTGCCGCCGACGCTGCTCAACCCGATCCTCGCGAGCATGGTGCTGTCCATGCTGGCCACGCCCTTCATCATCCAGTGGAGCAACCGCATCGTGATGAAGCTGGTGGCGAGCGAGTGGCTGATGCAGTCGCTGCAGATGACGCAGATCGCGCGCCGCTCCATCAACGCCAACAAGCACGTGATCATCTGCGGCTACGGCCGCTGCGGCCAGAACCTCGCGCGCATGCTGGCGCACGAGAACATCCCCTACATCGCGCTGGACCTCGACCCCGACCGCGTGCGCCAGGCCAGCGCCGCCGGCGACTCGGTGGTGTTCGGCGACGCCGCGCGGCTGCAGGCCCTGATCGCCGCCGGCCTCGGCCGCGCCAGCGCGCTGGTCGTGACCTATCTCGACATCCCCGGCGCCCTGAAGGTGCTGTCCGCCGCGCACCAGCACGCGCCGCAGCTGCCGGTGATCGTGCGCACCCAGGACGACCGCGACCTGGAGAAGCTGCAGAAGGCCGGCGCCACCGGCGTCGTGCCCGAGACGCTGGAAGGCTCGCTGATGCTGGCCAGCCACGCGCTGGCCCTGGTGGGCGTGCCGATGCGCCGCGTGCAGCGGCTGGTGCAGCAGCAGCGCGACGAACGCTACGGCCTGCTGCGCGGCTACTTCCACGGCGCCGACGACGAGGGCGGCGCCGAGGAGTTCGAGCAGGAGCGCCTCGCCAGCGTGACGCTGCCGCCCGAGGCCGAGGCGCTGGGCCGCGCGCTCAGCCAGCTGCCGCTGGTGGCGCAGGGCGTGCGCGTGGTGAGCCTGCGCCGCAGCAACGGCCGGGTGGTGGACCCCGCCTCCGACCCGCCGCTGGCGGACGGCGATACTCTGGTCCTGTCAGGGCGCCCCGATACGCTGGCGCTCGCCGAGGAGTTGCTCCTCAAAGGCTGAAATCAATGCAACAGATTCCGTTCGGCGTCGGGGAGTACCTGCGCAGCCACATCCGCACGGTGCCCGACTGGCCGGCCCCGGGCGTGCAGTTTCGCGACATCACGCCGCTGCTGCAGGACCCGAAGGTGTTCCGCGTCCTGATCGACGCCTTCGTGCACCGCTACATGGACCGCCGCCCCGACGTGGTGGCGGGGCTGGATGCGCGCGGCTTCATCCTCGGCTCGGTGATCGCCTACGAGCTGGGGCTGGGCTTCGTGCCGATCCGCAAGAAGGGCAAGCTTCCTTTCACCACCGTGGAGGAAACCTACGAGCTCGAATACGGCAGTGCGACGGTGGAACTGCACACCGACGCCGTCAAGCCCGGCCAGCGCGTGCTGCTGATCGACGACCTGATCGCCACCGGCGGCACCATGATGGCCGGCAAGAAGCTGCTGGAGAAGCTGGGAGGCACCGTGATCGAAGGGGCCGCGATCGTGGACCTGCCGGAGCTGGGAGGCTCGCGGAAGCTGCGCGAAGGGGGTCTGCAGCTGTTCACGCTGGTGCACTTCGAAGGCCACTGAGGTCTCTGCTGCCTCCCCCAGGGGGAGGGAAAGAAGCCGCTCACCGCAGCGCGCCGAACTGCGTGCCGCTCAACTGGTGCTGTTCGTCCGCCGCCATCTCCGTGTCCTCGAAGCCCGTGAGCAGCGTGTAGTTCTGCTGCGCGCGGCCGCCGTTGGCCGAGGCCAGGGCGCGCTCGCCGCGCACGCCGGCGTCCAGCGCCTTGCGGAACGCCGCCACTTCGTCGGCCTGCAGCGGCTCCACCGGTGCGGGCCGCGAGGGCGTCTCCAGCGGCCGCGGGCGCGAGCTCGCTTCCAGCGGCATCGGGCGCGAATGCGTGGGCCGCGGCGGCGCTTCGGCGGCCAGCGGCGCCGGCTGCGACACCGCCGGCACGCGCTGCGGCTGCACATCCCCCGCGCCCACGTGGTCGCCCATGCGCCAGTACACCGCGGTCACCAGGATCTGGTGCCTGGCCCGCGCCGACTGCGCGATGGCGGCCTCGATTTCGGCCGTGCGGCGCGTGTCGCCCACCGCGCCATGCGCGAGGTCCACCATCACCAGGAACTGCCGGCCGTGCGTGTCGAGCGACAGCACCTTGAACTTGTAGCTGGAAGACAGCACGCCGGCGCGCACCATCTGCTCGCGCACCACGGCGTAGAGCTGCTCGCGGAGGGCGACGCGCTCGTGCTTGCGCTGGGCGCCGGCCGCTGGCTGCATCTGCGCCGCGCCGTTCGCGGCCCGGGCGGCATCGAGCCGCGCGAGGCCCGAATCGGCCAGCACGGAGGCACGCGCTTCGGTCCTGTTCTTGCGTCCGGGAGAAAACCAGCTGAAGAGGGACATGGGGTGATTCCTGCGGCCTGGATGGGAGCCGCGAACTCAGTGTAGGGAGACTGCGCGGATCGCGTGCGGGCATTTGTCACGCGACGCTGCACGGCGTGTTCAGGTGACGGCGACGCGCTTCGGCCGGTTGGCGAGCCGCCGCGACACCAGCGAGCCGAGCGCCATCGCGAGCTCCAGCGCCAGTGCGGGCTGCCGGTTGGTGAGCTCGGTGAAGCGGATCGGCGACAGCGACCACAGCTTGCAGGCGCTCGCAGCCTGCACGGTGGCGTTGCGCGGATTGCGCGTGAAGAAGGCGCCTTCGCCGACGGCGGAGCCGCCTTCCACGCTGGCCAGGCGCAGCCGCCCCTTGTCGTCCTCGTAGTGCACCGTGAGTGCGCCGGTCTCCACCAGGTACACGGTGCGGTCGCTCGCGTTCTGCTCGATCAGCACCTGGCCCTGGCGCACCGCGAAGGGCTGCAGGTAGGTGCCCAGCACTTCCCATTGCCTGGCATTGAGCTGCGGCCGGAAGCCGTCGGCGGTCTGGTTGCGGCCGATCGCCTGCACGAGGCCCTGCACGTCGAACTGGATCGGGGTGGGAAGTGGCGCGTTCATGCCTGCAAGGTAAACGCCCGCACCCCTTGCGAACAAGCGCTGTTAACTGTGCATTACACGAGATACGGCGCGCGCCGCGCCTGTAACCCGGCTCCTGTGGTTCGCGCGGACAGGCGGCGTGCGCGCGCGCACGAACGGTTGCGGGCGTCAGAAATGACAGGGGCCGGCAGCCCGGCCCCTGTCGAACTTCGTACTACCGCTCGTTGGTCGTCAGAACGCCGAGACGAAGCTGTTGTCGGTGAAGGTCAGCACGCCGCTGTTCGCATCGAGCACGCCGATCTTCGTCGTGCCGCCGGACATCACGTCGGCAGAGGTCGCGTCCTCGCGCGCGGTGACCGAGATGCCCTTCATGGTCTCGGTCAGCGTGAAGGTCGCCACGCCGCTCGCATCGACGTTGGCGGCGACGCTGATCGCGGCGCGCGGGCTGCCGCCGCTGAAGCTGCGGTATTCCAGCGTCGCCGTCTTCGGCGCGTCCTCGCAGGCCTTCCAGCTCGTGCCCAGCGTCACGGCCAGCAGCGGGCGCTGCGGCGCGGTGACGTTGCCGCTGAAGGTGGCGTTGACGGTGTAGAAGTTGCTCGCCGAAGTCGGGCTCAGCGCGCTGTACTGGTCGAAGCCCGCCACCGACACGCTGGCCTTGCCCTGGAGGTAGTCGGTCTTCACGCCCGCTTCGATGTTGGCCAGGCGACCTTGCAGGCTCACGCGGGTGGGGAGGTAGCGCACGCCGCTCTGGTCCCACACCGGGCTGCCGGCCGCGAGGCGGCCTTCGAATTCAGCGCCCGGGATGGACCACAGCACATCGAGGGACGCCACCCCCAGTTCGCTGCCGTTGGGCGTGCCGCCCGGTGCCGCGATGCGGCCTTGCGCGTCGCGCGTGACCGGGATCTCGGACAGCGAGGCCGACTTCACCTGCAGCGTCGACAGCGTCGCGCCCGCGCTGTCCTTCGCCACGATGGAGCCGCTCAGGCTGACGGTCGGCCCCCCCCCCGGGGTTGGCGGAATCGAACGCGATCTTCTGCGCCGTGGCGGTGTAGGTCCAGCTGCCCGCCGTGGCTGCGAGCGCGAGCACGATGCGATGCATGGAGTCGGCGTACGCGGTGCCGGCGGACTCGGAGGCCTGGTACACCGAGCAGTCGACGAACCTGGCGTTCGCCGGATCGGTGGCCGGCCCGGCCTCGCCGTCCTGCATCACGTAGCAGTACGCCATCCCCGCGTTGCCTCTCACGCTTCTTGTTCCTTCCAGTCCTGCTGAATGAAGCGGGCGATGACGCCAGGAACGCCATCGCCCGCGGCGAGGTTGCGGGGTTGGACTGTGAGTAACAAGACGTTCATCGGGAGGAGGCGCGGCCGGGGCCGTGCGGCGCTGCCACCCTCGTGTGTGCCATCGGGCTTTCGATCATCCTTTCCGTCTCGGCAGGCCCTTGCCGCCAACTCCAAAGGTGTGTCGTCCCGGGTCCACAGGCGGCAGACCTCGTCATTTCGCTTGTTGTATTTGGAAACATCCAGGCTTATCCTGCGCGGCCTTCCGGAACAAGCAATGTGATCGCAGCGCACCCCTCCCTCCGCCTCGCCCCCTGGCTGCTGGCCGGCTTGCTGCCCGTCGCCGCCGGCGCGGCCGAATGGACGCTGAAGCTCGAAAGCGACCGCCACAGCGACTTCAGCTCGATCGACGACCTGCGCGACGACAACGCCGAGGGCTACCGCGCCCGCTCCGGCCGCAACCTCGCCTACGTGCAGGAGGAGGCGCGGCTGCAGCGCCGCGACGGCGCCTGGACCTTCTCGCTGCTCGGACGCAGCAGCGCCACGCTGGTGGGCAACCGCGATGCGATCGAGGCGCTGCGCCACAGCCGCGGCATCGGCCGCGACGCGACCGACCGGCATTTCGACGTGCACGCGCACCTGCGCGGCTTCGCCGGGGCCGGCGTGGAAGCGCAGCGCAGCTTCGAGATCGCGCCGCAGTGGAGCGGCGCGCTTTCCGTGCAGGCGCTGGCGCTCACGCGCTGGCGCGAGCGCGAGGTCACGGGCGCGGCGGATTTCGCCGGTGCGACCTCCACCTACACCTTCGACCTGCGCTCCTCCGAGATCAACGACCGGCTCGAATTCCCGTTCCAGCGGCCGCAGGGCGCCGCCGGCGCGGGCCTGCTGTTCGGCGGCGACCTGGCCTGGACCCGCGGGCCCTGGTCGGCGCGCGCGGGCGTGCGCGACCTGGGCGTGCTGCACTGGCGCGCCATGCCGCAGCAGGAGTTCACCGTCTCCACCAGCACGCGCACGATCGACCCCGACGGCTTCGTCGTGCTGCGGCCGCTGCTGCAGGGGCGCAACGCGCAGAGCTCGCTCACGCACACGGCGCCCTGGCGGCTGCAGGCCTCGGTGGGCTGGCAGGCGACCGAGCGCGGCCAGCTGCAGCTGGGATCGCGCTGGTTCCGCGGCTTCGGCGCGCTGCCCTCGGTCGGCTGGACGCAGCGCTGGGGCGAGCTGGAAGCGGGCGCCACCTGGCAGATCCACGAGCGCCGCCTGGTGCTCGATGCGCGCTGGGGCGGCTGGCGCCTCTACGCCGGCGCCGACCGCCTGGACGGCGCGCACTCGCGGGTGCTGGGAGTGGCGTACACGCGCCCGTTCTCGTTCTGACCGGCTGCGCTCCCGCGGCTGGCTCTCGTTCTGACCGGCGCCGCCGCCGCAGGCTGGCGGTGACCGCGCGCGCAGCGCGCCGGAAAGCCCGGCAAGCGCGCGCTATTTCCCGATGCAGAAGCGGCTGAAGATCACCCCCAGCAGGTCGTCGGCGCTGAACTCGCCGGTGATCTCCGACAGTGCGTTCTGCGCCAGCCGCAGCTCCTCGGCCAGCAGGTCCAGCGCCTGGGCCTCGCGCGCGAGCTGCGCGGCGGCCTCCATCAGGTGGGCGTCCACGCGGCGCAGCGCGTGCAGGTGGCGCTCGCGAGCGATGAACACGCCTTCGGGGGCGGACTGCCAGCCGGCGAGATCGAGGAGGCGGCGGCGGAGGTGGTCGAGGCCCTGGCCGGTTTTCGCGGAGAGCGCGATTCCGGCACCGGCGTGCCCCCACCCCGACCCTCCCCCGGAGGGGGAGGGAGCGCCGCCTTCCTTCTCCGAGGGGGAGGAAGAGCCGCCTTCCTCCTCCGACGCCAAGGGAGTGCCGCCTTCCTCCCTCCCCCTCCGGCGGAGGGCTGGGGTGGGGGCGCGCGCCGCATCCACCTTGTTCCACACGTCCACCACCGGCACCTCGCGCGGCAGCTTTGCCGCGATCACCGCGTCCGCCGCGCGGTAGTCGGGCGCGTCCGCGCGCGTGAGGTCGTGCAGGAACAGCACCGCATCGGCCTGCTCGATCTGGCCCCAGGCCCGCTCGATGCCGATCTGCTCCACCGGGTCCGCGCCTTCGCGCAGGCCCGCGGTGTCCACCACGTGCAGCGGCACGCCCTCGATCTGGATGGTCTGCCGCACCACGTCGCGCGTGGTGCCGGGAATCGGCGTCACGATCGCGAGCTCGGCGCCCGCCAGCGCGTTGAGCAGCGAGCTCTTGCCCGCGTTCGGCTGCCCCGCGATCACCACGTCGATGCCCTCGCGCAGCAGCGCGCCCTGGTGCGCGCGCTGCATCACCTGCCCGAGCTTCGCCTGCAGCCGCTCGAGCTGGCCCTGCGCGTCGGCCTGGCGCAGGAAATCTATCTCCTCCTCGGGGAAGTCCAGCGTCGCCTCCACCAGCATGCGCAGGTCGACCAGCGCGTCGCGCAGCGCGTGGACCTCGCGCGAGAACTCGCCGGCCAGCGAGCGGGTGGCGCTGCGCGCCGCCGCCTCTGTGCTGGCGTCGATCAAGTCGGCGATGGCCTCGGCCTGCGCCAGGTCCAGCTTGCCATTGAGGAAGGCGCGGCGCGTGAACTCGCCCGGCTCCGCCACCCGCAGGCCGATCGAAGCGCCCGCTTCGAGGCAGCGCGCCAGCAGCAGCTGCAGCACCACGGGGCCGCCGTGCGCCTGCAGCTCCAGCACGTCCTCGCCGGTGTACGAATGCGGGGCCGGAAAGTGGATCGCCAGGCCCTGGTCGATGGCGCTGCCGTCGGCGGCGCGAAAAGGCAGGTAGGTGGCCTCGCGCGGTTTCAGCGCGCGGCCGCACACGGCCTCGATGACCGGGCGCAGGTCCTTCGCCGAGACCCGCACGATGCCCACCGCGCCGCGGCCTGGGGCGGTGGCGATCGCGGCGATGGGTTGGTCGAGGCGGGAGAGCATGCGGGCATTGTCTCAGTGCACGAGCAAGGCCTTCGCGCAAGCCGGCCGGGGGACGTGCGGCGTCCGGCGCGAGGAGCGGTCCGTGGCGCTGAACCATTTCGGCGCGGCCCCCTCGACAGATGAGTGCGTAAGCGCGTGTATGAGGCGTCGCGCGACGAAGTCGCTCGGGCCAAGTTTGTCCCCGATCAAACACTGCCCGCGCGACCGGGGGCTAGCCTGGATTTTCCTCGTCCAGGTCTGCTGCGCAGGGCCCTGCGTCTGCGCACTCCAAGGAGTCAAGAGACCATGAAATCCCCCCGGCTGGCACCGCTCTTCCTCGCCTGCCTCCTGGCCGCCTGCGGCGGCGGCGGCGACAACGCCGGCTCCGATGCAGCGTCGGCCGATTCGCCGCCCGAGATGAGCGCCGCCGTGCTCGCCGACAGCGTCGTCGCCCCCCTCTATGCGCTGGATTTCGTCGCCCCGGCGGCCAGCGGCATCGACCTCAACGACGATGGCGACGTGGTCGGCAAGTCCCGTGCGGACCCGGGCTGCGGGCCCTTCTGCCTGCCGCCCGAGGACCCGGTCGCCTGGCGGGCCGGCCAGCGGATCGTGCTGCCCCTCGTGGGCGGCGTGGACGCCAGCAGCCAGTATCCGCTCTACATCAACAACAACGGCACCATCGCCGGTGTCACGGGCACGATCGGCAGCAGCACGCGGGCAGCGCTGTGGAAGCCGGACGGCGCGGGCTATGCCGGCCGCGATCTCGGCGTCTATCCGGGTACCTCCAGCGTCGATGTCTTCGGCCTGGACGACCAGGATCGCCTGGTCGGCTGGGCCACCGTCGGTGGCGCGATCGCGTCGATCGCGCTGCCCTTCATGTGGTCCCCCACCACGGGCATGGTGGACCTGGCGGCACTCGGCTACCCCGACGAGCGGCCGGCGGCCATGAGCCGCGGCGGCAAGGTGGTCACCGGGGGCTCCTGGTACCAGCTCGGGGAGCCGGGCCGGGCCGTCCGCCTGCCGCCGCCGCCCGCGGGCTACCTCGGCCCCGGCGCCAACGGCAGCGCGATCAACGACAGCGGCGACCAGGCCCACTTCCTGGCTTCCATCACCAGCACGCAGAACCTGGTCTACCCGTTCCGGCTTTCCGCCGGCGGCAGCTGGCAACCGATCGCGGGCCCGACGGGCCCGCTGGCCGCTTCCGGCATGGGATCGATCAGCGCGGGGCAGGACGTCACCTTCACGGCCCTGGGCACCGGGATGCTCGCGCCTGGGCCGGCCGGGGCGGGCCAGCCGCTGGCTGATCGCATCTCGCGCGCCTACCCGGGCGCCACGGTCGGCCGGGCCGGTCCGATCAACGCCTCCGGGCAGATCCTCGCGCAGGTGCTGATCGGCCGCAGCCACCGGCTCGTGAAGCTCACGCCGGCGACGGCGTGCCCGTCGGACTGCCTGGTGGCCGCCTCCCTCACGATGGCAGGCCAGTTCGTTGAGGACCCCAAGCTGCCGGGCAGCTGCGTGCAGGGCGGCAGGATGTACAACATCAGCGCGGTGTCGGTCACGATCACCAGCGAGACGGGTGTGCCGATCGCCAATGCACTGGTGAGCGGCCGCTTCCTGGACGACTACTGGACCAACCGGCAGGTCACCGGCACCACCGACGGCTCCGGCGTCGTCAGCTGGAGCCTCAAGGGGCCTTGCGGCGTCGGCGCCGTGGCCTTCCTGGTCGAGAACGCCGCGCTGGGCACGCGCAGCTTCGATCGCACCCGGGGCACGCTCAGCGGATTCGTGATTCCCGGCAGCACGGCCGAGGCGCTGGCGCAGCCGGCGCCCACGCCCCCGGACGGCGCGGCGCCGGTCGCGGTGGCTGCCGTGACGTGCATGGCGGGGCGAACCTGCAGCTTCGCGGCAACCGGCTCCTACGACCCGGACGGCAGCATCGCGGCCTTCCGCTGGGCGGACAACAGCGGCGCCGTGTGGTCCACCCAGGCCGTGTTCACCAGGACCTTCGCCAAGGCCGGCAAGCAGTCGGTGGCGCTGCAGGTGACCGACGACAGCGGCCTGAGCGCCACGAAGAAGGTGACCTTCACCGTCCTGCGTTGAGGCGACCGGATCCCCGCCCGAGCGGGGATGCCGGCTACTTGAACTTCGGCAGGTTGAACTCCGGCGGCACGCCCATGCGGACGTTGATCAGCCACTGCTGCGCGATCGACAGGATGTTGTTCGTGATCCAGTACAGCACCAGGCCGGCCGGGAAGAAGAAGAACATCACCGAGAAGATCAGCGGCATGAACCACATCATCTTGGCCTGCATGGGATCCGGCGGCACCGGGTTCAGCGCCGTCTGTAGCAGCGTCGACAGCGTCATCACCACCGGCAGGATGAAGAACGGGTCGGGCGCCGACAGGTCGTGGATCCAGCCGATCCAGGGCGCGCCGCGCATCTCCACCGAGGACAGCAGCACCCAGTACAGCGCGATGAACACCGGGATCTGGATGAAGATCGGCAGGCAGCCGCCCAGCGGGTTGACCTTCTCCTCGCGGTAGATGCGCATCATCTCCTGCTGCATCTGCTGCGGGTTGTCCTTGTGGCGCTCGCGCAGGGCCATCACCTTCGGGTTGATGGCCTTCATCTTGGCCATGCTCTCGTAGCCCTTGGCCTGCAGCCAGTAGAAGGCGACCTTGATCAGCAGCACCAGCGCCATGATGGCGAAGCCCCAGTTGCCGATGAAGCCGTGCAGCTTCGACAGCAGCCAGTACAGCGGCTTGGCCAGGATGGTGAGCCAGCCGTAGTCCTTCACCAGGTCCAGGCCCGGGTAGACCTGCTCCAGCATCTTCTCTTCCTGCGGGCCGGCGAAGAAGCGCGCGTTCACCACCTGCTGCATGCCGGGCGCGATCGCCGCCACCGGCGCGATCATGCCGGCGGCGTACAGGTTGCTGTCGACCTTGCGCATGAACAGGTCGCGCTTCACGCCATCGGGCAGGATCCAGGCGCTGGCGAAGTAGTGCTGCACCATCGCCACGTAGCCGTTGCTGGAAGCCTTCTCGAAATCGGCCTTGCCCTTCTCGATGTCGCTGAACTCCACCTTCTGGAACTTCTTCTGCTCGGTGTAGGCCGCGGGGCCGGTGAAGGTGGAATAGAAGGAGGATTCGCCGGGCAGCTTGTTGCCGTCGCGAACCAGCTGCACATACAGCTGCGGCGACACCGGCGCGCTGCCGGCGTTGATGATCTCGTGCTTCACCGCCACGTCGTAATGGCCGCGGCGGAAGGTGTAGGTCTTGGCCAGCTTCACGCCGCCCTGCACCGGCGACTCGAAGCGGATCGAGAGTTCGTCCTGGCCGTCCTTGAGCACGCGCTCGCCCGGCACCGCCGTCATCACCGTCTTGTGGGTCGGGAAGTCGCCGCCGATCAGCCCGCTTTGCGCCACGTAGGTGCGGTTCGGGTTCTGGTCCAGCAGCACGAAGGGGATTCCCGGCTTGTCGCCCGCCAGCTTGGGGAAATCGGTGTGCACGATGGTCGCGCCTTCGGTGTCGAAGACGACGTCCATCACGTCCGTCCTGACCGTGATGCGTTCGCGCGGCGTGGCGGGCGCGGCCGGCGCGGTGCCCGGCACCGCGTTCGGCGAGGCCGTGGCGACGGCGCCCGGCACGGCCGAAGCCCCCGCCGTGGGCGCCGCAAGCACGCCGCTGGCCGGCCCCTGCGGCGCGGTGGCCGTGGCCGCCGGCTTGGAGGAGGGGAAGAAGGTCGCCGGCTTGCCGTTGTAGACCTGCCATTGGTCCCACAGCATGACGAGGGAGAAGCCGAAGATCACCCAGAGGATGGTGCGGCGGATGTCGGTCATGGAATTTTCTTCTGATGGAGGAAGGCGAAGATTCGCGGCTTCTCTGCTGGCACGGGATCGTGGCCGCCCGCGCACCACGGATGGCAGCGGCCGATGCGGGCCAGCGTGAGGTAGGCGCCCGCGGCGGCCCCGTGCTCCTGCAGCGCCTGCAGCGAGTACGCGGAGCAGGTGGGCGTGAAGCGGCAGGACGAGCCGAGCCAGGGCGACAGCAGCAGGCGGTAGCCCTTCACGAGGCCGACCAGGAAGCGCTGGGCCAGGTTCATGCGGCCACCTTCTCGAACAGCTGCTGCAGCTCCCCGCGCACGGCGAGCTTGAGCGCCTCGGACCAGGCGCTGGCGTATTGCGCGCGCGCGAAATCGCCCCGCAGCCGCACCACGTGGGCGGCGACGGGCAGGCGCGATGCGAAGGATTCGCTCACGTTGTAGATCTGCCGCCGGATGCCGTTGCGCGTGACCGCGCGCTTCGCCCAGCGCTTGGGCACGACTGCGCCGACCCAGGCCTCGTCGAGGCCCGGGAACAGCACCTTGGCGCGGGCCGGCCCCGGCACGGCAACGGCGCCAGTGGCGCCGGCGGTGGAAGCGGGGACCAGGGAGGAGCCGGACGGCGCGGCCAGGGGCGCGCGGTGCAGTACGAAGTGGGGCGTCCGGGAGATGGTGCCACCTGCCATCGCTGCCTCGTACTGTGCCCGGGTCTTCAGCCGCTGCACGGTCGGCAGGCGCAGGCGCGCGCTGGAGCGAACCGGGCGCTCAGACGGCCAGGCGCTTGCGCCCCTTGGCGCGGCGGGCATTGATGACGGCGCGGCCGCCACGGGTCTTCATCCTCACGAGGAAGCCATGGGTACGGGCGCGGCGCACTTTGGAAGGCTGGTAGGTGCGTTTCATGTTGGTTCTCGGAAAAACCCGGCATTCTCGCAGAATCCCGCCTCCCCGGCAATCGAGCGGGATGTCAATCCCCTTCGCGGCCTGTGTCGGGACATGCGGACGCGGCTTTGTGGATAAGGTGTAGACGCCCTAGAATGCGCCGTTTCGTGCGCGAAAACTAATCCACAGGAGCGACGGGGCAACATGAGCGAGGGGCAACACAGCAGGCTGGCAGCCGCATCCAGTCCGGAGGCCGGCGACAGCCTCTGGCAGGCATGCGTGGAGCAGCTCGCGCAAGACCTCCCGGAACAGCAGTTCAACACCTGGATCAAGCCGCTCGCGGCCCAGGTTTCGGAAGATTTTTCGAAGGTCACGCTGTTCGTGGCCAACCGCTTCAAGCTCGACTGGATCCGCGCCCAGTACGCCGGCCGCATCAGCGCCGTGCTGGCGAAGCTGTACGGCCAGCCGGTTCTCCTGGAGTTAGCGATCACTCCTCGCGAATCGACGACCCGGACTTATCCCGCAGCTTCCGTGGTGGCGGCGAACGCGCCCGTGGCGGAGCCGGCGGAGATCGAGGAAGACGCCGCCTCGCCGGCTTTCAAGACCCGTCTGAACACGGCCTTGACCTTCGAAAACCTGGTCGAGGGCACGGCCAACCGCATGGCCCGGGCGGCCGCGATGCACGTGGCCGGCACCCCCGGCCAGCTGTACAACCCCCTGTTCATCTATGGCGGCGTGGGCCTCGGCAAGACGCACCTGGTGCACGCAGTCGGTAACAAACTGCTGGCAGACCGGCCCCAATCGAAAGTTTTGTACATCCACGCCGAGCAGTTCGTCTCCGATGTGGTCAAGGCCTATCAGCGCAAGACTTTCGATGAATTCAAGGAGCGCTACCACTCGCTGGACCTCCTGTTGATAGATGACGTGCAGTTCTTCGCCAACAAGGACCGCACGCAAGAGGAATTCTTCAACGCCTTCGAGGCCCTGCTGGCCAAGAAGAGCCACATCGTGATGACCTCGGACACCTACCCGAAGGGCCTGACGGACATCCACGAGCGCCTGATCTCCCGCTTCGATTCCGGCCTCACCGTCGCGATCGAGCCGCCGGAGCTGGAGATGCGCGTGGCCATCCTGATCAACAAGGCCCGGCAGGAAAACGCCGAGATGCCCGAGGAAGTGGCCTTCTTCGTGGCCAAGAACGTGCGCTCCAACGTGCGCGAGCTCGAAGGGGCGCTGCGCAAGATCCTGGCCTATTCGCGCTTCAACCAGAAGGAAATCTCGATCGCCCTGGCGCGCGAGGCCCTGAGGGACCTGCTGTCGATCCAGAACCGGCAGATCGGCGTGGAGAACATCCAGAAGACGGTGGCCGACTACTACAAGATCAAGGTCGCCGACATGTACAGCAAGAAGCGCCCGGCCTCGATCGCCCGGCCGCGCCAGATCGCGATGTACCTGGCCAAGGAGCTCACGCAAAAGAGCCTGCCCGAGATCGGCGAGCTGTTCGGCGGCCGCGACCACACGACGGTGCTGCACGCCGTGCGCAAGATCTCGGCGGAGCGGCAGCAGCTGACGGAATTGAACCAGCAGCTCCACGTGCTGGAGCAGACGCTCAAGGGATGAGCGCGCCCCTGCGCGAAGCCCCGCCCGGCGCCCTGCGCGACCGCGGTAAGCCCCTGTCAAAACAAGCGAAAATAGGCATTTCCGGCCACCGCCGCGACCAAAACTGAATCACGAACAGAGGAAGACATGATCGTCCTGAAGGCAACGCAAGAAAAACTGCTCTCGGTGCTGCAGTCGGTGGCCGGCATCGTGGAAAAACGGCACACGTTGCCCATCC
>Ga0255338_1004304_pt1 | contig 15014 bp, 13 predicted proteins | sample MeOH1_35cm_T4_19_FD_203715 | JGI IMG/M metagenome (GOLD analysis project Ga0255338, IMG submission 203715) | Sandy soil microbial communities from University of British Columbia, Vancouver, Canada - MeOH1_35cm_T4_195 | ecosystem: Engineered > Artificial ecosystem > Sand microcosm > Unclassified ...
GGATGCGCGCGGTGACCTGGCTGTAGGCCGGGTCCTTCTCGATCAGGGTACGCGCGGCCAGGATGGCCGAGTCGTAGACCTGGGTCATGGGCACGCCGTCGTACAGGTTCTTCAGCGTTTCCCGGAGGATCGGCTCGGCGCTGACGGCGTCGCCGAGGCCCGAGCAGGCGTTGTCGATCAGCGCGTGCAGCGAGCTCACGTCGAGCACGCGGGCCACGCCGCCGTCGCTCACGTTGAAGGTGGCGCCGCCTTCCTGCACGCGGGCAACCGCCTGGGCATTGGCCTGGGCGCGTTCCTGGGTGCGCTTCTCGCGGTACAGCACGTAGGAGCGGGCCACTTCATGCTCGCCCGAGCGCATCAGCGCCAGCTCGACGTGGTCCTGCACGTCCTCGATATGGAAGGTGCCGCCGCTCGGGCGGCTGCGCAGCAGCGCGCGCACCACGTTCTGGGTGACGAGCTCGACCACTTCGCGCACGCGCGCGGAAGCGGCGCCCTGCCCGCCGTTGACGGCCAGGAAGGCCTTGGTCACGGCCACCGAGATCTTGCTCGGCTCGAACGCCACCACGGCGCCGTTGCGGCGGATGATCTTGTAGTCCTGGTAGTTGCCAGCGCCGGCAGCAGCGGGGCTCGACTGCGGGTTGGCTGCGACACCGGCGGCGACGGCGCCGGTGGAAAATTCGTTCTGGGCTGTCTGCATGAGGAACTCCTGTTCTTACCCGTGTTTTATGAGTGACAAAGAGTCCCGAGCAAAAAACCGCAAGATGGAACGGCTCGCCCGGCCCTGACCGGCCGGGGCGAACTGCATTGCTGGATTCTGCTGGGACTCTTGTGACGCGCCAGTCCTCGGGCGGACCGCACGCTACGCGCTGTCGCGCCGCGGCGGTAACTGCACACCTAGGCTGGCTCCCCGAAAAGCACCACTAGATATAGTGGTCGATGCGAAAAACTGGACTAAGTATAGTGAAATGAAGCGGCTTGACCAGTCTTGACAAGCGCCTTTTTGAAGCGGAGCCGGTGGCGGCGGGGGCATGCGGTCCCGCACCAAACCCGCCAGCCCAAGAGACGCAAGGGATCCCGCCCGGCGGTACGTTACCGCACCATGAAAAGAAATTTTTTCGATTGCCCGGGCCGCTTCGATAGGGGCCGGACTTTATCAGGGTTTTCCCTTGCCCGCTCGATCCCCCCAGAACGCGCGGCGCGGGCTTGCCTCAGGGCCGCCCTTTGCGGTAGGGCAGCATCCCGGAAGCCAGGCCGGCGGCCGCCGCGAAGGCCGCCCAGTCGAAATGCGGGCCCGGATCGGTCTTGCGCCCCGGGGCGATGTCGCTGTGCCCGGCCAGCGCGCGCACCGGGTAGGCGGCGAGCAGCGCACGCGCCAGCGCCGCGGCGGTGTGGTATTGCGCCAACGTGAACGGCTGGTCGTCGCTGCCTTCGATCTCGATGCCGATGGAAAAGTCGTTGCAGCGCGGCCGGCCGAGGAACTCGGACTGCCCCGCGTGCCACGCGCGGTCCAGGCAGGACACGAACTGCACCAGCTCGCCGGTGCGCGTCACCAGGAAATGCGCCGAGACACGCACCTCGTGGATGGTGGCGAAGAACGGATGGCGCGACGGGTCGAGCCGGTTCTGGAAGAAGGCCTCGATGTCGCCGCTGCCGAACTGGCCGGGCGGCAGGCTGATGTTGTGGATCACCACCAGGTCCACCGGCAGGCCGGCCGGGCGCGCGTCGAAGTTGGGCGACGGCACGCGGCGCGCGGCCGGCACCCAGCCCGCGGGGTCGGGGCGGAAGGCGGCCGGGGCGGAAGGCACGGCGGCGCCGTGGACGTGCTCAGGCATCGCGCCCTCCGTGGGCGGCGGCATCCAGGCCCTCGCCGCCGGCGTCGTCGGCGGCATCCTCGCGGCCTTCGCGGATGCCCAGCTGCTGGATGCGGTAGCGCAGCTGGCGGAAGCTCAGGCCCAGCAGCGGCGCCGCCGCGGTGCGGTTGAAGCCGGTCTGCTGCAGGGCCTGCAGGATGAGGTCGCGCTCGAGCGCTTCCAGGCGGCCGGGCAGGTCGATCGGGAAGGTGACGCGGCCGGCCTCGCCGGCGGCGTCGCCCGGCGCCGGTTCACCGTACCCGCCGTGTGCGTCGGGCGCCTCGGCGCGGCCGGCGTAGCGGGCGTCCGACGGGACGCCAGGCGCGGCGGCCGGCGGCGGGCTGCCCGCGGGCGCGCCGGCGTAGGCGCCGCCGGGCGCCGCCGCGCCGGGCTCCAGCGGGCCGAGGTCGTCCACCTCGATGGCGTCGCCCTCGGCGAAGGCGTAGGCGCGCTCGAGCAGGTTCTCCAGTTCGCGCACGTTGCCCGGGAACGGATATTCCGCCAGGCGCTGCTGCGCCGCCGTCGACAGCCGCTTGGGATGGCGGTCGCCGTAGCGCACCGCGAGGTGCTCCAGGATGGCGCCGGCCAGCACCGGCAGGTCCTCGCGCCGCTCGCGCAGCGTGGGCATGCGCAGCGCCAGCACGTTGAGCCGGTAGAACAGGTCCTGGCGGAACTGGCCGGCGGCCACCATCGCGGCCAGGTCCTTGTGGCTGGCGCACAGCACGCGCACGTCGACGTTTTCCTCGCGGCTCGCGCCGATCTTGCGCACGCGCCGCTCCTGCAGCACGCGCAGCAGCTTGACCTGCATGGCCAGCGGCAGGTCGGCCACCTCGTCGAGCAGCAGCGTGCCGCCGTGGGCGGCCTGGAAGAAGCCGCCGCGCTCGGCGTCGGCGCCGGTGAAGGCGCCCTTGACGTAGCCGAAGAACTCGGACTCCATCAGCGTCTCGGGGATGGCGCCGCAGTTGACCGCCACGAACGGGTGCGACGCGCGCGTGCTGATGGCGTGGATGGCGCGCGCCGCGCGCTCCTTGCCGCTGCCCGATTCGCCGCTGATGACGATCGGCGCCATGCTGCGCGCCAGCCGCGACAGCGAGCGGCGCACCTCGTGCATGGCCGCCGAATGCCCGGGCAGCAGGTTGACGGCGCGGTCCGCGGTGCCGGCCGCGGCGCCGCCCTCACCGCCCTCGCTGCCGTCGCCGCCCTCGGCCGGGTCGCGCTGCTGGCGCCCCAGCGCGTTGAGGATCAGGCTGCGCAGCTGGTCCAGCGAGACCGGCTTGGCGATGTAGTCGAAGGCGCCGGCCTTGAGCGCCTCGACCGCGTTGTCGGCGCTGCCGTAGGCGGTGATCACCGCCACCGGCACGCGCTCGGGCGCGCTCGAGAGCTGGCGCACGATGTCGATGCCCTGGCCGTCGCCGAGGCGCATGTCGGTCAGCACCAGGCTGTAGCGGCGCGCCGCGAGCTGCGCGCGCGCCTCGGCCAGCGAGCCCGCCAGCACCACGTCGTGGCCCATGCGGCGGATCGAGATGTCGAGCAGTTCTCGCAGGTCGGCCTCGTCGTCGATGACGAGGATCGGATCTGGGCCTGGCGTCTTGAGGGACATGGGTCTGGCGCGGTGGTGAGGCGGGCGGGAAGCGGTCAGCCGCCGGCTTGGTCCGGCGCATGGATGCGCAGGGTCAGCACGAAGGCCTTGGCCGGCAGTGTATCGCGTGACGCCGGGGCCAGCATGCCGGTGCGCGCCAGCAGCGCGTCGAGCGAGATGGTGCCGTAGCGCACCTGGGCATCGTTGGCGCCGCACAGCTCGCGCGCCATGAACAGGCCCAGGCCGGTGCCCTGCGCGTTGCTGGTGAAGAACGGCTCGAACAGCGTGCGCTGGTGCTCGCGCGAGACCTCCACGCCGTCGTTCCACACGATCAGCTCGGCATGGTGCTGGTCCAGCGCGTGGGCCAGCAGGCGGATCGCGCCGGGCAGGCGGCTGCAGTAGCGCCATGCGTTGTCGAGCAGGTTGCCCAGCACCTGCTGCAGCTGCGACGAGTCGAAGATGACCGGGCGCGCCACGTCCACCGTGAGCCGCACCGCGTTGGCGTTGATCTCGGCCGGGCGCGGCATGCGGCTCGCGCCCATCGGGTCGTGGGTGGCGGAGCGCGCGCGCATCTCCAGCCGCCAGCGGTCGACGATCTCGGGCAGCGCCTGGTTCAGGTCCACCACGGTGCGCTCGGTGCGCGGGCGGCGCGACATCTGCAGCACGTCCGACACCACCTGGTCGAGCCGCTGCACGTTGTCGTGGATGATGCGCAGCAGGCGCGCGTCGATGTCGCCGTCGGGGCGCCCGCGCCCGGTCTCGGACAGCAGCTCGCTGGCCTGGCTGATGGCCGCCAGCGGATTGCGGATCTGGTGCGCCACGCTGGCCACCAGCCGGCCCATCGCCGCCAGCTTTTCCTGCTGCACCTGCTCGGCGATGCGCTCCCAGCTTTCGATGTGGACCAGCACGGTGTCGCGCATCTCGCTGCGCAGCAGGGCTTCGTCCTCGGGCCGCCAGGCCATCGCCTCGTTCTGGGCGATGGCCAGGCGCAGGCGCGCCGCCGCCTCGGGCGTGAGCTCGTTCCAGGTGGCGGTGTCCATCGCCTGCTGCGCGCTCAGCGACACCGACAGCGACGAGGCGAAGGTCGAGCGCAGGCTGGCCAGGCCTGGCAGCAGGAAGCGCAGGCGCAGGCGCGTGTGCAGGATCGGGCCGCGCCCCGACGACGGCCGCGACGGCAGCGGCAGCAACTGCAGGATGCGCGGCGCGTCGTCCTTGCTGCGCACCCAGTCGCGCAGCATCTCCATGAGCGGCTGCAGGCGCGGGATCTGGCGCAGGTCGAACAGCGCGTCGCGCCCGGTGCCGGGCGTGGTGACGGCCTTGCCGCGCTCGGCCGGCTGCACGCCGAGCAGCACCACCGCGGCCGGGTTGGCGGCCACCACGGCGCCGTTGGCGCGCAGCAGCATGACGCCGTCCTGCATGTCGTTGACCATCAGCCGGTTGACCAGCTGCTGCAGGCGCAGCTCCTGCTCGCGCGCCAGCGCCAGGCGCTCCTGCGCGAGCTGGCGGTTGGCCAGCAGGTACATCAGCGAGGCCGCGATCATGAACACCAGGCCGTACAGCCCGGAGCCGAGCAGGCCGGCATCGGCCCGGTGCAGCAGCAGGGTCTGCGCGAACGGGCTGCTCATCACCACCAGCGCCGAGACCGCGGCGGTGGACAGCGCGAACAGCAGGCTGGTGAGCGCGCCGGCCTGCAGCGCCGGCAGCAGGAAGATCATGGCCATGCCTTCGCTGCGGTAGCCGTGGGCGTGGAAGATCAGGCCCAGCAGCAGCAGGTCGGCCAGCACCTGCATGTGCACGCGCAGGTGGAAGCCGCGCCGCCACCACAGCGCGGCGGCGGTCATGGCGAGCGCCATCAGCGCATAGGGCACCGCCAGCGGCAGCGCGGCCTGGGCCTGGCCGAGCGCCTGCGCCAGCCGCTCGGTCTCGCCGCGCTGCGCCGGCAGCCAGGCGTAGCCGAGCAGCAGCGCGGCCACGGCCAGGCGCGCCCAGCAGAAATAGCGCAGCAGGCGCCAGTGGAATTCAGGCGGCTCGGGCCGCCGCCACAGCGCGGCGACGGCGCCCCAGGCGCCGGAGCGGGCCGGCGGGCGCGACGGCGCGGGCGGTGGCGCGGCCCCCTTCATGCGGCGGGATTGTCCGCGTCGCTGTCCGGCGGCAGATGCGCGCGCCGGCAATAGTGCAAGCCGCGGTAGGCGATGGCCTCGCCGCGCGGCAGGTGCACGGCGCAGCGCGCGCATTGCACCATCGGCTCCTGCGGCGCGGGCTGCGGTTGGGATTGAGGGCGGGGCGGGCGCGCGTCGCGCTCGCCGGCCTGGCGCGCCTCGGCGCGCTGGCGCAGCCACCAGAAGAAGCCCAGCAACACGGCCAGGACGAGGACGATGCGTGCCATGCGGGACTCAGAACCGGTGCAGGATGACTTCGATGACGAAGCGGCTGCCCACGTAGGCCAGCAGCAGGATGCCGAACGACGCGATCACCCAGCGCAAGGCCGTGCGCCCGCGCCAGCCGTAGAAGCTGCGCCCGGCCAGGATGCCGGCGAACATCAGCCACGACAGCAGCGCGAACACGGTCTTGTGGTCCAGCCGGAACGCGCGTCCGAACAGCTGCTCGGAGAACAGCAGGCCCGACAGGATGGTCAGGGTCAGCAGCACGAACCCCGCGCCGATCAGGCGGAACAGCAGCTTCTCCAGCGTCAGCAGCGGCGGCAGCAGGTCCAGCCAGCGGCCCACCCACTGCGCCGGCGCCGCGCTGGCGCCGGCCTGCGGCGAGCGGTTGAAGCCGTGCAGGCGGCGCTCGGCCAGCAGCATCAGGAAGGCGTGGAAGGCGGCCAGCGTGAACAGCCCGTAGGCCACGTTGGCGATGACGAAGTGCAGCTTGAACAGCGGCGCGGCGGCGTAGCCGAGGATCTGCGCGCCGGGGAAGGCCAGCGGGATCAGGCTGGCCAGCAGCGCCACCGGGAACACGATCAGCCCGAGCCCGGCCAGCGAGAAGAAGAAGCTCTCGATCCAGTAGATGCCCACGCCCAGCCACAGCATGGCCGACAGCGCGAAGGCGAAGCCGAACATCATGCGGTCGGCCGGAAAGATGGTCTCGTGCAGCAGCAAGCCGTGGCTGGCCAGCGCGGCCAGCATCAGCACATGCCACCAGGCCGGGCGCCCCTCGCCGCGCGTGCCGCCGCCGCCCTGCAGCAGCACGGTGGCGGTGGTGCCGCCCGCGCCGGCGCCGGCGGCACCGGCAGCCGCGAGCTGCGGATTGCGCGTCGCCCAGCCGTGAAAGGCCAGGCCGCAATAGAGAAGTGCCGTCAAGGCATACAGTACAATGGCCATTTGCACAGTTTACCCTAGCGCCCCCGCCCCGGTGGCGCCGCGCTCGAGCCGCCCCCGAGCCGCGCGTGAGCCTGGCCCCGGAACCTGCGCCCGGCCTCGCGAGACGCCGGCCCGGTGCCGCCCGGGCCCCCAAACAAGCCCTACCCCCGGACTTCTCTGCCATGCTGGACAATCTCACTCAACGCCTGGCGCGGGTCGTCAAGACCATGCGCGGCGAGGCTCGCCTGACCGAAGCCAATACCGCCGAAATGCTGCGCGAGGTGCGCCTGGCCATGCTCGAGGCCGACGTGGCCCTGCCGGTGGTGCGCGAATTCATCGCCCGCGTGAAGGAAAAGGCGCTGGGCGAGGACGTGGTGTCCAGCCTCACCCCCGGCCAGGCGCTGGTGGGCGTGGTGCAGCGCGAGCTGACCGCCGTCATCGGCGGCGAGGAAAGCCTCACCGCCGGCGACAAGAGCGGCGAGCTGAACCTGGCCGTGCAGCCGCCCGCCATCATCCTGATGGCCGGCCTGCAGGGCGCCGGCAAGACCACCACCGTGGGCAAGCTGGCCAAGTGGCTCAAGGAAAACAAGAAGAAGAAAGTGCTGACGGTGTCGTGCGACGTGTACCGCCCCGCCGCCATCGCCCAGCTCAAGACCGTGTCCGAGCAGGTCGGCGCCGACTTCTTCCCCTCCCAGCCGGACCAGAAGCCGGTGGACATTGCCCGCGCGGCGGTGGACTGGGCGCGCAAGCACTACCACGACGTGCTGATCGTCGACACGGCCGGGCGCCTGGGCATCGACGAGGCGATGATGCAGGAGATCGCCGCGCTGCACGCCGAGCTCAAGCCCGCCGAAACCCTGTTCGTGGTCGACGCCATGCTGGGCCAGGACGCGGTCAACACCGCGCGCGCGTTCCACGACGCGCTGCCGCTGACCGGCGTGGTGCTGACCAAGCTCGACGGCGATGCGCGCGGCGGCGCGGCGCTGTCGGTGCGCCACATCACCGGCCGGCCGATCAAGTTCGTCGGCGTGGGCGAGAAGCTCGACGGCCTCGAGCCGTTCTACCCCGAGCGCATGGCCCAGCGCATCCTGGGCATGGGCGACATCCTCGCGCTGGTCGAGGAAGCCCAGCGCGGCGTGGACATGGAAGCGGCCGAGAAGCTGGCCAAGAAGATCAAGAAGACCGGCGGCTTCGACCTCGAGGACTTCAAGACCCAGATCGGCCAGATGAAGAAGATGGGCGGCCTGGGCAGCCTGGTGGACAAGCTGCCGGCGCAGTTCGCCCAGCAGGCCCAGGGCGCCAACATGGACGTGGCGGAAAAGCAGGTGCGCCGCATGGAAGGCATCATCAACAGCATGACCGCCGCCGAGCGCGCCAAGCCCGAGCTGATCAAGGCCAGCCGCAAGCGCCGCATCGCGGCCGGCGCCGGCGTGCCGGTGCAGGAGGTCAACCGCCTGCTCAACCAGTTCGACCAGATGCAGGGCATGATGAAGAAGCTCAAGGGCGGCGGCATGATGAAGATGATGCGCTCGATGGGCGCCATGAAGGGCGGCATGAAAGGCCTCTTCAACCGCTGAGCCAAACCCGGGCCGACCGCCGGGACCATCGCAAGGCCCCCGCGCGGCCACCGACAAAGACAGTCTGAGACAGGATCGACATCATGATGAGCGCCGAACAGGCCCGCGAGCTGTGGGCCAACTCCGAGGAAATCGTCAGCGCGCAGGCGGTGCAGGACTCGCTGGACCGCATGGCCGCCGAGATCACGGCCAAGATGGGCGACACCTTCCCGCTGGTGCTGTCCGTGATGGGCGGCGCGGTGGTCTTCACCGGCATGCTGCTGCCCAAGCTGGCGTTCCCGCTGGAGTTCGACTACATCCACCTCTCGCGCTACAACAACAAGACCGTGGGCGGCGAGATGCAGTGGCGCGTGGCGCCGCGCGAGTCCGTCAAGGACCGCACGGTGCTGGTGCTCGACGACATCCTCGACGAAGGCGAGACGATGGCGGCGATCCGCCAGCGCATCCTGGACATGGGCGCCACCGGCGTCTACGCCGCGGTGCTGTGCGAGAAGGTGCTGCAAAAGCCCAAGCCCATGCACCCGGACTTCTGCGGCTTCACGGTGCCGGAGCGCTACGTCTTCGGCTGCGGCATGGACGCGCACGGCTACTGGCGCAACCTGCCCGCGATCAGGGCCTTGCGCTGAGGATCGGCCACAGCGAGGCCAGCAGCAGCAGCGCCATCGCCACGTTGAACACGCGCAGCACGCGCGGCTGCGCCAGCCAGCGCCGCAGCGCCGCGCCGAACACCGCCCACATCGCCACGCTGGGCAGGTTGATCACCGCGAACACCCCGGCCAGCAGCAGCACGTTGAGCCACACGTTGCCGTGCAGCACGTAGGTGCTGCACGCGCCCACCGCCATCACCCACGCCTTCGGGTTGACCCACTGGAACGCCGCGGCCGGCAGGAAGCCCATCGGCTGCGCCACCTGGCGCTCCTGCACGCCGCCCGAGCTGGCCAGCTGCCACGCCAGCCAGGCGAGATAAAGCGCCGCCACCACGCGCAGCACCGTCCAGGTCCACGGCAGCGCGGCGAACAGCGAGCCCAGCCCGAGCCCGACCACCGCCACCATCACGGCGAAGCCCAGGCTGATGCCGAGGATGTGCGGCACCGTGCGCGCAAAGCCGAAATTGACGCCCGAGGCGAGCACCATCGTGTTGTTGGGGCCGGGCGTGATCGACGACACGAGGGCGAACGCAGAGAACGCGGCGAACACGCCGGATCCGGCAACGAGCTGGGGAACTGCCATGACTGACTCCATCGGGGGCGGACAACGAGGCAGCCCAGTCTAGCCGAGCACGCCAGTACAGTACCGGTACGGTCAGCCGGAAAACTGGCGGTACGGCCTTCGCCAGTCGCGGCCCGCGCGGCAGGCCGGCACCCCGCGACGCGCCGCCTAGAAACGCCCTGCCTGCAACGCGGTCGCCGCCACCCACAGCGCGATGCCCCACAACACCAGCCCGGTGACGCGCTCCACGCCGCGCACCGAACGCGCGAAGCGCGCGCGCACCGGCGGCAGGCGCACGCCCCAGGCCACCAGCAGGTCCCAGCCGAAGACCACGGCGAACATCCACAGGCCGTAGCCGAGCTGCGCCGCGGCCGGCGTGCGGCGGCCGGCCAGCACCGAGAACAGGCTGGCGTAGAACAGCGCGTTCTTCGGGTTGAGCACGGCCGACAGGAAGCCGGCGACGAGCTGCGCCGCGCAGCCGCCGCCGCCGCCGCCGCCGCCGTCGTTGTCGCTCTCGTCGCTCTCGCCGGGCAGCGCGGTTTCCCCGCTGGCCGACAGCAGGCGCCAGCCCAGCCACGCCAGGTACAGGCAGCCGCCCCACTGCAGCAGCGCCAGCACGCCGTGGCTGGCGCGCGTGGCGGCCAGCCCGGCCAGCGCGGCGCCGATGAACACCCCGTTGCCGAGCGCGATGCCCAGGCAGACGGCGGCGGCGCGGCGCGCGCCGAGCACCAGCGAGCTGCGCACCACCAGGAAGAAGTCGGGCCCCGGGCTGAGCAGCGCGAGGAAATGCGCGCCCGCCACCATGGCGAATTGGCCGAAGCCGGATGCCGCGAATGAGTCCATGCCAGTCCTTTCGTGTCGAGCACGAAGTCTGGCCGGCGCGGCGGGCGGCGGTATTGGAGAAAATTGCGGCGCACGGCCGCGCGGCTCAGCCGGCGCGGCGCTGGAACCCGCGCGGCGTGAGCGCGACGCGCTGCTTGAAGGCGCGCTGGAAATGGCTCTGGTCGGAGAAGCCCAGGTCCTGGGCGACGTCGGCCGGGGCGCCGCCCGCGCGCAGCAGATGGCGCGCATGGTTGATGCGCAGGTCGAGCTGGTAGGCGTGCGGCGTCATGCCGGTCTCGGCGCGGAACGCGCGGATCAGCTGGTAGCGGCTCATGCCGGCGGCGCGCGCCATCTCGGCCAGCGGCAGCGGCTCGGCATGGCGCTCGCGCAGCGTCGCCACGACGCGGGCGAGCCGCGCGCGGCCGGCCGGCGGGCGCGGCGCGCGCACGGTCTGGCGCGGGTCCGCGCCGCCCAGCAGCGCGGCGAGGAAGGCGGCCAGCGCGGCCGCCTTGCGCGCGCACGGCGCCGCCGAGAACAGCAGGCGGTTGAGCGCGCACAGCGCGGCGTAGGTGTCGGCCGCGCTGGTGATGCGCACGCGCGCGAGCGCGGCCGGCGCCGCCGCGCCGCGCGCGGCCAGCGCCGCGGCCGCCCACGCCGCGTCGACATGCAGCATCTGGTAGCTCCAGCGCCGGTCCGGCTCCGGGTTGCATGCGTGCACCTGCCCGGCGGGGATCACCACCACGTCGCCGGGCGACAGCCGCACCGCGCCGGCTTCGGTGCTGAACAGGCTGTGGCCGCCGTCGACCGCGCCGACCGACAGCGTGGGATGGGTGTGCGGCAGATAGGCCGCGCCGCTGTCGCTGGCGCAGCGGCTCTCGACGAAGGGCATGGCCGGGTCGAACCAGTAGCGACCGGGCCGGCCCGGCTGGACGGGTGTCATCCGGTGCGGTAGGGCCGCTCGCGCAGCCACTTGGTGGCGATCCATTTCTCGCCCTGCTCGACCGGCAGGCCGGCGTGCAGCGTGCGTTCGTCGAGCGTGCCGTCGGACTTGCGGTAGCTGAAATAGACCGCGTTGCCCTTGACCGGCGCCACTTCGAGGCCGAGCTTGGGAAAGGCGGTGGCGCCGCCGGCCGGCGGGCTGTTGAGGTAGATCACCACGGTGGCCACGCGCTGCCCGCCCACGCGGAGCTGGCGCGCCTCGCCGGGGCGCAGCGGATTGAAGAAATCGTAGTGCGGCTGGTATTCGCCGCCGGGCTTGTAGTTGAGGATCTGCAGGCCCTCGCCGCGGTCGGCGGCGATGCCGGTGACGCTGGCGATGCAGTCCTCGATGCGCGCGATCAGCGGATGCTCGCCGACCTGGAACATCGCGCCCATGCTGGTGCGCGCGTCGATCAGGTTCTCGTCGCCGGTGTCCGGGTTGATGACCGGCGAGCGCGCCAGGCGGCCGCGCGCGAGCGCCACCAGGGCGTCGCATTCGTCGCCGGTCAGCAGTTGCTGGAACAGCACCACGCGCGGCGCGGCCAGCGCGAACAGGATGGGGATGTCGCGCCCGGCATGGTGCGCGGCGTTGCGCGCCGGGAAGCCGGTGGCATGGCCGCGCGCCGTGGCGGGCGACGCCGGGCCGCCGGCTTCCCGGGCGGCACCGGCAATCCCGGCGGCGCCAGCGGTGTTCGCGCCGCCAGCGCCGCCCGCGTCGGCCTCATCGCCTTCGGCCGGGCCGCGCATGGCGGCCAGCGCCGCGCCGACCGTGGCGCGCGCGAAGCCGGCGTCGTAGCCCGACTGGCACATCGACTGCACCAGCGCCTCGGCGTTGAAGCCCTGCCCGATATGGCGCCGCAGCCAGCGCTCCAGGTCCGGCGAGGAACTGGCGTAGCCGGCCTTGCCGGAACCGCCGCCTGCGGGGCCGCCGGGCGTGCTCATGAGGGATTGGCCAGCCGCTGCGGCGAGAACGGGTTGCGCGACGGCGCCTCGGGCGGCAGCGCGCGCGCGCGCGCGGCGGCGGGATCGGGGTCGCCGGCCACCGTGACGCTGGCCTCGGAATACTGCCAGCGCTTCCACGCCGCCAGCACCGCGTTGGGATACTCGGGCCGGCCGCGGCTGCCGTTGTAGCGCCCCAGCGCCAGGAACAGGTCGCCCTGCTCGCGGTCCAGGTAGTAGCGCAGGATGGTGCAACCGTAGCGCAGGTTGCTCTGCAGGTGGAACAGCTTGCGCGCGTCGCCGTCGCCGATGCTGCGCGACCAGAACGGCATCACCTGCATCAGGCCGCGCGCGCCGGCGCCGCTGATGGCGTACTTGCGGAAATTGCTCTCGACCTGCACCAGCCCGAGCACCAGCGCGGGCTCCAGGCCGGCCCGCTTGGCCTCGTAGTAGGCGGTCTCGATCAGCTCGATGCGCACCTGCGGCTCGGGGATGCGCGCGGCCAGCCGGTGCGACATCTCCTCCAGCCATTTCACGTAGGCGAGCTGCTCGCCGCCGGTGGCGAAGGCCGGGCGCAGCGGCCGGCTGTCCGCGATGGCGGCGGCCAGCGCGCCGCGCACGGAATCGGCGAGGTCTTCTTCCTTCTGCGCGCCCGCGTGCGCGGCCGCGCTCAGCGCCAGCAGCAGGCCGGCGCCGGCGCGCGCCAGGCGCGCGCCCAGGCTCAGGCGGTGGCGGCTTGCACCGGCGCGTCTGCCCGCGGCGCGCATGGGCTCAGGCGGTCAGCAGGCCGCGCACGTGGCCGACCACGTCGGCCACCGGCAGTTGCGTGGCCTCGGCATCGCGCCGGCCCTGGTACTCCACGCGGCCTTCCTTGAGGCCGCGGTCGCCCACCACCACGCGGTGCGGCACGCCGATCAGCTCCCAGTCGGCGAACATCGCGCCGGGGCGCTCGCCGCGGTCGTCCAGGATCACGTCGACGCCGGCCGCCAGCAGCTCGGCGTGGATGCGGTCGGCCTCGGCCTTGACCGCTTCCGAGCGGTCGTAGCCGACCGGGCAGATCACCACCGCGAACGGGGCGATGGCCGCCGGCCAGATGATGCCGCGCTCGTCGAAGTTCTGCTCGATGGCGGCACCCAGGATGCGCGTGACGCCGATGCCGTAGCAGCCCATCTGCATGGGCTGGGTCTTGCCGTTCTCGTCGAGGAAGGTGGCGCCCATCGACTCCGAATAGCGCGTGCCGAGCATGAACACGTGGCCCACCTCGATGCCGCGGCAGATTTCCAGCACGCCCTTGCCGTCCGGCGAGGCGTCGCCCGCCACCACGTTGCGCAGGTCGGCCACGGCCGGCTCGGGCAGGTCGCGGCCCCAGTTCACGCCGGTCAGGTGGTAGTCCTTCTGGTTGGCGCCGCAGACGAAGTCGCTCATGTTGGCCACGGTGCGGTCGGCCACCACCTTGACGGGCTTCTTCGTGCCGATCGGGCCCAGGTAGCCGGGCGGCGTGCCGAAGGTCTCGACGATCTCGGCCTCGCTGGCGAAGCGGAACTCGGCCAGGCCGGGCACCTTGGAGGCCTTGACCTCGTTGAGCTCGTGGTCGCCGCGCAGCAGCAGCAGCCAGATCTGCGCGCCGGCCTCGCCGTCGGTGGCCAGCACGATCGACTTGACCGTGCGCGCCAGCGGGATGCCCAGCAGCTCGGCGACCTGCTCGCACTTGGCCTTGCCCGGCGTGGGCGTGTTCACCAGCGCCTCGGCCGGCGCGGCGCGCCCGGCCAGCAGCGGCAGGGCTTCGGCCGCCTCCATGTTGGCGGCGTAGTCCGAGGTCGGGCAATAGACGATGGCGTCCTCGCCGGTATCGGCGATCACGTGGAACTCGTGCGAACCCGAGCCGCCGATGGCGCCGTTGTCCGCCGCCACGGCGCGGAATTCCAGGCCGAAACGCTCGAAGATGCGCACGTAGGCGTTGAACATCTTGTCGTAGGACACCTTGAGGCCGGCCACGTCGCGATCGAACGAGTAGGCGTCCTTCATGGTGAACTCGCGCCCGCGCATGATGCCGAAGCGCGGCCGGCGCTCGTCGCGGAACTTGGTCTGGATCTGGTAGAAATTGACCGGCAGCTGCTTGTAGCTGCGGATTTCGCTGCGGGCGATGTCGGTGACGACCTCCTCGGAGGTCGGCTGCACGGCGAAGTCGCGCTCGTGGCGGTCCTTCAGGCGCAGCAGCTCGGGGCCCATCTTGTCCCAGCGGCCGGTTTCCTGCCACAGCTCGGCGGGCTGGATCACCGGCATCGACAGCTCGACCGCGCCGGCACGGTTCATTTCCTCGCGCACGATGTTTTCCACCTTGCGGATGACCCGCAGGCCCACCGGCATGTAGTTGTAGATGCCGGCGCCGAGCTTCTTGATCATGCCGGCGCGCGTCATCAGCTTGTGCGAGACGATTTCCGCGTCGGAAGGGGCTTCCTTGAGGGTGGAAATGAAGAATTGCGAGGCTTTCATCCGTTGCTTTCTCGTAAGGCCATGCCCGTCCCGCGGAGCGCGGGCGGGGACTGGCGCGAATTCGTGGCGCGCGCGTGCCTGAAACAGCGCTTTTCGCTCGGGGAAAACCAGCATCCCGTTGCGCAAGCCGCATTACGCGCTTCCTTTATAATCGACGTAATTCTAAAGGATTCGAGGTGCAGTCATGCTCGATCGTGAAGGCTTTCGCCCGAACGTCGGCATCATCCTCATCAACGCACGGAACGAGGTGTTCTGGGGCAAGCGC
>Ga0255338_1004305_pt1 | contig 15011 bp, 17 predicted proteins | sample MeOH1_35cm_T4_19_FD_203715 | JGI IMG/M metagenome (GOLD analysis project Ga0255338, IMG submission 203715) | Sandy soil microbial communities from University of British Columbia, Vancouver, Canada - MeOH1_35cm_T4_195 | ecosystem: Engineered > Artificial ecosystem > Sand microcosm > Unclassified ...
TGGTGCCCGTGTGGGTGCCGCTCGACGACGCCGTCGCCGGCGCGCTCGACGGCTCGCTGACGTGCCCGACGACCGTGGTGGGCGTGCTGGCGGCGGCCGCGGCCAAGGCGCGGGGGTGGAAGACGCTCCAGCCCGCGTCCTGAGGTGCGACCGGCACGCCTATCGGGGACCGGGCCGCGACGCGTCCGCCACCTGCGGCGCCCCCTCGCGCACCGGCGCCGGGCCCCGCAGGCGCTGCGTCCCGAGGAACAAGGTGAGGAACGCGACCAGGAGCGCGGCACCCAGCATGTGGAGGTTGACCAGCCAGACCGGCAGGCCCGTGAACACCTGGACGTACCCGATCAGCCCCTGCACCAGGGTTGCGCCGAGCAGCCGGTAGGCGGCCGCGAGCGGGACCCGGGGGCCGGTGCCGGCGGGCGGCACGGGTGCGACGCCCCGCACCACCTGGTGCGAGCCGTCGGGCCGGTCGTAGCCCAGCTCGGGGACCGCCGCCGGCCCGGTGCGCCGGACCGCTCGCTGGAGCGCGTACACGGTCAGCGCGAGGAGAGCGAGGAACACCCAGACGGCCGCCGCGTGGGCGCGCGCCATCAGGTAGGGGTCGACGGCGAAGCGGTAGCCCATCTCGTCGTCCCCCGAGTGCGGCCCCGCGCCGGTGGTGACGATGCCGAGCACCAGGAGCACCGCCGCCACCCCCACCAGGGCGGCGGTGAGCGTGCGGACCACCGGCTCCACGGCGGGCACCGGCCGCGCATCGCCCTCGCGGGTGCGCACCCACAGCCACGCGGACACCGCGATGAGCAGCAGCGACAGCCCCATGTGTCCACCGACCACCGCCGGCGGCAGCTGCAGCTTCACCGCCAGCATGCCCACCAGGGCCTGCACCAGCACGCCGGCGAGCGGGACCCAGGCGAGCGCGCGGTAGCCGGCGGTGCGGGTGCGGTCCAGGCCGGCGAGGAGCCCGACGACGACCGCGACCACCACGAGCACCACCGTGACGCCCCGGTTCCCGTACTCGATGAACGCGTGGTACGAGGTGGCGGAGTGCGGTGTCGGGATGAACTGCCCGGGCTCGCAGTTGGGCCACGAGGAGCAGCCCAGGCCCGAGGCGGTCAACCGCACGGCGCCGCCGGTGACGACGATGACGATCTGGGCGACGAGGTTGGCGAGGACGGCACGGTCGCGCCAGCGCGCGCGCAGCCGGTCGAGCACGGGAGGGGTCGGCGCGCTGGTCACGGCACCCAGGGTAGGGCCCCGGCGCGCCGGAGCACCCCTACGGGCCGTCGCACGGCGACCCGGCTCCCGGTCAGGCCCAGCGGAACCAGCGAGCCGCCGCCGCGGACAGGGCGACGGCCCAGGCGGCGAGCACCGCGAACGGCCGCCACGCCCACGCGCCGTCGAGCAGCGCCGCGCGCAGCACGTCACCCAGTGCGCCGGACGGCAGCCAGCCGACGAGCTCCGCCACCGGGCCGGGCAGGACGCCGGCCGGCAGCACCACGCCCCCGAAGGCGAGCACGACGAGCACCAGGTTGGCCAGCGCGATCACCGCCTCCGCCCGCACCCGTCCGGCGGCGAGCAGCGCGGCGGCTCCCCAGGCGACGGTGCCGAGCAGCCACGCGAGCAGCGCGGCCGGGACACCGGCGCCCCGGGGCTGCCAGCCCAGCAGTGCCGCGGCGCCGCCGAGCACCACGAGCTGGGCCACCTGCACGACGAGGACGCCGACGAGCTTGCCCGCCAGCAGGCCGCCCGGACCGAGCGGCGTGGTGGCGAGGTGGCGCAGCACGCCGTTGCGGCGGTCGAACGCGGTGGTGATCGCCGGGGACGTGAAGGCCGAGCTCATCAGTGCGAACGCCAGCACCCCCGGGGTGAGCAGGTCGATGCGCGACGCCCCACCGGTGTCGAGTGCGACGAACTGCGCCCGCGCCAGCCCGGCCAGCAGGATCAGCGGCAGCAGGACGGTCACCATCACCTGCTCGCCGTTGCGCAGCACCGCCCGCGTCTCGAACGCGCCCTGCGCGGCCACCCGACGCGCGCGCGGGGCGGCGGCCTGGCTCCCGAAGATCCCGGTCCCGTCGCTCACCGCAGCGCCCTCCCGGTCAGGTCGAGGAAGACGTCCTCGAGCGTGCGTCGGCCCAGCTCCAGCCGGGTCACCTGGACGCCGTCGTCGGCCAGCCGCCGGGTGAGGGCGGCGACCGCCTGCGGGGTGATCGGGCCGGTGACCGTGCAGGCGGTACGGCCGGCCGCGGTCACGGCGAACCCCGGGCCCAGGGCACCGGCCAGGGTGGCGGCGTCCAGCGGCGCGGCGGCCTCGAGCCGCAGCCCGGACGGCCCGGACGTCCCGACGAGCTGGTCCACCGTGCCCGCCGCGATCGCCCGGCCGCCGTCGACCACCACGACCCGGTCCGCCAGCGCCTCCGCCTCGGCCATGAAGTGCGTGGTGAGCACCACGGCGACACCGTCGGACGCCAGCTCGCCCACCAGGTCCCACACGGCCCGGCGCGACTGGGGATCCAGGCCGGCGGTGGGCTCGTCGAGGAAGGCCACCCGCGGCCGGCCGACGAGCGCGACGGCGAGCGCGAGCCGCTGGCGCTGACCGCCGGACAGGCGACGCACGGTGGTGCGCGCGAACGAGTCGAGCCCCAGCCGCTCGGTCAGCTCGCCGACGTCGGCGGGGTTCGCGTACAGCCGGGCGACGTGGGCCAGCACGTCCCCGGCGCGCTGGACGGTGGGCAGGCCGCCGTCCTGGAGCATGACGCCGACGAACGGCGCGAGCGCCCGCGCGTGCCGCACCGGGTCGCGTCCCATGATGCGCACCGCGCCCTCGTCGGGCCGCCTCAGGCCCTCGCAGCACTCGATCGTCGTCGTCTTGCCGGCGCCGTTGGGGCCGAGCACCGCGGTGACGCGGCCGTGCTCGGCCGTCAGGTCCAGGCCCGCGACCGCGGTGGTGGGGCCGTAGCGCTTGACCAGGCCGTCCACCTCGACCGCCGGGGGGGTGCGCACGGTGCTGCAGTCTAGGTGACGAGCGGCCCGGCGCCACCGGCGCGAGGGAAGGTATGCCTTGCTTGCATCGTTTGATATTGGAAACAAGGATGTTGCCAAATCACGGCCCGCCAGCACGGCCGTGCCGTCCAGGGGAGGTGGCCATGAGCGAGACGTCCGCGCACGTCGCCGACCCCGAGGCCGGCACCCGCCGCCACGTGCTCGAGCTGGTCGCCACCGAGGGCCCCGTCACAGCGGTCCAGCTCGCCCACGCGCTGGACCTGACGGCCGCCGGCGTGCGGCGCCACCTGGCCTGCCTGGAGCAGGAGGGCCAGATCGTCGAGCACCGCGTCCGGGCGACGACCGCCTGGACCGGGGCCGCCCGGCGCGGGCGTCCCGCCCGCCGGTTCGTCGTCGCCACCCGCGGCCAGGCCACCTTGACGCACCGCTACGCCGAGGTCGCCACCGCAGCGCTGGCTTTCCTGGAGTCCTCGGACGGCCCGGCGGCGGTCGAGCGGTTCGCCGAGCACCGCGTCGCCGACCTCGAGGCGCGGCTCGCACCCGCCGTCTTCGCCGCGGGTGCGGACGTCGCGGCCCGCGCGGCGGCCTTGGCCGCCGGGCTGGACGACGAGGGCTTCGCCGCCTCCATCCGGCCCGTTCCCGGGATGGCGTTGCTCCAGGTGTGCCAGGGCCACTGCCCGGTGCAGGACGTCGCCGCCGCCTACCCCCAGCTGTGCGAGGCCGAGACACGGGCGTTCGCCCGGCTGCTCGGTGTCCACGTCCAGCGCCTCGCCACCCTGACCACGGGCGGTCACGTGTGCACCACCAACGTGCCCACGGCCGTCCCCGTCGCCCCCCGGAAGGAAGGAGTGCCCGCATGAGCGCCCCCACTCAGCCCCTCTCCCAGGACGAGGTCATCGCCTCGGTCGGTACCTACGCGTACGGCTGGAGCGACTCGGACGCCGCCGGCGCCTCGGCGCGGCGCGGCCTGTCCGAGGAGGTGGTCCGCAACATCTCCGCCCTGAAGAGCGAACCGGAGTGGATGCTCAAGACGCGGCTCAAGGCGTTGCGGCTGTTCGACAAGAAGCCGATGCCGTGGTGGGGCGCCGACCTGTCGGGGATCGACTTCGACTCGATCAAGTACTTCGTCCGGTCCACGGAGAAGCAGGCCGCGACCTGGGACGAGCTGCCCGACGACATCAAGAACACCTACGACCGCCTGGGCATCCCCGAGGCCGAGAAGCAGCGCCTCGTCGCCGGCGTCGCGGCCCAGTACGAGTCCGAGGTGGTGTACCACCAGATCCAGGAAGAGCTGGAGAACCAGGGCGTCGTCTTCCTCGACACGGACACCGGCCTCAAGGAGTACCCGGAGATCTTCGAGCAGTACTTCGGCTCGGTGATCCCGCCGGGGGACAACAAGTTCGCGTCCCTCAACACGTCGGTATGGTCCGGCGGGTCGTTCGTCTACGTGCCGCCGGGCGTGCACGTCGACATCCCGCTGCAGGCCTACTTCCGCATCAACACGGAGAACATGGGGCAGTTCGAGCGGACGCTGATCATCGCCGACGAGGGCTCGTACGTGCACTACGTCGAGGGCTGCACGGCGCCGATCTACAAGAGCGACTCGCTGCACTCCGCGGTCGTCGAGATCATCGTCAAGAAGAACGCCCGCGTGCGGTACACCACCATCCAGAACTGGTCGACGAACGTCTACAACCTCGTCACCAAGCGCGCGACGGTGGCCGAGGGCGGCACCATGGAGTGGGTCGACGGCAACATCGGCTCCAAGGTGACCATGAAGTACCCCGCCGTGTACCTCATGGGCGAGCACGCGTCCGGCGAGACGCTGTCCATCGCGTTCGCCGGCGAGGGCCAGCACCAGGACACCGGCTCGAAGATGGTGCACGCCGCACCGCACACGTCCTCGCACATCGTCAGCAAGTCCGTGGCGCGTGGCGGCGGGCGCTGCTCCTACCGCGGACTGGTGCAGGTGCTCGAGGGCGCCGAGGGGTCCAAGTCGTCGGTGCTGTGCGACGCGCTGCTGGTGGACCAGATCTCCCGGTCCGACACCTACCCGTACGTCGACGTCCGCGAGGACGACGTGACCATGGGCCACGAGGCGACGGTCTCCCGCGTCTCGGAGGACCAGCTGTTCTACCTGGAGTCGCGCGGGCTGCCCGAGCAGGAGGCCATGGCGATGATCGTGCGCGGGTTCGTCGAGCCCATCGCGCGCGAGCTGCCCATGGAGTACGCGCTCGAGCTCAACCGCCTCATCGAGCTGCAGATGGAAGGGGCCGTCGGCTGATGACGACCACGACGAACCCCGCCGGGTCGCCGGCGGGACTGTCCACCGACCACTCGCGGGCGGTCGCGGACGGCGCGCACAGCCACGGCGTCGGCGCCGTCCCCGACAGCTCGCGCGCGTCGCGGCCCCGGTCGTTCGACGTCGACACCTTCCCGGTGCCCACGGGCCGTGAGGAGGAGTGGCGGTTCACACCCGTCGCCCGGCTCGCGGCGGTGCTGGCCGACGAGCCCGCGGACGGCCACCTGACGTGGGACGTCCCCGAGCTGCCGGCCGGGGTGACGCTGACGCAGCTGGCGCCCGACGAGTCCGTGCGCCGCACGGTGCAGGCGCCGGGTGACCGCGCCTCAGCGCTGGCCGTCAAGCACGCGGGCGGCGCGATGGCGCTGACGGTGGCGCCGAACACCGTGGTCGAGCAGCCGCTGACCATCCGGCTCACCGGGAACGGCGAGGACGCGCGGGGCCACCTGCTCGTCGAGGTCGGCGAGAACGCCGAGGCCGTGGTGGTCGTCGAGCACGACGGCGTCGCGACCTTCTCCGAGCTGGTGTCGGTGTCGCTCGGCGACAACGCGGGCCTCAACCTGGTGCTGCTCCAGCTGTGGGACCCCGGGGCGGTGCACGCGGGCGAGGTCGTCGCGCGGCTCGGCCGGGACGCGCGGCTGCGCGGCTCCGTCGTCTCGCTCGGTGGCGACGTGGTGCGGCTCAACACGAGCGCTGCGTTCGCCGACGAGGGCGCCAGCATCGACCTGTTCGGGCTGTACTTCGCCGACGCGGGCCAGCACCTGGAGCACCAGCTCTTCGTCGACCACGCGGCGCCGCGCTGCCGCTCCCGGGTCACGTACAAGGGGGCCCTGCAGGGCCAGGGCGCGCACACCGTGTGGGTGGGCGACGTGCTGATCCGGGCGCTGGCCGAGGGCACGGACACGTATGAGCAGAACCGCAACCTGGTGCTGACCGACGGCGCCCGTGCCGACTCCGTGCCCAACCTCGAGATCGAGACCGGCCTGATCGAGGGCGCCGGCCACGCGTCGGCGACGGGCCGGTTCGACGACGAGCAGCTGTTCTACCTGCGCTCGCGCGGCATCCCCGAGGTCGAGGCCCGCCGCCTGGTGGTGCGCGGCTTCTTCGCCGAGCTGGTCCGCCAGATCGGCGTTCCCGAGGTCGAGGCGCGGCTGCTCGAGGCGATCGAGCGCGAGCTGGCGGCCTCGATGGCCGAGCTCAGCGCATGAGCGCCCAGCCCGCCTGCCTGGCCGCCGACGTGCCGGTCGCAGGAACGCTCCGCGTGGAGCTGACCGCCGCCGACGGTGCGGTGGTCGAGGTGGCCGTGGTGCGCGACGAGTCCGGCGAGCTGCACGCGATCAGCGACATCTGCTCGCACGGCGCCGTGTCGCTGTCCGACGGCGAGGTGGAGGGCAGCACGGTCGAGTGCTGGCTCCACGGCTCGCGGTTCGACCTGCGCACCGGCAAGCCCCTGTCCCCGCCGGCGATCCGCCCGATCCCGGTGTACCCCCTGTCCGTCGAGGGCGAGCAGGTGCTCGTCGACGTCGACGCCCCGCTGTAGAGGAGAGACATGTCCACCCTGGAGATCCGCGACCTGCGCGTCAGCGTCGAGACCAAGGAGGGCCCCAAGGCCATCCTGCGCGGCGTCGACCTCACCGTCAGCAGCGGCGAGACGCACGCGATCATGGGCCCCAACGGCTCCGGCAAGTCGACCTTGGCCTACTCGCTGGCCGGTCACCCGAAGTACCAGGTCACGGGCGGCTCGGTGACGCTGGACGGTGCCGACGTGCTCGCGATGAAGGTGGACGAGCGTGCCCGCGCCGGCCTGTTCCTGGCGATGCAGTACCCGGTCGAGGTGCCCGGCGTCTCCGTGTCGAACTTCCTGCGGACCGCCAAGACGGCGATCGAGGGCCAGGCCCCGCCGCTGCGCACGTGGATCAAGGACGTCCGCCAGGCGATGACCGACCTGCGGATGGACGACTCGTTCTCCGAGCGGTCGGTGAACGAGGGCTTCTCCGGCGGCGAGAAGAAGCGCCACGAGATCCTCCAGATGGAGCTGCTCAAGCCGCGCTTCGCCGTGCTCGACGAGACCGACTCCGGCCTGGACGTCGACGCGCTGCGCATCGTGTCGGAGGGCGTCAACCGCGTGAAGGAGCGGTCGGACGTCGGCATCCTGCTCATCACGCACTACACGCGCATCCTGCGCTACATCACGCCGGACTTCGTCCACGTCTTCGTCGACGGCCGCGTGGCCGAGGAGGGCGGGCCGGAGCTCGCCGACCGGCTCGAGGACGAGGGCTACGACCGCTTCCTGGCGGCGACGGGAGCCTGATCACATGACCACCGTGGGGGTGCACCAGGGGCTGACGGGCGCCGAGCTCGCCGCCGTGCGGGGGGACTTCCCGCTGCTGGCGCGCACGCTGCGCGGCGGCCGGCCGTTGGTCTACCTGGACTCCGGCGCCACTGCGCAGAAGCCCGAGGTGGTCATCGACGCGGAGCAGGACTTCTACCTGAACCGCAACGCCGCGGTGCACCGCGGCGCGCACCAGCTGGCCGAGGAGGCCACCGAGGTCTACGAGGCGGCGCGGGAGCAGGTGGCGCGCTTCGTCGGCGCGGACTCCGGCGAGATCGTCTGGACGAAGAACGCCACCGAGGCGCTCAACCTCGTCGCGTACGCGATCGGGAACGCCAGCGCGGGTCGGGGCGGGGCGGCGGCACGCCGGTTCGCGCTGGGGCCCGGCGACGAGATCGTCGTCACCGAGGCGGAGCACCACGCGAACCTGGTGCCGTGGCAAGAGCTGGCGACCCGCACGGGTGCCACGCTGCGTTGGCTGGGGCTGGACGACGAGGGCCGCGTGCGGCTCGACGACCTGTCGGTGGTGACGGAGCGCACCAAGGTGCTCGCGTTCACGCACGTCTCCAACGTCACCGGCGCGGTCACGCCCGTCGCGCCGCTGGTGGCCCGCGCGCGGGAGGTCGGCGCGTACACGGTGCTCGACGCCTGCCAGTCGGTGCCGCACCTGCCGGTGGACCTCCACCAGCTGGGCGTCGACTTCGCGGCGTTCTCCGCGCACAAGATGTACGGGCCGACGGGCGTCGGCGCCCTGTACGGGCGGCGCGAGCTGCTCGAGGCGCTGCCGCCGTTCCTCACCGGCGGGTCGATGGTGGAGATCGTCACCATGACCGAGACCACGTTCCTGCCGCCGCCGCACCGGTTCGAGGCGGGCTCGATGATGATCGCGCAGGCGGTCGCCATGGGCGTGGCGGCCGACTACCTCGCCGAGCTGGGGATGGACGCGGTGGCGGCGCACGAGCACCACGTGGGCGGTCTGCTGCTCGACGCGGTGGCCAGCGTGCCCGGCGTGCGGCTGATCGGCCCGGCCGAGAACCGCGACCGGCTGGCCGTGGTGTCGTTCGTCGTCGACGGGGTGCACGCGCACGACGTGGGCCAGGTGCTGGACGACTCCGGCGTCGCGGTCCGCGTGGGCCACCACTGCGCGCAGCCCGTGCACCGGCGCTTCGGCGTCGCGGCCACGACCCGCGCCACGGCCGGCGTCTACACGACGGACGACGAGGTGGAGGCCTTTCGGGAAGCGTTGAGCGGGGTCCGGGCGTTCTTCGGTCTGACGGACGGAGTCGCCACGTGAGCACAGCGCTCGAGCAGATGTACCAGCAGGTGATCCTCGACCACGCGAAGTTCCCGCACGGGCGGGGGCTGCCGGGCGAGGGTGGAGCGGTCGCGGTGGCCACCGCCCCGCACCCCGGCTGTGGCATCTCCCACCAGGTCAACCCGACGTGCGGCGACGAGATCACGCTGCGCGTCGACGTCGACCGCTCCGGCGCCGTCCCCGTGGTCGCGGACGTCCGTTGGGAGGGGCAGGGCTGCTCGATCTCGCAGGCCTCGGCCTCCGTGCTCCACGACCTCGTCGTCGGCGTGGACCTGCCGACCGTCGACCGCCTCGCCGCGTGGTTCCGCGACCTGATGGGCTCCCGCGGCGCCGGCCTGGGGGACGACGAGGCCGAGGAGGCGCTCGGCGACGCCGTCGCCTTCACCGGGGTGTCCCGGTTCTCCGCGCGCGTCAAGTGCGCGCTGCTGGGCTGGGCCGCCCTGGCCGACGCCCTCATCCTGTCCGGCGCCCGGGAGGCCTGAACATGAGCACGCAGACCCACGCCAGCGCGGCCGACGTCGAGGAGGCGATGCGCGATGTCGTCGACCCCGAGCTCGGCATCAACGTCGTCGACCTCGGCCTGGTGTACGGCGTCGTCGTCGACCAGGAGAACACCGCGATCATCGACATGACGCTGACCAGCGCGGCGTGCCCGCTGACCGACGTCATCGAGGACCAGTCCGCCATGGCGCTGGACGGGATCGTCGACTCGTTCCGGATCAACTGGGTGTGGATGCCGCCGTGGGGCCCGGAGCGGATCACGGCCGAGGGGCGCGAGATGATGCGCGCCATCGGGTTCAACATCTGAGCCGTCGGTCGTCGTCGACGAGGCGGGCCGGCATCGGCCGCCCGCTCGCGACCGGCACGTCGAGCGGACCCGGGTGCCCGGCTCAACGCAAGTGCATGCCGTGCGCCGTCAGACGAACTTCTCGAAGACCATCGTCGCCTGGATGCGGTCGCCTCCGCCGAGTCCCTTGCTGCCCGATGCCGCCGTCGTGATCGTGTGCAGTCGATACCCCAGCGCGGCCTGCGCGTTGATGGCCTTCTCCAGCTCGGTGAGGTTCCCCGAGCCCGTGCCCCAGATCCTCTCCTTGAGGATCACCTGCAGGACGACGTAGCTCATCCCCGCGGGCGCGGGCCGGGGACGGGCACCGGCGATCGCCTCGGCCTGGATCCGGTCGATCACGCCACCGATCCCGGCCGGCGGTGGCGGAGGCTGTGTCCGGTCGGTCCACGCCTGTCCGTCCCACCACCTCGTGGTCCCGGTCCCGTCGTCGTACCAGCCGGCCTCGGCCATCGCCGTCACCCTCCGCCTCGTCGTCAGCCCGCGCCCGCACGGCGGGGCGCCGACCAGCCTGGCACCGCCGAGGCGTACAGGTGGCGGGTTCGGCGCGGAAGTCAGCCCAGGTCCGCCGCGCCGAACGTGTCGCAGCTCGCCAGGTCGCCCTTCTCGTAGCCCGTGGTGAACCACGCCTGCCGCTGGGCCGCCGAGCCGTGGGTCCACGTGTCGGGGTTGATCGAGCCGGTGGAGTTCTTCTGGATGCGGTCGTCGCCCACGGCCTGCGCCGCCTGCAGCGCGTTCGCGAGCTGCTCCTGCGTGATCGGCTGGATGAAGGTGACGCTCTGGCCGGGCCGTGGGACGTTGGCCATCTCGCCCACCGCCATGCCCGCGAAGCAGTCGGCCTGCAGCTCCGTGCGCACGGAGCCGGAGTCGGCGCCCGTGCCGCCGCGGTCGTGGGCGTCCATGATCCCCAGCAGGTTCTGGATGTGGTGTCCGTACTCGTGCGCCGTGATGTACATCTCGGCGAGCGGGCCGTCCTGGGCGCCCAGCTGCGAGGTCATGGTGGTGTAGAAGTCGAGGTCGATGTAGATCCGCTGGTCCGGCGGGCAGTAGAACGGTCCGACCGCGCTGGTAGCCGTGCCGCAGCCGGTGTCCACCGACTGGGTGAACCACGTCGCGCCGGGGATCGCGAATGCGACGCCCTGCTGCTCGACGATCGGCTTCCAGTACTCGTCGAGCGCGTAGAGCGTGGCCGCCAGGCGGCAGTCCTGCTGCGTGTTCGCCTGCTCCACCGTGCAGTCGCCGATCTCGCCCACCTGCTCCGGCTGGACGGGGTCGGACGCGGCGCCGCCGCCCGAGGGCTGCCCGAGCACGTCGCCGAGGTTGCCCCCGCCCAGCAGCACCGCGATGACGACGACGATCAGCCCGACGAGCCCGCCCCCGACCGCCACGCCGCGGCGCCCGCCGCCACCGCGCTGGACCCGGCCGCCCTCGAAACCTCCACCCTGGAACGTCACCGGTGCACGGTAACGCCGGGTGTCCGTGCATGCCCGTCGTGCGCCGCCTGCGAGGTCAGTCGTCGGGCAGGCCCCGGGCGGCCAGCGCCTCGCCGGTGCGATGGGCGCGCGCCACCGCCCGCACCGCCGCGGGCGTCAGCCACGTGCGCGGGCTGCGGTCGGCACCGCGGGCGCGCGCGGCATCGCGGCTCTCGGCCAAGGTGGCGGCCAGCGTGGGCACGGCGCGCACCATGAGCACCGCGGCCAGTGCGGCCCGCTGGGGCCGCACCCCGAACCGCCGCAGCGGCCGGGCGGCACCGGCGACCGCGTCGAGCACCGCGTCCGCGGGCGTCGTGGCGACGAGCACCACTCCGGCCAGCACCAGGGCCAGCAGGTCGAGGCCGGCCGCCAGGCCCGCCGCAGGCGTGGCGGCCCACGCGTGGTAGGTGCCCACCAGCACCGCCGCGAGAGCGCCGCCGCGCGCGGCCCGCCACGACGCGCGCACCCATGCGGCCACGGCGGCCGCGAGGCAGGCCCCGCCCGCAGCCGCGGGCAGACCGGGCAGCAGCACGACCGCCAGCGAGAATGCCGCGAGCGCCGCAAGCTCGAGGCCGGCGGGCATCCGGTGCAGCGGCGTGCTGCCGGGGCGGTAGAGCCCGAACGGGCCGGCCCACGGTGGGCGCAGCGGGCGGCCGCTCATCGCGCGCCGGCCAGGCCCGCGCGCCCGGCCATCAGGCCGCGGTATGCGTCCAGCGCCGGTACCGGAAGGCCGTCGTGCACCACCGTCCCGCCGTCGACCACCAGCACGCGCTCGGCACGCCCGGCGGCGTCGAGGTCGTGCGTCACGAGCAACAGCTGCTGGTCCAGGTCCGCGAGCACCGCGTCGACCACGGAGCGCCACCGCAGGTCCAGGAGCGTCGTCGGCTCGTCGGCCACCAGCACGGCCGGCTCCGCCGCGAGCACGGCGGCCAGCGCCAGCAGCTGCTTCTGGCCGCCGGACAGGGTGTGCACCGGCGCGTCGGCGTGCCCGGCCAGCCCGAACCGGTCCAACCATGCCAGGGCCACCTCGCGCCGCTGCCTCGAGGGCAGGCGTCGTAGCGACAGCAGCACGTCCTCGACCGGCGTGGGCATCAACAGCTGCGCCTCGGGGTCGGTGAACAGGAACCCGACGCGACGGCGCACTGCCGCCGCGTCCCGCACCGTGTCCCACCCGTCCACCCGGACGGCGCCCGACGACGGCCGGACCAGGCCGTTGACCAGACGCGCCAGCGTCGACTTGCCCGAGCCGTTGGCGCCGACGACGGCCACCCGCCGCTCCGCCAGCCGCAGCGTCACGGGACCGAGCAGGCGCACCACGCGCTCCGGCGCGCCGCCGGGGCCGGGTGCCCACGCGGTGACCTGCGCGGCGTCGAGCTCGATCACCGCTCGCGCAGCAGCGCCGGGAACGCGCGCAGCACGCCGGCTGCCACGCCGGCAGCGACGAGCGCCTTGAGCGCGTCGCCGGGCAGGAAGACGAGGTCCGCCGCGACCGCGGTCGGCCACGACAGGCCGGCACGCGCCACGAGGCCGGCGATGCCGAGCGGATGGATCACCAGGAGCCCGGCGACGAGCGCCGCCCCGGCGAGAGCGGCGTACCGCCGCGCGGGCCGCACCCGGCGCGCCAGGCCACCCAGCGCCCCGGCGGCGGCCGCGGCCGGCACGAACGCCAGCAGGTAGCCGACCGTCGGCCCGGCGAGCACGCCCGGACCACCCGTGCCGCCTGCCAGGACCGGCACGCCGGCGAGCCCGACGGCGACGTAGAGCCCGACGGCGGCGGCGCCGCGCCGCGCGCCGAGCACCAGGCCGGCCAGCAGCACGGCGAACGTCTGGAGCGTCACCGGCACCCCGACGCCGGTGGGCACCGGTGGTGCCACGGCGCACACCGCGACGAGCGCGGCCAGCACCGCGACCAGCGCCAGGTCCGTGGGCACGGAGCGGACCGGTGCCGGGGGAGCGGCGGGCAGCACGGTGGCCGCCACGGGTTCGTCGTGCGCGTCTGCGCCGGACATGGCACCTCCAGGGTTTCGCGGGCGTCCGGGCACGCATCACGCCGGGTGCCCTGTCGGTCCCGCCACGCTAACCGGCCGTAGACTGACGGGCGTTTGTGCCCGGGGCCAAGCCCCGCACGGCGTCCTCGGAGGAACTCACCAGTGATCACGGCTCAGCAGGTGGAGCTGCGCGTCGGCGCCCGGCTGCTGCTGGAGCCCACCACCTTCCGGATCGCGCCGGGGGACCGCGTGGGCCTCGTCGGGCGCAACGGCGCCGGCAAGACCACCCTGACGAAGACCCTGGCGGGGGAGACGCAGCCCACTGGCGGCACGATCAGCCGGTCGGGCGAGGTCGGCTACCTCCCGCAGGATCCGCGCACCGGTGACCTGGACACCCTCGCCCTGGACCGGGTGCTGTCCGCGCGCGGGCTGGACCAGCTGGTGCGGGCGATGCGGGAGACCGAGGGCGCGATGGCCAGCGCGGACGACGAGACGCGCGAGGCCGCGATGGAGCGCTACGGCCGCCTCGAGGCGCGATTCACCGCCGCCGGAGGCTACGCCGCCGAGAGCGAGGCGCACCGCATCACCGCCAACCTGGCGCTCGACGACCGCGTGCTCGGCCAGCCGCTGCGCACTTTGTCGGGTGGCCAGCGTCGCCGCGTCGAGCTGGCCCGGATCCTGTTCTCCGGCGCCCAGACGCTGCTGCTCGACGAGCCGACCAACCACCTGGATGCCGACTCGGTGGCCTGGCTACGCGACTACCTCAAGGTGTACTCGGGCGGGCTGGTGGTGATCAGCCACGACGTGGGGCTGCTGCGCGCGGTGGTGACCAAGGTGTTCCACCTGGACGCCAACCGCTCCGTGATCGACCAGTACAACCTCGGCTGGGACGCCTACCTCCAGCAGCGGGAGACCGACGAGAAGCGCCGCCGGCGCGAGCGCGCCAACGCCGAGAAGAAGGCGGCGGCGCTCGTCGCGCAGGCCGATCGGATGCGCGCCAAGGCGACCAAGGCCGTCGCCGCCCAGAACATGGCCCGCCGCGCCGAGCGGATGCTCAGCGGGCTGGAGGCGAGCCGCCAGTCCGACAAGGTGGCGCACCTGCGGTTCCCCGACCCGGCTCCCTGCGGGCGCACGCCACTGACCGCCGACGGCCTGTCGAAGTCGTACGGCTCGCTGGAGGTGTTCACCGACGTCTCGCTGGCGATCGACCGCGGCTCCAAGGTCGTCGTGCTGGGGCTGAACGGCGCGGGCAAGACGACGCTGCTGCGGCTGCTGTCCGGGCTGGAGGCGCCGGACACGGGAACGGTCAACGCCGGGCACGGGCTCAAGCTCGGTTACTACGCGCAGGAGCACGAGACGCTCGACCTGTCGCGCACGGTCGTCGAGAACCTCCGCACCGCGGCGCCCGACCTGACGGACACCCAGGTGCGGTCGGTGCTCGGCTCGTTCCTGTTCTCCGGCGACGACGCGGACAAGCCGGCGTCGGTGCTGTCCGGCGGCGAGAAGACCCGCCTCGCGCTGGCGGTGCTCGTCGTCTCGCAGGCGAACGTCCTGCTGCTCGACGAGCCGACGAACAACCTGGACCCGGCGTCGCGCGAGGAGATCCTCGCCGCGCTGCGGTCGTTCACGGGCGCGGTGGTGCTCGTCTCGCACGACGAGGGCGCGGTCGCGGCCCTGAACCCCGAGCGCGTGCTGCTGCTGCCGGACGGGGTCGAGGACCTCTACGGCGCCGACTACCTGGACCTGGTCGCGCTGGCCTGA
>Ga0255338_1004306_pt1 | contig 14998 bp, 12 predicted proteins | sample MeOH1_35cm_T4_19_FD_203715 | JGI IMG/M metagenome (GOLD analysis project Ga0255338, IMG submission 203715) | Sandy soil microbial communities from University of British Columbia, Vancouver, Canada - MeOH1_35cm_T4_195 | ecosystem: Engineered > Artificial ecosystem > Sand microcosm > Unclassified ...
TCGGTGGGCGTGAACCTCTCGCAGATGCCCCATGACGAGAAGCAGCGCGCCTACAACGCCGACATCACGTACGGCACCAACAACGAGTTCGGGTTCGACTACCTGCGCGACAACATGGTCTACGACCCGTCGCAGCGCGTGCAGCGCCCGCTGCACTACGCGATCGTCGACGAAGTGGACTCGATCCTGATCGATGAGGCGCGCACGCCGCTGATCATCTCCGGCCAGGCCGAGAACCAGACCGACCTGTACCAGCGCATGAACGGCATCCCGAAGCTGCTCGAGCGCCAGATCGGCGAGGAAAAGGCCGACGGCACCGGCGTGGAGAAGCCCGGCGACTATTACGTGGACGAGAAGGGCCACCAGGTCTACCTGACCGAGGCCGGCCACGAGAAGGCCGAGGAGATCCTGGCCCAGCAGGGCCTGATCGGCGATGGTGAGTCGCTCTACGCGCCGCAGAACATCACGCTGATGCACCACCTGTACGCCGCCCTGCGCGCGCACAGCCTGTTCCACCGCGACCAGCACTACGTGGTGCAGAACGACGAAGTGGTGATCGTGGACGAGTTCACGGGCCGCCTGATGACGGGCCGCCGCTGGTCCGACGGCCTGCACCAGGCCGTGGAAGCCAAGGAAGGCGTGACGGTGCAGCAGGAAAACCAGACGCTGGCGACGATCACGTTCCAGAATTACTTCCGCATGTACGAGAAGCTGGCCGGCATGACCGGCACGGCCGACACGGAAGCGTACGAATTCCAGGAGATCTACGGCCTGGAAGTGGTGGTGATCCCGACCAACCGCCAGGCGCAGCGCAACGACCTGCAGGACCAGATCTACAAGACCTCGAAGGAACGCTACGACGCCGTGGTGCGCGACATCCGCGACTGCCACGAGCGCGGCCAGCCGGTGCTGGTGGGCACGACGTCGATCGAGACGTCCGAGTACCTGTCGGACCTGCTGAACAAGGAAAAGCTGCCGCACCAGGTGCTCAACGCCAAGCAGCACGCGCGCGAGGCCGAGATCGTGGCCCAGGCCGGCCGGCCGAAGATGGTCACCATCGCCACGAACATGGCGGGCCGCGGCACCGACATCGTGCTGGGCGGCAACGTGGAAAAGCAGGCGGGCTTCATCGAGGCGGACGACAGCCTGTCCGATGCCGAGAAGACTGCGCGCATCGCCCAGCTCAAGGACGAATGGCAGTCGCTGCACGACCAGGTCAAGGCGGCCGGCGGGCTGCATATCGTGGGCACCGAGCGGCATGAGTCGCGCCGGATCGACAACCAGCTGCGCGGCCGTGCGGGCCGCCAGGGCGATCCGGGCTCGTCGCGTTTCTACCTGTCGCTGGACGACCAGTTGCTGCGCATCTTCGCCGGCGACCGCGTGCGCGCGATCATGGAGCGCCTGAAGATGCCGGAAGGCGAGCCGATCGAGGCCGGCATTGTCACGCGCTCGATCGAATCGGCGCAGCGCAAGGTGGAAGCCCGCAACTTCGATATCCGCAAGCAGTTGCTGCAGTACGACGACGTGGCCAACGACCAGCGCAAGGAGATCTACAAGCTCCGCAACGACGTGCTGGAAGCCAACGACGTGGGCGACATGGTGGGCAACCTGCGCGAAAGCGTGCTGGTGGAGCTGTTCCGCGACCACGTGCCGGCCGACACGATGGAAGAACAGTGGAACATCGCCGGCCTGGAAGCGCGCCTGCGCGACGACTGGGGCCTGGACGTGCCGCTGGCCAAGACCATCGAGGGCGCGCAGAGCATCGAGGACGAGGAACTGCTGGACCTGATGATGACGGCGGCGCGCGAGCGCTATGACGCCAAGGTGAACCAGGTGGGCCGCGAGTCGTTTGCGGGCTTCGAGCGTTCGGTCATGCTGCAGAGCATCGACACGCACTGGCGCGAGCATCTGGCCGCGCTGGATCACCTGCGCCAGGGCATCCACCTGCGCGGCTACGCGCAGAAGGACCCCAAGCAGGAATACAAGCGCGAGTCGTTCGAACTGTTCGCGCGCCTGCTGGACGTGATCAAGAGCGAAGTCACGCGCGTGATCTTCAATGTGCAGATCCAGTCGCCCGAGCAGTTGGAGCAGGCTTCGGAGCAGATCGAGGAGGATCTGGCGCACCTGGAGAACCTGCAATACAAGCACGATGAGTTTGCCGAGCGCGCCGAGCCGGTGGAAGACGCGTCGCTGGCGCGCCGTGGCACCGCGCAGGCCGCGCTGGCCGCCATGGGCGGAGCCGGCGACGACGTGGCGCTGGCCGGCATGCCGAAGGTGGGCCGCAATGACCCGTGCCCATGCGGATCGGGCAAGAAGTTCAAGCAGTGCCACGGCAAGCTTAGCTAAGCTGGGGAGTTCTCCCCTCTCCCTCTGGGAGAGGGGCCGGGGGAGAGGGCAGGCGGGTCAACATGCAATACCGCGTCCTGACGCGCCGCCCCTCTCCCCCAACCCCTCTCCCGCAAGCGGGAGAGGGGAGTCACACCACAATGCCCGCGCAAGCGGGCATATTCGTCAGGTGCATCAGACAAGCTGCATCAACGCGTATTCAAGGAGCCACACATGCCCGTGAACCTGCCGCTGCCTCAGGCGGACAACCTGAAATCCGTCGCCGGCGTCGAGCTTGGCTGGGCCGAGGCGGGTATCCGCAAGGCCAATCGCAAGGACGTGCTGGTGGTCCGCGTGGCCGAAGGCAGCACCGTGGCGGGCGTGTTCACGCAGAACCGTTTCTGTGCCGCGCCGGTGCAGGTCTGCCGCGAGCACCTGGCCGCCGGCAAGGGCATCCGCGCGCTGGTGGTGAACACCGGCAATGCCAACGCCGGCACCGGCGAGCCGGGCCTGGTGGCCGCGCGCGCCACCTGCGATGCCGTGGCCGCCCAGTTGGGCATCGCCGCCAGCCAGGTGCTGCCGTTCTCCACGGGTGTGATTCTTGAGCAACTTCCGGTCGATCGCCTGACCGCCGCGCTGCCCGCCGCCATCGCCAACGCGCGCGCCGACAACTGGCTGGCCGCCGCCGAATCGATCATGACCACCGACACGCAGCCCAAGGCCGCGTCGCGCACGGTGCAGATCGACGGCAAGACCGTCACGCTGTCGGGCATCAGCAAGGGCGCCGGCATGATCCGCCCGAACATGGCGACGATGCTCGGCTTCATCGCCACGGACGCCGCCGTGGCCCAGCCGGTGCTGCAGGCGCTGGTTTCGCACGCGGCCGATCACTCGTTCAACAGCATCACGATCGATGGCGATACGTCCACGAATGACTCGTTCGTGCTGATCGCCACGGGCAAGTCCGGCGTCACCATCGACCGCGCCGACGGCCCGGCGCACGCCGCGCTGCGCGACGCCGTGACGGCGCTGGCGCAGGAACTGGCGCAGATGATCGTGCGTGACGGCGAGGGCGCCACCAAGCTGATGACCATCCGCGTGGAAGGTGGCAACAGCGTGGCCGAGTGCCGCCAGATCGCCTATGCCGTGGCGCACTCGCCGCTGGTGAAGACCGCGTTCTACGCCTCGGACCCCAACCTGGGCCGCATCCTGGCCGCCGTGGGCTATGCCGGCGTGAACGACCTGGACGTGGACCGCGTGAACCTGTGGCTCGATGACGTCTGGGTGGCGCGCGATGGCGGCCGTAACCCCGACTACCGCGAGGAAGACGGCCAGCGCGTGATGAAGCAGGCCGAGATCACGGTACGCATCGCACTGGGCCGCGGCAATGCCGAGGCCACCGTGTGGACCTGCGACCTGTCGCACGACTACGTGTCGATCAACGCCGACTATCGTTCGTAATTTCCTTAAATCCCACCCCCGCCATGTCTGACCTCGCTGCCCGCCTCGATGGTTTTCTCGCCCGACTGGAACAATGGCTGCCGCCGCAACTGACCGATGCGGACTGGCAGCAGGCCGTGGCGTTCCGCTGGCGCAAGCGGCAGAGCCTGTTCGGCAACATCGGCTATCTGCAGGCGATCCGGCAACTGCCGCCGATTCACCTGGATGACCTCAAGAACATCGAGCGGCAGAAAGACGCCATCGTCGCCAATACGCGCCAGTTCGTGCAGAAGCTGCCGGCCAACAACGTGTTGCTGACCGGTGCGCGCGGCACCGGCAAGTCATCGCTGATCAAGGCATGTTTGAATGCGTTCGTGCAAGATGGCCTGCGCTTGGTGGAAGTGGACAAGGATGACCTGGGCGACCTTGGCGACATCGTCGAGCAACTGGCGCAGCGGCCCGAGCGGTTCGCGATCTTTTGCGACGACCTGTCGTTCGAAGAGGGCGAATCGGGCTACAAGTCGCTGAAGTCGGCGCTCGACGGCTCGGTGGCCGCGCAGTCGGACAACGTGCTGATCTACGCCACGTCCAACCGCCGCCACCTGCTGCCCGAGTACATGAAGGACAACGAGACCTACCAGCACACGGCCGATGGCGAGATCCATCCGGGCGAGGTGGTGGAGGAGAAGATCTCGCTGTCCGAGCGCTTCGGGCTCTGGCTGTCGTTCTATCCGCCCAAGCAGGACGAGTACCTGGCCATCGTCGGCCATTGGCTGTCGCACTTCGGCTGCAGCGCCGACGACATCGCTGCCGCGCGCGGCGATGCGCTGGTCTGGGCGCTGGAGCGAGGTTCGCGTTCGGGCCGCGTGGCATGGCAGTTCGCGCGCGACTGGGGCGGCAAGCATGGCAAGCCGTTCGTGGCCGAGGTGGGCGACGCGGGCGGCAAGGCATGAGCGGGGCGGCATCGATCGTGATGGCCGATGGCCAGCCGCGCAAGGTCACCGAGGTGGCCGTGGGCGTGCTGGTTCGCCCCGATGGCCGCTTCCTGCTGGCCCAGCGGCCGCCCGGCAAGCCCTACGAGGGCTACTGGGAGTTCCCGGGCGGCAAGCTCGAACCCGGTGAGACCGTGGAGGCGGCGCTGGCGCGCGAGCTGCACGAGGAGCTTGGCCTCGACGTGACCCGCAGCCAGCGCTGGCACACGCTCGAGCATGACTATCCGCACGCCTATGTGCGGCTCTATTTCTGCAAGGTCAGTGAATGGCGCGGCGATCCGGTTGGCCGCGAAGGCCAGGCGTTCTCGTGGCAGGACGTGCCTGTGGACGTGGGCCCGCTGCTGCCGGCGACGATTCCCGTGGTGGAATGGCTGGCGGAGGAACACCGCCCGCGCTGAGTCGCCTTGGTCAGATATCCCGTCGCCCCCGTCGCCAGAAAGCTCAACAACAATCCCTGGAGGCTCAATGCAACGTGTCGACCGCATCGACGATGCCATTTCCCTGCCCGAACTGACGCTGCGCGGCATCGTCCTGGGCGCGCTGATCACGGTGGTGTTCACCGCTTCGAACATCTACCTGGGCCTCAAGGTGGGCCTGACCTTCTCGTCCGCGATTCCCGCCGCCGTGATCTCCATGGCCGTGCTGCGGCTGTTTCCCGGCGCCAATATCCTCGAGAACAACATGGTGCAGACGCAGGCGTCCGCCGCGGGCACCCTGTCGTCGATCATCTTCATCCTGCCGGGCCTGGTCATGCTGGGTCACTGGCAGGGCTTTCCGTTCTGGCAGACCCTGGCCATCTGCGCGGCGGGCGGGATGCTGGGCGTGATTTTCAGCATTCCACTACGCCATGCGATGGTGGTGCAAAGCGATCTGCCCTATCCCGAGGGGGTGGCGGCGGCCGAGATCCTGCGTGTTGGCAGCGCCAGCCAGGACACCTCCGGCAAGAAGCAGGCAACCGGACTCGCGGATCTGCTGGCCGGCAGCGTGGCGGCGGGGCTGTTCAGCTTTGCCGCGGGCGGGCTGCGCGTGCTGGCCGAGGGCGCCAATGCCTGGCTGGCCGCGGGCGCGTCGGTGGTGCGGCTGTCGATGGGGTTCTCGCTGGCGCTCGTGGGCGCCGGCTACCTGGTCGGCATCGTCGGCGGGCTGGCGATGCTGCTGGGCCTGGTGCTGACCTGGGGCGTGGCCGTGCCGTGGCTGACGGCCATCACGCCGATGCCGCCGGGTGCGACGCTGGCCAGCTTCGGCACCTCGGTCTGGAGCACGCAGGCACGCTTTATCGGTGCCGGCACGATCGCCATTGCCGCCATCTGGACGCTCGGCACGCTGTTCAAGCCGATGGTCCAAGGCGTGCGCACGTCGATGGGCGCGCTGCGCGGCAGCGGCGCGCAGGGTGGGGTGCAGAGAGGTGGCGTTCCGCGCACGCAGCGCGACATGCCGGTCACGTGGATCGGCGGCATCACGCTGGTGCTGCTGGTGGTGCTGGCCGTCACGTTCGGCCACTTCCTCGCCCCGGCCCCGCTCGATCCTGGCGCGATGTGGCGGCTGGTGGCCTGCGCGGTGCTGTTCGCGTTCGTGTTCGGCTTCCTCGTGGCCGCGGCCTGCGGCTACATGGCCGGGCTGGTCGGGTCATCGGCCAGCCCGATCTCGGGCATCGGCATCATCGCCGTGATCCTGGTGTCGCTGCTGATCCTGGGCGTGGGCAGCCTCGACGGCCTGATGGGCACGCCCGAGGGCGGCAAGTTCGCCATTGCGCTGGCGATCTTCACCACGTCGGCCGTGGTGGCCGTGGCGTCGATCTCGAACGACAACCTGCAGGACCTGAAGACCGGCTGGCTGGTCGGCGCCACGCCATGGCGCCAGCAGGTGGCGCTGCTGATCGGCTGCGCCGTGGGTGCCGCCGTGATTCCGCCCGTGCTGGAGCTGCTCTATAACGCGTATGGCTTTGCCGGCGCGCTGCCCCGTGCGGGGATGGACCCGGGCCAGGCGCTGGCGGCGCCGCAGGCCACGCTGATGACGGCCATCGCCACGGGCATTTTCACGCACCAGCTCAACTGGACCATGATCCTGATCGGCGTGGCGCTGGGGGTGGTGCTGATCGCGATCGACGAGGTGCTGCGCCGCCGTCGCGGCGTGGCACGGCTGCCGGTGCTGGCCGTGGGCATCGGCATCTACCTGCCGCCGACCATCAGTTCCGCGCTGGTGGTGGGCGCGGTGGTGTCGTGGTGGCTGATGCGCGCCGAGCGCCGTCGCGCGCAGGCGCGCGGCGATGACGTGAAACTGGCGATGGCACATGCCGAGCGGCGCGGCACGCTGCTGGCGTCGGGACTGATCGTGGGCGAAAGCCTGGTCGGCGTGGCGCTGGCGGCCATCATCGGCCTGTCGGGCAGGGAAGCGCCGCTGGCGCTGGTGGGCGACGGGTTTGCCGCCACGGCCCAGTGGCTGGGCCTGGCCGTGTTCGTGCTGGTCTGCGTTGGATTCTGCCGCCGCGTGCTGGCCGCGCGATAGTCAGTCTTCTTTGTCTTCAGGCAGGTCCGCCGAGGGAGGCTCGCCGGGCTTGCCGCCGATCACGTACTTCTCGGCCGCCCACGCGCCCAAGTCGATCTGCTTGCAGCGATCGGAACAGAAGGGACGGAACTTGTTTTCCGGCACCCATGGCACGGCCTTGCCGCAGGTGGGACATTTGACAACGGCTGGCATCGGAAAAACTTCAGAAATTACAGAGCTTGAGCAGGAACGGAATGTCGGCATCGACCGAGCGCGGGCGCATGTCGCCGTCCTGCTGGGTAAAGCGCACCCACAGCATGTACTTGTTGGCGCTCATCTCGGGGATGAAGGCCAGCAGCGATTCGTCGAGGTAGACCTGCATCAGCTGGTAGCTGCGGCCAGACAGCATCTGCTGGTAGCTGCCGCCCGTGGCGATGACCTTGCCGCTCTGGCCCGACTCGCGCAGCAGGCGCAGTACGATGGACGCGCCCATGCGCAGCGACATCAGCGGGCGGGCCCACTTGAGGATGTCCGCGCGGCGGTCCTCGGCGGGGCGGTGCTGCCAGGCAAAGTAGGCCGGAAGGTCGAACTCGCAGGTGCCGCCCGGGATGATCGCGCGGCTGCGGATGCTGGTCAGCCACTCGTTGTCGGCCAGCAACTGCCCGGCCTTGCCCACGGTTTGGTTCAGTGCGGCAATGCCGTGCTCGATCTCGGTGATCACGCCCACCAGCGCGTCCTGGTCGATCTGCGGATTGGCGCGCAGCGGCGAGAGCGCCTGACGCTGGCGCTCCAGTTCCTTGATCAGGTCGGTCTTGAGGTCGGCGCGGCCTGCCACGTCGATGATCTCGAAGATCGTGGTGATGGCAACGTGGTGCTGCTGCGGATGATCCTGCCTGAGGAAATAATCCAGCCGATCGAACAGGTCTTCCAGGCGCAGGAGCGTCCTGATGCGTTCGTTGAAAGGATATTCGTACAGGATCAAGGGATGTTCCGTGCTGCGCGCCGAGGGGCCGCCGGGGCCGAAGGGCGGTTTCAATCGAGATGGCCGGGAGGTCGGGTGCCGACCGAAAATCCTTCAGTTAGCGCGCTTTTCCCGGCATGTTCAGCGCATTCTATGCGAGTCGCGCCGCAAGGACAAATGCAATCTGCCCGTGCGGCGTACTCGGGACGTGCGCCGGCTGCGTGCCGTTGGCCGCAGATGCCGGACGATTCCGAGCAATTGGTCGGCAATTGGCTGGCTAAGGAACCCTATGGCGGCCCCTATGGCGCGCCAAGCGAACGATACAGGGCGTCCAACCGCGCCACCTGCGGCGCCAGCGCGTCGGGCGGGCCGTCGTTGTCGATCACGTCGTCGGCCACGGCCAGCCGCGCCGCGCGCGTGGCCTGCCGGTGCATGATCGACAGGACCTGCTCGCGCGTGAAGCCGTTGCGCGCCATGACGCGCGCGATCTGGGTCTCCTCCTGGCAGTCGACCACCAGCACGCGCCCCACGCGCGCGCGCCATGCGCCGGACTCCACCAGCAGCGGCACCACGTAGATCAGGTAGGGATGCTGGCCGCCCGCGCGCAGGGCAGCGGCGCGCGATTCGGTCAGCGAGCGGATCAGCGGATGGGTAATGCCCTCGAGCATGGCCTTGGCGGCGGGGTCGGCGAAGACCAGCGCGCGCATGGCGTCGCGGTCCATCGCGCCGTCCGGGCGCAGGCAGCCGGGGCCGAACGCGGCCACCAGCGGCCCGATGGCGGCGCCGCCCGGCGCGGTGATCTCATGCGCCAGCAGGTCGGTGTCGATCAGCGCCGCGCCGCGCGCGGCAAACATGTCGGCCACGCGGGTCTTGCCGGAGCCGATGCCGCCAGTGAGTCCGATTTCCAGCATGGAGGAAACGTGTCGGTATGGTGTTGGAATGGCGCCAACGATACCAGCTTTCCCGTCAGTGCCCGATGACCAGTCCCAGCGGCAGCACATCGGCGCCGAAGAACAGCACGATGAGCCCCGCCCCGGCAATGAACGGCCCGAACGGGAACGGCGTCTCGCGGCCCTGCCGGCGCACAACCAGCAGCATGATGCCGAACAGCGCGCCCACCACCGATGACAGCAGCACCAGCGCGGGCAGCGCCTGCCAGCCGAACCACGCGCCCAGCGCGCCCATGAGCTTGAAATCGCCATAGCCCATGCCTTCCTTGCCGCGCACGAGCTTGAACAGCCAGTAGACGCTCCACAGCAGCAGGTAGCCAGCCGCGGCGCCGATCACGGCGTCGGCCAGCGGCGCGAAGGCGCCGTTCAGGTTCAGCAGCAGCCCCAGCCAGAGCAGCGGCAGCGTGATCTGGTCCGGCAGCAGTTGCGTGTCGGCGTCGATCATCGTCAGCGTGACCAGCGCCCAGACCATGACAATGGCGGCCAGCGCCTGCACGGTCGGCCCGAAATGCCACATCGCCAGGGCGCTCAGCGCGGCCGTCGCCAGCTCGACCAGCGGATAGCGGATGCCGATCGGCGCCTTGCACGACGAACACTTGCCACGCAGGAACAGGTAGCTGACCACGGGCACGTTTTCCCACGCGGCAATCTGATGGCCGCAGTGCGGGCAGGCCGAGCGCGGCACCATCAGGTTGTAGCGGCCGGGGTGGGGCAGCGGCTCGTCTCGTAATTCGGCCAGATAATTGGCCTCGTCGTGCTCCATCATCTTCGGCAGGCGATGGATCACCACATTGAGGAAACTGCCCACCACCAGGCCCAGCAAACCGGCCGCCACCACCAGGAACACCGGCGGCACGGCCTCAAGCGCGGTAACAGCCTGCATCGATTACACCACCTGGCCCAGCTTGAAGATCGGCAGGTACATGGCCACGACCATGCCGCCGATGAGCACGCCCAGGATCACGATGATCAGCGGCTCGATCAGGCTCGAGATGGCCGCCACGGCGTCATCGACCTCGCGCTCGTAGAATTCCGCCACCTTGAGCAGCATGTTGTCCAGCGCGCCGGACTCCTCGCCGATCTGCGTCATCTGCAGCACCATGTTGTCGAACACGTGCGTGGCCTGCATGGCGTTGGTCAGGCTGGTACCGATGCGCACGGACTGCTCGATCTCGCGCGTGGCATCGTAATACAGCCAGTTGCCGGCCGCGCCCGCCACGGACTCCATCGACTCCACCAGTGGCGTGCCGGCCGCGAACATCGTGGCCAGCGTGCGGGTCCAGCGCGCAATCACGGCCTTGCGGAACAGGCTGCCGAAGATCGGCAGCTTGAGCAGTGCCTTGTCGTGCCAGCGCTGGACTTTTTCCGATGTCTTCCGGGCGCGGAAATAGGCGATGATCGAGATGACCGGAACCCCGATGACCAGGTACCAGTACGTGACGAAGAAGTCGGACATGTTGATCACGACCATCGTGGGCGCGGGCAGCGCGGCGCCAAAGCTCGAGAACACGCCCTTGAACGCCGGGATCACGAACAGCATCAGCACCACGGTCACGGCAAATGCCACGCAGAGCACCGAGATCGGGTAGATCATCGCGGACTTGATCTGGCTCTTCAGCGCGATGGTCTTTTCCATGTAGAGCGAAAGCCGCTCCAGCAGCGCGTCAAGAATACCGCCCTGTTCGCCGGCATCGATCAGGTTGCAGTACAGCGTGTCGAAATACTTGGGCTGGCGCCGGAACGCCATGGCCATGCTGCTGCCGGACTCGATGTCGAAGCGGATGTCGGACAGCAGTTGCGTGAAATTGGGGTTGGCGTGACCGCGCGCGATGATGTCGATGGACTGCAGCAGCGGAATGCCGGCCTTGAGCATCGTCGAGAGCTGGCGCGTGAAATACGCGATGTCCTTCTCGGTGATCTTCTTGCCGCGCGCCGCCTTGCGCTTCTTCATCTTGACGACGGTGAGACCCTGCTTGCGCAGCGTGGCGACGACTTCGGCCTGGTTCTCGGCCCGTTGCTCGCCCTTGAAGCCCTTGCCCTTGCGGTCCTTGGCTTCCCATTCGAAGATGTATTGCGTGGGCGCCTTCCGCCCTGATTTGGCCCGCGACGGCGCTGCCGTCCGGGCGCCCGCCGCTGGTGCGCGCGTCGCCATGATTTGACCCCCGACTAATGACTATTGTTTTACGTATTGGTGGTCGCCAGCACTTCTTCGAGTGACGTGACGCCCTGTTTGACCTTGAGCAGGCCGGACTCCCGCAAAGATAGCACGCCGTCACGGCGCGCCTGTTCGGCAATCTGCAGCGCCGTGCCGTGCGACAGGATGATCTGCTGCATCGCTTCCGTGACCGGCATGACCTGGTAGATGCCGCAGCGGCCCTTATACCCGCTGCCGTTGCAACGCTCGCAGCCCACCGGGTGGTACGGCTGCCAGGTGCCGTCGATATCGGCCTCGCGGAAGCCCGCGTCCAGCAGCACTTCCTTCGACAGGGCGCCGGAGCGCTTGCACGTGCAGAGCCGGCGCGCCAGCCGCTGCGCGGTGATCATCAGCACCGACGACGCGATGTTGAACGGCGCCACGCCCATGTTCATCAGGCGCGTGAGCGTGGTGGGCGCGTCGTTGGTGTGCAGCGTGGACAGCACCAGGTGGCCGGTCTGGGCGGCCTTGATCGAGATGTCGGCGGTTTCCAGGTCGCGGATCTCGCCCACCATGATGATGTCCGGATCCTGCCGCAGGAACGACTTCAGCGCCGCCGCGAAGGTCAGGCCGGCCTTGTCGTTCACGTTCACCTGGTTGATGCCGGGCAGCTGGATTTCGGCGGGGTCCTCGGCAGTGGAGATGTTGATGTCGCCCTGGTTCAGCATGTTCAGGAACGTATAGAGCGACACCGTCTTGCCGCTGCCGGTGGGGCCGGTCACCAGCACCATCCCGTATGGACGCTTGATCACATCCAGCAGGACGGCCTTCTGTTCGGGCTCATAGCCAAGCTGGTCGATGTCGAGCTTGTCGGACGAGGATTCCAGGATCCGCATCACGATCTTCTCGCCGAACAGCGTGGGCAGCGTGGACACGCGGAAGTCGATGGCTTTCTCCACCACCTCCTTGGCGTCCTTGTCCTTGGGCAGCGTGAGCAGCAGCTTCATCCGCCCGTCCTGCGGCACGCGCTTCTCGGAGATGTCGAGCCGCGACAGCACCTTGATGCGGGTGGCGATCTTGTCGCGGATGTCCAGCGGCGGGCGGGCCACCTCCTGCAGCACGCCGTCCACGCGGAAGCGCACGCGGTAGAAGAACTCGAACGGTTCGAAGTGCAGGTCCGACGCGCCGCGCTGGAACGCCTCGGTCAGCAGCTTTTGCAGGAAGCGCACCACGGGGGCGTCGTCGATCTCGTTGCCCGGTCCCTTGCGGGCGCCGGCCGCGGCCGCCGTCGGGTCGTAGTCGATCATCTTCGTGGCGGTGGGCGTCACGGGGGAGATGTTCTTCATCGTCCCCAGCGCCTCGCCGGCGGCGCGCACGTGCTTCATCAGCTTGTCGTGCTCCACCACCACCGTTTCCACGGGCAGGTTGAACTTCTGCTTGATGACGTTCACGCCGGCCTGGTTGGTCGGGTCGGACAGCGCCACGATCAGCCGGTTCTCACGGCGGCCCAGCGGCAGCAGCCGGTGGGCGTGGAACTCGCGGTTGCCGGCCAGCGCGGGCGGCACGCGGTTGAGGTTGTACTGGGACAGGTCGAGCAGGGGGAGCTGGTACTTGTCGGCGGCGAAGATGGCCACGTCGTGGGCGGACATGGTGCCGCTGCCGATGATCTCGTCGATCAACTGCGACTTCTTCTCCCGGGCCGATTGCTCCAGTTGCGCGAGCAGCGCGGGGGCGATCCGTCGGCTCTGGGCGAGCGCAAGGCCTAGTGTCATGGCGAATTACATGCGGTGAGCGCGCGATCGGTGAGGCTGACCAGCGGCGCGGTTGACTGCGGCGGGATCGGGGGCAAGGGTCCCGGATCGGGGCAGTTTGCCGCCGGGGTCACTTTTTGTAAAGCGAGGCGGCGCGCGCGTTGGCGTTTGTGCGACAGTGCGCAACCCTACTTGCGCGGGGGCGGCGCGCGCGGGGGGAGTACGGGCGAAAAAGGGGGGGGGGAAGGCGGCGGGGCGGGAAAGCAAAAAAGCCGCACATCGCTGTGCGGCTTTTTCGGCGATATCACGCGGACGCATGACATCGAAATCTGGTCGGGGTGAGAGGATTCGAACCTCCGGCCTCTACGTCCCGAACGTAGCGCTCTACCAGGCTAAGCTACACCCCGATTTCTTGGTACTGCTAGGGTTTTTTCTGCGCTTCGTCGTCAGGACTGACGTTGCAGCGAGAAAGCACACAAGTGTATCAGCGTTTCCTTCAGTTGGGAAGGGGGGAATTGCATTGCCGCCTTTTCGGCCGCCTCGGCCTCGCGTTGCGCGGCGGCAAATGTCACCTCCAGCGCGCCGCTGGCGTGGATTGCCGAGAAGACTGCATCAAAGTGTTCCGTGCCGCCCTGTACGATCGCTTCGCGCGCGAGTTCGCGCTGCGAGGCCGTGCCGTGCTCCAGCAGGTGCAGCAGCGGCAGCGTGGGCTTGCCTTCGCGCAGGTCGTCGCCTGCGTTCTTGCCCATCTGCTCGGCGCTGGCCGTGTAGTCGAGCATGTCGTCGATCAGCTGGAATGCCGTGCCGATGCGCCGGCCGTATTCGGCGGCGGCTTCTTCCATGGCGGGCTCCACGCCGGCCAGCACCGCGCCCAGCTGCGCCGACGCCTCGAACAGCTTCGCGGTCTTGTAGCGGATGACCTGCAGGTAGCGCTCCACGGTCACGTCGGGGTCGTGCATGTTCAGCAGTTGCAGGACCTCGCCCTCGGCAATCACGTTGGTCGCATTGGAGAGAATCTCCATGATGCGCATGCTGCCGGCTTCCACCATCATCTGGAACGCGCGCGAATAGAGGAAATCGCCCACCAGCACGCTGGCGGCGTTGCCGAATACCGCGTTGGCGGTCTGGCGGCCGCGGCGCAGTTCGGACTCGTCCACCACGTCGTCGTGCAGCAGCGTGGCGGTGTGGATGAACTCCACCACCGCGGCCAGTTCGTGATGGCGATGGCCGTCGTAGCCGAACGCGCGCGCCGACAGCAGCAGGATGACCGGGCGCAGGCGCTTGCCGCCGGCACCGATGATGTATTCGCCGATCTGCTCGATCAGCGGCACCTCCGAAGACAGGCGCCGCCGGATGACGGCGTCAACGGCGCGCATGTCGGCAGCGACCGGGGCAAGCAAGGCAGTGGCGGAAGACTGGGACAAGATGGAATCACCGGTTCGCAAAACCGGAGGATTATATGCGATCGCAGTCTCCATATGGACGCTTGCATGCCGGCCGCATGCCCGCCTGGCCTCGCGCATCCGCCGCCTATCTATAATGCAGCCATGGACAAGGCCCTCGCTTCCCGTCGGCGTGTCCGCCGCACCGCCTGGTGGGTGGCCTTCGCCGCCCTCGCCGGGTTCCTGCTGGCCGACCTGACCTGACCCGCCTCCCGCGCCAAGTGCACCAGCCGCCGCTGCGCAACGCTCCGGCTGGCTATCTATTTGTTTCGGTTGGGTTTTCTTTGCGCTTTCCGGAAAACTGGTCTACAATCGCCGGTTCCTTCGGTTGGGTTTGCTCGTATACGTGGCCCGCCGGACGGCAAAGCAGCAAGACGGCGCACGGAACGGCGCCGGTCCCGTGAGATACCGGGGCAGCATTCGACGTTTCATTCACATCGAGAGGTTCGACAATGTACGCGGTCGTAAAAACCGGCGGCAAGCAATACAAAGTTGCTGCTGGCGAAAAACTTAAAGTAG
>Ga0255338_1004308_pt1 | contig 14991 bp, 5 predicted proteins | sample MeOH1_35cm_T4_19_FD_203715 | JGI IMG/M metagenome (GOLD analysis project Ga0255338, IMG submission 203715) | Sandy soil microbial communities from University of British Columbia, Vancouver, Canada - MeOH1_35cm_T4_195 | ecosystem: Engineered > Artificial ecosystem > Sand microcosm > Unclassified ...
CCGCAAGAAGCCCGCCGCCGCCGCCGCGCCCGAGCGCGGCCGCGAGCGCTTCTCCGAGGACTGGGGCGGCTCGTCGGACATCTCCAACTCGATCCGCATGTACCTCTCCGAGATGGGCCGCGTGCCCCTGCTCAACCGCGAGGAAGAAGTCACCTTGGCCCGCAACGTCCGCGAGCGCGAGAAGGAGCTCCGGATGCTCGTCCTCGAGTCGCCCGTCACGATGCGCGAGATCCGGTCCTGGGAGACCCTCATCGAAGCCCAGGAGATGACGCCCAAGGAGCTCATGCCCCGCGGCCGCAAGACCAACGCCGAGCTGTCCGGCATGCGCCGGAAGATGAAGTCGGTGGCGCAGTTCATCACCAAGGCCGAGAAGCAGATGGCGGCCTTGCGGGTCAAATTGCTCCCGGTCAAGCTTAAACCGCAACGGAGAATTAAACTTCAGAAGAAGATCGAGCAGATCAACAAGCTCGTCATCGCCCGCATCCTGAACCTGAACCTCAACCAGGACAAGATCAAGCGCCTGACGAACAAGATCAAGAACCTCGCCGGCAAGATCGAGGAGTGCCGCGACGAGATGGAGCGCTATCAGCGGCGCTACGGCTGCTCGCACGAGGAGCTGAAGACCTACTTCGCCGCGCTCAAGAAGGGGAAGATGCGCCCCGAGGCGTTCCGCGCGAAGACCGGCTACGCCCCGACGGCCGTCGAGGCCGCGATGGAGAACATGGAGGTGGTCGTCGACCGCATCGACCGCATCCAGAACACGCTGCCGATCCCGATCGACCGCTTCCTCGAGCTCAACGACAAGATCATCCGCCTCGAGGACACCATCCTCGAGGACAAGCTCAAGCTGATCAAGGCCAACCTGCGCCTCGTCGTCTCGATCGCCAAGAAGCACGTCAACTCCAACCTCGAGCTGTCCGACCTCATCCAGGAAGGCGGCCTCGGCCTGATGAAGGCCGTCGAGAAGTTCGAGTACAAGCGCGGCTTCAAGTTCTCGACCTACGCGACGTGGTGGATCCGCCAGTCGATCAACCGCGCGATCGCCGACCAGGCGCGCACGATCCGCATCCCGGTCCACATGAAGGAGCTGATCAGCAAGCTCACGAAGGTGACCCGGCGCTACCGGCAGGAGTTCGGCCGCGAGCCTTCCCTCGAGGAGTACACCCGCTCCCTGCACATCAGCATGGACAAGGTGAAGAACGTCCTGAAGATCATGCAGGAGCCGGTCTCGCTGGCCACGCCGATCGGCGAGGACGAGGACAGCTACCTCGAGGACTTCATCGAGGACAAGACGACCGCCGCGCCGTCGAACACGGCGTCGAGCTTCCTGCGCAAGACCGAGATCGAGAAGGTGCTCTCCTCGCTGACGGACCGCGAGGCGAAGATCATCAAGCTCCGCTTCGGCATCGACTCCGGCTACCCTCGCACCCTCGAGGAAGTGGGCCGCATCTTCCGCGTCACGCGCGAGCGCGTGCGTCAGATCGAGGCCAAGGCGATCAGGAAGCTGCGTCATCCTTCCCGCAGTAAGGGCTTGCGGGACTATCTCGATTAGCTGATATGCGCCGCCGTCAGCACCGCCATCCCGCCCTGGAAGCCGCGGTCTTCGCGGCGGCCCTGCTGCTGTCCGCCTTCATCGGGCGGGAGCTGTGGCTCCGGCGCGCGGCGCCGCCGTCCGAGCCCCCGCCGGCTCTCTCCGGGCCGGCCTCGCTGAACCCCGGCAAGCCGCCCCTGCCCTCGAAGTCCGCCGGCGGACGCACCGAGACGGCGGTGACCGCCGTGCCGCCCGTCAAGCTCTCGCGCGTGCAGCGCCGCAAGCCCCGGAACGGCCCGGTCCCCGTCCCGAAGTAGGGCGGCGCTACGCGCCGGGGCCGGGCTCCACGGCGCGCGCGACGGCCTCGCGCAGGCCGGCGGGCGTGAAGGGCTTCTGGAAGAAGCCGGCGACCTGCGGCATCGCCTCGAAGAGCGGACGCATGTCTCCCTTGGCGGTGACGATGAGGATCGGGACCTTGCCGGCGCGGGGATGGTCCTTGAGCGCCGCCGCCACGCCGAAGCCGTCGAGGACCGGCATCATCACGTCGAGCAGGATGAGGTCCGGGAGCTCCGCGGACGCGTCGTCGGGCGAGACTCCGAGCCTGGCGAGCGCCTCCGCCCCGTTGGCGGCGTCGGCGACCGTGTGGCCGACCTTCTCTAATACGGCGCGCATGAGAAGGACGAGGGAGGGCTCGTCGTCGACGATCAGGAGGCGGGCCACCTCTACCTCTGCGGCCGCAGGAGGTCGCGCAGGTAGTCGGCGGCGATGTCCTTCGCCCCGAGGCCGAGCGCGATCGCGACGGCCAGGCCGATCGAGCCGATGAAGATCTGGACCGTCGGGATGAGGATCTGCGGGCGCACGCCGACCTGCTCCAGGGCGATGACCCCGGCGGCGCCGATGGCGAAGGCCTGCGCGGCGACCGCGACGAACGACCCGCCGCGGATCGAGTTGGCCGCGGCCGCGTTGCGCAGGATGTGCGACAGCAGGCGGCCGAACAGCAGGCCGCCGAAGAGGATGAGGACGGCGGCGATCAGGGAGGGGAGCACCCCGACGAAGCGCTCGAGCAGCTCGGACACGACGGTCATGTTCACGGCGTTGGCCGCCGACACGATGAACAGGAAGAGGATGAACCAGTGGGCGACCCAGGCGAGGACGAAGGTCGGGGACTTGCCGAGGCCGAGGCGGGAGAGCACCTCGTTGATGCCGACCTTGCAGGTGTGGTCGTCGAGGCGGAGCTTGCCGAACGCCGCCTCGATCAAGGTCCGGACGGCGCGGGCCAGGAACATCCCGACCAGCAATAAGAGGAGGGCGGCCGCGAGCGTGGGGATGGCGCCGGCGAAGCGGTCGTAGGCGCCGAGGAACGGGTCGACGAACAGCCGCGCGAGGTTCTGTCCCATGAGCCGATTCTAGCATGTTCCTCCATATTGGTTTCTTGTGACCGAAACAGCGTTGACAGGTGACAGAGGCCAGGGTATACTTGGCTAACTTACATGAGGCCGGAATTCCGACGGGCCGAGACCAGGAATTCGCGGGCCGGAAGACGCGCGGCGTTCGCCGCCGTCCTTCTGGCCGCCTTCTTCCGCGCGGTATCCGCGGGCGCGGTCTCCATCACCTCGGCGGACGGGAAGGTCCTCTTCCTTAAATCGGGCTCCTACACGTGGGCCCAGGTCTCCACCGGCCAGGTGCTCGCTCCCGGCGACCAGCTCAAGACCGCCGGCGGCGCGCGCGCGACGGTGACCTTCGACGACGCCTCCCGCGTGGACCTCAACCCCGGCTCGTCGTTCACTCTGAAGGAATCATCTCCCCAGGCCAGCGGCATGGAGCTCAAGCTCGGCTCGCTGAAGGCGTGGATCTCCAAGAGCCTCAACCGCCGCTTCCAGGTCCGCACCCCGACCGCGGTGTGCTCCGTCCGCGGCACCGAGTTCGGCGTGGACGTCGACCCGGGCGGCGACACGCGCGTGCAGATGTTCGGCGGACTGCTCGCGGTGGCGGACAAGGCCGGCAACGAGGTCCTCATCAAGGACCGCGAGAGCGTCAGCGTGACGAGCGAGGGGCTCGGCCGCGTGACCGACGCCGGGACGCGCGAGGAGCGCGGCGACGGCGAGGCCCGCCAGGTCGCCAAGCGCGAGGTGGACCTGCGCATGAGCAAGGAGGAGGTCCAGGCCGCGGCGGCCGAGGAGAGCAAGCTCTCCGAGTTCCAGGAAGGCAAGGCGATCATCGACGTCAACGGCAACCGGGTCCGCATCGAGGAGTACATCGTCCGCCCCGCCGCCGACACGTTCAAGCTCGTCGTCCTCAACGAGCGCGACGCCCGCTTCGACTATTTCTTCTATCAGGGGACCTTCAACCAGGCCCTGCCGACCGACATGTCGGGCGCCCTGCGCCAGATCCCGGGCTGCGTCAACGTCGCCTGCGACTACTTCCTGACCTCCTACCGGACCGGGCGCTCGAACACCCAGGACAACATGCTCGAGGTCGCCGGCGGAGGGCACCTCGTCGACGTCAACAACAACGGCACGGCCGCCGACCGGGTCGAAGCGGCCTACGACCCCGCGACGGCGTCCTTCGTGCGGCTGAGCGTCCCCAACCCCGGCGGCGTCGGCAACACCCCTTTCTACCAGTCGCTGTTCAACACCTACAACCTGACCTTCAACGGCGTCAGCCATCAGAGCTGGGCGCCGTCCGCGGCGGGCCTGGCCCGCCCGGGCGGGAACGTCATCAACACCGCCGGCGACATCACCTACACCAACGTGACCACCGTGCAGAACCAGCCGGGCTGCGCGCCGCCCGACTGCACCTACAACGAGATCGGCGAGGGCGTCTTCCACGACGTCATCTACGCGGCCAACGGCGACGGGAGCATCTGGGAGAAGTACGACAGCTACGTCATCGACGACCTCGGCAAGATCGCCAAGACCAGCGACTTCTCCGCCGCCGGCTTCTCCGGGCAGTCGTTCAAGCAGACCTTGCTCGGCTGGAACTTCCAGACCATCGTGACGGCCTCCGAGTTCGGCGGCCGCAAGATCGACCTCGTCGTCGAACCCAAGATCTTCATCCAGTCCGGCCTGATACCGTGATCGTGCTTTCGTGATAAAACCCCTCTTCCTCAGCGTGGTACTGCTCGCCGCCGCCCTTCCCGCTTCCGCGGTCGAGTGGACGCCCGTGCTCAACGGGTCGGTCTCGGGCGGCCAGTACTTCTTCCAGGGCCAGCGCGGGAACCTCGGCGGCAACGCCGCCCTCACCGCCGCGGGCCTCGTCAAGCTCAGCGACCGCTGGAGCCTCCTGCCGATGTACACCGGCTCCTATCGCGGGACCAAGGGAGTCGACGACGGCGTCGCCGCCGGGACCTTGTTCCAGCAGCAGATGGACCACACGGTGTCGATGACCGGGATCCGGAAGCTCGAGGAGTCGACCTGGCGGGTGAAGCCCTCCGCCGGCTACAAGCGCGAGTTCCTCAAGGAGACGCGGGACGAGTCCTGGGGCCACGGCCTCTTCGACTACGAGAAGGTCTCGGCCGGCCTCGAGTTCGAGAACATATATAAGGAGCCGTTCTCCCTGCGGGCGGGGCTCGACGTGTTCCGGGTGCGCTTCCCGAGCTACGAGTCGCTGGAGTCCCGCTCGGGCACGGACCCGTTCGGCAACCCGCTCGGCCGCGAGCTGGCCTCGAGGCACGTGCTGGACACCTACAACTGGCAGGCCTCCGTCTCCGGCAACCGCCCCTGGCCCTTCGAGGACCCGAAGTTCGTGCTCTCGGGCTCCTACTCGCTCCTTTATAAGGACTTCCTGGACCAGCGCATCGTGCAGGCCGACGGCCAGTTCCGGGACAGCGGGCGCCAGGATTTCCTGCAGTCCCTGGGCGGCTCCGTCATGCGGCCGATCCCGATGCGCGTGTTCGGCGGGGACGGGCGCCTCGACGTGAGCATGGCCATGAGCCTCTCCTACAACCGCTCGAACCAGAACACCTTCGACGCGACCTTCGCCCGCTTCCTCGGCGACTCGTACAGCTACTGGACCTTCGGCGCGGGGCCCGCGGCGGTGCTCTCGTGGGGGGACAAGAAGGCCCCGGCGTGGACCTCCGCCTCCTTCCGCTGGAACCGCCAGAGCTACCTCGGCCGCCTCGTCCAGGACGAGGTCGGCGTGTACGGCTCGGCCAAGCAGAAGCACGACCGCTACACCTTCTCGCTGGGCTACGGCTACCCGCTCGCGCCCAAGCTCACCTTGACCTTCCGCACCAACATCCTTTGGGCCGCGTCGAACCACAAATACCAGAAGAACTACGCGTACGCGTACCGCGCGATGAACTATCTCATCGGCGTCTCGTATGAATACTAGGAGCTTGCGTCGCCTCGAATAAATTCGCAATGTGACGGATATCACCTGGCAACATCCTTAATAAGGGTATATACTCAGCCTTAGCCGACGTGCCGTATCACGGAACACCGAGACCGTGACCACCGAGAACCGCCGTATTCCGTTCGAGCCGCGCGCCGTCCTCGCAGCCCTAGGGCTGGCGTTGGCGCTTTTGCCGTCGGCGGCGAGCGCGGCCCCCATCCCTCTCGTCAGCAGCGCGACGCTCTCCGCCGGCCTCGACGATCAAGGCACCGCCGTCGCGCGCGACGGCTCCGGAGGGCTGATCGTCGTCGGGTACTCGAGCGCGACCGGCCAGGGCAAGAACATCTGGGTCAGCCGCTGGAACGAGTCGACTTTGACGGTCATCTCCAGCCAGACCTTCAACGGCAGCGCGAACGGGATCGACGCTGCCCAGGGCGTGGCGGTCGCCCCCTCCGGCGAGATCTTCGTCACGGGCATCTCGTCCAAAGCCGGGATCGGCCTCACGCTATGGCTCGGGAAATTCACGCCCTCGATGGTGTTCGTCAGCAGCGTCAATTATCCGATCCTGTCGGTTCCCAACACGGTCGAGCCCACGAGCATCATCATCGCTCCGGGCGGCAACCTGTTCGTGGCCAAGACGTCCACCGGGACCGGCGCCTTCAAGATGACCCTCGCCCAGTTCACCCCGTCGCTGGCCTTCGTGTCGAGCACGACCTTTTTCAACGGGTTCGACCAGAACTACGCCTTCGGGCTGGCTCAGGACCAGAGCGGCAGCATCTATATGTCCGGCACCACGCCGCCGAACGCCGGGGCGGTGGGGGACATCTGGGTCGGTAAATTCACCAGCGGCCTCGTCTTCGTCGCGAGCCGGACGGTGTCGGGCCCCGGAGGCAATTTCGATCAGGGCCGGAGGGTCGTCGTCGGCTCGGACGGCAACGTCTACGTCTCCGGCATCATCAACAACGCGGGCGGCGTCGTCGACCTCTGGATCGGCAAATTCAGCACCGACCTGGCCCTTCTCAATTCGGCGTCGTATCCCAGCCCCGTGTCCGGCAACGCCTCCGGCAACGCCCTCGTCGCCACGTTCAACCGCCTCTACACGGCGGGCCAGGTGGCCGTGTCCGGCCAGGGCGCCAATGCGTGGATCAACGAGTTCGATTACAGCCTCAGCATGCTGTCCAGCGGCACGTTCTCCTCCGCCGGGGCGACCTACGACGAGAACTGGGGCCTGGCCGTCGACACGCGGACCGGCGACGCCTATGTGACGGGCGTCGTGACCCCCGCCGTCCCTCAGATCTGGGTCGCCAAGTATCATCTCCCCGACACCGGCCTGAACAACGTCGAGGTCACCGCGGTGTCCACCGCGCCGGCCTCGGTGGACAGCTCGGCCTCGTACGTGCCGGTGATCTACACCGACCTGACCTCGCTGCTGGGCCCGACCTCGATGGGGACGTTCACCCTCAACCTCTTCGGCGACGTGCCCTCGAGCCAGCTGTATGCGACGATGTGGCGCGACAACGGCGACGGCTCGTTCAATCAGGCCACGGACAGCTTCGTCAACTCCGGGTCGTTCGCGCCGCCGGCCGGCGGCCTGCCCGCGCGCGCCTTCCTGAGCGCCTCCGGCGAGCCGGCGCTGTCGACCGCCACCCAGCGCTACTGGTTCGTCGTCAGCTTCAGCAGCGTGCCCTCGGGCCGCAAGGTGCAGTTCGGCTTCCAGATGATGCCCGACTTCGCGGCGACCCCCAACAACCTGTCGCTGCCCTTCCTGACGAACCAGATCCTCGTCCGCCAGCGGATCTACGCGAACCCCGCCAACGGCGTCCAGAACTACCCGACCCCGACGGCGGGCGCGACGAACACCGGCGGCCTCGACACCGGCATCTTCGTCCAGTCCGGCCAGCGCGTGCACAGCGAGACCGCGCCCGGGGACACGTGGAGCTTCCCGAGCCCCGTGTCCGCCGCCGGCTCCGCCCCCACCGGGGGCCTCAACGCCGCCTTCAACCAGGGCCTCCTCGTCGGGCGCGTCGGCGCCGGGGCGTGGTTCCCGATCGGGCTGGCGTCCACGATCACCGCGACCTCGGCCGGGACCTTGTACGTCGCGCCGAACGACACGGTCTACACCGACAACTCCGGCTCCATCCGCGCCTCGTTCGAGATCCTGCCGTCCACGGTGTCGAAGCGCTGGCTCGGCGGCACCCTCGGCTTCGAGACGGCGGCCGACATCGGCCAGAACTGGGCCGGCGGGCGTCCGGCCAACGGCGAGAGCGTGGTCTTCGACGCGAGCGCCTACGACTGCGACTGGAACCTGCCCTTCGTGGGGCTGGCCTCGCTGTCCGTCTCCACGGCCTACACGGGCACCATCCGCCTGGTCCAGCCGCCCTACCAGTACAACAACCGCCTCACGGTGGACGGCGACGCGACGATCCGCGGCGGCCGGTTCAGCGTCGGCGCGGCGTCGGCCGCGACGACCAACTCCTTCGCCGTGAAGGGCCGGCTCGTCGTGCGCGACACCGCGATCTTCGACATGAGCAACGGCCGCGTCGAGGTCGGGACCGGCCTGGAAGTCCGCGCGGGCGCCCTCCTTCTCGCCTCCGGCATGTCCCAGATCTGGGGCGCGGTCCCGTCGCAGGCCTGGTACCTGCGCGTCGACCACGCCACGGTCAGCGTGACGGCGGACCCGTTCTCCCTCGACGGCATCGACTACCTCGACTTCGTCGACGCCACCGTGCTCGCGTTCGACAACGCGAGCTTCATGTCGAGCTTCGCCTCGACCTCCCCGTACGCGCGCCTGTCCGCGTCGACGCCCGTCTCCTGGACGTTCAACAAGTGGAATTCCGGGTCGTCGCCCCGCAACCCGGGCGTGATCGCCGCGGCCGTGGTCTCCGGCTCGACCGTCGTCTTCAACGGCTCGACGGGGAACGCCGGCACCAGCTTCGGCTCGCCGAAGACCGCGGACCCGAACGGGGTCGTGCGCTGGCTCCCCGACGGCGGCGGGACCCCCGGCTCGATCGGCGGCAGCCTCACCGGCGCCGGCACGGACAACGGCACCTATCTGGTCGTGGCTTCGACTTCCCCGAGCGGCGTGAACAACGTCGGCCTCGGCGGCGGCGGAAACCAGTCGAACGCCCTTTCCGGCGGGGTCGGCTCCTACTCGATCACGAGCCTGCGCGCGCCGGGGACCTACTACCTGTTCGCCTTCCAGGATAGCGGCGGCATCCCGATCCCGTTCACGCCGGCCGGCGGCTTCGGCCATCCCGGCGTCTACAAGTCCGAGCCGGTGTTCCTTCCCAGCGGCGGCTCGCCGACGGGCATCAACATCACGGTCATACCTTGGGGCCAGGTCTACGGCAGCTTCAACAACTCCTCGAACCAGGCCGGCCCGGTGATCGTCGAGACCTGGGCCGGGCTCCCGCATGTGGCCGGAAGCACGATGCAGGCGCGGGGCCTCGCCAACCCCGCCTACCAGTTCAACACGCCCGCGACGAACTCCGGCGTCTATCTGTCGAGCTCGGTGTTCGCCTTCGTCGACGCGAACAACAGCGGCTTCTGGGACGCCTTCGAGGCCTCGTCCACGATCCTGTCCGTCGACGTGAGCTCGTATGCCCCGACCTTCGTCGGCAACTTCAGCATCTTCGGCGGCGACGCCGCGCCCGGCGGCTCGGTCACCCTCTCCACGAAGGCGGTCCACCCCGGGGCGATCGGCTCGACGGGGCCCAACCCGCTGATCCGCGCGCGCCTGACGGCCTCCGGGGGCGCGGCTCAGCTCTCCGCGCTGAAGGTGACCTACCAGGGCGGCCCGCTCCCGAACCCGGGCGCGATGTTCGGCGTCTGGGCCGACGACGGCGACGGGGTCTTCAACACGATGTACGACATGCCGCGCGGCAACGCGCCGATCTTCACGCTCGGCCCGAGCACGTACACCGTCAGCTTCTACCAGCCCGCGTTCCTGCCCTCCGGGGTGCCCAAGGACTTCTTCGTCACGCTCGACCTGGCCGGCTTCGGCCTCGGCCAGGGCGCCACCGCCGGGGTCCTGATCGAGGCGGCCACGAGCTTCACCCTTTCGATGGGGACCTTCTCGGTCACCCCGAACTTCCCGGTCCAGACCGGGGCGCTCCCGATCCTGGCCATGGTCCGCGGCAACGAGAACGCGACGACCGACCTGCAGGGCGGCGCGCCGACGGGCGCGTACTTCTTCCCCGGCCAGATGATCTCGGTCATCTCGACCGGCACCTGGCGCACGGGCCCGGCCGACGCGGCGACGGGCCCCGGCGGCCTGCCCGGCACGACCGGCCTCAATACCGTCCTGCCCTCGGCCAACCTGGGCGAGTTGATCGGCCGCGTCTCTCCGAGCCCGACCTACTCGTCGCCCTGGGTCCGCGTCGGCGCCTCGAGCGCGCCCTTCCCTTCCCCGGGCGACGGCGAGCTGCGCCTGGCGATGAACGACTTCGTCGGCGCGTACTACGACAACTCGGGAGAGGTCCTGGCCGGCTTCGCCGCCTCCGGCTCCAGCGTCGGGGCGATCTCGGGCCAGGTGTTCTACTCGACCCCGGTCGCCGGCACCCTGACCGTCACGGCGCGGATGAACGGCACGACGCCGATGCAGTCGGCGAGTTACGGCGTGGCGTCCTCCTCGGCCATCCCGTTCTGGATCAACGGCCTGGTCCCGGGCGAGTACGACCTCGCGGTCACGAACAGCGCGAACTCCGACTTCGGCCGCAGCGGCCAGATGATCCGGGTCCAGGCCGGCGCGACCTCCTACCTGGACGCGACGATGTACCAGAGCTCGGGCGGCATCAGCGGCGCGATCACCTACGCGGGCGTGCTCGGCCAGGGCGACTTCCACGTCGGCGTCGCCACGGTCACCGATTTCACCGGCGAGGTCACGTTCTACGGCGGCTCGCAGTCGCCCGCGATCGGCCCCTTCTCCTTCGTCGGGCTTCCCTCTCCGTCCACCTATTATCTCGTCGCCTACCGCGACGGGGACTGGAACGGCAAGCCCAGCGGCCCCGAGCCCCTCGGCTACTACGGCTCGGCGGGCGGCGGCCTGAGCACCTTGCCCGCGTTCCTGACGCCGATCTACGTCCCCGGCTCCGGCACGGTCTCGGGCATCAACGTGACCCTCCAGGACACCGGCGCCATCGACGGGTCGGTGGCCTTGACGCCCGGCGCGACCGGCACCGTGGTCATCGAGACCGGCCGCGGCGTCCCGGGCTCGGCCGGCTACGTGACCGAGAACCGGCTCATCGTCCCGGTCTTCGGCGCCGCGCCGGCGGGGGGGCTCCCCTACAGCCTCGGCCTCCTGCGCCCGGCCACCGGCTACAGCGTCTTCGCGTTCCTCGACAAGAACTTCGACGGGCAGCCCTCCGCCGGCGAGGAGCAGATGTCGGCGGTGTCCGCCGTCTCGGTGCCCTCCGGGGGCCGCGCGCGCCTCGACTTCGCGCTGAACGCCCTGGCCGCTCCCGCGGCGCCCGTCGCGTTCGTCCCGTCGGCCACGGCCTCCGCCGTGGTCTTCGACTGGAACCTCGTGCCGGGCGCGACCGGCTATCAGCTGCGCCGCGCGGACAACGCGGTGCTCCTGTCGCTGCCCGGCTCGACGAGCCAGTACGTCGACTCCCTGCCGGCCAACACCTCCTCCCAGATCCGCTCGATCACCGCGTCCAACGGCAACGGGACCTCGGCGGCGACCGCGACGCCCCAGCCCGCCTACACCTTGGCGGCGGTCCCGGGCAACCCGGTCCCGGACCCCGTCACCGCGACGAACGCCGTCGTCACCTGGTCCGGGTCGAACCCGGCGGGCACGGTGTACGAGCTGACGCGCTCGACGGTGTACCCCGGCGCGTCGGCGCGCATCTATCTCGGCTCGGGCACGGCGGTCTCCGGACCGCTGGCGCCGGCCTCGACCTACTTCTGGACGGTCCGCGCGCTCAACGGCAACGGCCTCTTCTCGAATTTCAGCGGCGCCGGCTCGACGGTGACCTTGCCCGCCTCCGGCCCGTCCCTGTCCGGCGTGCTGACCTACGCCGGCGGCCAGACGGCCGGCGGCCGGGGCTTCGTCATCGAGGCCTCGACGAGCTCGACGACCTTCTATCCGCGCGCGTCCTCGGCGGCCCTTCCGGGCGCCAGCCAGCAGCCGTGGTTCCTGCCGGTGCCCGCGGGGACCTATTTCGCGCGGGCCTTCGTCGACCTGAACGGCAGCGGCGTCCTCCAGGCGGGCGCCGACCGGGGCGTCAGCGGGTCGAACGTCGTCGCGGGCTCGCCGGTGACGGGCGTGAACTTCACCGTGGCCGTCGACACCGTCCCGCCCGGGCCCCCCGCCGGCGTGGTCGCCGCTCCCGGCTTCAACAAGGTGACCCTCACCTGGGTCGCGCCGACGAAGAACGCCAACGGCACGAACCTCGTGGACCTGGCCGGCTACGCCGTGTTCCGGGCCACTTCGCCCACCGCTCCGTTCGTCTCCCTGACCCCGGCCCTGCTGTCCTCCGGGACGGCGTCGTTCGTCGACAACTTCCCGATCCCCGGCATCCCCAACATCTACTTCGTCCGCGCCCGCGACATCGGCGGCAACTCGTCGACTCCGTCCGGCGCGGTCGCCGGTTCGGCCTCCTCGGGCGGCTCCATCTCCGGCCAGATCCGCAGCTTCAGCTCGGCGGTCGCGGGCCAGTACCGGGTGCGCCTGAGCACGATGCCGGGCGCCTCCGCCCCGAGCGTGGCCGAGGCGGCGGTGACGAGCTACACCTTCACGGGCCTCTCCGACCGGACCTACTACCTGCGCGCCTTCCGCGACGTCAACAACAACGGCGTCGAGGACCCGCTGACCGAGCCGGCCGGCACCTTCGGCGGCCTCAACCAGCCCTTCCCGATCGCGATCATCAACGGCAACGCCGTGTCCGGCGCCGACGCGACGATCTGCGACCGCTCCCCGCTGTACCCGCCGTCCGTCGCCGGAAGCCTGATCGCGGGCGGCTGCCCCGCGCTCGACAAGGGCCCCGGCTTCGTCACCAGCCTGTACGCGCTTTCCGTGGGCGGCGGCGTCGCGGGCTCCTTCGGCGTCGGCACCCAGATCAACCTGGCCGTGTCCACCGAGACGCTCTTCGCGACCGACCTCATCCTCCTCGGGCCCGACGGCAACATCGTCGCCCGCGACAACCGCGTCGGCGGCGCCAACCTGTCGACGACGCTGAACGCGCCCGGCATCTACCTGGCCGAGCTGACCAGCTTCCAGGTGGGGGGCGTCGGCAGCTTCCGGCTCAACGTGCGCCTCGAGGGCGGCTTCGCGGGCGTCATCGCCGGCTCCGTGACCTACACGGGCGCGCGCCCCGGCCTGGTCTACGCCCAGCTGTACAACTCGCCGAGCGCCCAGTCGGTGCCGATCCTCACCTCGACCTCGAACGCCGCCCTGCCGCTGGCCTACTCCTTCCCCGGCCTGCCCGACGGCGCCTACTTCGTGCGCGGCTTCCGCGACTCGAACTCCAACGGCGTGCGCGACGCCGGAGACCCCTCGGGCCAGTACGGCGTCTCGGCCAGCTCGCCTCTCCCGGTCCAGGTCGCGGGCGGCCAGGCCTTCGGCGGCCCGTTCAACCTGCCGCTCGCCGACCCGGCGGTCGGCATCGTCCGCGGCGCGGCGCTCTATGAAGGAACGGTCGCGGGAGTCCTCCGCGTGGAGGCCGGCCGGCCCTCCTGCCCGATGTGCAGCTCGATCGGCGAGGTCGTGGCCTTCACGACCGTCACGGCCGGCAGCGTCTACAACCTCCCGTTCCTGCCGTCGGCCACCGATTACGTGATCCGAGCCTTCGTCGACGCCAACGGCAACGGCCGCTCCGACGCGCTCGAGTCGTCGATCTCGACCTTCCCGATCACGGTGTTCGTCAACGGCACCTCGACGGTCAGCCTGATCGTGCAGGACGGCGGCTTCGGCGCCGCCGGCACCGCCATCGTCATCGGCACCGTCTCCTACTCCGGCTCGGCCGCGGGCCCGGTCGTCGTCGGCATCTCCCGCGACCCGCAGTTCCGCAGCGTCGACTACCTGCTGTCCTTGCCGACCACCGGCTACTTCGAACGGGCCGGCCTGCAGGGCGACACGACTTACTACATGGCCGGGTTCATCGACTCGAACCTCAACAACGCGCCGGACGAGGCCCTCGGCGAGCCCGCGAACGCCGGCTCCGAGCAGTCCTACGGCGGCGCGGTCTCCTTCGACAACCCGCCCCAGATCTTCGTCGCCGCGTCGGGCGCGACCGGGGTCAAGCTCCTGCTGTCCGACCCGCCCAACGGCTCCGTCCATGGCGTCGTGCGCTACGCCGGCGCCGCGGCGGCGCCGAACCTGATCGTGCGGGCGAACCCGATCGGCGCGACCTTCTGGAAGCCGTTCATGCAGGTCATCCCGCGCGCGGTCGGCGTCAGCACCTACGCCTTCTCGATGTCCTATCTCGAGGCGAAGGACTACAACATCGACGCCTTCATCGACCTGAACAACGACGGCATGCACCAGGCCGGCGAGCCGTTCGGCAGCCGCCCGATCGTCTACGTCTCCAGCGGCGCGAACGCCTTCCCCGCGTACGGCGCGAACGTCGAGATCTTCGACCCCGGGTCGCTCGGACCGGCGCTGACCGCCGGCCGCATCCGCGGCGAGCTGGTCTACCTCGGCACGATGGCCGGCCCGATGTACGTGCGCATCTTCAACAACCCGGAGCGCCTCGGCGCGCCCCTGTACACCGTGCGCCTGCCGGCGACGGGCTTGCCGACCCCCGGCTCCGGGGAGTTCGATTTCGACCGGCCGAACCTGCCTTTCGGCGAGTACTACCTCGACGCCTTCCGCGACCCGAGCGACTCCGGCGTCTACAACCCCGCGGCCCACGCCTTCGGCGTCCTCAACCAGGGCTTCGCGGTCACGGTCGCCCAGTCCCAGCCCGACCGCCACATCTTCGGCGGCATGATTACCGATCCGGGCCAGGGCGGCAGCGTCAACGCCTTCACCGGCTCCTTCGCCGCGGCCGGCGGCGCGCGCTTCGACGGCGGCGCGACCGACCTCGCCGCCATCGTCCAGATCGACTCGGCGGCCGCCAACGGCCCGCAGCCGATCGTCATCGGCATCACGGCGCAGAACGGCGGGGTCGACGGGTGGGGCGTGC
>Ga0255338_1004310_pt1 | contig 14989 bp, 10 predicted proteins | sample MeOH1_35cm_T4_19_FD_203715 | JGI IMG/M metagenome (GOLD analysis project Ga0255338, IMG submission 203715) | Sandy soil microbial communities from University of British Columbia, Vancouver, Canada - MeOH1_35cm_T4_195 | ecosystem: Engineered > Artificial ecosystem > Sand microcosm > Unclassified ...
CCGTGCCGGGAGCGAGGTCCGGATGGTGCAGGTAGTAGGGCTTCACCCGGAGCTCGACGAGCGAGCGGAACAGCGCGATCAGCGTCTCGGCGTCGTCGTTGACGCCCTTCAGCAGCACCGACTGGCTGAGCAGCGGCACGCCGGCGCGGGAGAGGCGCGCGAAGGCGGCGCGGGCCGCGGCGGAGAGCTCGCGGGCGTGGTTGACGTGGACCACGACATAGGGCGTCACGCCCTCCGCCTGCAGCGCCTCGACGAGCGCCGTGTCGACGCGCTCCGGCGCCACCACCGGCACGCGGGTGTGGAAGCGGACGATCCTGACGTGGCCGATCGCGGCTAGCCGCGCGACGACATCGTTCAGCCGCCGCGGCGCGACGACGAACGGGTCGCCGCCGGTGACGACCACCTCCCATATCTCGGGCGTGCGGGCGACGTAGTCGAGGGCTCGGTCGAGCGCCGCCTCGCCGAGCATCGTCTCACCGCCCGGCCCGACGCTCTCGCGGCGGAAGCAGAAGCGGCAATAGACGGCGCACACAGACACGAGCTTGAGGAGCGCGCGGTCCGGATAGCGGTGGACGATGCCGGGAACCGGGCTGTGGGCGTCGTCGCCGATCGGGTCGGCGCGCTCAGCCGGCGCGGCGACGAGCTCCTCGACAGTCGGCACGAATTGCCGGGCGATCGGGTCGTCCGGGTCGGCGGGGTCAATGAGATCGGCGACGGTGGGCGTCAGCGCCACGGCGTAGCGCTCGCCGACCGGGCCGAGCGCATCCGTCGCCGCCGCTGCAACGAGCCCGGCGGCGACGAGGTCGTCGACCGAGCGCAGCGGCGCGCGTCGGCGCGGGAACGGCAGCGGCGAGGACAAGGTGCGGTCGTTCCGGGTGTCCTCGATGCCGCTCAGGCGACGCCGACGCGCAGCAGGTCGTGGACGTGGACGATGCCGAGCGGCCGCTCGCTCTCGACGACGAACAAGGCGGAGATGCCCGAGGCGTTGAGGATCTCGAGCGCCGAGGCGGCGAGGGTCTCCGGCCCGATCGTCTTCGGCGAGCGGTTCATCACCTCCTCGACGGCGCGCATCAGCAGGTCGTTGGTGAGGTGGCGGCGCAGGTCGCCGTCGGTGATGATGCCGACGAGGCGGCCGGCCGCGTCGGTGACGCCGAGGCAGCCGAAGCCTTTCGCCGTCATCAGGACGATGGCCTCGCTCATCTTCGTGCCGACCGGCGTGATCGGCAGGCGATCGCCGGCGTGCATCAGGTCGCGGGCATGCTGCAGCACGGCACCGAGCTTGCCGCCGGGGTGGAAGGTGCGGAAATCGGTGGCCGAGAAGCCGCGCGCCTCGAGCAGCGCGATGGCGAGCGCGTCGCCGATGGCAAGCTGCAGCACCGTCGACGAGGTTGGCGCGAGACCGTGCGGGCACGCCTCGTCGACCTTCGGCAGCTTCAGCACGATGTCGGCGGCGCGGCCGAGGGTCGAGCCGGCCTTGGCGGTGAGCGCCACGAGTGGCACCCGGAAGCGCTTGGCATAGGCGATGACGGAGGCGAGCTCCCTGGTCTCGCCGGACCACGACAGCGCCAGGATCGCGTCGTCGCGGGTAATCATCCCGAGGTCGCCGTGGCTCGCTTCGGCGGCATGGACGAAGAACGCCGGCGTACCGGTCGAGGCGAGCGTCGCGGCGAGCTTGACGCCGATGTGGCCGCTCTTGCCGAGCCCCGTCACCACCACCCGCCCGGACAGCCCGTGGAGGAGGCCGACGGCGGCGGCGAAGGCGTCGCCGAGGCCGTGGGAGAGGGCGGCGCGCAGCGCCTGCATGGCGGCGATCTCGACATCGACCGTCCGCCGCCCCGAGGCGAGCCACCCTGCAGCGGCACCATTGTCGGGCATGCGGACCGACGCTCCGAGCTGCTCCATGCGAAGATCATCCACCATACTAAGGCGCGGCCGCCGCCGCACCGACGCGCGCCCGGATCCTCAGCGCGGCCGGATCCTTAGCACGGATTCGGGCTTTTCCGTAGCGGCGGCGGCGACGGCGGCGATCGGGCGATGGCCGGGCGACAGACCGTCGCCAACCAGTCGTTAACCATGCGACAGTGACACTTGCCGGGGGACGAAGCGATCCGCTCACGGAGAGACGCATGGCACTGGCCCTCCTGCCGATGGCAGCGCGCGCCGCGACCTTCGCGGCGTCGCTCGTCGTCTGCCTCGCCGCCCCGACGGGCGCGGTCCGGGCCGATGCCGACTTCGAGCGCTGGATGCGCGCCTTCTGGCCGCAGGCGAAAGCGGCCGGCATCACCCGCGCCACCTTCGACACCGCCTTCGCCGGCATCACCAGCCCCGATCCGGAGGTGCTGGAGCTCGCCCGCAAGCAGCCCGAGTTCACCAAGACGATCGGCGAATACCTCGCCACCGCCGTCTCCGACGCCCGCATCGAGACCGGCAAGCAGATGCTCGCCGACTACAAGCCTTGGCTCGACCGCATCGAATCCCACTTCGGCGTGCAGCGCGAGATCGTCGTCGCGATCTGGGGGATGGAGTCGAACTACGGCAAGGTGCTCGACGATCCGAAGATCGTGCGCAGTGTCGTGCGCTCCCTCGCCACCCTCGCCTGCTGCGACCCGCAGCGCCGCAAGTTCGGCCGCTCGCAGCTCGTCGCCGCCCTGAAGATCCTGCAGCGCGGCGACGTGCCGGCGAGCCGCTTCACCGGTTCCTGGGCCGGGGCGATGGGCCACACCCAGTTCATCCCGACGAGCTACCTCGCCTTCTCCACCGACGCCGACGGCGACGGCCGCGTCGACATCTGGTCGAACGTCCCCGACGCGCTCGCGACCGCCGCGAGTCTGCTCGCCAAGAACGGCTGGCAGCGCGGCGAGACCTGGGGCTACGAGGTGACGCTGCCGCCGGGCTTCAACCTCCGCCTCGCCGACGAGAAGACGCAGCGCACCCTGGCGCAGTGGCAGTCGCTCGGCGTCCGCCGCGCCGCCGGCGGCGGCTTTCCCCGCCCCGACGACAAGGCGCGGCTGATGATGCCGGCCGACGCCCGCGGGCCGGCGTTCCTGCTCGCCAAGAACTTCTCCGTCATCAAGCGCTACAACAACGCCAACGCCTACGCGCTCGCCGTCGGCCACCTGGCCGATCGGCTGGTCGGCGGTGGGCCGCTCGCGGCGAACTGGCCGGCCGACGTCCGCCCGCTCACCACCGCGCAGATCGAGACGATGCAGAAGCTGCTGTCCGCCCGCGGCTATTCGACCGGCGGCATCGACGGCAAGCTCGGCCCGGGCACGCGCAAGGCGATCGCCGCCTACCAGAGCGCCAGCGGCCTGCCGGCCGACGGCTTCCCGAGCCTGTCGCTGCTCGCGAGGCTCGAGGGCGACAGCTGAACCCCGCCTGCACCTCTACGAGAACAGGGAGACCCGGCCATGGCCGCCGAGCTCGATCACCTCGTCGTCGGCGCCGCGGCGCTCGCGGCCGGCACCGCCTGGGCCGAGGCGCGCCTCGGCACGGCCTTCGCCGGCGGCGGCGCCCACCCGCGCATGGCGACGCACAACCGCCTCCTCAACCTCGGCCGGCGCACCTATCTCGAGGTGATCGCCGCCGATCCCGCCGGCGAGCCGCCCGGCCGGCCACGCTGGTTCGGCCTCGACGACCCGGCGACCCGCGCCCGCCTCGCCGAGCGGCCGCGGTTGGTCGCCTGGGTGGTGCGCGTCGACGACATCGCGGCGGCGATCTCGGCGCTCGGCGACGTCGCCGGGACGATCGAGACGATGAGCCGCGGCGACCTCACCTGGCAGATCGCCGTCCGCGCCGACGGCGCCCCGCCGGCGGGCGGCGCCCTGCCGATCCTCATCGAGTGGCCGCCCGGCCCGCACCCGGTGGAGCGCCTGCCGGCCTCGCCGTGCCGGCTCCTGCGGCTGACGGTGACGCACCCCGAGCCGCCCCGGATCGCCGCCGCGCTGGCGGCGCTCGGGCTCGCCGACGACCGGCTGGCGGTGGTGGCGGGCGAGACGGCGCTCGCCGCCGAGCTCGAGACGCCGGCGGGGGTGGTGGCGATCGACTGAGGCGGGGCCGCCGGTAGGCGTCGTGTGCGCGGACCCATCGTCGTCTCGCCTGCGGCCCCCCTCCCTGCCCTCCCCCACGAGGGGGGAGGGTTTCCGTCGTGTTTTTGAACTCGGCGTTGGTCCCAATCACGGCGCGAACCCTCCCCCTCGTGGGGGAGGGCAGGGAGGGGGCCTCTCGGCCGGGCACGACCTCGGCGCGAGATGTCGCGCGCCTACCTGCGGCCCAGCGCAGCGTGCCCCGCCCCTCCCCTCACAGCGGCAGCGTCGTCGAGCCCATCAGATGCTCGTCCACCGAGCGCGCCGCCTGGCGGCCCTCGCGGATCGCCCAGACGACGAGCGACTGGCCGCGGCGGACGTCGCCGGCGGCGAACAGCTTGTCGACGGAAGTGCGGTAGTCGTCGGTCGAGGCGGCGACGTTGCTGCGCTTGTCGAGGGCGAGGTCGTCGCCGAGCTCGGCAACATAGGTGTCGAGGGCCGGGCCGGCGAAGCCGATGGCGATCATCACCAGGTCCGCCCGGACGACGAACTCGGTGCCGGGGATCGGCCGGCGCTTCTCGTCGACGCGGGCGCACTGGACGCCGGTCACCTTGCCTTTCTCGCCGACGATGCCCAGCGTCGCCGCCGAGAACTCGCGCTCGGCGCCCTCGGCCTGGCTCGAGGAGGTGCGGAACTTGGTCGGCCAGTAGGGCCACACCCTGAGCTTGTCCTCCCGCGCCGGCGGCATCGGGCGGATGTCGAGCTGGGTGACGCGGATGGCGCCCTGGCGGAAGGCGGTGCCGACGCAGTCCGACGCCGTGTCGCCGCCGCCGATGACGACGATGTGGCGGCCGTAGGCGAGGATCGGCGCCTCGCCGCGGATCGATTCGCCGCCGACCCGCCGGTTCTGCTGGACGAGGTACTTCATGGCGTAGTGGACGCCGTCGAGCTCGACGCCCGGCAGCCCCGGATCGCGCGGCCGCTCGGCACCGGTCGTCAACAGCACCGCGTCGAACTCGGCGAGCAGCTCGCGCATCGGCCGGTCGACGCCGACGTTGACGCCGCAGTGGAAGCGCACGCCCTCGGCCTGCATCTGGGCGACGCGGCGCTCGATGTGGTGCTTCTCCATCTTGAAGTCGGGGATGCCGTAGCGCAGCAGGCCGCCGGCCTTCGGCTCGCGCTCGAAGACGTGCACCTCGTGGCCGGCGCGGGCGAGCTGCTGGGCGGCGGCGAGCCCGGCCGGGCCGGAGCCGACGACGGCGACGCGCTTGCCGGTCGCGACCTCGGCCGGCTGCGGCGTCACCCAGCCCGCCTCCCAGGCGCGGTCGGCGATCGCCTGCTCGATCGTCTTGATCGACACCGGCACGTTCTCGAGATTGAGGGTGCACGCCTCCTCGCAGGGCGCCGGACAGATGCGGCCGGTGAACTCGGGGAAGTTGTTGGTGGAGTGCAGGTTGCGCGCCGCCTCCTCCCAATCGCCGGAATAGACGAGGTCGTTCCAGTCGGGGATCTGGTTCATCACCGGGCAGCCGGTCGGGCCGTGGCAGAACGGGATGCCGCAGTCCATGCAGCGCGCCGCCTGGCGCTCGACCTCGGCCGCCGGCAAGGGCAGCACGAACTCGCGATAGTGCCGGATGCGGTCGGCCGCCGGCTGGTACTTCAGTTCCTGGCGGTCGATCTCCAGGAAGCCCGTCACCTTACCCATCGTCCCGCCCTCAAGCTGCGACGCCGAGCGGAGCGAGACCCAGGGCCTGCTCGCAGCGTGCGATCCATTCGGTGACCGCCGGCCGTCCGGCGAGATCGAAGCCGCCCAGCGGCGCCCGCCGGGTGTAGGCGACGAGCGCGATGTCGGCGAGCGTCATGGCGTCGCCGACGAACCACGTTCGCCCGGCGATGAGCCGCTCCATCAGGTCGAGCGCCTTCTCGGCACGAGCGACGCGCTCCGGGTCGCGCTCGGTCGGCGATTTGCCGAGGTAGACCACCTGGAAGATGCTGCCCGCGACGAAGGGCTCGTGCAGGTTCTGCTCCCAGAACAGCAGCTCGTCCATCTTCGCCCTGAGATAGGCGTCGGCGGGGACGAGGTCGCTACCCTCGGCGAGGAAGCGCATGATGGCGTTCGACTGGGCGAGCGGCCGGCCGTCGTCGAGCACGACCGTCGGCACCTGGCCCATCGGGCTCATGGCGAGGAAGGCGTCGGTGCGCGACTGACCCTTCATGGTGTCGACCTCGACCCAGTCGTAGGCGAGGCCGAGGCGGTCCGCGACGTAGCGGACCTTGAGGCAGTTGCCGGAGTTCATGTCGCCGTAGATGCGCATCGCCATGGCCGTTCGCGGGGCGCCCATTCGGCCGACCGACGGCCGGCGCCCGATTGATCGGAGGATGGAAGACCGGGGCGCGGCGGAAGCCGCGCCGCGGTCACTCGGCGGCCTGACCGAAGCCGAGGCGCTGGCGCTGCATCTCGACGAGCGCCCGGCGGTACTCGACCGGCATGACCTTGACGAATTTCGGCCGGTACTCCGCCCAGTTGTCGAGGATCGCCTTCGCCCGGGTCGAGCCGGTGTAGCGATGGTGGTTCTCGATCAGCTGGTAGAGCCGCTCGTCGTCGTGCTCGGTCATGTCGCCGGAGAGGTCGACGCGGCCCTTGTGCTCGATGTCGCCGCCGTGGTGGTGCAGGCGCTCGAGCAGATCCTCCTCCTCCGGCACCGGCTCGAGGTCGACCATCGCGAGATTGCAGCGCCGCGCGAAGCTGCCGTCCTCGTCGAGCACGTAGGCGACGCCGCCGGACATGCCGGCGGCGAAGTTGCGCCCGGTCCGGCCGATGACGACGACGACGCCGCCCGTCATGTACTCGCAGCCGTGGTCGCCGCAGCCCTCGACGACGGCCAGCGCGCCGGAGTTGCGCACGGCGAAGCGCTCGCCGGCGATGCCGTGGAAATAGCACTCGCCCTCGGTGGCGCCGTACATCACCGTGTTGCCGACGATGATCGACTCCTCCGGCACGATGCGCGTGTTCTCCGGCGGCCGCACGATGATGCGCCCGCCCGACAGGCCCTTGCCGACATAGTCGTTGCCCTCGCCGACGAGGTCGGCGGTGACGCCGCGGGCGAGCCAGGCGCCGAACGCCTGGCCGGCGGTGCCGCGGAACTCGATGCGGATGGTGTCGTCCGGCAGCCCGGCGTTGCCGTAGCGCCGGGCGATCTCGCCCGACAGCATGGCGCCGGCCGAGCGGTCGACGTTGCAGATCGCGGTCTCGATCCTGACCAGTTGGCGCTCGTCGAGGGCCGGCATCGCCGCGGCGATGAGCCGGCGATCGAGCACGTTGTCGATCGGATGCGCCTGGCGCGCCGTGTGTCGGATCGCGTCGTCCGGCGCATCCGGCTTGACGAACAGCTTCGACACGTCGAGGCCCTTCGCCTTCCAGTGCGAGACGAGCCGCTCCTGGCCGAGCATCCCGGTCTGGCCGACGAGCTCCTCGAAGCGGCGGAAGCCCATCTCCGCCATCAGCTCCCTGACTTCCTCGGCGACGAAGAAGAAGAAGTTGATGACGTGCTCCGGCGCGCCCTTGAAGCGCTTGCGCAAGACCGGATCCTGGGTGGCGATGCCCACGGGACAGGTGTTGAGGTGGCACTTGCGCATCATCAGGCAGCCGGCGGCGATCAGCGGCGCCGTCGAGAAGCCGAACTCGTCGGCGCCGAGCAGACCGCCGATGATGACGTCGCGGCCGGTCCGGAAGCCGCCGTCGACCTGCAGGGCGACGCGCGACCTGAGGCCGTTGCGGACGAGCGTCTGCTGCGCCTCGGCGAGGCCCATCTCCCACGGGCTGCCGGCGTGCTTCAGCGAGGTCAGCGGCGAGGCGCCGGTGCCGCCCTCGTAGCCGGAGATGGTGATGTGGTCGGCGCGCGCCTTGGCGACGCCGGCGGCGACGGTGCCGACGCCGACCTCGGAGACGAGCTTGACCGAGATGTCGGCCGCCGGGTTGACGTTCTTCAGGTCGAAGATCAGCTGCGCCAAGTCCTCGATCGAGTAGATGTCGTGGTGCGGCGGCGGCGAGATCAGGCCGACGCCCGGCGTCGAGTGGCGGACCTTGGCGATGGTCGCGTCGACCTTGTGGCCGGGCAGCTGGCCGCCTTCGCCGGGCTTCGCGCCCTGCGCCATCTTGATCTGGATCTGGTCGGCGTTGACGAGGTACTCGGTCGTCACGCCGAAGCGGCCGGACGCCACCTGCTTGATCGCCGAACGCATCGAATCGCCGTTGGCGAGCGGCTTGAACCGCTCCGATTCCTCGCCGCCCTCGCCGGTGTTCGAGCGCCCGCCGATGCGGTTCATGGCGATGGCGAGCGTCGTGTGCGCCTCGCGCGAGATCGAGCCGAACGACATGGCGCCGGTGGCGAAGCGCTTGACGATCTCCGCCGCCGGCTCGACCTCGTCGATCGGCACGGGCGAGCGGCCGGCCTCCGCCGCCGTCTTCAGCCGGAACAGGCCGCGGACGGTGAAGCGGGCGGTCTCGACGTTGACCTGCCGCGAATACTCGCGGAAGCGGTCGAGCGAGTCCGTGCGCACCGCGTGCTGCAGGGTGGCGACGATGTCGGGCAGCCACATGTGGCTCTCGCCGCGCAGCCGGTAGGCGTACTCGCCGCCGATGTCTAGGGCGCGGGCAAGCACCGGATCGTTGCCGAACGCGGCGGCGTGCCGGCGGGCGCTCTCCTCGGCGACCTCGGCCAGGCCGACGCCCTCGATGGTCGTCGCCGTGCCGAAGAAGTACTTGTCGACGAACTCGCTCGACAGCCCCACCGCGTCGAAGATCTGCGCGCCGCAATAGGACTGGTAGGTGGAGATGCCCATCTTGGACATCACCTTGAGCATGCCCTTGTCGATCGACTTGATGTAGCGGTGGACGACCTCGTCCTCGTCGACCTCCTCGGGGAACGACGCCTTCATCGCGGTCAGCGTCTCGAAGGCGAGATAGGGGTTGATCGCCTCCGCACCGAAGCCGGCGAGCAGGCAGAAGTGATGCACCTCGCGCGGCTCGCCGGTCTCGACGACGAGGCCGACCGAGGTCCTCAGCCCCTTGCGGATCAGGTGGTGGTGGACGCCGGCGGTGGCGAGCAGCGCCGGAATGGCGATGCGGTCCGGACCGACCATGCGGTCGGACAGGATGATGATGTTGTAGCCGCCGTGGACGGCCGCCTCGGCGCGCTCGCACAGCCGCTCGAGCGCGTCCTCCATCCCGCCCGGCCCGCGCTGGGCGAGGTAGGTGAAGTCGAGCGTCTTCGTCTGGAAGTGGTTGTCCTCGATGTCGCCGATCGCCCGGATCTTCTCCAAGTCCTCGTTGGTCAGGATCGGCTGGCGCACCTCGAGGCGCTTGCGCTTCGACACGCCCTTCAGGTCGAACAGGTTCGGCCGCGGCCCGATGAACGAGACGAGGCTCATGACGAGCTCCTCGCGGATCGGGTCGATCGGCGGGTTCGTCACCTGGGCGAAGTTCTGCTTGAAGTAGGTGTAGAGCAACTTCGGCTTGTCGGAGAGCGCCGAGATGGGCGTGTCGGTGCCCATCGAGCCGATCGCCTCCTGGCCGATCGTCGCCATCGGCGCCATGAGGAGCTTCAGGTCTTCCTGGGTGTAGCCGAAGGCCTGCTGGCGATCGAGCAACGAGACGTCGGAGCGCGGCGCCCGCGCCGCCACCGGCGGCAGCTCCTCGAGCACGATCTGAGTGCGGTCGAGCCAGGCCTTGTAGGGGTTCGCCCGGGCGAGCGAGGTCTTGATCTCCTCGTCGGAGATGATCCGCCCCTCGGCGAGGTCGATGAGCAGCATCCTGCCCGGCTGCAGCCGCCACTTCCGGACGATCGTCTCCTCCGGGATGGGCAGCACGCCCATCTCCGAGGCCATGACGACGAGGCCGTCCTCGGTGACGACGTAGCGCGCCGGCCTGAGCCCGTTGCGGTCGAGCGTCGCGCCGATCTGCCGGCCGTCGGTGAAGGCGATCGCCGCAGGGCCGTCCCACGGCTCCATGATGGCGGCGTGGTACTCGTAGAAGGCGCGCCGCTCCTCGTCCATCAAGGGGTTGCCGGCCCACGCCTCGGGCACCAGCATCATCACCGCATGGGCGAGCGAGTAGCCGCCCTGGACGAGGAATTCCAAGGCGTTGTCGAAGCAGGCGGTGTCCGACTGCCCCTCGTAGGAAATCGGCCACAGCTTCGATATGTCGTTGCCGTAGAGCACGGAATCGACCGAGGCCTGGCGCGCCGCCATCCAGTTGACGTTGCCGCGCAGCGTGTTGATCTCGCCGTTGTGGGCGACCATCCGGTAGGGATGGGCGAGCCGCCACGACGGGAAGGTGTTGGTCGAGAAGCGCTGGTGCACCAGGGCGAGCGCCGAGGCGAAGCGCGGATCGGCGAGGTCCTTGTAGTATTCCTTCACCTGGTAGGAGAGGAACATTCCCTTGTAGACGACGGTGCGGCTCGACAGCGAGACGACGTAGAAGCCGCCGTCGTGGCCGCCGTTCTCGCGGTAGATGGTGTTCGAGATGACCTTGCGCAGCACATAGAGGCGGCGCTCGAAGGCGGCCTCGTCGGCGATCTCGGCGCCGCGACCGACGAACACCTGGAGCTGCACCGGCTCCGTCGCCTTGATCGCCGGATCCTGCGACAGGCCGGAATTGTCGACCGGCACCTCGCGCCAGCCGATGAGAACCTGTCCCTCCTCGGCGATGATCCGCTCGACCACGGCGCGGCAGTAGCCGCCGAAGGCCTCGTCCTGCGGCAGGAACAGGTGGCCGACGGCATAGTGGCCGGGCTCCGGCAGGCGGAAGCCGAGCCGCTCGGCCTCGGCGGAGAAGAAGGCGTGCGGGATCTGGACGAGCAGGCCCGCCCCGTCGCCCATCAGCGGGTCGGCGCCGACGGCGCCGCGATGCTCGAGGTTCTCGAGGATCTTCAGGCCCATCTCGACGATGGCGTGGCTCGCCCGGCCCTGCATGTCGCAGACGAAGCCGACGCCGCAGGAATCGTGCTCGCGATCCGGCCGGTACAGACCGGCCGTCGGCGTGGCGGCGCTTTTCGTGGCGGCGCCGAACGCCGCACGATCCGCACCCACGCCGTGGCTCGAGGTCGACATACCGAGGGCCATCGTCCCACAACTCCCTTTAGCAAGCCCCGCCGGCTCGCCGGCGGCGCGATTTCGCCTGCTTTCTATACCTTGATCGGTTCCAGTTTGGGCACCCAAACCGACCCCGCCCGAGGGGCTCCGCCGTCGCGCCGCGGCGCGGCCGGCCGCCATCGTTTCCGAGGCATCTTCCGGGCCAAGCATCGCGAGGCAAGCCTCGCGTGCGGCGTGCGACCTTGGGCACCGATCTTGGCCGGTTCCCCACGACCGGACCGTGTCGGCGGGCCTCGGACGTTCGCCGGCGCGCACAGCGCGGCGCCATGGCACCGCGCGGCCGCCGCCTGACGACCCGCCCAAAAAGGACAGTAGACCTGTCCTATTTGGACGCAGAAGTTGCCAGAAATCGCTCCGCCGCGCAAGCATCTGTCTTCCGCCCTCGGGCGCACGAAACTCCCCCCGATTTCGCTCCTTCGCCGAGCCGCGAAATCCGTCCGCCCGGTTGCGCCGCAGGGGCCGGGGCTGGCACACGGGAGGCGCCGCGCCGCGAGCCTCAGGGAGAACCCGCATGAACTTCGCCTCCGACAACTGGGCCGGCGTGCCCGACGCGGTGACCGCCGCGCTCGCGGCCGCCGCCGGCGGACCCGCGCCGGCCTATGGCGGCGACCCGCTGACGGCCGCCGTCGAGGCGCGCGTCTCGGCGCTCTTCGAGCGGTCCTGCCGGGTGTTCTTCGTCGCCACCGGCTCGGCTTCCAACGGCCTCGCGCTCGGCGCCTTCGCCCGGCCCGGCGGCATCGTGCTGTGCCACCGCGACGCCCACATCGCCACCGACGAGTGCGGCGGCCCCGAATTCCTCACCGGCCTCAAGCTCGCCGGCCTGGCCGGCGCCGACGGGCGCCTCGCGGCGGCAACGGTCGAGGCCGCCATCGCGCGGCACGGCGCCGACGGCGTCCATCACGGCCGCCTCGTCGCGCTCAGCCTAACGCAGGCGAGCGAGATCGGCACCGTCTACGCCCCGGCCGAGGTCGCCGCCCTCGCCGCCGTCGCCAAGGCGCGCGGCCTCGCCGTGCACATGGACGGGGCGCGCTTCGCCAACGCGGTCGCGAGCCTCGGCGTCTCGCCGGCGGAGACGACGTGGAAGGCCGGCGTCGACGTGCTCTCCTTCGGCCTCACCAAGGTCGGCGCCTGGGCGGCCGAGGCGGTGGTCTTCTTCGACGACGCACCGGCGGCGGAGTTCGAGTACCTGCGGAAGCGCGCCGGCCACCTGTTCTCGAAGAGCCGTTTCGTCGCGGCGCAGTTCGACGCGCTCCTCGCCGACGGCCTGTGGCTGTCGCTCGCCGGCCACGCCAACGCCATGGCGGCGCGGCTCGCCGCCGGCCTCGCCGCCCTCCCGGGCGCGCGCCTCGCGGTGACGCCGCAGGCGAACGAGGTGTTCCCAATCCTGCCTGCCGCCACCGCCGACCGGCTCGAGGCCGCCGGAGCGCGCTTCTACCCGTGGCCGGCGGAGGCTTTCGTCGAGAACCGCCGCCCGGACCCGGACGAGCGCCTCGTTCGCCTCGTCACCTCCTTCCGCACCACCGAGGCGGAGGTGGACCGCTTCATCGAGATTTGCGGGGAGTGAGACACCGACTCGCCGACCACACAAAAATGTGCGATATTTCACTCGCTGTGGCACTGGGCGGATGGTGCGGATGGATCGCGACAAGCTCATCCGCAAGCTTCGCCGCTACGCCCGCGAGCGCGGCTTGGCCTTCTCCGAAGATCGCAAACGTGGATCCGGATCGCACCACCTCGTCGCCGTCGGCGATCGCCGGACGACGATCCAGCAGAAGCTGACGCCGGGTCGCATCGAAGCGATCCTCAAGCAGCTCGGCATCGATCCGCGCTCGCTGTGAGCGGCCCGCACCCGGACGATACAACGAGACGCGTGCCTGTGAGCCGAAGGGAAAGAGGAAGATGTCGACTGGCTATCCCGTCGCGCTCGTCGCCGAAGCCGACGGCCTGCGCGCCGTCGTCCGCGACCTGCCGGAGGTGCTGACCTGGGGCGACGACGAGGCCGAGGCGCTCGCGAACGCCGCCGACGCGATCGAGGTCGTGCTCGGCGCCGCGATGGACGAAGGCCGCGCGGTCCCCGAGCCGTCGCCGCCGCTCCACGGCGAGCGCCTCGTCGCGCTGCCGGCGCAGTTCGCCGCGAAGCTCGCGGTGTGGCGGCTGTGGCACGCGAGTGGCCTCACCAAGTCCGCCTTCGCGCGGCTGCTCGGCGTCACCGAGACCGAGGCCCGCCGCATTCTCGACGCCACCCATCCGACGAAGCTGCCGACGCTCGAGGCGGCGGCTCGGGCGCTCGGCAAGCGGCTGGTGATCGGTGTCGAGGATGCCGCTGCCTGAGCCTCTCCCCAAGGCACCGATGGCAGTCGGCACAAAAAAGGGCACCCCGGTTTCCCGGGGCGCCCGCTCGAGGGGATCGGTGGGAGAGCCGCAGCCTCAGGCCGCGACCGCCTCGATCCGCTTCGACCCGCCGGCGGCGATCGGAACCTGGCGCGGCTTCAGCTGCTCGGGCACCTCGCGGACGAGGTCGACGTGCAGGAGGCCGTGCTCGAGGCTCGCGCCCTTGACCACCACGTGGTCGGCGAGCTGGAAGCGGCGCTCGAAGGCGCGCGCGGCGATGCCGCGATAGAGCACCTCACGCTGCGCGCCCGGCTCGTCCTTCTTCTCGCCCTTGACGGTCAGGCCGTTCTCGCGGACCTCGATCGACAGATCCTTGTCCGCGAAGCCGGCGACGGCCATGGTGATGCGATAGGCGTTCTCGCCGGTTCGCTCGATGTCGTAGGGCGGGTAGGACGGGGCGCCTTCGCCGCCGGTCGCCTGGTCGAGCATCGAGAACAGCCGGTCGAAGCCGACGGTCGTGCGATAGAGCGGGCTCAGATCGAAATGACGCATGATTGTCCTCCAACGGAAGCGACGTTCGCGATCGGACCGCTGTCGACCCGCCATCATGGCCGGGCCCTTCGCGATCCTGCGGACCCGTGTGGCGTCCGCATCAGCGAGGTAGGAATGCGATCCTCGGCGTTCAAGACCGGCCAGACGGAGGCGGCACGATGACCGCGCCGGCCGGGGCCGCGCAGCTCGTCGAGACGCCGGGCAACCCCATGCCGCCCGGCGCCGTCGTCAGCCTGGTGGCCGGCCGCGGTCGGGTGCCGATCCGCACAGCCTGGTGGCCGGCGACGGCGGCCGAGCCTTTGGGCACGGTGTTCCTCGTCCAGGGCCGGGCCGAGTGCATCGAGAAATATTTCGAGGTCGTCGGCGAGCTGCTCGGCCGCGGCTTCGCCGTCCTCACCTGCGATCTGCGCGGCCAGGGTGGCTCCGGCCGGCTACTGCCCGACCCGCACGCCGGGCACGTGGCGGGCTTCCACGACTACATCGCCGACCTCGAGGCGGTGCTCGCGGCCGAGCGCGGGCACCTGCCGCAGCCGGTCTACGGCCTCGGCCACTCGACGGGCGCGACCGCGCTCGTCCTCGGCATGCGTCGGCTGCACCCGCGTCTCGCCCGCATCGTCGCCGTGGCGCCGCTGCTCGGCCTCAGGCCCGGCCGCCTGCCCGACGCCGTCCTCGGCTTCGCCCTCGACCTCGCCTGCCTCGTCGGACTGAAGCGCCGGCAGGTGTCGCGGCAGGCGGCGGGCGCCAGCCAGACGGAGAGCTTCGACGGCAACCGGCTGACCTCCGACCGCCAGCGCTACGACCGCAACCGGGCGATCCTGAAGCTGGCGCCGGAGCTCGCCGTCGGCGCCCCGACGCTCGGCTGGGTCAAGGCGGCGCGTGACGCCATGGTGACGCTGCGCAAGCCCGACCTGCTCGAGCGGATCACCATCCCG
>Ga0255338_1004311_pt1 | contig 14979 bp, 13 predicted proteins | sample MeOH1_35cm_T4_19_FD_203715 | JGI IMG/M metagenome (GOLD analysis project Ga0255338, IMG submission 203715) | Sandy soil microbial communities from University of British Columbia, Vancouver, Canada - MeOH1_35cm_T4_195 | ecosystem: Engineered > Artificial ecosystem > Sand microcosm > Unclassified ...
GCAGCGACGCGTGGCTCGACCTCGGCATGCTGGAGCAGATGCTGGCCCTGGCCTGCGACTACCTGCCGACCCTGCGCCAGATGAGCCTGCTGCGCTGCTGGACCGGCCTGCGCCCGGCTAGCCGCGATGGCCAGCCGCTGATCGGCCGGCACCCCGAGCATCCGCGGGTCTGGCTCGCGACCGGTCACGAGGGACTGGGCATCACGACCTCGCTGGCCACCGCCGAACTGGTCGCGCAGCTGAGCCTGGCTCAACCCTGCACGCTCGACCCGACGCCTTTCAACCCCGCCCGCCTGCAGGCATGAGCACCACCGTCACCCTTTTGATCGATGGCCGGTCCCATGCGGTGCCCGCCACCTGCAGCGTGGCCGCGGCCCTGGCCCATGCGGGCCTCGCGGCCACCCGCGTCTCGGTGTCCGGCCAGCTGCGCCAGGCCTTCTGCGGTATGGGCCAGTGCCAGGAATGCCGGGTCACGATCGACGGCCAAGCGCAGCGCCTGGCCTGCCTGACGCCGGTCCGCGAGGGCATGAGCATCACGACGATGGAAGCGCCATGAAGCTCATCGAGGCCGATGTCCTGGTCGTCGGTGCAGGCCCCGCCGGCATCGCGGCCTGCTGCCGCCTGGTCGAGGCCGGCAGGAAAGTCCTCTGGATCGACCAGCAGCCGCGCCCCGGCGGCCAGGTCTGGCGCGCCGGCCTGCCGCCGCGCGAGGCCGCGCGCCTAGCCGCCGCCGAAGGACTATTGCTGCAGCGCCTCGGCCGCCACACGGTCTTCGCCGCCGAGAGCCCGCGCGAGCTGCTCTTGCACGATCTGCAGAACCCGACCGCCCCGAGCCTGTGCGTGCGCGCGCCGCAGCTGCTGCTGGCGCTGGGCGCGCGCGAGCGCTTTCTGCCCTTCCCCGGCTGGACCCTGCCGGGCGTGCACGGCGCCGGCGGTCTGCAGGCCCTGATCAAGAACGGCTGGCCGATCGCCGGACAGCGCCTCGTGCTGGCCGGCTCCGGCCCGCTGCTGCTGGCCGCGGCCGACACGGCCCGCGCGGCCGGCGCCGATCTGGCGCTGATCGCCGAGCAGGCGCCGGCGCGCGCGCTGCTGGCCTTCGCCGCCGGCCTGCCCTTCCCCAAGCTGTCCCAGGCCGCCGGCCTGCGCTGGCGCCTGCGCGGCCTGCCCTACCGTGCCGGCTGCTGGGTCACGCGCGCTATTCACGCCAATGGCACGCAGCGCCTGGAAGCCGTCGAGCTGAGCGATGGCAAGCGGCAATGGCAGGAACCCTGCGACGCGCTAGGCATAGGCTATGGCCTGCTGCCCAACACCGAGCTGGCCGAGCTGCTGGGCTGCAAGATCGAAGCCGACGCCATCGCGGTCGATGCGCGGCTGCAGACCTCACTCGAGAACGTCTACGCGGCCGGCGAATGCACCGGCATCGGCGGCATGGACAAGGCCTGGATCGAGGGTGAGCTGGCGGCGCTGCAGATGCTGGGCGCCGCTGCAGACGCCAGGCTGCAGGGCCGGCACCGCGCCGCCCTCGCCTTCGCGGCGCGGCTGGCGCGGCATTTCGCGCTGCGCCCCGAACTGCTGCACCTGGCCGAGGCCGACACCCTCATCTGTCGCTGCGAGGACGTCAGCCTCGGCGCCTTGAGGGCCCAGCGCGGCTGGCGCGAGGCCAAGCTGCAGACGCGCTGCGGCATGGGCGCCTGCCAGGGCCGCATCTGCGGCCCGATCGCGCGGCAGTTGCTGGGCTGGGAAGAGGAGGCGCGCGGCCGGCCGCGCGCGCCGCTGCAACCGCTGCCGGTCGGTGCGCTGCTGCTCAGCCGGGGCTGCGCTTCAGACCCGACAGCAGCAGCGCCGCCCCCATGAAGACGCTGCCGCAGGCGCGGTTGAACCAGCGCATGCGGTGCTTGACGCGCAGCCAGGGCGCCAGGCGCGCCGCGAAGTTGGCATAGAACATCAGCCAGAACAGCTCGAAAGCCACGAACACCAGACCGAGGATCGCGAACTGCGGCCCCTGCGGCGCGGCCGGATTCAGGAACTGCGGGAACAGCGCGGTGAAGAACAGCAGCGCCTTGGGGTTGCTGCCGCCCACCATCAGGCCCTGCAGGTACAGGCGGCGCCGCGCCATGCCCGGCTGCGGCGCACCGGCGGCAGCGGCCTCGGGCACCTCGAAGCCCACGCCCTCGGCCCGGAAGGTCTGCCAGCCGATGTAGAACAGATAGGCCGCACCGGCCCATTTCAGCAAGGTGAAGGCGCGCTCCGAGGCGGCCAGCAGCGCGCCCAGGCCCAGGGCCGACAGGCTCATGATGGCCAGCACCGCCGTGATGCTGCCCAGCGCCGCCCACAGCGCGCGGCGCGGCCCATGGTTGACCGCGGCCGTCACGCACATCAGCACGCTGGGGCCCGGCGTGACGGTCAGCACCAGCACGGCGGCCAGATAGGCGAGGAGGATTTGCAGGCTCATGCGGCCGAGCTTAGCAGGGGTCAGGGCTTGCGCGCCGCGGCCCCTCAGCCCGGCCGGCCGGCGCGGCGCAGCCGCAGCAACTGCCCCGCCACCATCTCGGCCATGGTCTGGGCCACGGCCTCGGCGTCCTGCGCCGGGTCGTCGAACAGCAGCTCCTGGGCGGCGTAGAGCGCGTCGATCGCCAGGCGTATCGTCAGCCGCGCGCGCGGCTCCTCGGCCAGCGGGTGCGCCCCCATGAAGGCGCCCAGCAGCAGCTCGGTGACCAGGTCGTGCGAGCGGTTGCGCACATGCTGCAGCGAAGGCACGGCGCGCAGCGCCCGCGTGACCCAGACGCCGGCCGGCATCTGCTCGGTCAGCGCCACGGTCTGCAGGAACATCTCGGCGACGCTGCGCGCGAACTTCGCCTCCGGCAGCGCCATCGTCGCCGGCGTGGCCCAGGGCTCCAGCAGGGCGTTCTGCTGCAGCATCAGGCGCATGCCCAGCTCGTGCAGGATCGCGTACTTGTTGGGGAAATACTGGTAGAGCGCCGGCGGCGAGATGCCGACGCGCTGGCACACCAGATTGGTGGACAGGCGCTCGATGCCCACCTCGCCCAGCAGATCGGCGGCGGTGGCGAGGATACGCTCATAGGTCTCGATCGCGCGCGGCTGGGTCGGTGCCTTCTTCGGCGCGAAATCCGGCAGGAGCGCCGCAGGGAGCTTGGCTTTCTTCTTCCTGGTCGGGCTGGGCAGGGCTGCGGTCATGGGCGAAGTCTAGTCGGCCGGTCCTGCGGGATTGTCCCGATCTTGCCGGCATCGTCAATAAATATAGTCATCACTACATTCAGCACGCCGATCCAGCAGTGCGGCGCAGCCGAAGGCCCAGCAGTTCGATCCTCACGACGACGACTCAGGATGGAGACCCGACGATGCGCGCTTACCCGCCCCGCCCCCACTGGCCCCGCAGTGCCGCCGCCCTGGCCGCACTGAGCCTGCTGGGCCATGCCCAGGCCCAGCAATCGACCGACAGCGCAACACCAGCGACAGCGCCGCCGCCCCAGCAACTCGACACCGTCGTGGTCTCCGGCCAGGGCCGCACCCAGCAGCTGCAATCGGTGCCGATCGCGATCCAGGTCCTGGGCACCGAACAGATCCGCAAGGCCGGCGCCTCCAACCTCGGCGACCTGAACGCCCATATCCCCGGGCTGGACATCGACGCCAACCAGGCCACCCAGCCGCGCATGGCGCTGCGCGGCATCGGCACCTCGGACTTCGGCATCGGCACCGACTCGCCGGTGGGCCTCTATGTGGACGGCGTCTACACCGGCAAGACCGGCGGCGCGCTGCTGAACTTCAACGACCTGAAGCGCATCGAGGTGCTGAAGGGCCCGCAGGGCACCCTGTTCGGCCGCAACAGCGCCGGTGGCGCGATCTCCATCGTCACCAACGAGCCCGAGTTCCGGCGCAGCGGCAGCGGCCTGGTGCGCCTGGGCGAGCGCGGCCTGCGCCATGTCGAGGCGCTGGTGAACCAGCCGCTGTCCGACAGCCTGGCGCTGCGCGCCAGCGTCGTGACGCAGAAGACCGACGGCTATATCCGCGATGCCGCCAGCGGCAGCCGCTCCGGTGGCGAGAACGCCTGGGGGGCGCGCCTGGCGCTGCGCCTGCAGGCCAGCGAGGACACCAAGGCCGTGTTGACCTACGAGCACGAGAAGCTGGACCAGCGCGCCCGCCCGGCGATCGGCCTGGTCCAGGCGGTGCCCGCCGGCACGCCCCTGCCCTTCCCCGCCGACCCGGCCGCCTTCCTGGACCCGCGCAAGGCGCCCCTGCTCAACGACGTCGAGAAGGACCAGGAGAAGCGCGACTTCGACGGCCTGACCCTGCGCATCGAGCATTCGCTGCCCTGGGCCGAATTCACCTCGACCACCGCCTACCGCCACTTCAACACCCGCAACCGCCAGGACAACGACGGCACGAACAACCCGGCCACCTACCTCGCCACCACCAATGTCGAGGGCAACCGGAGCTGGCAGCAGGAGTTCCGCCTGGCCGGCAAGCAGGGCATGGCCGACTGGCTGGCGGGCCTGAGCTTCTACGACGAGCGCGCCACGCAGTCGGCCCTGGTCGGCGCGACGACCACCAGCCTCGACACCCTGACCGGCAACCTGCTGGGCATGCCGCTCTACAGCACGGTCAACAGCCTGATCGAGGCGGCCGGCATCCCGGGCCTCGACCTGCGCGGCCAGGACTGGCTGGAGCGCATGAGCAACACGGCGCACAACAAGGCCCTGGCGCTCTACGGCGACGTGATCTGGCACCTGACGCCCAGCACCAACCTGACCACCGGCCTGCGCATCACCCGCGACGACAAGCGCTTCAGCTGGTTCAACCCCTTGCGCGAGGCCGCGGGGCTGGACGCACAGCTGTCGGCGCTGGACGCGGCCGGCCTGTTCCCGGCCCTGGTGGCGATGGGCGCGATCAGCCAGGAGCAGGCCGATGCGCTGTGGGGCGGCATGACCAGCAATGCGCTGGTCGCCACGCAAGGTGCCACCGCCGCGCCGCTGGCGGTCAGGAAACGCTGGACCGACACCAGCCCGCGCCTGGTGCTGGACCACCGCTACGGCCGCGACCTGATGGCGTACGCCTCGCTGACCCGCGGCTACCAGGCCGGCGGTTTCAACACCCTGCAGGTCAATTCGCGCTACGAGCCCGAGCGCGTCACCAATATGGAGCTGGGCCTGAAGGGCCAGTTCCCCACCGCCGGCCTGAGCTACAGCGCCGCGCTGTTCCACTACCGCTTCGACAATCTGCAGACCCTGCAGCTGGTGCCGGCCAGCACGCCCGGCGGCATTCCCTCCTACCAGGTGACGATCAGCGACCAGCGCGCCACCGGCCTGGACCTGGAGGCGCGCTGGCAAGCCACGCGCGCGCTGCGCTTCACGGCCGCCGCCGAACTGCTGGACCAGACCTATCACCGCGGCCAGGCCAGCGACGGCAGCAACCTGGCCGGCAAGCCGGTCGGCACGCCCCGGCTGAACCTGAGCCTCGGCCTGGACTACGGCTTCGCGGCCTTCGGCGGCCAGGCCTCGGCCGGGCTGCAGGCGGCCTATGCCAGCGCCTGGCGCTGCAATGTCGAATCGGTCGTCCAGGGCCAATGCCTGAGCACGCCGAGCTTCCGCGTCGGCGGTCCCAAGCAGCGCCTGGACGCGCGCCTGGCCTGGGACAGCGCCGAGCGCGGCTGGGGCCTGGCCCTGGTGGTCAGCAATCTGCAGGACAAGCGCTACGTGAACAAGCTCTGGTACGAATCGGCCCCGCTGGGCAGCGCCTACGCGACGCTGAACAAGCCGCGCATGGCCTCGATCGAACTGCGGGCCAGCTACTGATGCGGGCGCTCCTGCCCTGGGCCCTGGTCCTGCCCCTGCTCGCGGCCTGCGGCGAGGGGGCCCAGCAGCCGCCCGATATCTCCCGCATCGAACAGCTGCGGCCCGCCGAGGCGCGCCTGGCCGGCCTCTACGAGCGCTCCTGCCTGCTGTGCCATGCGCGCGCCGGCAGCGGCGCGCCGCTGAGCGGCGATGCCGCCGCCTGGCAGCCGCGCCTCGCCAAGGGCATGGACACCCTGCTGGCCAACGCCCGCCATGGCCTGGGCGCGATGCCGGCGATGGGCCTGTGCGCCGATTGCAGCGAGGCCGATCTGCAGGCCCTGATCACCTTCATGAGCACCCGACAACCATGAACGACGACCGCCGCGACTGGCTCAAGAGCGCCGCCGCCCTGGGCCTGGGGGCAGGTCTTGCCGCGCCCGCCATCGGCCAGCCGGCCTCGCCACCGGCCTCGCCGGCCTCACCCGCCCCGCGCGCCTGGCAGAACTGGTCCGGCAGCGCGCGCTGCCAGCCCCGGCAATGGCTCGTGCCGGCCGACGAGGCCGAGCTGGCGCGCGCGCTGCCGCAAAGCCCCGGCCCGCTGCGCAGCGTCGGCGCCGGCCATTCCTTCACGGCCCTGGTGCCCACCGAGGGCAGCCTGGTGGCGCTGGACCGGCTCAGCGGCCTCGTCGCAGTGGACAAGGCGAAGAACCTGGTGCGGGTGCGCGCCGGCACGCGCCTGGGGGCGCTGGCGCGCGAGCTCGACGCGCAAGGCCTGGCCCTCGTCAACCAGCCCGACATCGACGTGCAGAGCCTGGCCGGCGCCCTGGCCACCGGCACCCACGGCACCGGCGCCACCTTGCCGGCCCTGCATGCCGAGGTCCAGGCCCTGCGCCTGGTGACGCCGGCCGGCGAGATCCTGGAGGCCAGCGCCGAGGGCAAGAATCCCGAGCTGCTGGCCGCGGCCCAGGTCTCGCTGGGCGCCCTGGGCGTGATCACCGAATACACCCTGCGCGTGCGGCCGCGCTACATGCTCAGGCGCCGGGTCTGGCTGGAACGCACCGAGGCCCTGCTGGAGCGCGCGCCCGAGCTGGCGCGCACGCACCGCCATTTCGAGATGTATGTGCTGCCCTTCACCGGCCACAGCGCGGCGATCAGCCATGCCGAGGTGGCGCCGGGCCAGGCCGAGCATCCGCCGCATTCGGCCGACGAGGACGTGCTGGCCGATCTGCGCCGGCTGCGCGACTGGCTGGGCCGCTGGCCGGAGCTGCGGCGCTGGACCGCGTCCAAGCTGATCGCCCAGGCCAAGCCCGAGGCGGCGCTGGACTGGTCCTGGCGCCTGCTCAGCACCGTGCGGCCGACCCGCTTCAACGAAAGCGAGTACCACGTGCCGCGCGAGCGCGGCATCGCCTGCCTGCGCGAGATCGTCGCCACCCTGGAACGGCGCAACGAGGTGTTCTTCCCGATCGAGTTCCGCTATATCAAGGGCAGCGAGGACCAGGCCTGGCTGAGCCCCTTCCACCGGCGCGACAGCTGCTCGATCGCCTGCCATGCGGCGCATGACGAGGCCTACGACTACCTGGTGAAGGAGCTGGGCCCGGTGTTCCGCCGTCACGAGGGCCGGCCGCACTGGGGCAAGCTGCACGACCTGGGCGCGGCCCAGCTGCAGGCCCTGTATCCGCGCTTCGCCGATTTCCAGCGCCTGCGCCGCCAGCTCGATCCGCAGGGAAGGATGCTGAACGCGCACCTGAGCAAGCTCTTCGGAGGTCCGCATGGCTGATAGCCGCAAACGCCGCCTGCTGCTGGGTGCCGCCGTCGCCGCACCGCTCGCCGCCTGGTGGGCCCGCCCGGCCGAACAGGGTGGGCCGCACCCGCCCTATTTCCAGCGCCTGAGCGGCGCGCTGCGCGCCGCCGGCATCGCCCAGGCGCGCCTGGTGATCGACCTGCCGCGGCTGCGCGCCAACCTGGCCGCGATCGGCGCGCACCGCGTCAAGACCGGCATGGCGCTGCGCGCGGTACTCAAGAGCCTGCCCAGTCTGCCGCTGATGGACGAGCTGGCCAAGGCCTGGGACAGCCCGCGCGTGATGGCCTTCAACGCGGCCCAGTTGACCCAGCTGCTGCAGGCGCGACCGCAGGCCCAGGCCCTGCTGGGCAAGCCGCTGCCGGTCACCGCGGCGGCCCAGGTGCTGCAGGCCCTGCCGCCGGACATCGGTGCCGGCATCGAATGGCTGGTCGACACGCCCGAGCGCCTGGCCCAGTACCGCGAGCTGGCGCGGCAGCGGGGCCAGGTCTTGCGCATCAATCTGGAGCTCGACGTCGGCCTGCACCGCGGCGGCTTCGAGGACATCGAACAGCTGGGCCAGGCGCTGAAGAGCCTGCAGGGCGAGCCGGCGCTCCAATGGCGCGGCTTCATGGGCTACGACGCCCATGTCGCGGCCCTGCCCGATGCGCTGTCGATGCGCCAGACCGCCTGGGACGAGTCGCAGCGCCGCTACCGCGCGGCCTGGGCCGCGGCCGAGACCGCCCTGGGTCCGCAGCGCCGCGAGGCCCTGACCCTGAACACGGCGGGCTCGCCGACCTTCCGCCTGCACGACGGCAAGGGCATCGCCAACGAGGTCTCGGTCGGCTCGGCGGCCCTGCTGCCGCTGGACTTCGAGAAGCCGCTGCTGGCCGATCTGCAGGCCGCGGCCTTCATCGCCACGCCGGTCTTGAAGAGCTGGCCGCTGTTCCGCCTGCCCGAGGGCGCGACCTGGCTGTCGCGCGGGGCCCAGGCCTGGGACCCGAACCAGGCGCGCGGCCTGGCCATCCACGGCGGCCATTGGCTGGCCCAGCCGGTCTCGCCGCCGGGCGTCGCGCCCAGCGGCCTGTACGGCCATTCCAGCAACCAGCAGGTGATGGTGGCCTCGGCCCGCGTGGACCTCAAGCCCGACGACTATGTGTTCTTCCGCCCGCAGCAGAGCGAGGCCCTGCTGCTGCAGTTCGGCGATCTGCTGCTGTTCGACGGCGAGCGCATCGCGGGCAGTTGGCCGGTGCTGCCCGCCTCCGCTTGACCAGGCTTGACCGCGGGCCGCGGCATCGCCGATGCTGCGGCCCATGCTGCTGCGCCCACTCCTGCTCGTCCTCTGCTTGCTCCACCCCTGGTCCGCAGGCGCCACCGAGCCGCTGAAGATCGGCTCCAAGCGCTTCACCGAAAGCTACATCCTGGCCCAGCTGCTGGCGCAGACCGCGGCGCCGCATGGCCCGGTCGAAGTCAAGCAGGGCCTGGGCAACACCGCCATCGTCTATGCCGCGCTGCAGAGCGGCGCCATCGATGTCTATCCGGAATACGCCGGCACCATAGACCAGGAGATCCTGAAGAACGAGCGCCCCACCAGCCTGGCCGCGATGCGCGCGCAGCTTGCGCCGCTGGGCCTGGGCATCGACGTGGCGCTGGGCTTCAACGACGGCTATGCGCTGGCGATGCGGGCCGAGCGCGCACGGGCCCTGGGCGTCACCCGGCTGTCCGACCTGGCGCGCCATCCGGCGCTGAAGCTGGGCCTCTCCAACGAGTTCATCGGCCGCAGCGACGGCTGGGCCGGCCTGGCCGCACGCTACGGCCTGCCGCAACGCCCCACCGGCCTGGACCATGGCCTGGCCTACGAGGCGGTGGGCGGCGGCCAGGTCGACGTGATCGACATCTACACGACCGACGCCAAGATCGGCCATCTGGGCCTCACGGTGCTGCAGGACGACCGGGCCTATTTTCCGCGCTATGACGCGCTGCTGCTGTACCGGCTCGACCTGCCGCAGCGCCATCCGGCCGCCTGGGCAGCCCTGCAGGGCCTGGCCGGACGCATCGACGAGACGGCGATGATCGCGATGAACGCCAGGGCCGAGCTGCAGGGCCAGGGCTTCGAGCAGATCGCGCGCGACTTCCTGGCGGGCGCCCGGGCCGCGGGCGAGAACCGCGGCTTCGCCGCCAAGCTGCTGGGCGCGGACCTGGCGCGCCTCTCCTGGCAACACCTGACCCTGGTGCTGGCCGCGGTGGGCCTGGCCGCGGCGATCGGCGTGCCGCTGGCCACCCTGGTGGCGGCGCGGCCGGGTCCGCGCGCCCTCGTGCTGGGCGCCTGCGGCCTGCTGCAGACCGTGCCCTCGCTGGCCCTGCTGGCGGTGCTGATCTCGCTGCTGGACCGCATCGGCGCGCTGCCGGCCCTGCTGGCACTGACGCTCTATGCGCTGCTGCCCATCATGCGCAATACCTGCGTGGGCCTGGCCGAGGTGCCGGGCGGGCTGAAGCTGGCCGGCCAGGCGCTGGGGCTCAGCGCCTGGCAGCGCCTGCGCCTGATCGAGCTGCCGCTGGCCCTGCCGACCCTCCTGGCCGGCCTGCGCACCGCCACCAGCATAGCGGTCGGCACCGCGACGATCGCCGCCTTCATCGGCGCCGGCGGCTATGGCGAGCGCATCGTCACCGGCCTGGCGCTGAACGACCACCAACTGCTGCTGGCCGGCGCCCTGCCGGCCGCGGCCCTGGCCCTGCTGTTCGAGGGCCTGTTCGGGCTCGCGGCCTGGGGGCTGCGGCAGCGCTACCAGCGTTGAGACCAGCGGCTGGCCCTCAGACCTGGGCCATGCCGCCGTCGACGAAGAGCTCGCTGCCGTTGACGAAACTGGCCGCCTCCGAGGCCAGGAAGACCACGGCCTGGCCCACCTCCTGCGGCCGGCCGATGCGGCCCAGCGGGATCTGGCCGGCCAGGTAGCCCAGCAGCCCCTGCTGGGCCTCGGGGGTCGGCGCCAGGTCGACCAGGCCTGGCGTGTGGATGGGGCCGGGCACGACGACGTTGACGCGGATGCCGCGCTCCTTCAGGTCCAGCACCCAGCTGCGCGCCAGGCTGCGCACGGCGGCCTTGGAGGCGGCATAGACGCTGAAGGCCGGCGTGCCGGTGCCGGCGGCGGTCGAGCCGGTCAGGATGATGGAGGCGCCGTCCACCAGCAGGGGCAAGGCCTTCTGCACCGTGAAGATCACGCCCTTGACGTTACGACCCAGGGTGTCGTCCACCTGCTGCTCGGTGATCGCGCCCAGCGGCAGCATGTCGCCGCCGCCGGCATTGGCGAACAGGATGTCCAGTCGGCCGGCCTCGGCGCCGATGCGGGCATAGAGCGCGTCCAGCTCGTCGAGCCGGGTCGCGTCGCTGCGCACACCGACGGCGCCATGGCCGATCTGCGCGACCGCGGCATCCAGCTCGGCCTGGCGGCGGCCGGTGATATAGACCCGCGCGCCAGCTTCGGCCAGGGCGCGGGCCGAGGCCAGGCCGATGCCGCTGCTGCCGCCGGTGACGAGGGCGATCTTGTCGGCCAGAGAGAAGGGAGAGTTGGAATTGATGGTGGTGGTGGTGTTTGCCATGGAATGCTCCGAATGGGTTGGGAATGAATGGATCGGTGAGCAGAAGATAGGCATTGCCACTGAGCTAATAAATAGCTTCAATTCCATTAGTAAATTTCCATCCATGAACAATCGAAGCCGGGAGCGCCGATGGACCAGTTGCTTGCCCTGCGTGCCTTTGTGCGGATCGCCGAGGCCGGCACCTTTGCCAAGGCGGCCGATTCGCTGAACCTGCCCAAACCCTCGGTCACCAAGCTGATCCAGGCCCTGGAGGCGCAGCTGGGCGCCAAGCTGCTGCTGCGCACCACGCGCCGCGTCTCGGTGACGCCCGAGGGCGCGGCCTATTACGAGCGCGCCGTGCGCCTGCTGGCCGATCTGGAGGACATGGATGCCGCGGCCGGCCAGCAGCGCACCCAACCCAAGGGCCGGCTGCGGGTGGATATCGGCTCCTCGCTGGCCAATCTGATCCTGATCCCGGCACTGGCAGACTTCCGCGCCCGCTATCCGGAGATCCAGCTGGAACTGGGCGTCAGCGACCGGCCCACCGATCTGATCAGCGAGGGTGTGGACTGCGTGATACGCGGCGGCGCGCTGCCGGATTCGTCGCTGGTGGCGCGGCGCGTGGCCGAACTGGACTACGTCACCTGCGCCAGCCCCGCCTACCTGCGCGCGCATGGCCGGCCGCTGCATCCGGAGGAACTGCAGCAGCCGGGCCGGCACCAGCTGCTGCAGTATTTCTCCGCGCTGACCGGCCGGCCCTTCCCGCTCTATTTCCGCCGTGGCGACGAGCCGGAACTGGAGATCCGCGGCCCGGCCGCGTTGGCGGTCAACGAGAGCACCGCGCATCTGAACGCATTGCTGGCCGGGCTGGGGCTGGGCCAGACCTTCAGCTTCATGGCCCAGCCCCATCTGGAGCGCGGCCAGCTGGTGCCGCTGCTGGCCGAATGGCGCCGCCAGCGCCATCCGCTGCACCTGCTCTACCCGGCCAACCGGCATCTGAATGCCAAGCTGCGGGTCTTCGTCGACTGGACCGTCGAGCTGTTCCAGCGCCACGGCGCGGGCTGAGCGCCCGGCTCAGTCGATGAAGCGCGCAATCGCGGGCACGACCTGCGCGGTGGCCTCTTCCATCAGCCAGTGACCCGAGCCCTGGACGATCCGGCCCTGCACATCGCTCGCCACCAGACGCGCCTGCTCGATCAGGAAGCCGCCCGAGGCCTTCTCGCCGCCCAGCACCAGCAGGGGCATCGTCAGCTTGGCGCTGGCGAAGCCGGCAAAGTCCCTGGCATCCTGCTCGAAGTTCTTGAAGTACTCGAAGCCGGAGCGCATGCCGTTCGGCTGCGCATAGGCCGCGCTGTAGAGGCGGCGGTCGGACTCGGACAGCGAGTGCCTGGGATCGGCCGCGAAGTCATTCCAGAAATGCTCGAAATAGATCCGCTCGCGCCCGGCCACCAGGGCCAGCGGCACCTCGCCATGGAAATGGAAATGCCAGAGGTCGCGCAGCAGCCAGACATTCTTCCAGTCGCCGATGCCGGGCAGGAAGGCGTCCATCAGCACCAGCTTGTCGGTGGCCTGCGGGTATTGGGCGGCATAGGCATAGGCCACCATCAGGCCGATGTCGTGGCCGACGACGGCGCTGCGGTCCAGGCCCAGCGAGAGCAGCAGGGCGCGCACGTCCTGGGCCATGGTCTTCTTGTCATAGCCGCCGGCCGGCTTGTCGGAGGCGCCGGCGCCGCGCAGGTCGGGCACGATCACGGTGTGCTTCTTGGCCAACTCGCTGGCCAGCGGGCCCCACATATGGCCGGTCTGGGTATAGCCGTGCAGCAGCACCACCGGGCTGCCCCGGCCCCCGATGCGGTAGTGCAGCCTGACGGCGCCGGCCTGGGCGTCGCGCTCGACGAAACCCGGGGCGAAGCCCGTGTCGGCCCGCGCCGGCAAGGCGCTCATTGCCGTGGCGCCGGCCAGGGCCAGGCCCAGCAGGGCACGGCGGGAAAAGAGGGGGCTGGAAGCTTGCTTGCTGCTCGTCATGATGATCTCCGGTAGGGTGGGCGGCGGATCGCCGTGAGAGCAATGTAGGCAGCAGGATTCAATCAACCAATAGGCTTTCAATTCACGATCGAGTCAGCTTTTGTGAATTGAAAGTCGCCCCGTCCCTCCTTGCCGACCCAAAGAATTGCGCGGAGCTTGTCGATTCCGGTGCGGCCCGGCCGTCGTGCTGATGGGTGAGTTGCTCACCCGCCGAACCCACAGGAGAGACGACGATGCGATGCGTGATTCTGATCAAGGCCAGCGCGGACAGCGAGGCCGGCGTGATGCCCAGCCAGGAGCTGCTGGCGGCCATGGGCCAGTTCAACGAGGAGCTGGTGGCGGCCGGCCTGATGCAGGCCGGCGAGGGCCTGCAGCCGAGCAGCAAGGGCGCGCGCGTGCGCTTCTCGGGGCGCGAGCGCCAGGTCATCGACGGCCCCTTCGCCGAGACCAAGGAGTTGATCGCCGGCTTCTGGATCTGGCAGGTCGATTCGCTGGCCCAGGCCATCGAGTGGGTCAAGCGCTGTCCCAACCCGATGCCCGGCGACAGCGAGATCGAGATCCGGCCGGTCTTCGAGGCCGCCGACTTCGGCGAGGCCTTCACGCCCGAGCTGCGCGCGCAGGAAGAGGCCTTGCGCCAACGCGTGGCCGCCCAGGCCGCGGCCCCGCGGGTGGACCCGGTGCCGCCCACCCATGGCGCCATTCCCTATCTGATCGTGCGCGGCGCCCATGAGGCGATCCGCTTCTACCAGCAGGCCCTGGGGGCCGAACTGGTGATGCAGCTGGACGCCCCCGACGGCCTGCTGCATGCCGAGCTGAAGATCGGTGCGGCGCGCTTCATGCTCAGCGAGGAGCGGCCGCAGTACGGCGCCCTGAGCCCGCTGGCCCTGGGCGGCAGCGGCTCCAGCGCCACCGTCTATGTGCCCGATGCGGACGCCGTCGTGGCGCGCGCACTGGCGGCCGGCGCCAAGGCCGGCATGGCGGTGCAGGACCAGTTCTGGGGCGACCGCGCCGGCGACATCACCGATCCCTTCGGCCACAAATGGATGATCGCCACCCACCGGGAGGACCTGAGCGCCGAGCAGATCGGCGCGCGCGCCCAGGCCCTGTTCTCCGGCCGGGGCGCGGGCTGATGACTCAGGCCGCGGCCGCCTTCTTGGCCGCGCCCAGATAGGTCTCGATCACCCGCGGATCGCGCGCCAGCTCGGCCGCGGGCCCCTCCAGGCCGATCTCGCCGGTCTCCAGCACATAGCCATAGTCCGCCACCTCCAGCGCGGCGCGGGCGTTCTGCTCGATCAGCAGGATGGACACGCCGGTCTCGCGCAGGCGCGAGACGATGCGGAAGATCTCCTTGACGATCAGCGGCGCCAGACCCAGGCTGGGCTCGTCCAGCATCAGGACCTTGGGCTGGGCCATCAGCGCGCGGCCCACCGCCAGCATCTGGCGCTCGCCGCCGGACAGGGTGCCGGAGAGCTGCTCGCGGCGCTCCTTCAGGCGCGGGAACAGGGCGTAGACCTTCTCCAGGCCCTCGCGCCAGTCGCGCTGGCCCAGGCGCATCGGCCGGAAGCCGCCCAGCACCAGGTTGTCCTCGACGCTCATGGTCGTGAACAGCTCGCGCTTCTCGGGCACCAGGGCCAGGCCCTTCATCACGCGCTCCTCCAGGCTCAGCGCGGAGATGTCCTCGCCGTCGAACAAGACCTGACCCCGGGCGGGCAGCACGCCCATCAGGGCGTTCAGGGTCGTGCTCTTGCCGGCGCCGTTCGGGCCGATCACGGTGACGACCGCGCCCTGCGGCAGGCGCAGGTTCAAGCCCGA
>Ga0255338_1004312_pt1 | contig 14976 bp, 16 predicted proteins | sample MeOH1_35cm_T4_19_FD_203715 | JGI IMG/M metagenome (GOLD analysis project Ga0255338, IMG submission 203715) | Sandy soil microbial communities from University of British Columbia, Vancouver, Canada - MeOH1_35cm_T4_195 | ecosystem: Engineered > Artificial ecosystem > Sand microcosm > Unclassified ...
CAAGCGCGTCCGGGTCACATCCCAGGCGACCTCCTCGGGCGTCATGAAGTTCGTCGACGGTCGCTACCTGGGCGACCCCTTCGTGGCCAAGCTGTGCCCCAGCTGCGGCACCACCAGCCCGGCCAGCCATATCGAGGGCATCGGCGACGAGGCGGTGCGCTGTGACGTGTGCGGTGCCGAAGCCAATGCGTTCCGCTTCGTCAATGGCTACGTGATCGTGCTGGATGAGGCCGCCCAGGTATCGCTCACGGTGAACAAGGGGGTCGCCGAACAGTTGGCCTCCCACGCCAAGGTTCACGCCATGCTGCCGGACGCCTCGGAACAGCATTCCATCCTGTCGCTCGCGCGGGCCGACATTGCCGGCCTGGCAGCGCATATGCGCCCGTTCCTGGGCAATATCGGCACCACGCCCTCGCGCGATCTGCCCGATTCGCACAACGCGGGCGACTTCGGTGCCTTCCTGCTGGGCGCTCCGCATGCCTACGCCATGACCCAGGAGGAGCTGGACAAGCACAAGACGGACGGCCACATGGACACCAACTCGGTGCGTGAGGGCGCGATCCTGGTCTGCCCGGTGAAGGTTCCAGGCGCTGGCGTCTATATGGGCGACATGCACGCCCAGCAGGGCAATGGTGAGATCGCCGGTCACGCCACCGACGTCTCCGGGCTGGTCGAGCTGCAGGTCAATGTGGTCAAGAAGCTCGACATTGACGGCCCGATCCTGTTCCAGCGCCCGGACGACCTGCCTCCGATGGCGCGCCCGATGAGCGCCGACGAGCTTGCCGCGGTGCGGGCCTTGGGCGACCGCTACGGTCAGAAGGAAATCGAAGTCAATGCTCCGATCACTTTCATTGGCAGCGGCCCCAACCTGAACGACGCCACTCACAACGGCCTGAGCCGCGCGGCCAAGGTGACGGGTCTGGACTACGACGAGATCCTCAACCGCGCCACGATCGCCGGCTCCATCGAGATCAGCCGACTGCCCGGCGTGGTCCGCGTGACCTTCATGTGCCCGATGCATGTCCTCGACCGCCTCGGCCTGGGGGCGATCGCGCGCGAGCAATACGGCCTGGCCGGCTGACCAACTCTCTCAATCACTGAAAAGGACCATGCTATGAATGCACCGGCTGAACTGAAGTGGGCCGCCAAGTACCCCGAACTGGGGACGGGGCCGATCCCTGTCGATCCCTGTGTCTCCCCGGAAATCTACGAGAAGGAGATCGAGAAGGTCTTCATGAAGACGTGGCTGAAGGTCGCGCGGGTTGAAGAAATCCCCAACAACGGCGACTACAAGGTCAAGAAGCTGGCCTTCGCCAAGACCTCGATCATCCTCATTCGCGGCAAGGACGGTCAGATCCGCGGCTTCCACAACACCTGCTCGCACCGTGGCAACAAGGTCATCGTCGAGCAGGGTGAGGAGACCTTCGGCAAGAACAAGGCCGCCGTCGTGACCTGCCGCTTCCACGGCTGGGTCTACAACGCCCAGGGCGAACTGGTTCAGGTGCCCGAGGAGAACAAGTTCCACCCCTGCTTCGAGCGCGAGAAGAACAGCCTGACGTCGGTGCACACCGATGTCTGGGAAGGCTTCGTGTTCGTCAATCTGGATCGCACGGCCGAAGTCACGCCACTGCGGGAATTCCTGGGCAGCTATGCCGACCACATGGGCGGCTTCCCCTACAGCGAGATCTCGCACTGCTTCAGCTACCACACGGAGCTGAAGTGCAACTGGAAGGTGGCTCACGACGCGTTCGCCGAGGCCTATCACGTCTCGACCATTCATGCGGGTTCGTTCCCGAACGTGTTTTCGTCCGGCCTGTCGGACGTGCAGTTGTTCGGACCGCACCGCACCACGGCGATCTGCCTGTCGCTGGATGCCGAGCCCACCCCCGTCGCGAAGATCGCCAACTCGTTGGTGACCGGCTCGCTGGTGTCGCAGCGTGGCGCCTCCATGCTGCCGCCCTCGGTCAACCCTTCGCGCCGCGACGACTTCTCCTTCGAGCTGTCGGTGATGTTCCCCAACCTGCTGTTGCACATCTCCGAGGGCATCTGGTTCACGCACCAGTTCTGGCCCATCGCCCACGACAGGACCCTGTGGGAAGGCAAGTACTACGTCAGCAAGCCCAAGACCAACTCTCAGCGCTGGGCGCTGGAGCACGCGCAGTGCCTGCAGCGCAATGCCTGGCTGGAAGACACCGCGACGATGGAAGACACCCAGATCGCACTCGAATCGGGCGCCAAGAGCGTGATGCACCTGCAGGACGACGAGGTGCTCATCCGCCATGGCTACAAGGTCCTCGAGTCCTACCTGAACGACGAGTAAGGAGCCGCATCCCATGAGCACAACCACCACATCCCTGCCGGCCCATCTGGCCGCCTTCGCATCCCAGGCCGCCGAGTGGGCGCTGGGCACCCAGAACGAACGCCAGCACAAGCGGCTGCACTCGAGCCGCGAGGCGCTGAAGTCGTTTTACACGGCGGCCATGCCTGTCTTGCCGGACATCCTGGCCTATGTGGACCAGTTCCCGCTGGGCCAGATCCCGCCCGAAGGTCAGCCGGTGTTCCACATCGCGCTGTCTCTGGCGGAAGTGGCACCCCACATCGAGCTGTATCGCGGTGACCCCAAGGTGCCCTTCAGCTTCGAGGAGTCCCGCTTTGTGGCGGATCACGGCGCTGTAGTCGGCTGATCCAGGACCTCAGTTTCCACGCAAGAAAGAGTTGAGCTGCCTTCGTTTCATGCACCTGAACGAGGGCAGCTTCTGATCGACGCCCCACATTACAACGGAGTCCCAAATGGGAAAATCTCATAGTATCTCCACGTCAATCGAAGACCGCGCGCTAGAGGCCGTCCCGGAGGCCGAGCGGCAGGGATGGATGAAACTCTCCTGGAACACGGTGGGCATTGTCACCACCCTGGTTCAGTTGTTCGTCGGTGCCTTGACGGCCTTCGTTGCCGGTATGGAAATTGCCCTGATCGCTGGCTTCATCGTCATGCTGATTGGCTCTCTCCTGGGATGGGGTGTCGGTCATGTGGCCTACAAGACTGGCCTTTCCAGTACCGTGATGTCGCGCCTTCACGGCTTCGGCAAGAACGGCTCGATGATCACCGCCATCATCTTCGGCTTCATGATCATCGGCTTCATCGCCTTGGAGAATGTCCTGCTCTACAAGGGACTGCTCTTCTACTTCGGCATCGCTGATTCGCTCACGGCCAAGATAGTGATCTACGGTGCGCTGACCCTGCTGTGGATCGGCTTGACCGCATTCGGCTTCCAGCTGGTCACGAAGGTGTCGTCCGCTCTTGTGGTTCTGTTCCTGGGTGTGCTGGTCTACATCATGCTCAATGTGCTGGGATCGTCCGGGCACACCTTCGGCGAAGCGATCGGCTTTGCCTCTCAGCTGCCTGCCGAAGCCCTGCTGGCCATGCATGCCGCGACCCCGTCCGACAAGCTGGCCTTCTGCGTGAACGTGCTGATCGGCTCGGCCGGCGCGCTGGCACTGATCGACGGCGACCTGGGACGGTATGCACGTACCAGCCGCGATGTCCTCATCGCCGCGGTTCTGGGCAATGTGTTCATGGACCTTGGCATGCTGGCCATCGGCGGTGCCGTGATGTATGCGGGCATGGGAGAACTGATCTCCTACTACGTGAATACCGCTGGCATGACCAAGGAAGCGGCGCAGCAGATCGTTCTGCAGAGTCCCGACAGCATCGCATCGGCCTTCATCGTGTTCGGCGGAATTCTCGGCACCGCGCTGATGCTGCTGGCTCAGACCAAGGCCCAGGTCCTCAACACCTACAGCGCATCCCTGTCGCTGACAACGCTGTTCGACTCCATCCTGGGGTGGCGGCCGGGTCGCCTGACCTTCGTGGTGCTGGCCAACGTCATCGCTCTGCTGATGATGGCCGAGTCCATCCTCGAATGGTTCAAGCCCTTCATCACGATTCTCGGCATCCTCACGACCTGCATCTCGGGAATCATCATCTCGGACTATTTCATCGTCCGCCCGAAGCTCGATTCCGCCTTGACGGCGTTCAACCGAAGCGAGGCCTTCAACTGGGCTGGGATCGCGGTGTGCGCGGTCGCCTTCGTGCTGGCCCACTTCGTCCTCAACAGCCTCATCAAGATCGAGTTCTTCACGGCCCTGATCTTCTCCGTGCTGGCCTACCCGCCTGTGCGTCTGTTGATGCTGCGCCGACACGTCTCGCTGAGCGTGTCGCCTTCCCGCGGCTGAGCCCGGGCCGCCCCCTCTGCGCGCTCCCCTGAGCATGCCTGCCCCGATCGGGGCAGGGCGGGGAGAGCTTTGTCCGAAGAAATCAAGACCACCTCATCCGTGCTCCCCGGAGCACACAGGAATACGACCATGCGCACTGCACCTTTTGTTCTCCTCACCCTCTCGTCTGCCGCCTTGCTCGCCACCACGGCCGTGCAGGCGGCCGCCGATGGGCCGATCCTCTACGGCGTTGTCGATGCCGGCGTCTCCCATGCCAGCAACATCAATGGCAGCAGCAAGAGCCTGATGGACACCGGCATGATGACGCCCAATCTGTGGGGCATTCGCGGCCAGGAAGACCTGGGAGGCGGCTTGAAGGCCGTCTACACCCTGGAAGGACAGTTCGCCCTGGACACGGGCGCCGTCATCGGCTCTGGGGTTTTCGGGCGGCAGACCTGGGTGGGCTTGTCCGGCAGTTACGGCACGCTCACCCTGGGCAAGCACTATGACTTCATGTTTGATTCGCTGGCGGTGAATCATTACGGCCCCTCCTTCAAGTACGTCAGCCTGCACAACCTCAAGCAAGGACCGTTTGCGGCCCTGGGCAACCCCGAGTTCGGGGGCATCAGCCTGGACTTTGACCGCGTGGGCGGCGCCAGCCGCCTGGGCAATTCGATCAAGTTCACCAGTGTCGGGTTCAACGGTTTCAGCGTGGGTGCCCTGTACGCGCCGAACGAACATGACGCCGTGTTCGGCAAGGCCAGCAGCGCGGGGCTGAACTACGGCAGCCAGGGCCTGGGCGTGTCGATCGCCTATACCGACGTGAAGTACCGGGCCTTCAACAATGGCTCTGACGGCATCCGCAACTGGGGTGCCGGTGGCCACTACGTGTTGGGTGAGGCCGTGCTCAACGCGTCGTACACGAACACCAAGAACACCATGACCTCGGGGGCTGTGGATGCCTACCAGGCCGGCGTCACGTACAAGGTCGCGCCGGCGACGACCCTGCTGGGTGACATCACCCACATGAAGGGCAACAGCCAGCTTCAGAACCACAGGGCCACGCAGTACTCCTTCACCGCCGACTACGAGCTGTCGCGGCGCACCGATGCCTACCTCAACCTGGTCTATCAGAAGGCCAGCGGCAGCCCCGCCGCACAAGCCTGGATCCCGGGCTTGCCTGGTGCGTCGTCCAGTGATCGCCAGACCCTGATACGCATCGGCATGCGCCATTTCTTCTGACGGAGGCGCCAATGGCCGAACCCTCGCTGATCAGACGCATCGAGCAACTCGAAGACATCGAGGCCATTCGCAGGCTGGTGGCCCGTTACGCCTTGGGTGCTGACCGCCAGAACGACCCAGAGATCATGGGACCGATGTTTTCGGACGAGGCGATCTGGGAGGCTGCAGGGTTCGGCCGCTACGTCGGTGCAAAGAACATCGCTGCGGGTCTGGCCGACATCGCACGCAAGACCATCCGCTGGTCTTTGCACTACATGGTCTCGCCCTTGATCGAGCTTGGCGAGGAGCCCCATCAGGCGAGCTGTCACTGGTACCTGTGGGAGCTGGCTCGCGTGGCCGAAGGCAGCGAAATGCCCCGGGCTCACTGGATCGGCGGGTGGTACGAGTCGGCGCTGGTCAAAAGACATGGTGCCTGGAAGTTTCAGCACGTGGTGCTGCATCCGAAGCTGATCAGTCCGCTGGAGACGGACTGGTCCACGCTTCCTTGATTTGTTGACGACCTGGATCTCATTCCAGAGAGGACATCCCTATGCGAAAGATTGCTTTGATCGGAGGCGGCCAAGCTGGGCTGCTGATGGGTTTCATGCTGCTCGATAAGGGCTTTCAGGTGACGCTGTATTCGGATCGAACGCCCGAGCAGCTCCTGGCGGGACGCATTCCCAGCACCGCGTTCCTGTTTGAAAGTACCCTGGCCATGGAGCGCGCGCTGGGGCTCAACTTCTGGGAAGACGAGGTGCCGTTCGGGGAAGGCATGCACGTTGACTTCAGGTCGCCTGATGGCCGCATCGGCCTGACGGTGCAGGGCCGGCTGGGGGATGTTCGGGGGCAGGCGCTTGACCAGCGCACGAAATATGCACGCTGGCAGCCCGAGTTCGAGAACCGGGGCGGCAAGCTGGTCATCCAGAACGTGTCGATCGACGATCTGGAGTCGATCGCTGCCGAGCACGACCTGACCATGGTGGCGGGCGGCAAGGGGCCCATCAACGCGCTGTTCAAGCGGGACGATGTGCGCAGCACCCACGACAAGCCGCCTCGTCGCTTGGCAGCGCTGTTGCTGAAGGGGCCCAAGCTGTTGGGGGATCGTCCCTGGGGCAGGGTGCCGTTTCGCCCGCTGCGCTTCAACTTCGTGGCGGGCGTGGGTGAGTTCTTCTCCTTGCCCTTCTACACCCATACGGCGGGCGAGTGCCGCAGCTTCCTGTTCGAGGCGGTGCCCGGCGGACCGATGGACCGCTTCGGCGATGCCCGTGACGGTGCCGAGGTTCTGGAGATCGCCAAGGGGGTGATCAGGGACTTCGCGCCCGATGATCTGCACCACATGGAAGGTGCTGAACTGACGGATGCCAATGCGTGGCTGGTTGGCGCTTTCACCCCCACGATTCGCCATCCGGTGGGGGTTCTGCCTTCGGGGCGGATCGTCATGGCCCTGGGCGACACGGCGGTGCTCAACGACCCGATCACAGGCCAGGGCTCGAACAATGCCTCCCGGATGGTGCAGCACGTCTTCAATGACATCGTGGCCAATGGCTCGGCAGCTTTCGATGCGCAGTGGATGCGCGACACGGTGGAGACCTTCTGGCAGGAGTCAGGCCAATACACGACGGCTTTCACCAATGCCCTGCTGATGCCACCGGGCGCGCCCGTCATGGAGGTCCTGACGGCCGCCGCGAGCAACCCCGCCGTAGGCGACGAGTTCATGCGTTGTTTCGACAATCCGCGCAACTACTGGCCTTGGATCGCGGACCTGGACCTGGCTAAGCAGTTCGTTGCAGAAAGGACCCCCGTTCATGCTGCATGAGCGCACATCTAGCGGCTGGTTGCTGGATGAAGCGCCCAGCGAGCCGCGCACCTTCCGTCGTGCGCTCGGCAGCTTTCCTACCGGTGTGACGGTGATCACCTGTCGAACGGATGACGGGCGACTGGTCGGACTGACTGCAAATTCCTTCAGCTCGGTGTCGCTGGAGCCCGCCCTCGTGCTGTGGAGCCTGGTGGCCTCATCGCCCAGCCGACTGGCTTTCGAGAGCAGCGCCTATTTCGCCATCAATGTGCTGAGCGATCAGCAGGCGGATGTCTGCAGCCGCTTTGCCAAGCCGGCGGAGGACAAGTTCCAGGGAATCGCCTGGCGCGAGGGTCTGGGCGGCCTGCCGCTGATCGAGGGCGCCGTGGCCCAGTTCGAGTGCCAGCGAGAGGCCGTTCACCCTGGGGGGGACCACATCATTCTGCTGGGGCGCGTCATGAGGTATCGATCCAGCGATCGATCGCCGCTTCTGTTCTGCAATGGGCGGCTGATGTCGCCCACCGAGGCCGCGCCGTCGAGTGCGGCAGCTTAGGAGTTCGATCATGGATGAATTGAAGGGCCGTGTGGCCATCGTGACGGGGGGCGCCACCTTGATCGGCGCCGAGGTGGCCCGGGCGCTGGTGCACGCTGGCGCCAAGGTGATGCTCGCCGATGTCGACCGCGAGGGAGGCGCGTCGGTCGCCGCGGAACTGGGGGAGTCGGCGGCCTTCTGTGCGACGGACGTCACCTGCGACAAGGACATCCAGGGCTGCATCGACGCGGTGCTGGCGCGCTGGGGGCGCATGGATGTGCTGGTCAATCTGGCCGCCGTCTATGCCGACAACGGGCCGGCTTCTACGCGTGAAGAGTGGCGCAAGGCCGTGGACGTCAATCTGATCGGCGCCGCGATGTTTCTGCAGGCCGCGCTACCCCACATGATCAAGTCGGGGGGCGGGGCGGTGGTGAACTTTGGCTCCACCAGTGCCCAGGTGGCACAGGCGGGCCGCTGGACCTATCCGGCGACGAAGGCCGCCATGCTGCAGTTCACCCGCAGCGCTGCGCTGGACCTGGCTGGGCAGGGGGTCCGTGTGAACGCGGTGTCGCCCGGCTGGACCTGGTCCGGAATCATGAAGCAGATCAGCGGCGACGACATGGCCAAGACCAACCGCGTCGCTGCGCCGTTCCACATGCTGGGCCGCATTGGCATGCCGCAGGAGGTGGCCCATGCCGTCGTCTTCCTGTGCTCGGACAAGGCCAGCTTCATCACGGGCGCCAACCTGGCGGTGGACGGTGGCTACACGGCCATGGGGCCGGAACAGGGCTTGTCGCCCATTGCGCAATTGATCGGTTGAGAGAAGGAGTAGTAGTCATGAGTACGGTTATGCAGGTCAAGCCCGAGGCGGCTTTGGCGGGGGGCTCCTGCGCAGGGGTCAGGGTGTGTCTGGCTGCTCAGGTGCCCGATGGAGGGTCGCACCGCGTCGAGCTGCCGGGGCGTCCCGCATTGGCAGTCTTCAACCTGGATGGCCAGATCCACGTGACCGATGACAGGTGCACTCATGGAGATGCATCCCTGTGCGATGGCGAGATCGAGGACGGCGTGGTCGAGTGCCCCTACCACCAAGGCGCTTTCGACATTGCCACCGGCAAGCCAGTGGCGGCACCTTGCTCGATCCCCCTGCGGGTCTATCGGAGCCGCGTGGATGCCGAAGGCGTGGTCTACATCCAACTCGAACAATGAGGTGAAACGACATGCATCGCATCACGCTGTCGGGAACCGAATCGGTCCTCACCTGCGCGGAGGAAGACGTCATCTTGAGAGCGGGTCTGCGCGCCGGCATGGGCTTCTCGTACGAGTGCAATGTTGGCGCGTGCGGCATGTGCAAGTTCGAGCTTCTGGACGGTGAAGTCGAGGTGCTTCGACATGACACACCCGGACTGTCCGAGCGCGACCGCAAGAAAGGGCGGATGCTGGCCTGTCAGTGCCGCCCCAAGACCGACTGCACGATCAAGATCCGACAGGAAGCTCAATGTGTGCCGAAGTCCTTGCCTTCGAGGCAGGTCGCGCGGCTTCTTGAGACGGTGGACATTACCCACGACATCCGCGAGTTCCGCTTTCAGGCGGAACGTCCTGCTGCGTTCCGGGCCGGCCAGTACGCCATGCTGACCGTGCCTGGATTGGGGCAGGAGCGCGCCTACTCGCTGTCCAACTTGCCGAATGACGACGGGCTCTGGTGCTTCCAGATTCGCAGGGTGCCGGGCGGCGCCGGAACATCGGTGTTGTTCGATCAGCTCAAGCAGGGCGATGCCGTCATGCTGGATGGCGCCTATGGCCTGGCTCATCTGCGGGAGGAAACCGAGCGCGACGTGGTCTGCATCGCCGGCGGCTCCGGCCTGGCCCCGATGCTGTCCATCGCCAGAGGCTGGTCCGCCGCACCCAAGTCTCCTTCGCGTCGCCTGGACTTCTTCTACGGAGGGCGGGAACCGCGCGACATCTGCGGCGAGAGCCTGCTCAGAACCCTGCCCGAGTTCGGCGATCGATTGCAGTTTCACGCCGCCGTCTCCGCCCCGGGGGCGACACAGACCAAGCAATGGACCGGCCATGTGGGCTATGTCCACGAGGTGATGTCCGCCGTGCTCGGCGAGGCGCTGCGTGAGCGGGAGTTCTATCTGGCAGGACCACCGCCCATGGTTCAGTCGACCTTGGACATGCTGCAGACGCAGTACGGGGTCCCTCCCGAGCGCATTCACTTCGATCGCTTCTTCTGATGTCGGGTCGGCCCGGGGCTGCGGCCGCAAGGTAGGCCTCCCCATCAGCCCACCTTGAGAGAAGCAAACCGCGCCGCGTTCCTGCCGGGTCGACGGCTGAGCGCAGCAAGACAAGAAAAAGAAGAATTTCCTACCGCCGAGTTCTCGGCACCCGCCCGATGCAGCCCGCTGCTCAAGGCGGTTCAACTTTTGATCTTTCCACCACTGAGGAGATAAACCATGGCTGAACTCAGCAAAGCCCAATTGCTCGACCTGGTGAACACCACGCATGTCGCCGAAGGCAATCCGCGTGTCAAGGCGCTCACCCAGCGCATCGTCACCGACCTGTTCAAGACCATCGACGAGCTCGATGTGTCCCCCGACGAATTCTGGGCCGCGGCCGACTGGCTCACCCGCCTGGGGGCATCGGGCCAGACGGGCCTGATCACGGCTGGCCTGGGCTTCGACCGCCTGCTCGACATCCGCATGGACGAGGCCGATGAGCGCGCCGCGCGGGCCGCTGGCACGCCGCGAGCCATCGAGGGCCCGCTCTACATCCCCGGCGCTCCGGTGGGCAAGGGCGAGGTGCGCCTGGACGAAGGCGAGCCCAAGGGCGAGGTTCTGGTGATGGAAGGGCGTGTGATCGACACCGACGGCCAGCCGGTCGCTGGCGCCAAGGTCGACGTGTGGCACTGCAACGAGAAGGGGCGCTACTCGCACTTCGATCCGGACCAGGCCCCGTACAGCCTGCGCCGTGCCATCGAGACCGATGCCCAGGGCCGCTATCGCTTCCGCAGCTTCCTGCCGCCGGGCTACGCCATCCCCCCCGGCAGCCCCACGTCCGAGTTGTTTCAGGCCCTCGGCCGTCACGGCAACCGACCCGCGCACATCCATTTCCTCGTCGCTGCGCCCGGCATCCGTACCCTGACCACGCAGGTCAACATCCCTGGCGACTCGTTCATCGACGATGACTTCGCCTTCGCCACCCGAGACGGCCTGATCGTCAAGCTGGAGCCCCAGACCCCGCCGGCCGGCTACGCCTCGCTTGGCGTGACGGCCCCATTCACGCGGGTGCGCTTTGACTTCGTCGTGCAGAAGGCGCAGGACGACGCGGAGGCGACCGGCCTGTCGCGTGCTGCCAAGGCGAAGGCCTCGATCGGCTGACGCTGTTTCCGACGTGGCGGAGCCTCAGCCGGGGCTCTGCCGGTCCCGTGGGGCTGTATGCACGAATGAAGACTGTTCAGGCTTGTTCGTCGCTTCAAGCGGCCATCTCAGCGTTCCTTCTCTGCCAGGGCCATGCCCTGCCGGCCTGAGGTCCAGACATGTGCTGGCACGCTCAGGACTTGTCCTCTGTGACAGGCGTGCGCCACGTCCGGGTGTGAGCGTGACGATGTCCGACGCTGCGCGGGCGCGGTCGTCATGCCCACGAGTCATTCTTCCTGCGGCTCTGCCAAGGGGTGGGGACGCTCCCATGTTCGCAGCGGAGCGAGGACCGCATCACAGGAAGGTCGATGAAGGAGAGGGTGCTCGAAGGGGCCTTGGGAGTCCGAGCATCCGGCGCCAGTTCCTGCATGGCCTTGACCAGCGCGGCCATGTCGCAGGCGCTCTGCGGGCGGCGAGCGACATCCCGGGCTTGCTAACATCAGGCCACAGGCGCAGAGCCATGAAACAAGAGCGGGAACCCTATGACGGCACGAAAAGACCAGACCAAACCAGTTCAGGCCGATGATCATTGGCACCTGGCACATACCGAGACGGAACGGCTTATTGCAGAGTTCGAGCACACGCTGATTTGCCTGTGCGAAGCATTCGGCCGCTACAACCTCCAGGGCCTGTCTACCGTAGCTGGTGACAACTCGTTCAGTGGGCAGGACAACTCCGTCCTTCACATCATCAACACCCTGGGCCGTCCCAAGAGCATTTCGGACATCAGCCGCTTCATGAATCGGGATGACCTGGCCAATGTGCAATACAGCGTTCGCAAGCTGCTGAAGGCTGGTTTGATCGAGAAGGCGCACGACCGAACGGCCAAAGGGACGACATACACGACCACGGAGCATGGCAAGCAGGTTGTCGAGTCGTTCGTCAAGCTGCGTCAGGAACTGGTGGTGTCACCGACCAGCGAGGTGGAGCAGCTCAAGGAGCAGATCCGCATCGGGACCAAGGTGATGGCGACGTTCACAGGCGTGTATGACCAGGCTGCACGTGTCCTGACGACACGCATGTAGGCCATTGACTGTGCAAGGCAGAGCATCGCGCGGCATATTGGCGCGAGATGCCTCGCTACCCAGCGTGCGTGCGCTGGTTCATCCAGAGTCTGCGCTTGCGCTGGCGCAATAGGGGTGAAACACGAATTCCACAAACTCCCGATATCGCGGATGTGTGCCCGCTGGTCCGGTGGCTCTGCCATCAGCAGCGGTCGACACAGGCGCGTCTTTCGAGGAGTTTGACGATGTGTGCATTCCCGCCCCTGGCCTGGCGCTTTTATCAGGAGGCCCCGCTCGGGAGTCCTGTGGCATTGCCCAAGGCAGGCTTCAGCACTGAGCATCCCCTGGTGTTCGATCGCGTTGCGCGAGATTTGCTGGGCATGGCGGACTCGGGTCTCGTCGAAATCGTCGAGCAGCATCGCACCGATGTAGCTGGCGACGGCCAAGTTGTCGACCATCTGGTGTTCCGACGCTGCAAATAGGGCGCTGTCCGGCCCGGAGGGCTGACTTGAGCCGAGTTGGGGCCGTTCACGAAGCCGCATGCGCGATCCGCATGCTGATGGGTAGCCGGTTGGGCGTTGAGCCTCAGGTGGCTTGGTGGGCCCACATCCTGTCGAACGCCCGTGCATTTCATCCGCACCGCACTGCATCCTGTCGCGTCGATGACGACCTTGTCCCAGGGGGCTGAACAATGCTGCGCATTGCCAGATCTGCTGGGAGCCCGTCTTGAATACTGCCACCGCACGCCAGGCCGCCATCTCGGATGAGATCCATGTCGCAACTGCCCCTCAGCCTGCGACAACCGCAGCGGGCCTATGGTTCCTGGTCGCCGCCACGGGCTTGGCGATCTTCGCGAGCTACATCGCCGTCAGCTATGGCCGGGCTGCGCTCGGCGGCCCCGCCGCTCAGTCGAAATGGGTGCCGGGCGACGGCGTCGGCAATGCGCTGTTGACGCTGCATTTGCTGTTCGCGTTCCTGATGACCATCGGCGGCGTGCTGCAGTTGCTCCCCACGGTGCGCCGCCACTTGCCGGCGATGCATCGGGCTGTCGGGCGGGGCTTGCTGATGGGTGCGCTGTTTGGCAGCCTGAGCGGCCTCTACCTGCTATGGGTGCGGGGCACTGTGGGTGACTTGAGCCAGCACCTGGGCATGACCTTGAATGCGATCTTCATCATCGGCTTCGCCGGGCTTGCCTGGCGGGCGGCGCGTGCGCGCGACTTTGCGACCCACCGACGCTGGGCGTTACGGCTGTTTCTGGCCGCCAACGGTGTCTGGTTCTTCCGAGTCGGGCTGATGCTGTGGCTCATGGTGCTTGGCCGTCCGGCAGGTTTTGATCCGAAGAGCTTCACAGGCCCTTTCCTCACGTTCCTGGCCTTCGCTCAGTTCCTGCTGCCATTGGCTGTTCTCGAGCTCTACCTTCGTTCGCGAAGCTATGGCGTTGCGACGGCGCTGGTCATCGCCAGCGTGGCGACGGCCGGAGGGATTCTGGGCGCGACGCTGGGCATGTGGTTGCCGCGAATGTAGCGACCGTGGATTGAGAGACTCTGCCGGTCTTTCAGAGCACCCTCGAGTTCGGGCCATATAGCGGTTTCGGCGTAGGCCGGTGGTTGACCGGGTCGACGAAGGGGCCAACCAGACAAGCCAGTCAGAGCGAGCGTGCCCCCGGTCGACAGGTGCCGGCCCGAAAGCTCAGATGTTCAGTAAATATAGAACGGTTGGAAATATTGATTGGACGCGAAATGAGTAGTGTGCATAATGCTCGTGCGCGACCGCTGCTTGCCTGCCGATAGGGAAGTCCTTTCAAGGCGGTCCGAACCTCGCGGCGCCCGTCGCCCTTTTGGCTTGCCGAGCTGCAGCCGACCGAGCCCACCTGCTCATGCAGACGCTATAAACGTCTGCGATCCTGACTGACCACGATTCCACACACCGCCATTCCCATGGGCCCGTACGTCGTTTCGCCCTCGACGCATCCGACTGACTGCGGCCGTTTTCGGGCTTCATTTGCGCTGCAGCGCGCTCTTGGGGAGGGCAGCTACTGCCGTGTCTTCCGGTTCGACGCCACATTTGCGTCGCGCGATGCCGCCAAAGTGTTTGCCGTGACCCAGGGTTGGCTGCAGACCTGCCTGCCCAATCCATTGGCCTGCTGACGTTCTGCTCGCCCGATCCCGATCGGAATTTCGATTCAACGCGGACGTTCTGTTCGTACTTGCGCATCGCACGATGCGCGCTGTTTCTTTGAAAGGCTCGTCCATGAGCAGCAAGATCTACGTGGGCAATCTGCCCTATTCCGTGACTGACGCCAGCCTCCGGAGCAACTTCTCGGAGTTTGGCGCAGTGGCGTCGGCCAAGGTCATGATGGACCGCGACACCGGCCAGTCCAAGGGCTTTGGCTTCGTCGAAATGGCTTCGGCCGAGTTCGCTCAGGCAGCCATCTCCGCGCTACACGGCATGTCCGTCGATGGACGCTCCATCGTTGTTAGCTTGGCCCGTCCTCGTGAGGACCGAGGCGCCGCGGGTGCCTACAGCCCCGCAGGGTACCGTGCGACCAACCGATCAGACGTCGGCTACGGCACAGGCGGCTTTGGCGGTGGCCGTTACTGAGAGACCCGTCACATCGGACCTCAACCGGCTCTTTGGGGCCGGTTTTTCTTCGTAACTGCCTGATCATTTCCAATGCCAGCCATCGCGGATGAGTCTCTGGAAGGCCTCTTCGTGAAGCGTGTGGCGCGCCGCCCGGGGGGGCGGCGGGCAGTTCGGATAGTGTGCGGCAGAAGAGATGTCAGCGCTCGTTGGTCA
>Ga0255338_1004313_pt1 | contig 14966 bp, 13 predicted proteins | sample MeOH1_35cm_T4_19_FD_203715 | JGI IMG/M metagenome (GOLD analysis project Ga0255338, IMG submission 203715) | Sandy soil microbial communities from University of British Columbia, Vancouver, Canada - MeOH1_35cm_T4_195 | ecosystem: Engineered > Artificial ecosystem > Sand microcosm > Unclassified ...
TCGTAGACCTGGGTCATCGGCACGCCGTCGTACAGGTTCTTCAGCGTTTCCTTCAGGATCGGCTCGGCGCTCACGGCGTCGCCAAGGCCCGAGCAGGCGTTGTCGATCAGGCCATGCAGCGCGTTCAGGTCCAGCACGCGGGCCACGCCGCCATCGGTCACGTTGAACGTGACGCCGCCTTCCTGCACGCGGGCGACTGCCTGGGCATTGGCCTGGGCGCGCTCCTGGGTACGCTTTTCACGGTACAGCACATAGGAGCGGGCCACTTCATGCTCGCCCGAGCGCATCAGCGCCAGTTCCACGTGATCCTGCACGTCCTCGATATGGAAGGTGCCGCCGTTGGGGCGGCTGCGCAGCAGGGCGCGGACCACGTTCTGGGTCACTTGCTCGACCACTTCGCGCACACGCGCCGAAGCGGCACCCTGCCCGCCGTTGACGGCGAGGAAGGCCTTCGTCACCGCCACCGAGATCTTGCTCGGCTCGAACGCCACAACGGCACCGTTGCGGCGGATGATCTTGTAATCCTGGTAGCTGCCAGCGCCGGCAGTAGCGGGGCTCGACTGCGCGTTCGCTGCTGCACCGGCGGCGGCGGCGCCGGTGGAAATGTCGTTCTGGGCTGTCTGCATGAGGAACTCCTGTTCTGACCCGTGTTTTATGAGTGACAAAGAGTCCCGGGCAAAATGCGCAAAAAGGCTCTGACACGCCGGCCGGTCTTACCCGGGAGGGCGCGCTGCTTTGCTGGATTCTGCTGGGACTCTTGTGATGCGCCGGCCCTTCGGCGGACCGCAGCCATTGCTGCGGCGGAAACTGCACACCTAGGCCGGCTCCCCGAAAGCACCACTAGATCTAGTGGTCGATGCGAAAAACTGGACTAAGTATAGTGAAATGGGGCGGATTCACCAGTCTTGACAAGCGCTTTTTTGGCGCGATTTCTGGTGCGGGCGCAGCATGCGGCGCTGCGCCATACCCGCCAACCCAAGCGACTCAAGGGATCCCGCCCGACGGTGCGTTACCGCACTGTGACGCGAAATTTTTTTGATTGGGCTGGCCACTCCGATAGGCGCGGACTTTATCAGGGTTTTCCCCAGATTCACGCTATCCCCCAGGCCCCGCAATTGAGGCTTGCTTCAAGGCTGGTCTTTGCGGTAAGGCAACTGCCCCGGAGCCACGCCAGCGGCGGCGGCAAAGCCGGCCCAGTCGAAATGCGGGCCGGGATCGGTCTTGCGTCCGGGTGCGATATCGCTGTGCCCCGCCACCGCGCGCACCGGATAAGCGCCGAGCAGGGCTCGCACCAGCGCGGAGGTGGTGTGGTATTGGGCCAACGCGAAAGGCTGGTCGTCGCTGCCTTCAATTTCGATGCCGATGGAAAAGTCATTGCAACGCGGCCGGCCGAAGAATTCGGACTGCCCGGCATGCCAGGCCCGGTCCAGGCAGGAAACGAACTGGACCAGTTCGCCCTCCCGCGTCACCAGGAAATGCGCCGAAACCCGCACCTGATGGATCGTCGCGAAGAAAGGATGGCGGGACGGGTCGAGGCGGTTCTGGAAAAAGGCCTCGATATCGCCGCTGCCGAACTGTCCCGGCGGCAGGCTGATATTGTGGATCACCACCAGGTCGACCGGCATGTGCGCGGGCCGGGCGTCGAAGTTGGGCGACGGAACGCGGCGCGCCGCGGGCACCCAGCCGGCCGGATCCGGATGGAATCCAGGCCCGGGCGCGAACTTGCCGTTGTCGTGCTCAGGCATCGCGCTCTCCATCGGCGGCCAGCAGCCCACCCATCGGGCCGTCGCGCATCGCTTCGCTGGCGTCGGCACCGTCGGCCGCGTCGTCGCGGCCCTCGCGGATGCCTAGTTGCTGGATGCGGTAGCGCAATTGCCGGAAACTCAGGCCCAGCAGCGGCGCGGCGGCGGTGCGGTTGAAACCGGTCTGCTGCAGCGCCTGCAGGATCAGGTCGCGCTCAAGCGCTTCCAGGCGACCGGTCAGGTCGATCGGGAATGTCGCGCGGCAAGCCGCTCCCGCCCCTTCGCCCAGGCTTGGCGCCGCGGGCTGCGAAAGCGCAGCCGCGTGCACGCCGGATCGGGATTCCGTCGGCGCTTCATGCTGGATATCTGGCCGGAGACCGGTCGGCGCTGCCGGCGCAGCAGGCAGCGGCGGTGGCGCGCCGGCCCCCGGGTAGGCGACAGGCGGCGCCCAGGGCGCCGCATCCGCCGAAGACACAGAGGCAGGCGGGCGCGGCAAGGCCGAATACCCCATGCCAGCGTCCAGCGGGCCAAGGTCGTCCACCTCGATGGTTTCGCCTTCCGCGAAGGCGTAGGCCCGCTCCAGCAGGTTCTCCAGTTCGCGCACGTTGCCGGGGAACGAATAGTCGGACAGGCGTTGCAGCGCGGCCGCCGAAAGCCGCTTGGGATGGGGATCGCCGTAGCGCACCGCCAGGTGCTCCAGGATGGCGCCCGCCAGCACCGGGATATCTTCGTGCCGTTCGCGCAGCGTCGGCACGCGCAGCGCCAGCACGTTGATCCGGTAGAACAGATCCTGGCGGAACTGGCCGGACGCGACCATCGCGGAGAGATCCTTGTGGCTGGCGCACAACACCCGTACATCCACGCTCTCTTCGCGGCTCGCGCCGATCTTGCGCACGCGCCGCTCCTGCAGCACGCGCAGCAGCTTGACCTGCATCGCCAGCGGCAGATCGGCCACTTCGTCGAGCAGCAGCGTGCCGCCGTTGGCGGCCTGGAAGAAACCGCCGCGCTCGGCGTCAGCGCCCGTGAAGGCCCCCTTCACATGGCCGAAGAACTCCGATTCCATCAGGGTTTCGGGGATGGCGCCGCAATTGACCGCGATAAAGGGATGCGCGGCGCGCGCGCTCACCGCGTGGATGGCGCGCGCGGCGCGCTCCTTGCCGCTGCCGGACTCGCCGCTGATCACGATCGGCGCCATGCTGCGCGCCAGTCGCGACAGCGAGCGGCGCACCTCATGCATGGCCGGCGAATGGCCAGGCAGCAGGCTGGCCGCGCGGTCCGCGCTCTCCCGTACGGCCGCGCCGGCGCCCTCGGCGCCGTCACGCTGCTGGCGTCCCAGCGCATTGAGGATCAGGCTGCGCAACTGGTCCAGCGAGACCGGCTTGGCGATGTAGTCGAACGCGCCGGCCTTGAGCGCCTCCACGGCGTTGTCGGCGCTGCCGTAGGCGGTGATCACGGCGACCGGCACCCGTTCCGGCGCACTCGATAGCTGGCGCACGATATCGATGCCAAGCCCATCGCCGAGCCGCATGTCGGTCAGCACCAGGCTATAGCGGCGCGCGGCGAGCTGCTGGCGCGCCTCCGCCAGCGAGCCAGCCAGCACTACGTCGTGCCCCATGCGGCGGATCGAGATATCGAGCAGTTCTCGCAGGTCGGCCTCGTCGTCGATGACGAGAATCGGATCGGGGCCTGGCGTCTTGAGGAGCATGGGTCTGCGTCTGGCGGTCTGGCGAAGTGGAATTGGTGCATTGGCGCGCGGCGGCCTGGCTGACGGCCTGGCGAACCGTTCGCGGCGGCAGCGCGGCTCAGCCGCCCGCGTTGTCAGGCGCGTCGATACGCAGGGTCAGGACAAAGGCCTTGGCCGGCAGTGTATCGCGTGCCGCGGGCGCCAGCATGCCGGTCTGCGCCAGCAGCGCGTCAAGCGAAATCGTACCGTAGCGTACCTGGGCGTCGTTGGCGCCGCATAGCTCGCGCGCCATGAACAGGCCCAGGCCGGTGCCCTGGGCGTTGCTGGTAAAGAATGGCTCGAACAGCGTGCGCTGGTGCTCGCGCGACACCTCGACGCCATCGTTCCAGATGATCAGCTCCACGTGGTGCTGGTCCAGCGCGTGGGCCAGCAGCCGGATCGCGCCGGGCAGGCGGCTGCAATAGCGCCAGGCGTTGTCGAGCAGGTTGCCAAGCACCTGCTGCAGCTGCGACGGATCGAAGATGACCGGGCGCGCTACATCCACCGTGAGCCGCACCGCATTGGCGTTGATCTCCGCCGGACGCGGCACGCGCCGCGCGCCGACCGGATCGTCGTTGGCGGAGCGCGAGCGCATCTCCAGCCGCCAGCGGCTGATGATCTCGGGCAGGGCCTGGTTCAGGTCCACGGCGGAGCGCTCGGTGCGCGGGCGGCGCGACATCTGCAGCACGTCCGACACCACCTGGTCGAGCCGGCGCACATTGTCGTGGATGATGCGCAGCAGCCGGGTATCCACATCGCCTTCGGGCCGCCCCGCCTCGCCGGGACGCACGCCCCGGCGGCTGGTCTCGGCCAGCAGTTCGCTGGCCTGGCTGATGGCCGCCAGCGGATTGCGGATCTGGTGTGCCACGCTCGCCACCAGCCGCCCCATGGCGGCCAGTTTTTCCTGTTGCACCTGCTCGGCGATGCGTTCCCAGCTCTCGATGTGGACCAGCACCGTGTCGCGCATCTCGCTGCGCAGCAGGGCCTCGTCCTCCGGGCGCCAAGCCATGGCCTCGCTCTGCGCGATGGCCAGGCGCAGCCGCGCCGCCGCCTCGGGCGACAGGTCGTTCCAGGTGCCGGTGTTCATGGCGTTCTGCGCCCCGAGCGAGACCGACAGCGAGGAAGCAAAGGTCGAGCGCAGGCTGGCCAGCCCCGGCAGCAGGAAGCGCAGCCGCAGCCGCGTATGCAGGATGGGGCCCCGGCCCGAGGAGGGCCGCGAAGGCAGCGGCAGCAATTGCAGGATGCGCGGCGCGTCATCCTTGCTGCGCACCCAGTCGCGCAGCATCTCCATCAGCGGCTGCAGGCGGGGAATCTGGCGCAGGTCGAACAGTGCGTCACGCCCGGTGGCCGGCGTGGACGTCTGCTTGCCCCGTTCGGCGGGCTGCACGCCCAACAGCACCACCGCGGCCGGGTTGGCCGCCACCACCACGCCGTTGGCGCGCAGCAGCATCACGCCATCCTGCATGTCGTTGACCATCAGCCGGTTGACCAGCTGCTGCAGGCGCAGTTCCTGCTCGCGCGCCAGCGCCAGCCGCTCCTGCGCAAGCTGGCGGTTAGCCAGCAGGTACATCAGCGAGGCCGCGATCATGAAGACCAGGCCATACAGACCCGAGCCCAGCAGGCCAGTGTCCGCCTGGCGCAGCAGCAGGGTCTGCGCAAAGGGGGGGCTCATCACCACCAGCGCCGAGACCGCCGCGGTGAATAGCGCGAACAACAGGCTGGTGAGCGCGCCGGCCTGCAGCGCCGGCAGCAGGAAGATCATGGCCAATCCCTCGCCGCGGTGTCCCTGCGCGAGAAAAATCAGGCCCAGCAGGACAAGGTCGGCCAGCACCTGGAAGCGCACCCGCAGATGAAAACCGCGGCGCCACCACAGCGTCGCGATCACCATCGCCAGCGCCACCCCCGCATATGGCACGGCCAGCGGCAGCGCGGCCAGGCCGTTGCCCAGCCCCTGCGCGACCCGCTCGGTATCGCCGCGCTGCGCCGGCAGCCAGGCGTAACCCAGCAGCAGCACGGCCACCGCCAGCCGCGTCCAGCTGAAATAGCGCAGCAGGCGCCAGTGGAATTCGGGAGGCTCCGACTGGCGCCACAGCGCGGTGACGCCGTGCCAGGCATTCAGGCGGGACCAGAACGAGATGCTACCGTTCATGCGGCCGGGCTGTCCGGATCGCTGTCGGCAGGCAGGTGCGCGCGCCGGCAGTAGTGCAGGCCGCGATAGGCGATCGCTTCGCCCAGCGGCAGGTGCACGCCGCATTGCGCGCACTGCACCATGGGTTCCTGCGCGGGCTGGGTGCGGCCTTGCGACCCTTGCGCGGAACCATGCCGGGCGGCGCGATCCCCCCGCTGGCGCGCCTCGGCGCGCTGGCGAAGCCACCAGAAGAAGCCCAGCACCACGGCCAGGACCAGGAAGATGCGTGCCATGCCGGCCTCAGAGTCGGTGCAGGATGACTTCGATGACAAAGCGGCTGCCGACATAGGCCAGCAGCAAGATGCCGAAGGATGCGATCACCCAGCGCAGCGCGGTGCGCCCGCGCCAGCCATAAAAGGTACGACCGGCCAGGATGCCGGCGAACATCGCCCACGACAGCAGCGCGAAGACGGTCTTGTGATCGAGCCGGAAGGCCCGTCCGAACAGTTGCTCGGAGAACAGCAGTCCCGACAGGATCGTCAGCGTCAGCAGCACGAAGCCGGCGCCGATCAGGCGGAACAGCAGTTTTTCGAGCGTCAGCAACGGCGGCAGCAGGTCCAGCCAGCGGCCGATCCATTGCGCCGGCTCGCTGGCCTGGCCGATCTGGGGCGAGCGGTTGAAACCGTGCAGGCGGCGTTCGGCCAGCAGCATCAGGAAAGCATGGAAGGCGGCCAGCGTGAACAGGCCGTAGGCCACGTTGGCGATGATGAAGTGCAGCTTGAACAACGGCCGCGCCGCATAGCCCAGGATCTGCGCACCGGGAAAGGCCAGCGGCATCAGGCTGGCCAGCATCGCCACCGGGATCACGATCAGGCCGAGGCCGGCCAGCGAGAAGAAGAAGCTCTCGATCCAGTAGATGCCCACGCCCAGCCACAACATGGCCGACAGCGCGAAGGCAAAGCCGAACACCATGCGGTCAGCCGGGAAAATGGTTTCGTGCAGCAGCAGGCCGTGGCTTGCCACCGCGGCCAGCATCAGCACATGCCACCAGGCCGGGCGTTCCTCGCCGCGTCCGCCGGCGCCCCCGCCGCCCTGCAGCAGCACGGTGGTCGCCGCGCCCCCGATGGCGCCGCCGGCGCCGGCAGCCGATAGCTGCGGGTTGCGCGTCGCCCAGCCGTGATAGGCCAGGCCGCAATAGAGAAGTGCCGTCAAGGCATACAGTACAATGGCCATTTGCACAGTTTACCTTAGCGCCCCGTCCCGGTGGCGCCCCGCTTGAGCCGGGTCCCGAGCCCGCATCAAGCCTCGATCAAGCCCTATCCCCCGGACTTCTGCCATGCTGGACAATCTCACTCAACGCCTGGCGCGGGTCGTAAAGACCATGCGCGGCGAGGCTCGCCTGACCGAAGCCAATACCGCCGAAATGCTGCGCGAGGTGCGCCTGGCCATGCTGGAGGCCGACGTCGCCCTGCCCGTGGTGCGCGAATTCATCGCCCGCGTGAAGACAAAGGCACTCGGCGAAGACGTGGTGTCCAGCCTGACGCCGGGCCAGGCCCTGGTGGGCGTGGTGCAGCGCGAGCTGACTGCCGTCATCGGTGGCGAGGAAAGCCTGGCCGCCGGCGACAAGAGCGGCGAGCTGAACCTCGCGGTGCAGCCGCCCGCCATCATCCTGATGGCCGGCCTGCAGGGCGCGGGCAAGACCACCACCGTGGGCAAGCTGGCCAAGTGGCTCAAGGAAAACAAGAAGAAGAAAGTGCTGACGGTGTCGTGCGACGTGTACCGTCCCGCCGCTATCGCCCAGCTCAAGACCGTGTCCGAGCAGGTCGGCGCGGATTTCTTCCCCTCCGAGCCGGACCAGAAGCCGGTGGACATCGCCCGCGCGGCGGTTGACTGGGCCCGCAAGCATTATCACGACGTGCTGATCGTCGATACGGCAGGCCGCCTGGGTATCGACGAAGCGATGATGCAGGAAATCGCCGCGCTCCACGCCGAGATCAAGCCGGTCGAAACCCTGTTCGTGGTCGACGCCATGCTGGGCCAGGACGCGGTCAACACCGCGCGCGCCTTCCATGACGCGCTGCCGCTGACCGGCGTGGTGCTGACCAAGCTGGACGGCGATGCGCGCGGCGGTGCCGCGCTGTCGGTGCGCCACATCACCGGCCGCCCGATCAAGTTCGTCGGCGTTGGCGAAAAGCTCGATGGCCTGGAGCCCTTCTACCCCGATCGCATGGCCCAGCGGATCCTGGGCATGGGCGACATCCTCGCCCTGGTCGAGGAAGCCCAGCGCGGCGTGGACATGGAAGCCGCCGAGAAGCTGGCCAAGAAGATCAAGAAGACGGGCGACTTCGACCTTGAAGACTTCAAGGCCCAGATCGGCCAGATGAAGAAGATGGGCGGCCTGGGCAGCCTGGTGGACAAGCTGCCGGCGCAGTTCGCCCAGCAAGCCCAGGGCGCCAATATGGACGTGGCGGAAAAGCAGGTGCGCCGCATGGAAGGCATCATCAACAGCATGACCGCCGCCGAACGCGCCAAGCCGGAACTGATCAAGGCCAGCCGCAAGCGCCGCATTGCCACCGGCGCCGGCGTGCCGGTGCAGGAAGTCAACCGCCTGCTCAACCAGTTCGACCAGATGCAGAGCATGATGAAGAAGCTCAAGGGCGGCGGCATGATGAAGATGATGCGCTCGATGGGCGCGATGAAGGGCGGCATGAAGGGACTCTTCAACCGCTAAGCCGTCCGGCGTGGCGGCGCCCCGCTCTTTCCCGGCGCCGCCGTTTCACCCGCAAAAGATCAGATCAAGACAGAGACAGGATCCACATCATGATGACCGTCGAACAGGCCCGCGAACTGTGGGCCAACTCCGAGGAAATCGTCAGCGCGCAAGCCGTCCAGGAATCGCTGGACCGCATGGCCGGCGAGATCACGGAAAAGATGGGCGACACCTTCCCGCTGGTGCTGTCGGTAATGGGCGGCGCGGTGGTCTTCACCGGCATGCTGCTGCCCAAGCTGGCCTTCCCGCTGGAATTCGACTACATCCACCTCTCGCGCTACAACAACAAGACGGTGGGCGGCGAGATGCAATGGCGCGTGGCGCCGCGCGAGTCGGTCAAGGGCCGTACGGTGCTGGTGCTGGACGACATCCTGGACGAAGGCGAGACCATGGCCGCCATCCGCCAGCGCATCATGGACATGGGCGCCACCGCCGTCTACGCGGCCGTGCTGTGCGAGAAGGTGCTGCAGAAGCCCAAACCCATGCACCCGGATTTCTGCGGCTTCACCGTGCCGGAACGCTATGTCTTCGGCTGCGGCATGGACGCCCACGGCCACTGGCGCAACCTGCCCGCCATCAGGGCCTTGCGCTAAGGATCGGCCACAGCGAGGCCAGCAGCAAGAGCGCCATCGCCACGTTGAACAGGCGCAGCACCCGCGGCTGCGCCAGCCAGCGCCGCAAGGCCGAGCCACACACTGCCCACATCGCCACGCTGGGCAGGTTGATCACGGCGAACAACCCCGACAGCAGCAACACATTCAGCCAGACATTGCCGTGCAGCACATAGGTGCTGCACGCGCCCACCGCCATCACCCACGCCTTGGGGTTGACCCACTGGAACGCAGCCGCAGCCAGGAACCCCATGGGCTTGCCCACCTCCTGGTCCTGCACGCTGCCCGACGTCGCCAGCTTCCATGCCAGCCAGGTGAGATAGAGCGCAGCCACGACGCGGAGTATTTGCCAGGTCCACGGCAACGCCGCGAACAGCGATCCCAGGCCAAGTCCGACCACCGCCACCATCAAGCCGAAACCGGCGCTGATGCCCAGCACATGGGGCACGGTGCGGGCGAAACCGAAGTTCACGCCCGAGGCCAGCACCATGGTGTTGTTGGGGCCCGGCGTGATCGAGGACACAAGGGCGAACGCGCAGAACGCGGCAAACACGCCGGATCCGGCGACAAGCTGGGGCACGGCCATGACTGACTCCATCGCATGCAAAAGGGAATGATGGCAGTCTAGTCACGGAAAACAGTACAGTACCGGTACAGTTAACCAGAAAACTGGCAATACGCCTTTGCGTGTTGCCAATGGCACCCCGCAGCCGGCTGCTTCACGGTTTCGCCGCATTGACTGCCACGGCCAGCGCGATGCCCCAGAGGATGACACCGGTGGCCCGTTCGACACCGCGCACCGAGCGGGCGAAACGCGCCCGCACCAGCGGATGGCGCACGCCCCAGGCCACCAGGATGTCCCAGCCGAAGACCATGGCGAACATCCAGGCACCGTAGCCAAGCTGGACCGGCAGCGGCGTGCGCGTGCCGGCCAGCACGGAAAACAGGCTGACGTAGAACAAAGCATTCTTGGGGTTGAGCACCGCGGAAAGAAAGCCGGTGGCGAGTTGCGCCGCGTAGGCGGCGTGGCCGGCACCATGCGCCTGCGGGCCGTCAGCGCGCGGCATCCGCGTCTCGCCGCGGGCGCTCAGCAACAGCCAGCCGAGCCAGGCCAGGTACAGGCAGCCGGCCCACTGCAACACCGCGAACACGCCCTGGCTGGTACGCGTGGCGGCCAGGCCCGCAATGGCGAGGCCGATGAACACGCCATTGCCGAGCGCAATGCCCAGGCATACCGCGCTGGCACGTCCCACGCCATGCACCAGCGCGCTGCGCACCACCAGGAAGAAATCGGGTCCCGGACTGAGCAGCGCGAGAAAGTGCGCGCCCGCCACCATGGCAAATTGGCCGAAGCCGGAATCAATGGGAAAATCCACGCCAATCCTTTCGTGTCTTGTGATGGGCACGAAGTGTGGGCTGCGAGGTAGTGGCGCGTATTGGAGAAAATTGCGCGCGGCGGCTCAGCCGGCGCGGCGCTGGTAGCCGCGCGGCGTCAGCGCGACACGCTGCTTGAACGCGCGCTGGAAATGGCTCTGGTCGGAAAAGCCCAGCACCTGGGCGATCTCGGCGGGCGCCCCGCCCGCCCGCAGCAACTGGCGCGCATGGTTGATGCGTTGGTCCAGCTGATAGGCATGCGGCGTCATGCCGACCTCGGCGCGGAAGGCACGGATCAGCTGGTAGCGGCTCATGCCGGCGCCGCGCGCCAGTTCGGCCAGCGGCAGCGTTTCCGCGTGGCGCGCCTGCAGGATCGCCACGAGGCGAGCCAGGCGAGCCTCGGGCGTGCCGGACGGGCGCGGCGCGCGCACCGCCTGGCGCCGGTCGGCGCAGCCGAACAGCGCAGCGACGAAGCCAGCCAGCATGGGTTCCTTTTGCGCGATGGAAGCCGCGGAGAACAGCACATGGTTGAGGCGGCACAGGCCGGCATAGGTGTCGGCCGCGCTGGTGACGCGCACCCGTGCCAGCGCCGCCGGCAACGCCTGCCCCGCGCCGCGCGCCTCCAGCACCGCGCCGGCCCAGGCCTGGTCCAGGTGCAGCATCTGGTAGCTCCAGCACCCATCCGGTGCCGGGTTGCAGGCGTGCACCTGGCCGGCCGGGATCACTACCACATCGCCTGCCGCGAGCCGCACCGACTCGGTTTCCGTTGTGAATATGCTCTGGCCGCCATCGACGGCGCCGATCGACAGGGTGGGATGGGTATGCGGCAGGTAGGCGGCTGCGCTGTCGCTGGCGCGGCGGCTTTCGACATACGGCATGGCCGGATCGAACCAGTAGCAGGCCTGCTCCGTGCCCGCGCCGCTGCCGGGGCCGCCGCAGAGGCGCATCACTCGCTCCGGTACGGCCGCTCGCGCAGCCATTTGGTGGCGATCCATTTCTCGCCCGCCCCGACCGGCAGGCCGGCGTGCAGCGTGCGCTCATCCAGCGAGCCGTCAGACTTGCGATAACTGAAATAGACGGCATTGCCCTTGACCGGCGCCACCTCCAGGCCAAGCTTGGGAAAAGCGGTGGCACCGCCGGCTGCCGGGCTGTTCAGGTAGATCACCAGGGTGGCCACGCGTTGCCCGCCCACCCTTAGCTGCCGCGCCTCCCCGGGCCGCTGGGGATTGAAATAGTCGTAATGCGGCTGGTACTCGCCGCCAGGCTTGTAGTTGAGGATCTGCAGGCCCTCGCCGCGATCCGCCGCAATCCCCGTCACCGCGGCGATGCAGTCCTCGATGCGCTCGATCAGCGGATGCTCGCCAACCTGGAACATCGCGCCCAGGCTGGTGCGCGCTTCGATCAGGTTCTCGTCGCCGGTATCGGGGTTGATCACCGGCGAACGCGCCAGGCGACCGCGCGCCAGCTCCACCAGGCCATCGCACTCGGCATCGGTCAGCAAATGCTGGAACAGGGTGACGCGCGGCGCCGCGAGAGTAAACAGGATGGGAATCTCGCGCCCGGCATAATGGGCTGCGTTGCGCCCGGGCTGCGCGCCGGCCTGGCCCTTGCCGCCGGCACAATCGCCGGCATTGCCGGCGGGCTTGTCGATGCCAAGCTCGGCCGCCATCTCCGCGGCGGTGTCGGCTGCGGTCCCGCGCGCCTCTGCCCTCGCCGCGACAGCCAGCGCAGCATCCACGGTGGCCTGTGCGAAGGCCTGGTCGTAGCCCGACTGACACATCGACTGCACCAGCGCCTCGGCGCCGAAGCCCTGCCCGATATGGCGCCGCAGCCAGCGCTCCAGGTCCGCGGAGGAACTGGTGTAGCCCGCCTTGCCGGTGCTACCGGGCGTGCCAGGAGTATTGCTCATGAGGGATTGGCCAGGCGCTGCGGCGAGAATGGATTGCGCGACGGCGCTTCGGGCGGCAGCACGCGGCTGCGGGTGGCCGTGCCCGTTTCGGGATCGCCGGCCACGGTAACGGTGGCTTCGGAATATTGCCAGCGCTTCCAGGCCGCCAGCACTGCGTTGGGGTAGTCGGGGCGGCCCCGGCTGCCGTTGTAGCGGCCCAGCGCGAGGAACAGGTCGCCCTGCTCGCGGTCGAGATAGTGCCGCAGGATGGTGCAACCGTAGCGCAGGTTGCTCTGCAGGTGGAACAGCTTGCGAGAGTCGCCATCGCCGATGCTGCGCACCCAGAATGGCATCACCTGCATCAGCCCGCGGGCGCCGGCCGAGCTGATCGCGTACTTGCGAAAGTTGCTCTCGACCTGCACCAGACCGAGCACCAGCGCCGGTTCCAGCCCGGCGCGCTTGGCTTCGTAGTAGGCGGTCTCGATCAGCTCGATGCGCACCTGCGGCTCCGGGATACGCCCCGCGAGCCGGTGCGACATCTCCTCCAGCCACTTGATATACGCCAGCTGTTCGCCACCGGTGGCGAACGCCGGGCGCAGGGGGCGGCTATCCGCGATAGCCGCGGCAAGCGCGCCGCGCACCGAATCCGCCAGGTCCTCCTCCTTTTGCGCCCCCGCGTGCGCGGCGGCGCTCAACGCCAGCAGCAAGCCGGCGCCGGCCCGCGCCAGGCGCAGGCGGCGGTCCGGGGTCAGGTCCTGCAGGCGCGGGAGGCGCATGGCGTTCAGGCGGACAGCAGTCCGCGCACGTGGGCAACCACGTCCGCGACCGGCAGTTGGGTCGCTGCGGCGTCGCGACGGCCCTGGTACTCGACCCGGCCTTCCTTCAGGCCGCGGTCGCCCACCACCACGCGGTGCGGCACGCCGATCAGCTCCCAGTCGGCGAACATGGCGCCGGGGCGCTCGCCGCGATCGTCCAGGATCACGTCGACGCCGGCCGCCAGCAGCTCTGCATGGATACGGTCGGCTTCGGCCTTGACGGCCTCGGAGCGGTCGTAGCCAACCGGGCAGATCACCACCGCGAACGGGGCGATCGCCGCCGGCCAGATAATGCCGCGCTCGTCGAAGTTCTGCTCGATGGCGGCGCCCAGGATACGGGTCACGCCAATGCCGTAGCAGCCCATCTGCATGGGCTGGGTCTTGCCGTTCTCATCCAGGAACGTGGCGCTCATCGACTCCGAGTAGCGCGTGCCGAGCATGAACACGTGACCGACCTCGATGCCACGGCAGATTTCCAGCGTGCCCTTGCCGTCCGGCGAAGCATCGCCCGCCACCACATTGCGCAGGTCGGCCACCACCGGCTCGGGCAGGTCGCGGCCCCAGTTGACGCCTGTCAGGTGGTAATCCTTTTCGTTGGCACCGCAGACGAAGTCGCTCATATTGGCCACGGTGCGGTCGGCCACCACCTTGACGGGCTTCCTGGGGTTGATCGGGCCGAGGTAGCCTGGAGGCGTGCCGAAGGTCTCGACGATCTCCGACTCGGTGGCGAAGCGGAACTCGGCCAGGCCGGCCACCTTGGTGGCCTTGATCTCGTTGAGCTCGTGATCGCCGCGCAGCAGCAGCAGCCAGATCTGCGAACCGGCCTCGCTGTCGGTGGCCAGCACGATCGACTTGACCGTGCGCGCCAGCGGAATGCCAAGCAGTTCGGCCACTTGATCGCACTTGGCCTTGCCCGGGGTCGGCGTATTGACCATGTCTTCGGCCGGCGCGGCGCGCTGCGCCAGCAGCGGCAGGGCTTCGGCCGCCTCCATGTTGGCGGCGTAGTCCGAGGTGGGGCAATAGACGATGGCGTCTTCGCCGGTATCGGCGATCACATGGAACTCGTGCGAGCCGGAGCCGCCGATGGCGCCGTTATCCGCCGCCACGGCACGGAATTCCAGGCCAAAGCGTTGGAAGATGCGCACGTAGGCATTGAACATCTTGTCGTAGGAGACCTTCAGCCCGGCCGCGTCGCGGTCGAAGGAGTAGGCGTCCTTCATGGTGAATTCGCGCCCGCGCATGATGCCGAAGCGCGGCCGGCGCTCGTCGCGGAACTTGGTCTGGATCTGGTAGAAGTTGACCGGCAGCTGCTTGTAGCTGCGGATTTCGCTGCGGGCGATATCCGTCACCACCTCTTCGGAGGTGGGCTGCACGGCAAAATCGCGCTCGTTGCGATCCTTCAGGCGCAGCAGTTCCGGGCCCATCTTGTCCCAGCGGCCGGTTTCCTGCCACAACTCGGCCGGCTGGATCACCGGCATCGACAGCTCGACCGCGCCGGCGCGGTTCATTTCCTCGCGCACGATGGCCTCCACCTTGCGGATCACCCGCAGGCCCACCGGCATGTAGTTGTAGATGCCCGCGCCGAGCTTCTTGATCATGCCGGCGCGCATCATCAGTTTGTGCGACACGATTTCCGCGTCGGAGGGGGCTTCCTTGAGGGTGGAAATGAAGAATTGCGAGGCTTTCATCCGTTGCTTTCTCGTGAGGCCATGCCCGCCCCGGCGGGTTCCGGGTCCGGGATGGCGCGAATCCATTGCGCGTGCGCCTGATGCGACGCTTTCTGCTCGGGGAAAACCAGCACCCCGTTGCACAAAGCCCCATTACGCGCTTCCTTTATAATCGACGTAATTCTAAAGGATTCGAGGTGCAGTCATGCTCGATCGTGAAGGCTTTCGCCCGAACGTCGGCATCATCA